>Ga0335081_10006684_pt1 | contig 18382 bp, 25 predicted proteins | sample Lox_Sample_35_FD_206713 | JGI IMG/M metagenome (GOLD analysis project Ga0335081, IMG submission 206713) | Soil microbial communities from Loxahatchee National Wildlife Refuge, Florida, United States - Lox_Sample_3.5 | ecosystem: Environmental > Terrestrial > Soil > Wetlands | place: USA...
GGCGCCGGGGCCTGGCCGTGCGAGGTCACAGCTCGGTGACCGTCCCGCCCGCCGCGGTTATCTTCTCCCTGGCCGTGGCGGAGAACGCGTGCGCGGTCACCCGCAGGCCCTTCGGGACCGCGTCGCCGGAGCCGAGCACCTTGATCAGCTCCCCGGGCCGGACCGCGCCCTTGGCCACGAGGTCCTCGGGGGTGACATCCCCGCCGTCGGGGTACAGGGCGGCCAGCCGGCCGGTGTTGACCACCTGGTAGCTGGTCTTGAACCGCAGGTTCGAGAAGCCCTTGAGCTTGGGCAGCCTGCGGTGCAGCGGCATCTGGCCGCCCTCGAAGCCGCCCGACACCTGGCCCCGGGCCTTGCTGCCCTTGGTGCCCCGGCCGGCCGTCTTGCCCTTGGAGGCCTCGCCGCGGCCGAGCCGGGTCCGGGCGGTCCTGGCCCCGGGCGCGGGGCGCAGGTGATGGATCTTCAGCCCGCGGCTCCCCCCCACCCGGTCGTTCCGCACGGTGGTGTCCCCGCCCGCCTCCCCGTCCCTCTTCATTGCCATGTCAGTCGACCTCCTCGACGGTGACCAGATGGCGCACTGTCTGGACCATGCCTCGTATCTCCGGCCGGTCCGCCTTCACGACCACGTCGCCGATCCGCCGCAGGCCCAGCGAGCGCAGCGTGTCCCGCTGCGCCCGCGTGCCGCCGATCTTCGACTTGGTCTGGGTGACCCTCAGCTCGGTCATCGACCGCTCCCGTTCGGCTGTTCCTCGGCCACGGCCACGGCGGTCTGCGCGGCCGCGCGGGCCCGGAGCATGGCCGCCGGGGCGACGTGCTCGATCGGCAGGCCGCGGCGGGCCGCGATCTCCTCGGGCCGGTTCAGGCTCTTCAGCGCGGTCACGGTGGCGTGTACCACGTTGATCGGGTTCGACGAGCCCAGGGACCGGGACAGCACGTCCTGGATGCCCGCGCACTCGAGCACGGCCCGCACCGGGCCGCCGGCGATCACGCCGGTTCCCGGGCTGGCCGGCTTGAGCAGGACCACGCCCGCGGCGTCCTCGCCCTGCACGGTGTGCGGGATCGTGCCGCCGATCCTGGGCACCCGGAAGAAGCTCTTCTTGGCCGACTCGACGCCCTTGGCGATCGCCGCGGGCACCTCCTTGGCCTTGCCGTAGCCGACGCCGACGAGCCCGTTCCCGTCGCCCACGACGACGAGCGCGGTGAAGCTGAAGCGCCGGCCGCCCTGGACGACCTTGGCCACCCGGTTGATGGCCACGATCTTCTCCAGGTAGGCGGTGCCGCGGTCGGCCGCGCCGCCGCGGCGGTCGTCGCGGCGGTCGCGCCGCTCGCCGCCGCCGCCTCCTGCGCCGCGCCGCGATGATGGTGGCATCAGATGTTCCCCTTCTTAACGTCCTTGGTGGCGGACACGATGCGGGCCGTCACAGAGCCAGCCCGCCTTCGCGGGCGCTGTCCGCGAGCGCGGCCACGCGGCCGTGGTAGGCGTGGCCGCCGCGGTCGAAGACCACCCCGGTGATGCCGGCCGCCGTCGCGCGCTCCGCGAGCAGCGCGCCGACCTGCTTCGCCTTGGCCGTCTTGTCCCCCTCCGCGGCCCGGATCGACGCGTCCATGGTGGACGCGGACACCAGCGTGCCGCCGGTGGTGTCGTCCACGAGCTGCGCGAACACGTGCCGGGCCGAGCGGGTGACGACCAGCCGCGGCCGCGCCGCGCTGCCGGTGATCTTCTTCCTTACCCGGAGGTGGCGCCGCGCGCGCGCGGCGGCACGCGGATCGGTGCGGCCGGTGACGCGGCCGTGCCCGCGGGTCCTGGTGCCAGACATCTCTTACTTCCCAGCCTTCCCGACCTTGCGGCGGATCTGCTCGCCCTCGTACCGCACGCCCTTGCCCTTGTACGGGTCGGGCTTGCGGAGCTTGCGTATGTTGGCCGCGACTTCCCCGACCTGCTGTTTGTCGATCCCCTCCACCACGAACCGGGTGGGTGTCTCGACGCGGAGCGTGATGCCCTCGGGCGGGGTCACCGGGACCGGGTGGCTGTAGCCGAGCGAGAACTCCAGGCCCTGGCCCTTGGCCTGCACCCGGTAGCCGACCCCGACGATCTCCAGCGTCTTGCGGAAGCCCTCGGTGACGCCGGTGACCATGTTGGCGATCAGCGACCGGGACAGGCCGTGCAGGGCCCTGATCTCGCCCTCGTCGTTCGGCCGGGTGACCGTGATGGTGCCGTTCGTCTGCCGCACCTCGATGGGCGCCGCCACCTCCATGCTCAGGGTCCCGCGCGGCCCCTTGACGGTGACCTCGCGCCCGGAGATGGTGACGTCGACGCCGTCGGGGATGACGACGGGCGTGCGTCCGATTCGTGACATCGCGGTTCCCCTACCAGACGTAGGCGAGGACTTCCCCGCCCACGCCCTTCCTGTTCGCCTGCTTGTCGGTCATCAGCCCGCTCGACGTGGAGATGATCGCGACGCCCAGGCCGCCGAGGACCCGGGGCAGGTTGTCCTTGCGCGCGTACACCCGCAGCCCGGGCTTGGAGACTCGCTTGAGCCCGGCGATCGAGCGCTCCCGGGTGGGCCCGAACTTGAGGCTGATCACCAGGTTCTTGCCGACCTCTGCGTCCTGCACCTGCCAGCCCGCGATGTACCCCTCCTGCTGGAGGATCTCGGCGATGCGAACCTTGATCTTGGAAGACGGCATCGTCACGGTGTCGTGGTATGCCGAGTTGGCGTTGCGCAGACGGGTCAGCATGTCTGCGACCGGGTCGGTCATGGTCATGGGCTTTCGGGCCCTTCCTCGCCGCGGTTTCCCTGGGGACCTGCGGCGTGGTCGGTGGGCGCTGGTCGCGCCCAGGTCGGTCGGTGTCGCGGCGGCCGGGGCCGCCGCCGGGTGGTGGTCTGGTCGCCCGGCGGGCTACCAGCTGGACTTGGTGATGCCGGGAAGCTCGCCGCGGTGCGCCATCGTCCGGAAGCAGATCCGGCACAGGCCGAACCGGCGGTAGACAGCGCGCGGACGCCCGCAGCGCGAGCACCTGGTGTAGGCGCGGACGGCGAACTTCGGCTTGCGCTTCGCCTTGGCGATGAGGCTCTTCTTCGCCACTGGTCAGTTCTCCCTAAACGGAAATCCCAGCCGTCGCAGCAGCGAGCGGCCCTCGTCGTCGTTGGTCGCGGTGGTGACGATGGTCACGTCCATGCCGCGCTGCCGGTCCACCTGATCGGGGTTGATCTCGTGGAACATGAGCTGCTCGGTGAGGCCGAAGGTGTAGTTCCCGCGGCCGTCGAACTGCCGGTCACTCAGCCCGCGGAAGTCACGGATCCGGGGCAGGGCCAGGGTCAGCAGCCGGTCGCAGAACTCCCACATCCGGGTCCCGCGCAGCGTGACGTGCGCCCCGATCGGCATGCCCTCCCTGAGCTTGAACTGGGCCACGGACTTGCGGGCCCGGGCCACCGCGGGCTTCTGCCCGGTGATGATGGTCAGGTCCTTCACCGCGCCGTCGATCAGCTTCGCGTCCCGGGCCGCCTCGCCGACGCCCATGTTGACCACGATCTTGGACAGGGTCGGCACCTGCATGACGTTGGCGTAATCGAACTCCTCCCGCAGGGCGGGAGCGATCTCGGTGACGTAGCGCTCCTTGAGCCGCGGCGGGGGCGGAGGAGAGGTCGGCGTCCCGCCGTTGCTCGCCGCGCCGTTGGCCGGGGCCTGCACGGCCGGCGCCTGCTTGGTCTTTGCCGGTGGCATCAGATGTCCTTACCGCTGGTGCGCGAGATCCTGATCTTCTTCTTGCCGTCGTCGCGCCGGTAGCCCGCGCGGGCGGGCTTCTTGGTGTCGGGGTCGATCAGCTGCACGTTGCTGACGTGGATGGGCGCCTCCTGGTGGATGATGCCGCCCTCCTTCGCCTGGCGCTGCCCCTGGTAGTTGACCTTGGTGTTCTTCTTGATCATGTTGACGCCCTGGACGAGCAGCTGCTGCTTGTCCGGGTACGCCACGATCACCGTGCCCTCGCGGCCGTTGTCCCGGCCCGCGATGACGATCACGCGATCGCCCTTCTTGATCTTCATTCCGGCTGGCTTGGCCGACTTCCTGGCCACCGGGGACTTCCCCGCCATCACAGCACCTCCGGGGCGAGCGAGATGATCCGCATGAACCGCTTCTCCCGCAGCTCACGGCCGACCGGGCCGAAGATGCGGGTCCCGCGCGGGTCCCCGCCATCCCGGATCAGCACCGCCGCGTTCTCGTCGAAGCGGATGTAGGAGCCGTCACCGCGGCGGCGCTCCTTGCGCGTGCGCACGACGACCGCCTTGACCACGTCGCCCTTCTTCACCCCGGCGCCGGGAAGAGCATCCTTGACGGTCGCCACGATGACATCGCCGATACCCGCGTATCGCCTGCCCGAGCCGCCGAGCACGCGGATGCAGAGGATCTCCTTGGCACCCGTGTTGTCGGCGACCTTGAGCCGCGACTCCTGCTGTATCACGTCAACTCCTGCTTCGACCCCGGCCCGTCCCGGGCCGGGGCTGATGTCTGTCCGTGGCCCGCATGCGGGCCGGTTGGTCGGTGTCGGCGGCCCGCGGGCGGGCCGGGTTGGTCGCTGCCGCGGCCGGGACGCTGCTCGCGCCCGGGCCTGGTCTGCTTACTTCGCCTTCTCCAGGATTTCCGCTACCCGCCAGCGCTTGGTCGCGGACAGCGGCCTGGTCTCCATCAGCCGCACCCGGTCGCCCACGCCGCACTCGTTCGCGCCGTCGTGCGCCGTGTACTTCTTGGTGCGGCGGATGACCTTGCCGTACTTCGGGTGCTTCACCCGGTCCTCGACCACGACGACGACGGTCTTGTCCATCTTGTCGCTGACCACCAGCCCCTCGCGTACCTTGCGGTAGCCGCGCGAGAGCTCGCCGCCCTGCGGGTCACTCATCCTCATCCGCCTCCTCGGCCAGGCTCACGATCCCGAGCTCGCGCTCGCGCTTCACGGTGTAGATGCGGGCGATCTCCTTGCGTACCGCGCGCAGCCGTCCGTGGCTTTCCAGCTGGCCGGTGGCCGCCTGGAACCGGAGGTTGAACAGCTCGATCTTGGCCTCCGCCAGCTTGCCGTCCAGCTCTTCCTCGGTCGCGCCCCGCAGCTCAGCGGCGGCCAGGCCCTTAGCCATCACGCCTCACCGACCTCTCGCCTCACGAACCTTGCCCTCAGCAGGCACAGCATCGGGAGCTTGTGCGTCTTAGCCATCACGCCTCGCCCACCTCACGCTTCACGAACTTGCACTTCATCGGGAGCTTGTGCATGGCGCGGCGCAGCGCTTCCCGGGCCACGGGCTCCGAGACGCCGGACAGCTCGAACATGACCCGGCCCGGCTTGACGTTGGCCACCCACCACTCCGGCGCGCCCTTGCCCGACCCCATCCGGGTCTCGGCCGGCTTCTTGGTCAGCGGCCGGTCGGGGTAGATCGTGATCCACACCTTCCCGCCGCGGCGGATGTGCCGGGTCATCGCGATACGCGCGGCCTCGATCTGCCGGTTGGTCACGTAGGAGTGCTCGACCGCCTGGATGCCGTACTCGCCGAACGTCACCCGGGTGCCGCCCTTGGCGGCGCCGTGCCGGTCCGGGCGGTGCTGCTTGCGGTGCTTGACCCTGCGCGGGATGAGCACGGCTCAGCCCTCCTCTCCGCTGCCGCCGGGCGCGGCCGCGCCGGCCGAAACGGCCTGGTCCCGGCCCTCGGCGCCGCGGTCGTCACCCCGGCCCGGGCCTGGGCCCGCGCCGGTCCAGTCGGGCCCGCCGGGCCCGCCGGGACGCCGTCGCCCGCGCTGCGGGCCGCGATCCCGGTCCCGGTCCCGCCCGGCCCGCTGCCCGGCGCGCAGCGCCGCGGCCGCGGCCTCGCGCTCGGCGCGGGTCTGCGCGGCCTCGCCGCGGTAGATCCACACCTTCACGCCGATCCGGCCGAACGTGGTCCTGGCCTCGTAGAAGCCGTAGTCGATGTCGGCCCGCAGCGTGTGCAGCGGGACCCGGCCCTCGCGGTAGAACTCCGAGCGCGACATTTCCGCGCCGCCGAGCCGGCCCGCGCACTGCACCCGGATCCCCTTGGCGCCGCCCTTCATCGCGGTCTGCATCGCCTTGCGCATGGCCCGGCGGAACGACACCCGGCTGGACAGCTGCTCGGCCACGCCCTGGGCGACCAGCTGCGCGTCGATCTCGGGGTTCTTCACCTCGAGGATGTTCAGCTGGATCTGCTTGCCGGTCAGCTTCTCGAGGTCACCGCGGATCCGGTCCGCCTCGGCGCCGCGGCGGCCGATCACGATGCCCGGCCGGGCGGTGTGGATGTCGACCTGCACCCGGTCCCGGGTGCGCTCGATCTCCACCTTGGAGATGCCCGCGCGCTCCATGCCGCGCTGCAGCATCCGGCGGATGGCGACGTCTTCCGCGACGTAGTCCTTGTACAGCTTGTCGGCGTACCAGCGGCTCTTGAAGTCGGTGGTGATGCCGAGCCGGAACCCGTGCGGGTTTACTTTCTGGCCCACTAGCGGGTCCTCTCGTTGCTCTCGTCGGACACCACGACCGTGATGTGGCTGGTCCGCTTCATGATCCGGTAGCCCCGGCCCTGGGCGCGGGGCCGGAACCGCTTGAGCGTCGGCCCCTCGTCCACCCAGGCCCGGCTCACCACGAGCGAGCGGGTGTCGAGCCGCCCCTGCTCGGCGTTGGCGATGGCGCTCGCCAGCACCTTGCCGACGGGATCGCTGGCCGACTGCGGCGCGAAGGCGAGCGTCGCCTTGGCCTGGTCAGCAGGCATCCCGCGGATGAGGTCCACCACCCGGCGGGCCTTACGCGGCGTGACGCGCACGTAGCGCGCCTTTGCCCTCGCTTCCATCGTCTGTCTCGCTCTCTTCTCTCAAGCCCGCGCTGTCCGCACCGCTACCGGCGGCTGCGCCGGTCGTCTCGCACGTGGCTGCGGAAGGTCCGGGTGGGCGCGAACTCCCCGAGCTTGTGCCCGACCATCGCTTCGGTGATGAACACCGGCACGTGCTTGCGGCCGTCGTGCACGGCGATCGTGTGGCCCAGCATCGCGGGAACGATCATGGAGCGACGGGACCAGGTCTTGATGACGTTCTTGGTGCCCCTGTCGTTCTGGACGTCCACCTTCTTCATGAGGTGGTCGTCCACGAAGGGACCCTTCTTCAGGCTACGAGGCATCTCCAGGTGCTCCTACCGCTTCTTCTTGCCGCGCCGGCGGGTGATCATCCGGTCGCTGGCCTTATGGGCCTGGCGGGTGCGCCCTTCGGGCTTCCCCCAGGGGCTGACCGGGTGCCGGCCGCCCGAGCTCTTGCCCTCGCCGCCGCCCAGCGGGTGGTCGACCGGGTTCATCGCCACGCCGCGGACCGACGGGCGGCGTCCCTTCCACCGGCTGCGGCCGGCCTTGCCGAGCTTGATGTTGCCCTGCTCGGAGTTGCCCACCTCGCCGATCGTGGCCCGGCAGCCGGCGTCGACCCGCCGGATCTCGCCCGAGGGCATGCGCAGCTGCGCCAGCCTGCCCTCCTTGGCCAGCAACTGGACCCCGGACCCGGCCGAGCGGGCGATCTTGGCCCCGCCGCCGGGGCGTAGCTCGATCGCGTGCACGACCGTGCCGGTGGGGATGTTGCGCAGCGGCAGGCAGTTGCCGGTCTTGATGTCCGCTCCCGGCCCGTTCTCGATCCGGTCGCCCTGGCGCAGCCCCTCCGGGGCGAGGATGTAGCGCTTCTCGCCGTCGGCGTAGTGCAGCAGCGCGATCCGGGACGTGCGGTTCGGGTCGTACTCGATGTGCGCGACCTTGGCGGGCACGCCGTCCTTGTCGGCCCGCCGGAAGTCGATCAGCCGGTAGGACCGCTTGTGCCCGCCGCCCTGATGGCGGGCGGTGATCCGGCCGTGCACGTTCCGGCCGCCCCGCGAGTGCAGCGGGCGCACCAGCGACTTCTCCGGGTCGGACCGGGTGACCTCGGAGAAGTCGGCGCCGCTCGCGCCCCGGCGGCCCGGGGTGGTCGGCTTGTACTTACGGATTGCCATGAGTGCTCAAGCTCCTATGGATCGCCCGGTCAGCTGACCGGGCCGCCGAAGATATCGATCCGTTCTCCCTCGGCGAGGCTGACGATGGCGCGCTTGGTGTCCGGCCGCTTGCCCCAGCCGAAACGCGTCCGGCGCCGCTTGCCTGGCCTGTTGACCGTGTTGACACCGGTCACCTTGACCCGGAAGACGGTCTCGACCGCCTGCCGGATCTGGGTCTTGTTCGACCCGGGCGCGACGATGAAGGTGTACTTGCCGTCATCCGCCAGCCGGTAGCTCTTCTCGGAGATGACCGGCCTGACCAGGATGTCCCGGGGGTTAACGATCTTGCTCACGACGAGGCGTCCTTAGGCTCGGCGGTTTCGGCGGTTTCGGCGGTTCCGGCGGTCTCGGCGGTTTTGGCGGTCTCGGCGGTCGCGTCGGCGGTTCCGGCGGTCGCCTCGGCGGCGCGCCCGGCCGACCGCGCCACGAACGCGGCCAGCGCCGACTGGGTGAACACCACGTGGTCGCTGACCAGCACGTCGTAGGTGTTGAGCTGGCCCGCGTCGAGCAGGTGCACGCCGGGGACGTTGCGCAGGCTCTTCCAGGTGGCCGCGTCTCCGGCGTCGGCCACGACCAGCACCGCCGCCGCCGACGGCGCCGCTCCGGTCACCGACGCCAGCACGGCGAGAGCGTCCTTGGTCCGCGGCTCATCCCCGTCGACAAAGCCGCTCACCACGTGCACCCGGCCGTGCGCGGCCCGGTCCGACAGGGCCCCGCGCAGCGCGGCCGCCTTCATCTTCTTGGGCGTCCGCTGCTCGTAGGAGCGGGGCACGGGGCCGTGCACCACGCCGCCGCCGGTGAACTGCGGCGCGCGGACCGAGCCCTGGCGGGCCCGGCCGGTGCCCTTCTGCCGGTACGGCTTCCTGCCGCCGCCGCGGACCGCGCCGCGGTTCTTGACAGCGTGCGTGCCCTGCCGGCCCGCGGCCTGCTGCGCCACCACGACCTGGTGGATCAGCGGCACGTTCACCTTGACGTCGAAGATCTCGCCCGGCAGCTCGACGGTCGTTTCGGTCGAGCCCGAGGGAGAGACGACGGTAACGGTTGCGGTCATCGTGTCTCCTACCGGCTCGCGGCCGGGGTCTTGACGGCGCTGCGGACCAGGACCAGCCCGCCGGACGGCCCGGGCACGGCACCCTTGATCAGCAGCAGCCCGCGCTCGGTGTCGACGCCGTGCACGGTCAGGTTCGGCGCGGTCGTGCGCACGCCGCCCATCCGGCCGGCCATCCGCAGGCCCTTGAACACCCGGCCCGGGGTGGCGCAGCCGCCGATCGACCCGGGCGCGCGGTGCTTGCGCTGGGTGCCGTGCGAGGCGCCCAGGCCGCGGAACCCGTGCCGCTTCATGACGCCGGCGTTGCCCTTGCCCTTGCTCCGCGCGGTGACGTCGACGAGATCGCCCGCCGCGAACGTCTCGGCCGTGACCTCCTGGCCGAGCGTGTAGTCGGAGGCGTCGTCGGTGCGCAGCTCGACCAGGTACCGGCGCGGGGTCACGCCCGCCCGGACGAAGTGGCCGGCCTCGGGCTTGTTCACCCGGCGCGGGTCGACCTCGCCATAACCGAGCTGGACCGCGGCGTAGCCGTCGGCGTCCGGCGTCCGCACCGCGGTGACGACACAGGGGCCGGCCGCCACGACCGTGACGGGCACGATCTTCCCGTCGTCGGCGAAGACCTGGGTCATGCCGAGCTTGGTGCCCAGGACTCCCTTGATCTGCTTGGTCATGTCGGTCGCGTCCCTCAGAGCTTGATCTCGATGTCGACGCCGGCGGGCAGGTCGAGCCGCATCAGGGAGTCGACGGTCTTCGGCGTGGGGTCGATGATGTCGATCAGGCGCTTGTGCGTGCGCATCTCGAAGTGCTCCCGCGAGTCCTTGTACTTGTGCGGGGAGCGGATGACGCAGTACACGTTCTTCTCGGTGGGCAGCGGCACTGGCCCGGCCACCTTGGCGCCGGTACGCGTCACCGTGTCGACGATCTTCCGCGCCGAAGTGTCGATGACCTCGTGGTCATAGGCCTTGAGCCGGATGCGGATCTTCTGTCCCGCCATTGTGGCTGGTGTCCTTCGCTTTCGTGCCGCTGTGGTCTCTGTTCGCAGTGCGGCGGCCGGGCCTTGGCGGCCCGGCCGCCGCACGACGGCTTGCTACTTGTTGATCTTGGTGACCCGGCCGGCGCCGACGGTGCGGCCGCCCTCCCGGATCGCGAACCGCAGGCCCTCTTCCATGGCGATCGGCTGGATCAGCTCGACCTTCATCTCGGTGTTGTCACCGGGCAGCACCATCTCGGTGCCCTCGGGCAGGCGCACGACACCGGTGACGTCCGTGGTGCGGAAGTAGAACTGCGGGCGGTAGTTGTTGAAGAACGGGGTGTGCCGCCCGCCCTCGTCCTTGGACAGGATGTAAACCTGGCCCTCGAACTCGGTATGCGGCGTGTTGGTGCCCGGCTTGATGACGACCTGGCCGCGCTCCACTTCCTCGCGCTTGATGCCGCGCAGCAGCAGTCCGGCGTTGTCACCGGCCTGGCCCTCGTCGAGGATCTTGTGGAACATCTCGACACCGGTGACGACGCTCTTCTGCGCCCTGTCCTTGATCCCGATGATCTCGATTTCCTCGCTGGTGTGGATCTTGCCGCGCTCGATCCGGCCGGTCACCACGGTGCCGCGGCCGGTGATCGAGAACACGTCCTCGACCGGCATCAGGAACGGCTTCTCGATGTCGCGGACCGGCTCGGGGATGCTGTCGTCGCAGGCCTCCATCAGCTCGTAGACCTTGGCACCCCACTCCTCGTCGCCCTCGAGCGCCTTCAGCGCCGAGACCCGGATCACCGGCACGTCGTCGCCGGGGAACTCGTAGGTGGTGAGCAGCTCGCGTACTTCGAGCTCGACCAGCTCGAGGATCTCCTCGTCGTCGACCATGTCGGCCTTGTTCAGCGCGACCACGATGTACGGCACGCCGACCTGGCGGGCCAGCAGCACGTGCTCGCGAGTCTGCGGCATCGGGCCGTCGGTCGCCGCGACCACGAGGATCGCGCCGTCCATCTGGGCCGCGCCGGTGATCATGTTCTTGATGTAGTCGGCGTGACCCGGGCAGTCCACGTGCGCGTAGTGGCGCTTCTCGGTCTGGTACTCGACGTGCGAGATCGAGATCGTGATCCCGCGCTCCTTCTCTTCCTTCGCGTTGTCGATCTGGTCGAAGGGCGTGAAGGGGTTCACGTCGGGGAACTTGTCGTGCAGCACCTTGGTGATCGCCGCGGTCAGTGTCGTCTTGCCGTGGTCGATGTGTCCAATGGTGCCGATGTTCACGTGCGGCTTGGTCCGCTCGAACTTGGCCTTCGCCACTGTGTCTCCTTGTTGCGATCGTTGATCTGGTCGTTCTGGTCTGTTGTGCCGGCTTACTCGCCGCGTGCCTTGGCGATGATCTCCTTGGCGATGCTGGGCGGGACCTCGGCATACGAGTCGAACTGCATGCTGTAGTCCGCCCGGCCCTGGGTGCGGCTGCGCAAGTCACCCACGTAGCCGAACATCTCGGACAGCGGCACGAGCGCCTTCACCGCGCGCACCCCTGACCGGTCCTCCATGGCCTGGATATGGCCGCGGCGGCTGTTCAGGTCGCCGATGACCTCGCCCATGTAGTCCTCGGGGGTTCTCACCTCGACGGCCATCACCGGCTCCAGCAGCACGGGGTCGGCATAGCCGGCCGCCTTCTTGAACGCCATCGACCCGGCGATCTTGAAGGCGAGCTCGGACGAGTCCACCTCGTGGTACCCGCCGTCGGTCAGCGTGACCTTCACGTCCACCATCGGGTAGCCCGCGAGCACGCCGAACTCCGCCGCCTCCTGGCAGCCGGTGTCAACCGACGGGATGTACTCGCGCGGCACCCGGCCGCCGGTGATCTTGTTCTCGAACTCGTAGCCGCCGCCGTCACCGCCGGTCGGCTCGAGATTGATGACAACCTTGGCGTACTGGCCAGCGCCACCCGTCTGCTTCTTGTGGGTGTACTCGACCTTCTCGACCTTCTTCGTGATGGTCTCCCGGTAGGCGACCTGCGGGCGGCCGATGTTGGCCTCCACCTTGAACTCCCGCCGCATCCGGTCGACCAGCACCTCGAGGTGCAGTTCACCCATGCCGGAGATGATCGTCTGGCCGGTTTCCTCATCGGTCCTGACCTGGAAGGTCGGATCCTCCTCGGCCAGCCGCTGGATCGCCGTGCCGAGCTTGTCCTGGTCGCCCTTGGTGCGCGGCTCGATCGCCACGTTGATCACCGGCGCCGGGAACGTCATCGACTCCAGGATCACCGGCTTGATCGGATCGCTGAGCGTGTCGCCAGTGGTGGTGTCCTTCAGCCCCATCACCGCGACGATCTGGCCCGCGATGGCGCTGGGGCGCTCCTCGCGCTTGTTGGCGTGCATCTGGTAGATCTTGCCGATCCGCTCCTTGCGGTCCTTGGTCGAGTTCATCACCTGCTTGCCCGCCTCCAGCGTGCCGGAGTAGATCCGCAGGTAAGTCAGCTTGCCCAGGTGCTGGTCGGACATGATCTTGAACGCGAGCGCGGAGAACGGCTCCGCCGGGTCGGCGTGCCGCTCGATCTCGACGTCGTCGCGCCCGACCGCGTGGCCCTTGATCGAGGGCACGTCCAGCGGGCTCGGCAGGAAGTCCACGATCGCGTCCAGCATCGGCTGCACGCCCTTGTTCTTGAACGCGCTACCGCACAGCACCGGGGTGACCGCCCCGGCGATCGTGGCCCGCCGGATCGCGGCGATCAGCTGCTCTTCCTTCGGCTCGGTGCCGTCGAGGTAGAGCTCCATCATCTCCTCGTCGTTCTCGGAGATGGTCTCCACCAGGGTCTCCCGCCACTCGCGGGCCGCCTCCTGGTAGTGATCAGGGATCGCCACCACGTCGTAGGCGTCGCCCTTGCCGTCGGTCGGCCAGAGCAGGGCGCGCATCCTGACCAGGTCGATGACGCCGCGGAAATCGGCCTCAACGCCCCACGGGAGCTGGATCACCAGCGGGGTCGCGCCGAGCCGGTCGCGGATCATCTCGACACAGCGGTGGAACTCCGCGCCGACCCGGTCCATCTTGTTCACGAAGCAGATCCGCGGCACGCCGTACCGGTCCGCCTGCCGCCACACGGTCTCGGACTGCGGCTCCACCCCGGCGACGCCGTCGAACACCGCCACGGCGCCGTCCAGCACCCGCAGCGACCGCTCCACCTCGACGGTGAAGTCGACGTGGCCGGGCGTGTCGATCAGGTTGATCGTGTGCTCCCGCCACATCGCCGTGGTCGCGGCGGACGTGATCGTGATGCCGCGCTCCTGTTCCTGGGCCATCCAGTCCATCGTGGCGGCGCCCTCGTGGACCTCGCCGATCTTGTAGTTGATGCCGGTGTAGAACAGGATTCGCTCGGTGGTCGTGGTTTTGCCCGCGTCGATATGCGCCATGATCCCGATGTTGCGGACCTTGGCGAGGTCGATAGCGGTCTGCGTGGCGGCCACGGCTCGGATCCTCTTTCCTGCTTGGGTTAGCGGTTGTGCGTGGGTTAGCGGCTGTTACCAGCGGTAGTGGGCGAAGGCCTTGTTGGACTCGGCCATCTTGTGGGTGTCCTCGCGGCGCTTGACGCTCGCCCCGAGGCCGTTGCTCGCGTCGAGCAGCTCGTTCATGAGCCGCTCGGTCATGGTCTTCTCGCGGCGCTGCCGCGAGTACGTGACCAGCCAGCGCAGCGCCAGCGTGGTGCTGCGGGAGGCCTTGACCTCCATCGGCACCTGGTAGGTGGCGCCGCCGACCCGCCTGCTCTTCACCTCGAGCGTGGGCTTGACGTTGTCCAGGGCGCGCTTGAGCGTCACGACCGGATCGTTGCCGGTCTTGTCCTTGCACCCTTCCAGGGCGCCGTACACGATGCGCTCGGCGAGCGAGCGCTTGCCGTTGCGCAGCACCTTGTTCACCAGCGCGGTGATCAGCGGCGAGCCGTAAACGGGGTCGGTGACCAGCTGCCGCTTGGTCGCGGGGCCCTTGCGCGGCATGTCAGCTCTTCTCCTTCTTCGCGCCGTAGCGGCTGCGGGCCTGCTTGCGGTTGCGGACGCCCTGGGTGTCCAGGGAGCCCCGGATGACCTTGTAGCGCACGCCCGGCAGGTCGCGCACCCGGCCGCCGCGGACCAGCACGATCGAGTGCTCCTGGAGGTTGTGGCCGACGCCGGGGATGTACGCGGTGACCTCGATCTGGCTGGTGAGCCTGACCCGGGCCACCTTGCGCAGAGCCGAGTTCGGCTTCTTGGGGGTGGTTGTGTAGACGCGCGTGCAGACCCCGCGGCGCTGCGGGCTGGCCTTGAGCGCCGGGGTCTTGTTCTTGGCTACCTTGTCCTGCCGACCCTTGCGGACCAGCTGCTGGATCGTGGGCAACGCGTCTCCATCTTTCTTCGGCGCGCCTCGGGCGCGGTTTTCGGTCGGGCGCGCCTGGGGCGCGGGGTCTGTCCGGTGCGCCTGGCGGCGCGCCTGTCCTTCGGTCGTACGTTCCTGGCCTGCGGTTTTACTCGCTCGTCCGACCCCCGCAGTCGGGTGTGTCGCCGCCATCGCGACCCACACCCGGGCCCGTAGCCGAGCCCGGACGGCGAGAAAGGGAGAGTCCTCCGCACGGCGGGCCACGTGATCCGGGGCCTTCCGGCCGCCGGGGCCACAGTCCACAGCCGTGCCGCACCCGCGAATCACGGGCACGAAGAGTTAGATTACCTATGCCTGCCGCACGCGTCAAAGCGAACCGTGACCCGTGCTCGTCTTGTAACCATTCCCGGCCCGGTTTCATTCCGCTGCATTCCGCGCGTTGCGCAGGCCCGGCCCCGGCGTTCGCTCCGCGGGTTCGGCCGGCCGGCGGCCGGACGTGCCTGCCGCGCGCTCCCGCGCTCCGGCCCCGGCGTTCGCTCCGCGGGTTCGGCCGGCCGGCGGCCGGACGTGCCTGCCGCGCGCTCCCGCGCTCCGGCCCCGGCGTTCGCTCCGCGGGTTCGGCCGGCCGGCGGCCGGACGTGCCTGCCGCGCGCTCCCGCGCTCCGGCCCCGGCGTTCGCTCCGCGGGTTCGGGCCCGGAGGTGCGCAGCGGACTCTCGCGCTGGCCGGGAGCGCCATTTCATTCTCCCGGCCCGCTTCGCGTGCCTCCCCGGACCCGCGCGGGGTCGTGGTTGTACCGCCGTACGTGCCATAGGCCATGCGGAGGTACAACCATGGAGCGCGGGGCGGCGCGGGGCGGCCGTGGTGAGCCCGGAAACGGAGCGGAATGCGCGGCGCCCGGCACCGGGCGAAACCGGTGCCGGGCGCCGCGGCCGACTCGCTTACCTGTTGTAGGCGCCGAAGTCGTACTCCTCCAGCGGTATACCGTCACCGGAGGCCGCCGGGGGCTGACCGAACGGGTATCCGACCGTGCCCTCGTAGCCGCCGACCGCCGGGTAGACCGATGATCGGGCCTCCTCCGTCGGTTCGACCCGCAGCGTGCGGTAGCGCTGCATCCCGGTGCCAGCCGGGATGAGCTTGCCGATGATGACGTTCTCCTTGAGGCCGACCAGCGAGTCCGACCGGGCGTGGATCGCCGCGTCGGTGAGCACCCGGGTGGTCTCCTGGAAGGAGGCGGCGGACAGCCACGACTCGGTGGCCAGCGACGCCTTGGTGATGCCCATCAGCACCGCGCGGCCGGATGCCGAGGTGCCGCCCGCCTCCACGACGGCGCGGTTGACCTCCTCGAACTTCGGCCGCTCGACCAGCTCGCCGGGCAGCAGCTCGGTGTCGCCGGACTCGAGCACGTTCACCCGCTTGAGCATCTGGCGGATGATGATCTCGATGTGCTTGTCGTGAATCGACACGCCCTGCGACCGGTACACCTCCTGGACCTCGTGCACCAGGTGCAGCTGCACCTCGCGGGAGCCCAGGATCCGGAGCACCTCGTGCGGGTTGACCGCGCCGGCGATCAGCTGCTGGCCGACCGTGACGTGGTCGCCGTCGGACACCAGCAGCCTGGCCCGCATCGAGATCGGGTAGGCGACCTCGTCGGAGCCGTCGTCGGGCACCACCACGATCTTGCGCGCCTTCTCGGCCTCCTCGATCCTGACCGTGCCCTCGAACTCGCTGATCGGCGCCAGGCCCTTGGGGATCCTGGCCTCGAACAGCTCCTGGATGCGCGGCAGGCCGTGGGTGATGTCCAGGCCGGCCACGCCACCGGTGTGGAACGTTCGCATGGTCAGCTGGGTGCCGGGCTCGCCGATCGACTGGGCGGCGATGATGCCGACCGCCTCGCCGACGTCCACCCGCTTGCCGGTGGCCAGCGAGCGGCCGTAGCACTTGGCGCAGACGCCGTACTTCGCCTGGCAGACCAGGACGCTGTACGTGCGGACCGCGCCCACGCCGGCCGTCACGAACTGGTCGATCATGCCCTCGGTCATGTCCGACCCGGCGGTGGCCAGCACGTTGCCCTCGGTGTCCTCAACGTCCTCCGAGAGGGTCCGGCCGGTACCGGTGTTCTCGATGTTCGGCAGCTTGCGCAGGTTGCCCGACGCGTCCTTCTCGGCGATCTTCATGGAGATCGACCGGTCGGTGCCGCAGTCCTCCTCGCGCACGATGACGTCCTGCGCCACGTCCACCAGGCGCCGGGTCAGGTACCCGGAGTCGGCGGTGCGCAGCGCGGTGTCGGCCAGGCCCTTGCGGGCACCGTGCGTGGAGATGAAGTACTCGACCACGGTCAGGCCCTCGCGGAAGCTGGACGTGATCGGCCGCGGGATCGTCTCGCCCTTGGGGTTGGAGACCAGCCCGCGCATGCCGGCGATCTGCCGGACCTGCATCGGGTTACCGCGGGCCCCGGAGTTGACCATCATCCACACGGGGTTGGTCTCCGGGAACGCGGCCTCCATGTCCTGCGCCACGTCGGCGGTCGCGTGGGTCCAGATCTCGATCAGCTCCTGGCGGCGCTCATCGTCGGTGATCAGGCCCCGGTCGTACTCCCGCTGCACCTTGTCGGCGCGCTTCTCGTAGGTGTCCAGGATCGCCGCCTTGTTCGGCGGCGCGACCACGTCCTCGATCGCGATCGTGACCCCGGCCCGGGTGGCCCAGTGGAAGCCGGCGTCCTTCAGCGCGTCGAGCGCCGCGGCCACCTCCACCTTCGGGTAGCTCTCGGCCAGGTCGTTGACGATCGTCGAGAGCTGCTTCTTGCCCACCTCGTAGTTAACGAACGGGTAGTTGTCCGGCAGCGTCTCGTTGAACAGGCACCGGCCCAGGGTGGTGGTCAGCCGCAGCGGCTGGCCCTCGGACCAGCCCTCGGGCGCCTCGAACCCGACCGGCGGGGTGACCCCGCGCAGCCGCACCTCGATCCGGGCCTGCAGGTCGAGCTCGCCCCGGTCATAGGCCATCAGCGCCTCGGCCGGGCTGGCGAACGCCCGCCCGGTTCCCGGCACGTCCGGCGCCTCCCTGGTCAGGCAGTAGATCCCGATCACCATGTCCTGGGTCGGCATGGTCACCGGCTTGCCGTCGGCGGGCTTGAGGATGTTGTTGGTGGACAGCATCAAGATCCGCGCCTCGGCCTGCGCCTCCGCCGACAGCGGGACGTGCACCGCCATCTGGTCGCCGTCGAAGTCGGCGTTGAACGCGGTGCAGACCAGCGGGTGGATCTGGATCGCCTTGCCCTCCACCAGCTGCGGCTCGAAAGCCTGGATGCCGAGCCGGTGCAGCGTCGGCGCGCGGTTCAGCAGTACCGGGTGCTCGGTGATGACCTCCTCGAGCACGTCCCACACCACCGACTTGGCCCGCTCCACCATCCGCTTGGCGGACTTGATGTTCTGCGCGTGGCTCAGGTCGACCAGCCGCTTCATCACGAACGGCTTGAACAGCTCGACCGCCATCTCCTTGGGCAGGCCGCACTGGTGCAGCTTCAGCTGCGGGCCGACCACGATGACGGAGCGGCCGGAGTAGTCCACCCGCTTGCCGAGCAGGTTCTGGCGGAACCGGCCCTGCTTGCCCTTGAGCATGTCGGACAGCGACTTGAGCGGGCGGTTGCCCGGCCCGGTCACCGGCCGGCCGCGGCGGCCGTTGTCGAACAGCGAGTCCACGGCCTCCTGCAGCATCCGCTTCTCGTTGTTGACGATGATCTCGGGCGCGCCCAGGTCCAGCAGCCGCTTCAGCCGGTTGTTCCGGTTGATGACCCGGCGGTACAGGTCGTTCAGGTCGGACGTGGCGAACCGGCCACCGTCCAGCTGAACCATCGGCCGCAGGTCCGGCGGGATCACCGGGATGCAGTCGAGCACCATGCCCAGCGGGCTGTTGGTGGTGTTGAGGAACGCGGAGACGACCTTGAGCCGCTTCAGGGCGCGGGCCTTGCGCTGGCCCTT
>Ga0335081_10006686_pt1 | contig 18381 bp, 16 predicted proteins | sample Lox_Sample_35_FD_206713 | JGI IMG/M metagenome (GOLD analysis project Ga0335081, IMG submission 206713) | Soil microbial communities from Loxahatchee National Wildlife Refuge, Florida, United States - Lox_Sample_3.5 | ecosystem: Environmental > Terrestrial > Soil > Wetlands | place: USA...
GCCATCAAACAGCTAAAGTGCCTCCAACCATCGAATGCGGCGCCACACCGACCGTCACGGCAGAGCCCACACGATGGCTCAGTTTCTCGATTTTTCCGCAAACTGCTAGGCGAAAATCGATGAAAAAGCCGTACTCACCGCTCACCACGTCAAAATCACTGTAATAGTCCGACCAGAGAAGCTTGCCTCGCTCCCTCATGTAAGCCTGAATTTGACCTCCCGTGAATGGATAATCTTCCATCGTCCGCATCGTGGGTTGGCCGGCGTCTTCGTCGGGAAAGTTTGGACGACGATGCGATAGCAGATGATTGTCGATAAGCTTCAGAGATCCCATCAGTAGCGTCGCCGCCAGGATAGTTGAGACAACGATAGCCAAAAGGTGAAACGCAATTGTCTTGGCGAATTTCATCCTTGCCATCCAAGTTGCCGGCGCCTTGCTCTGCCGTGCACGTCATACTACAAAACTCGCCGACGCTACATGGTCGTGCAACCGCGATCGCGCTGAACTGTCGTTTCAGACTCAATGCCATTCAGGCCATCTAAGCCGTGTGTTCCAGAATTTTGCCGGTGCCGTTCGGAGGCGACACCGCCAGGACGCTCGTGACCTTGCATCAGCACGGGGGCGCTGTGCACGATAAGAGCGGAGAAGGCGGCAACGAACTGCAATCCGACGAGCCTCGGCACATCGGCCGAGCGACTCTTATTCATTGACCCGTCCTCGCTAACGTTCCACGTTGCCAATGCTGCGCACAACGGGATTGATCCGGGCATGGGACTAGGTTTTCAGGCGGTCGACGCGATCGGGCGGGAGCAAGCGTATCGCCCGATCAGAGGGGACATTCTCTTCATCGGCAGGCAAGGCACTTATATGACACCGGCCGAATTGGCGGCGCAACTGCGCTTCCACGGCCATGCCGTCGACCCGAGCGCCATCGAGATCGATCGCACGACCATGCATCGTCGGCCCGGTTATGGCGAGATCGTGACCGATCGCTCGATCTTCCGGGCGCTCGGCATCGACAGCGTCAAGGCGCTCGACGTGAGCCCATACGAGGGAGCCGAGATCATTCATGATCTCAATCGCGCGCTCCCGGACAATCTCAAGGAAATCGCGGATTTCATCGTCGACGGTAGCACACTGGACAACGTGTTCGATCCGGCAATGGTGTTGCGCAATTTCGCACAATTGCTGCGGCCGGGCGGGCGCCTGATCACCATCAACACGCTCAACACGCGCGACAACGCGTTTACGATTTGCCCGCCGGATTGGTTTCTCGATTATTTCGTCGAGAACGGCTTTTCCGACTGCAAGGTCTATGTCTGCGCCGGATTTGCCGGCTGCTACACCAGCTATTGGCTCGACACGCGCTACATCGTTGCCGAAAGGCCGACCAGGCTGGTCTTTCCCTCGATGCTATGGGCCTATTACACCCTTGTCTTCGCTGAGAAGTCCGCCGCCTCGACCACGGATCGCGCGCCGACGCAGAATACCTACCGTTCCGCGGAAGAATGGACGCGCTATCTGGCGCAGCTGTCCACAATCAATCGCTCGCCGCGCCCGCATCTGGCGCGCTCGATCGGACGATTGATTCCGCGCGTCGCGCGGCGCGGCTTCCAATGGATGGATGCGAATTTCAATGTCCGGCCGGTGCGGCCATCGCTGCCGCGCCAAGTGCTGCGCGCCTTGATCCACCGCCGCAACCGAGCGAACGGCTAGGGCTAGGCGTGTACTCGTTAATTTGGCGTGTCCGCGATGAGTGTGAAGCGGTCATGAGCTCAAGACTGAGTCGACGCATGACTCTGAGCGTGGCAGAAGGTCTTGCCGATCACCTCGTCGGCGCACGCAAGGAATGATTTCACAATAGATGACTCAATCGCTTTCGCGGCGCTGCCGTGCTTGCCCGCCGCGCTTTTAAACGGTCAAATATGTAATGTTAGCCCGCGTACTCGATCAACGTCACTACCTTAAACTGATGAACCAGCCGAAGAGGCTGAGCGTGACTGGCACGCCCACGCACAAGACGACTGGAAGGCAATGAGCGGCGCGACTCGCCTCTGGGGCTGTGAAACGTCTCAGCAACGCGCGCGCTGCGGCCCGGGCCGGAGCTTCGTAAGCTCGATACATGACTACCGAGAAGACGATCGTAACTAGTGCTGTTGTGGCAAAACGAGCGTTGACATACAAAACATTGTACCATGTCCACGGTAAGACCTCTCGGACTTCGGTCACTTCGATGATCGACTGGTGGAACAGATAAATAGAGTAGCTCGCGTCTCCGCAGGCGATGAGCAACGGCGCCGCGAGGATGCGCGAAAAAATCGATCGATAACGGGCGCAGCAAAAGATGATGACGGCAATGGACAGTGAATAGACAAATAACGCAGCCAAACTGGCATAAGGGTTCCCGGCGCTCTGTGCGCCAACCATTGAGAGAACGCAAGTCAACGCCAAGGTCAAAAGAATCATTCCGAAGCGTTGCTCAGATTCGCCAACCGGTCGCTGATATCTGGTAATGAAAATGTGAGCGGTGGCGATCCCGATCAAGAATGGCGGCAATCGACCAATCGGCGAGAACGCTAACAACCAGACAAAGAAGAAATCTGCCCCGGGTCTACCCCAAACGGCTTGGGCAAAGGCGTTGACCTCCTGATAGTGCAAGTTGAGGAATACAGCCGGCGCAAGACCGAGCAATGCCACGGCTGCTAGCACAAGCGCCGACCTCAGACGGTGTCGCGTTATTGCAAGGGACCACGCGACGATCGGATACATGCAATAAAAAAAAACCATTCTGTGCTAATCGACCAGGTAATGGTTGAATTCAAATGCGCGACTAAGGGGATACCACTCAATATGGCAAAGACCCAGCTTTGAGTCATGCCGAGAAAAAACGGAAGTGCGCGCAAGTTCCCTCCGCCATTCAAGACGACCTGAAGTGTAAGAAAGAGTAGGTAAAGGGGATAAATCCGCGCAAAGCGTGCGACGTAGAACTTTGCAAGATCTTGTGAGTGCGGAGGGCGACCAACATTAGAGTAGTTGTAATGAATCACGAATCCGCTCAGCACGAAGAACAATTCCATCCCAACTTCGAGAAAGCAGTTGGTGACGCTGATCACGAGTTGCGGGTTGGGACTTAACCTGAGCATTACGGGGGTGGCGTGACCCGTGAAGATAAAAAAGGCCGCGAAGAAACGCAGTCCTGTAAGAGGAGGCAGATCGCCCAGTTTCTCGACAGCAATGGCAGGCCGTGAGAGCCTAGCGGGACGAGCATCTTCGGCCTCGATTCCGCCGTTTGCTCCCGTGATTGGCCCCGCGGTCTCGCCCATGATGCCCCTTAGTCATGCTGTTGCCAGGTCAGCACTTTGCGGACCGCGCCCCATCCCTTCGCCTCCCGCAGGCGCGGCGCAATAGCCACGATCTTCGGGGCAAGCGCGTCGAATCGGAACCAGCCCAGTGGATCCGGCTCGTTGCGCCAGCGTACATAGGCTTCGAGAAAGTTGGAGTCGAGCGGGCGCGTCTCCGGCCCGATCCAGGTCAAAAGATAGGTCGAGCCGTCGCTCCATTTGATGCCGAGATAACGCCCAATCGTGTCTGGCGCAAACAATTTGCCGTAGGGCGTTAGATCGATGATCCGCGAAGCCTTGCTGAACAGAAAATAGTTCAGCCCGGCCTCCTGCAGCCGCCGCTTGGCCAAATCTGGATCGTCGCCGAGGATATCGTCGAGCCGGCCGGACATTTTGAAGGATATGGAGCTTTCGATCAGGCAGCCTGGCACCATGCAATAGGAATCGACATTGGTGCTCCAGATCGGCGTATCCGGTGGCAGCAATCGCGCAGCCGCGTATGCGCCCGGGTTGATGGCACCGAACGGGAACGGACTCTCGGCGTGCTGATACGCCTGCCCCAAGCTCCACCACCCGGATGTGAAGCGCGCCACATTGGCGATCTCGCCCGGGACCCTCCGGCTCCAATGCTCCGTCCCCTGCCATTCGACGATGACGATGAGCAAAAACGCCATCGGCAGTGTCAGCCACGCCCACGGATTACGACGCCGTCCGTACTGGCGGGTGAGAACCCAGACGGTCGCGGCGATCCCGAACAGGTCCCCGGCAGGAACGAAGAAACTGCTGATGCGGAAGAACGAGATCGACTGCAGACGGCCGATCGTCAGCGCAACGACGACAAATAGGCCCAACAGGGCGGCGAACCGCGCCGCGACCGCGGCGGTCAGCGCGGCAGCGGATGGGTCCGGGCTCAGCGTCATCCTGCCGTTCTCGATCCTGTCCAAGACCTTCAGAATGATGGCGGCGATGACCGGGCCGGCGAGGAGCGGCCACAGCGCCTCCGCGCGCATGAAATGCCTGAGTTCCTTGAACGCACCCCAGCCGAATGCCGGCACCAAGGCCTGGTAATTATCCCGTTGCCAGGCCGTGAAGATGACCATCGGGACTATTCCCCACCGATCGAGGCGGGAAGCGTCGGTGAAGTACAACATCAGGCCGATCGGTTGGTCGCCCGGCAGCCCGGTCTGCAGGTAACTCAAGACGTAAACGGCAAGCACCGTGCCGGCGATTGCAGCGCCGACGAGGGTATATCCCAAAACGTCGCGCCATTGCCGCTGCACCACCGACCAGGCCCACAACAGGCCGACATATAGGCCGAGCATGATGCCGATCACTTGCGTGACGACGGCCGCGGCAATACCGCTTGCGGCGGCCATGACCCGAAACACCCACGGCGAACCGCAGCGCTCCATGCACAGGGCCCAAACGGTGAGCACGATCAGCGCGGTGGTTTCTTCGTGGTCTTTCTGAAATTCGCTTTCGCCCCATCCGGTGTGGCTGAGCAGATAAAATAGCAGATAGACCAGAGCGCCTGCCGTCGGCCACAGCGATTGCGGCGCCAGCCGCTGCAACAGCGTCATCATCGCGACGGTGGCAAAAGCGACACAGCAGAACGTGGCCAAGGCCGGCGCTTCCGGATCGGTCAGCAGCATGCCGAGGAAGGCGAGCCCGTTCCCTTTCGAGTAATAGTAGTGATACCAGACGTCGTTCGGCGTCAGGCCGTGATTTTTCAGGACGGCAAGGTAATAGTAAAAATAATGCGTGTAGTAGTCGCCCCAGCCGCCGGGATAGACGCCGCGCCGCAGCAAGACCCATACCGCAACCGCAACGACGCAAGCTGCACCGATCGTCTGCGGCGAGGCGTGACGGCCGCGAATTTCATCGATGCGGTCGACTGTTGCACAGCATCCGGCAACGGCGACGGTTCCGAAATATCTCGCCGAGCCGAGCAGGACCACCAGGCACAGGCCCGCCATCACCGGGCGGTAATACAGATTGAGCACTCCAAGAATCAGCATGACGACGTGCCAGACGCCGAGGCCGATGCCGAAACCGAGCACGGCGCGTTCAGGCGGCGTCAGCGCAGCGCGCTCGCGCGGCGACATGATCAGCGCGGCGATGCCGGCGCCGGGCGCATAAATCAGCCACGCTAGGACGCCGACAAAGATGATGCGCAAAGCATTATCGACGACGACGATTACCCCGGCATCGAAGAAGTGCCGATGGTAATAATCGACGCGGTCGAACCACAGCACGATGCCGACGAAGCCGCCGAGCAGCGCGACAGTGGCGAGCCATTCCGCTCCCACGAGCCCGGCCCGCGGCGCCCATCGCCCAAGTCGTGCCGTCATACGCGCGTCAATCCGTAGAGATCGGCCGTGCACAACGCGCGCAAGAAGCGGTTCGTCTCGATGTACGGCTCGAGCGGTTCCAGCCACCGGTAAATTGGGCCAGGCGTCAGGTTGGAAAAGATATTGAGACGCCGCCACGTTTCGATCCGCCAGCCGGCCGCGACGAAAATCGCCATGAGTTCTTTGGTGCGAAAGCTGTCCTCGCCGGCGTCGCGATAAGACGGGGTGAATTCTATCGCCTTGCGCAGCAAATTGTTGCCGTTCGGCTCGAGCACGATCATCTTGTCGGTGCGCCGCGTCAGCGCCCGCACAATGTGGGGCGTTGCCCGTTTGACGTGGTGCAAAAAGCCGATCAGGAACGCCGCGTCGTAGCGCGGCAGCGAGTCGTAATCGAACGTAACCAGGTCGACCGCTCGATAGGTCGCATTAGGTCGCGCCTCGGCCTGCGCCCGACGGATCGCCGTTTGCGATACGTCGACCCCGTCGACAGCGCGATAGTGCGTCGCCAGGAGTTGATTGGCGAACGCGCCGTCGCCGCAGCCGACGTCAATCACGTGGCCGTCGGTGGGAACGCCCAACGCATCCGCGATGTTGACCACAATCCGCCACAGCCGGCCGCGGACATGCAACTCGACGTCGGAGCTGCGGTACATTGCCTGGCCGTAGCCGAGCTCGCCCGCCCGATCCCAATACCCATTGGGCTTGTGCGAGGCTTGGCCGCCGCTCATGGTCTGCCTTTTGGCACGGTTGGTCTCATCGCGCGATCGTGCCGCAATCCCGCTCGGCTACGCAAGCTGACCGCCGCCGCTGGTGCCGCAACAGTGACGACCCACACATCCGTTCCTAATCCGTCGGCACTGTGGCGCGGCGAGGCTCTCGTAGCGTCAACCAGACCAACCCGCCCGGCAGGCTTAGCAGCGTGTTGATCAATCCCAATTCCACTGACAACACAAGGGCCGCCTCGCGGTCGACGCCGAGCACGCCGAGCAAGGCGACCAGCGAAACTTCGCGCACGCCCCAGCCCGCCACCGAAATCGGCAGCGCGACGACGAGCGCCATAATCGAGCTCACGGCGATCATCGCGATCGGGCCGACGCCGATGCCGAGACTGCGCCCAATGCAATAGGCAGTGAAGCCTGCGCAAGCGCCTGAAGCAACCGCGAAGCTTAGCGCACGCAGGCCGGCGTGATCGGTCAAATACCGCACGTCCTCCGCCATGCGCACCAGCAAATTAATGAACCAAAGGTTGTGCCAGCGTCTGAGCAGGCGTTTGAGGTGCCCGAGCAGCGCGAGCCCGACCGCACCGGCAATCAGAATAGCGGCTCCGGCGAACCATGCGGTGCTGGCGAGCGGGCTCGATATGGTCGGCAAGGTGACGAGCGCAAGCGTGATAAAAGCAGCGACCGTGAGCACCCGGTCGACGAGAACCGACAGCACGATCTGGCTCAATGAAAGATCGAATCGACGCGCGAGCCAGATGCGAGCGACGTCGCCACCGACAGCGCCAATCGGCAAACAGTTGAAGAAGATGCTGGCGTAGTATACCGACTGCACGCTCGCCAGCGTTGGCGACGATCCGCGTATCAAAGGAGAAAGTATCGAGCGCCAACGCTCGCCGCCGAGGACGATTTGCAAGAGCATGAGACCGGCAGCAGCGGCAAGCAGCCCGCGATTTTGCGTCGCCAGCAACCGAGCAAAGACCTGCTTATCGATTCCCCGAAAGACAAAAATCAGCGTGGCTACAGTTAACGCAAAGGAGAATCCCAGCGCCAGCCAACGGCGATGCGCTTGCGGGCGTGTTGTTTCCTGACTCGACAACGGGAACTCACCTTCGCTTTACGACCGGCGCTGCAGCAAAAGGCGGCTCTTTTGGCAGCTTTACCGGCAAGCCTCAAGACCTTCCGGCTGGCGATCAGGACTAACCGGCATCCAAGACATTTCGGCGGCCGCGGCCTTGCCTCACAGTATCCCGCCTAGAAGAATGCGGCGTCGAACAGGGCAAAACCGATCCGCAGCCAAGACCGGCAGTGACTACGGCGCCGAACAGCTGAGGAAGACCGATCGGCCGGCGGCTTCCGCCGCCAGATAGAACGTGTGGATTTCGGGATCGCCCCCGCATCGCCAACTGGCGGAAAAGTCTTTGCCGCAGTTTGTGGCCGGATCACCAAGCTTGGCGTCATCAACTTTGTATAAACAGGATGTTCGGGTTGTATCGCATTCGCGCGCTAAGGCCTCGGTGGCATTTCCGACCTTCACCAGATTGGGGTGACCCGGCGGCGGTGTGAAGTCCTTGCAGCTCAAGCCATAAGTCGCCTCCACGACATGAATCACGCTTGCGTTTGGATCCGCCGGCGCCAGCAAATAGTCCACAAGATGCAATGTAGCAAAAAAAGATATCGCCACGACCCCGAGGCTTGCTGTTACCATCAGTAATATTCGCACGGCGGAGGATCGCATGGCAGGTATCTGTTCGCGTGGTTGGGGCGGTCTGCGTTGCGCTCTACCGGTTCAGCCGAATGCCGGCTGCCCTCCTTGCATCACGGACCGAATCGCGGCTGGGTTGTGACACATCATCGGCAAGTTGTCATCCTCTTTGCGCCCAGGCGGCCCCAATTACCGTCCAACGTAAGAACACCCACCAAACACTCGTGATATCTGAGCAACCGGAACCGCATATGCAGGGCGCCACACTGGGAGGGCAGCGAAGTGATCTTTGGACAATGGAATTCTTCGGAATACCACAGCTGCTGTTCGCGATACCCTATGTGAGCCTTCTGGCTTGGTTTCACGGGGTTGATGTCTACCACCATCACTTCTCGGAGTCGGGGCTCATCGTCGTCGTCTATAATCTCTTCCGCGTGCTGTTCATTTTCTACCTATTTTGGATGGTCGCGACCGTAGGGCTGCTACTGCTGCATGTGGTCGCCCGGCATCAACTTGCATTCGTCAGCCTACCGGAGCAGCTCGCGCTTGGCTTTTTCACGGGGGCCGGCATCTGGCACGTGGTTATGTTCCTGCTCGGTTTTCTCGATCTCTACACTGTCCCAGTCGCTGTCTTATTGACGTTACCGCCGGTGATCCTGGCCTACGCCCCTGCCCGTGCCACCGCCATTGAAATTCGCCGCAATCTGGCCCGTACCGGCGAACGCGATTTTGCTCCACTCGATCGGCTGCTCTCAGTACTAATCGGTATTGTCTTTGTCGCTCTGTTGCTCACCAAAGGCCTTTATCCCAGCGGCGGCCACGACTACTTCACGCATTATTTTTACTTTCTGCAGGCTGTCATTAAGAACCGTGGGCTCTGGCCGAACGAGGTCTGGTACCACTTCTACTACAGCAAAGGTGCTGGCTTATTCTTTCTGGGCATACTTGTAACCGATCCCCTTGCACCGCAGCTGGTGACGTTCTGCTTTATAATGGCAGCGGCGCTAGCCCTGTTCCTCATTCTCAATAACGTTGCACCCCGCACGTTATGGCCCCCTGTTGGAATCATCTTGTTCTTCGGGATCTACATCTGCACCCCAGGCTCAGCCGTATTATATCAGGCGAATGGCGGCTGGGGCGACTTTGAGAAGCTCCACGAAATCGTTGCGGCGCTTGCTGTCGCTGTTGTCTGGTCGACGCTTGAAGCGTTATCCAGCACAAATGGCAAGAGGATCATGTTTTTGGTCGTGGCCACATCCGCGATTATCTGTGCAGTTCTCGTCGATATTACGATAGCCATATTTTTCGGCGGCCTATTCGCACTGCTCATATTGTTCTATGCCGCCGTCCGTCAGCCGATACTGCTCAGGGTCTGCCTCGGGCTCGCTACCGTGGCAGGAGGCACTTTCATTGCGATCCTAACTATCAACCAATTAACGACGGGGCTCGCCGACGATCAGGGTCTGTTGTTTTTTTGGCATTACGCCAACGTCGAAAAGCTATCCCATTGGGGCGCTTTGCCCTTTGTGATCTTGACCCATTTGGGTCGCCAGTCACAGCAAGCGGCGGGTCTTCAGCTATTATCAATACACACTGTCATCTTCCTCATTGAATCATTCCGACTCGATCTTGTGGCGCCATTGGTTCTTGGGGGCATGATAGCGACATTGCCATTACTTTTTCGCGGATATTGGAATCGGAGTCTGGGCACCTTGACGGTAGTGCTGGCGGCCACTGTTCTTACCTTTATTGCGCTCGCGCTCATATTTGGACGCGCGCAACAAGTCTCGTTCTATCGATATGCGAGTTTCGCAACCGGACCAGCGATCATCTGCGGAATAATTGGCTGGAATCTTGCGCGCAGCGATACGCTCGTGGCGCGGATTTCGCGCACTCGTCTGGTAGCGATAGTCGTGCTCCTGGTGTGCGTTTACTATGGGTCGTATCCACAGCTGGCCCTGAGCGCATTAGACCGCGGCCTCGATTTTGCATCTGGGCGTTACAGCATCGATAGTGCATATACCGCGCAGTACGGTCCACCGCCGCGATTGGACTGGACCGCAATCTATGCCGGAGCGCGCGGCGCCTACGACGTTGTCGGCCCTGGGACGCCAATCTGGTCGTTTCACATTCACACCTATTGCATGTTACCTGACTGTCTCGTTGAGTCCTTCCCGTCCTTCCTCATGACGCGTCATTGGGATCGCGTGATGTTCGGTACCCCGGACGAGGCCAAACAAACGCTTCACGTCGCTCATTTCGATTATTTCCTGTTCTGCCGCGAGGATGGGATTCGTGACCCTTTGCCGCTAAGCCCGTTGTTCTCACCTGACAACATCGCCGACTATTTGGGGATCCGTTGGACCGACGGCACGACAGCGCTTTTGACATGGCTTGGTCCGGGCGTTCTGCCCCTCGATCAATCCTGGATCGCCGACTACCGTCGCGCGACGCAGCAGTCGGGAGCCGTACAAAGCTTTCCCTTTCAGGCGATGAAAGGGATTTATGCGGCTCTTGATGCGACGCCGCATCCTTGGCGCAGCTTCAAGCTGCCATGGCAGCGTGATTAGTCGACGATAAACCGCAGAAACTCGACCTTAGCGTCCCTGAATTCGGTAAAAAGAACCTCGCACTCGCGCTTGTCAAACCTTTGAGGGCTGGCTACAACGCCGCGCGATCCAACAATGGGTGTGGATCGCTGATATTCGTTCGCCCAGCATTGCAGGTGGCACCCTCGCTGCTTGGCGTTGCGAGGATGAGGTGTAAGGAATGGGACGGCTCCTCGAAATCGTAACTCCGCTGCACAAAGCGACCAAGCGAGACTACCTCGCGCGCATGAACGACGACAAAGTTCACTGCATGGTGAAGGCGAAGGAGTACGAGTTCGACTATTGGGACGGCGACCGCCGCTACGGCTACGGCGGCTACCGCTTCATCGAAGGCCGCTGGAAGCCGGTGGCCCAGGCCCTAATCGACATCTACGGGCTGAAAAACGGATCGAGCGTGCTCGACGTCGGCTGCGGCAAGGCGTTCCTGCTCTACGAGATGAAGAAGATCCTGCCGGAGCTGAAGGTCGCCGGCTTCGACGTTTCCAAGCACGGCCTGGCCGATGCCCGCGACGAGATTAAGCCGTATCTGTTCCGCTACCGCGCCCAGGACCGCTACCCGTACGGCGACGGCGCCTTCGATCTCGTCATCTCGCTCGGCTGCCTGCACAATCTGAGACTGTTCGAGCTCGAGACCGCGGTGCAGGAGATCAACCGCGTCGGCAGGAACAAATACATCATGGTCGAGGGCTACCGGAACGAGCTCGAGCAGTTCAATCTCGAATGCTGGGCGCTGACCGCAGAATCGATCCTGCATACCTCGGAATGGATTTGGCTCTATAATCACTTCGGCTATACCGGCGACTACGAGTTCATTTATTTCGAATAGGCCCCGAGCATGCAGGTCAAGACAGCCAAGGCGGCGATCCTGGCGCAGTCGCGCGCGCCGCTGGTCGTCGACGAGATCGCGCTGCCGGAGGCGCTCGGCGTCGGCCAGGTCCTGGTCAAGGTGCTGTACTCGACGATCTGCGGCGCCCAGCTCAACGAGATTGCCGCCGCCAAAGGGCCCGACAAATTCCTGCCGCATCTGCTCGGCCACGAAGCCTCGGCGCGGGTGATCGAGACCGGCCCCGGCGTCACTACGGTCAAGCCGGGCGACACCGTCGTGCTGCATTGGCGGCCGAGCCAAGGCATCCAATGCCAGCCGCCGGCCTACAAGTGGCGCGACCAGAAACTCAATGCCGGCTGGGTCACCACCTTCAACGAATATGCGGTCGTTTCAGAGAACCGCATGACGGTGATCCCGGCGAACTACAATCTGCGCGACGCGCCGCTGCTCGGCTGCGCCGTGACCACCGCGGCCGGCGTCATCAACAACGATGCCAACGTCAAGATCGGCGAGTCGGTGGTGATCTTCGGCGTCGGCGGCGTCGGCCTCAATGTGGTGCAGTTCGCCCAGCTCGCCGGCGCCAATCCGATCGTCGCCGTCGACCTCATCGACGCCAAGCTCGACATGGCGCGCGCCCGCGGCGCGACCCACGCGCTTAATCCCAACGCGGTCGGCGATATCGACGCCGCGGTGCGCAAAATCGTCGGCGCCGGCGGCCCGGACAAGGTGATCGAGACCACCGGCGTGAAATCGGTGATCGAGCTTGCCTACAACCTCACCCATGCCGACGGCACCTGCGTGCTGGTCGGCGTGCCGAACGAGAAGGTGTCGATCTACACGCTGCCGATCCACTTCAACAAGGTTTTGACCGGCTCGCACGGCGGCGACGCCGTGCCGCATGTCGACATCCCGCGGCTGATCCGGCTGATCGAAGCCGGGCGCCTGTCGTTCGAGGGCCTCATCACCCACGAATTTCCGCTCGACCAGATCAACGCGGCGCTCGATGTGGTGCGCAGCGGCACCGCAGGCCGCGTGCTGTTGCGGGTCGGGCACAATTGAGACGGCGCCCGTTGCATCCTTCGCCGCCGCCGGCCACGAGGCTCTTAAAATGAGTGACGGGGACGCCACTCGGTCCGCTGGTGTCGTCGCGCGAACGCGGCATCTCGCGGCGCGCGGCATCGGCCTCGCGCAGCTGGTCGCTGCGCGGATGGGCGCGGCGGCGGCCGACGCCATGCGTCGCAAGGCGGAGGAGCTCGAAATCCGTCTGGACGGCCTGCACAGGGGCCTGGCGATCAAGCCGATATCGGACATTCCCTTTCCCGCGATCGATCTTGGCGGCGGCGTTGACCCGGTGGCGGCGATCATGGCGACGCCGCAATACGAAGCGGCGATGCAGTTTTTCTTCGAGAGTCCGGCGGCCCAGCGGTCGCTGGTCTCATCGCAGTCACAAGCCCTGCTGTATTGCCTAATCCGCAACCTTCACCCGGGCCATGTGTTCGAAATCGGCACTTACAAGGCCGGCACCACCGAGGCGATCTGCCGCGCGCTGCTGGCAAACGGGAGCGGGATAGCGCACGCCGTCGACCCGTTTCGGGGCCGGTATATTGCCGCGGTCCTGAAATTCTGGCCGCCGGAACTGTTCCGCCATGTGAGGCTTCTCATGAAGGACTCGATGGCGTTCTACGGCGATATGGAGCGCCAGCGCATTCGTCCGGCACTGGTGTTCGTCGACGGTAACCACGAATACGAATATGCCGCCTTCGACATCGCCGCCGGCGCGCGCATGCTGGCGCCGGGCGGTTTCATCTTCGTCGACAACATTTCCCAGCCGGGGCCGTTTTTCGCGGCGCGCGACTTTCTCAGGATCAATCCGGACTGGCGCGAGCTCGGCAGCGCCACGACCGGCTACGACCGCGACAAGGCCTTCGACCGCAGACGCAGCACGATCCGCGACACCGATTTCATCGTCCTGCGCGCGCCGACGGGCTACCGGGTCGGCGAGCGGCCGTTCAATATCGCTCGCGTCCGCTGGGCATCGGGCAAAGTCGAAGGCGTGCGCCTCAAGCTCGTGCCGCCTCAGCACGCGGGCCGCCTGACCGTGCAGGTCGTGCTGCGCGGTTTCGGCACCGTGCCGGCCGAGATCACTGGCGAGGCCAGCGTCGAGGTCGCGCCCGGATCGTCGGAATTGTCCGTGGCATTGACGCCGCCCGTGCAGGTCGACGGGCAATTCGTCTATTTCACGGTCGAGCCATGGCTGATCTGGCACGGTGGCGAACGGTTGCAGCTGCGCGCCGCGCCGGAGCCGTACTGAGGCGGCATCTGCAGATTACGCTGACGCAACGCTGTGGTGCGTTACGCGCCGAGCATTGCTCGGCGCATCGCTTTGACTGCGTGCTTGAGCATGGCACGTAAACGCGGCGGACGTCCCTGCGCCGCCAAAATCGCCCGCGAGATGTCGCGAGCCTGGCGCCGCCGCGTGCGCTTGATCCGCGCCGCGACCTCGCCAAGCCCATGACGGCGCAGCAGCGTCTCGAACTCGCTATCGGCGTACCTTCGGTAGCGCTTGAGGACACGCAAGTAGGCGTCGTCGAATTGGCGCAGCCCTTCCAATATTTCGGGCCATTGTTGCGGACCTGCTCCGGCCGCATAGTCGGCGATGCGATGCGCCGGCAACATGGCGGAGAACAGCGGCGCAAACAGCTTGGCGTCCCGCTCGTAGCAATCGCGGCACGCCGCGACGAACCGCTGGTAGGACCCGGCCTGCGGCATGTCCGCGCCGCGCAGCGTCACCATGCATTGCACAGCCAACTCGACGACGCCGAATACCAGCGCGAAAAAGCACAGCTTGGTCAGCATGTCGTTGCGGCGCGCCCCGCCCACTGGCAAGCTGTCGATGCGGCGCAGGAACAGCGCGTCGGCCTGTCCCTGATAGCCGCGGCCGTGAAAACCGAGCGGCGCCGGGTCGGCGGTTTCGCCGAGCGAGAGGAAGCCGACGAACTCGAAGCCGGCACCGTCGAGCAGATCGTAGATATCTTGAAAGCGCTTCTGGCCGCGATACATCTCGCCGAACTCGACCTCGACGATGAGGCCGCAGATGCTTTGCGCCAGCGCGCCGCGCGCGCCGAGCAATATCTCGTATTCGCTCGCTTGCGTGTCGAGCGACAAAAAATCCGGTGGCGGGCATGGCGCATCGGGCGCCGCGATGAGCCCGTCGAGGCGGCGCGTTGAGACCTTGCGTTTCTCCAGCAGCCGGGCACCGGCCGCGCCGAAATCGAAATCGATCCCGAACTGGTTCTGATGGCGGCGCGCCAGCGCCGGTCCGAACTCGCGCAGCGAAGTCAGGCCGGGGTTGCTGTAGATGTGCAGCAACGCTTCGCCGTCAACGTCGGCGAGGCAGGCGGCGACGACGATGAGTTCGCCGGGCTGCCCCTGACGGGCCTGATGGATTGCAGCAATGGCGTCGATGTCGGCCTCGTAGAGCACCTCGACAAAATCACCGGCAAAGGCCGGCAGCCGTGGAAAGCCATGATTGCCCCAGCGTCCGCCGACGTGATGAAGCACGATTTTAGGATCTGCCGTCATCCCTATCGACGGGGCGCAGAGTGCGCTCAATTCGCGCCAACAAGTCCGCGAACGCGGCGAGCGACGGCGGTCGCAGCCCGACGCGCCACATAGCCGGCGGTCAGGCCATCATCGAAGCGAAATTCGCAAGAATTACGAATCGTCGTTGGCGAACTGACACACTGCGTGCGATGCAGAGTGAATTGATCAAAAACGAGAGCGTCGCCGGGATCGAGCTCGGGCGTGGAAGACGTCCCGATCGAGGTGACGAATTGGTCGTCGCGATAGCGACCGAAATGCTCCATCAGCGGCAGCTTGCGCATGATCCGCTGCGAGCCGGAGACAACGTCGAGCGACGGCAAATCGCGACCGACGTGGTCGAGCGGCAGCCAGACGTTGAAGCAGTTGGGACGCCAGATATTCGCCGCATCGGCATCGACATGCCAAGGCACTTTTGCAGTGGCCCCGATCACACGACGCATATATGAGCGCTCGGAATGCAGCCGCCACTGTCCGCCGAAGATTCGGCGCGTCTTCTCGCAGACCACGTTTTCGATGTCGCGATACCGTGCGTGCAGTTGCGGGTAGTAGCTGGCGAGAAATTCCGACAGCGGCTTCAGCTGCGCGCCGCCGCCGATGGCAAAGTTTTCGCCGAGCTCGCCCTCGAGAAGGTCGGCGTGAATGCCCAAGACATCGTAGACTTGGTCAAGGACGCCGACCAGATCCGCTGTTTCCCCAGTGTCCAAAAAATCGCGGATGATTGCGACACCCTCGGCTTCCAATTGTTCAGCTGGCGCGGTCACTGACGAAACGGACATGAGTTCTGCCTTTGGCTGCGCAGGATGGGTGACGAACGTCGACCGGCGCCTTGACACCGATCAAAGATTACTGGCTTTCGCCCAAGATGTTAACCCCACAGTGCCGGCGAACGGCGGCGACTATCGCTTGATCATCAGGCCCTGCCCGGTCGGCAATTCGAGAATGACTTGGCCGCGCGCGGCCAGCCAACGATCGGTGGCCTCCTTGTGATTCTGGAAGTGCTTCCAGCCGTAATCGTCGAAAACGACGATGCCGCCCGGCGTCAAACGATCAAGGAGCAATTCGAGCGCAGCGGCCTCGGCACGCGGCGAATTCATGTCGAGATGTAGAAACGCGATCCGCTGCGGCACAATTTCGTGCAGAACGTCGGGGACGACGCCTTTGGTGACCACGACGTAGTCTTTGTCGCGAAAGCGGTTGCGCACATAGCTTTCGATGTCCGCGGCACGGTATTCGCGGTCGATCTCCTCAAGATATTGCGGGGCGCCGGGAAAGTCGTCGGCCGACGAATATTGCGGCGCGAACCCAGTGAACGTGTCGTAGATATAGAATTTCTTGTTGGCGCCGCGCAGATCGGCCATTTCGGTGACCATCCACGTCATGTCGCCGCGGTACACGCCGCATTCCACGAAGTCGCCCGACACGGCCATGCAGGTGCGCGCCGCCCAGATCAGCGTGTGGTAACGCCAAGTAATGCCTTGTGGCGAGCGGTACTGATTGCGGCCGGTGGAGCTATCAGCCTGCTTGAGCGCCGCCTGAAAACCCGGTTCGACGAGAAATCCGGCCGTCTTGTCGAGTGTCAGCAGCCGGTCGCCCCAGAACACGTTCTGATGATACGGCCGCACAAAGTTGTACAAAATGAAATCGAAAATCCGCGCCACCGATTTCCGCGTCCGCACCTTGAAGCGGACGAAACTGCGAATCCTGCGCGACAGCGTTTCCTGCTGCGGAGGACTTTGCACTGTCATCGTCCAGCAACTCCCGCGCGCACAAATGGGGCGCCGAGGCGGGCTGCGCTAACGCTCTCAGACATGACTGGGACTTGCGATCGTGTTTTTGGCGTTGGCAGCGATCCGCACGACGATTTCCCACACGTCCGGCACTTCGAGCCCGTAATGCACGCGCAGCCGGCTTGAATCAAGCGTCGTATGTTGCGGGGTCGACCCCTCCGGCAGCCCGGCGGCGCGCGCGCTCACTTCGCTGACCAAGTCCGGATCGGCGTCGAGGTAAGCGGCAAGGAAGCGGCCAATGTCGGCATAGGTGACGTCGCGCGGCCCAGTGAGCTGGGAAATGCCCCGGGCGCGGTCCTCCAGCAAGGCGATGATGGCGGCGCAGACCAGGTCGGTCGGCGTCGGCGCCAGCGCGAGATCGTTGAAGACGCGGATCGGCTTGCCGGCGGCGAGGTCCCTCACCCAACCGGCAATCAGCGGCATGTCCTCGGACACGACTTTGGCGAGGCGCAGAATGGCGACCGGTGCGCCGTTGGCGAAGTGCTGCATCAGCGCCGCCTCGGTGCGCGCCTTCTGCCGGCCGTATTCGCACACCGGCGAATGCGGCGCATCGGCGCGCTGGTGCGGCGTGCGGCCGTCGAACACCTTGTCGGTGGACAGAAGCAATACGGCGATGTCGCGCGCCAGAAGCTTCTCGACCAGCGCCAAGGTCTGCACCACGTTGACGTGGGCCGAGCCTTGCGGATCGTCGGCGCAGGCAGCGAGGCGGGCGACCGCAGCGCACAGGCAGGCGGCCCTGGTGCCGGGCGGCGGCTCCCAATCGTCAAGCGGCGCGGCGAGATCGAGCAGCGGCCGATCCGGTGCAACGCGATCGCGGCGCCGCGTTGTCGCCGCCACCGGCAAGCCGTGCGCCTGCATGGCCCGTGACGTCGCCGCGCCGATTTCGGAGTCACCGCCGACGATGAGGAACATCCATCAGCTCTCGGTCATACCGCTTGCCGCCTGACTGCCGGGCCGCGCAGCGGCTCCCGTTCAGGCCACTTTATCTTTGACTTTCAATGATTTGGAGACCCGCGTGGCAATCTGGGCGGGGGCCAGTCCATAGACCTCGAACAGCTCCTCCTGCAGGCCGTATTTGTGCGGGAAGGCGTCGGGCAAACCGATGCGCACCAGCGCCGGCAAGCTCGTGCCGAGCTTTTCCACCAGCACGTCGGTCACCGCGCTGCCGAAGCCGCCGATCACGGTGCCTTCTTCCACGGTCGCGACCAGCTCGGCGTCGCGGCAAAAATCCAGCACCGCCTCTTCGTCGAGCGGCTTGACGGTGTGGAAGTGCACCACCGCGACGTCATGGCCGTCCTTGGCGAGCAGGTCGGCGGCGGCAAGGCAATTGGTGGTCATGACGCCGGTCGCCAGCAGCACCACCGCGCGCCGCGAGCGCGCCCGCCGCATCGGGATCGCCTTGCCGATGGCAAAGCCATGCTCGTCGCGGCTGACCACCG
>Ga0335081_10006688_pt1 | contig 18376 bp, 20 predicted proteins | sample Lox_Sample_35_FD_206713 | JGI IMG/M metagenome (GOLD analysis project Ga0335081, IMG submission 206713) | Soil microbial communities from Loxahatchee National Wildlife Refuge, Florida, United States - Lox_Sample_3.5 | ecosystem: Environmental > Terrestrial > Soil > Wetlands | place: USA...
TGTTCCGCAGTAGACCCCAGGGACCGGCCGTTGGCTTGGGCGTGAATATTAAGTATCGCCGGGAGTTGGACTACGGTTGCTTTGGTCTGTCCGCTTTGCCTCGCCGCAACGGCCGCGCTCAGGGTGCTCATCTGGCAGCTCAGGGTCGGAATCGACAGTACAGGCGTGGCAGTGCTGAGCGATATTCTCATGGACTCTTCGTTCAGTCTGGGTCCGGCGAACCCTTCGGGTGCGCGGCGCCGTGAGAAGAGGAGGCCGAGGGTGACAACAAGGCAACTACGAGCCGCGATGCGCAGTAGATCACCCCTATACGAGGGGTTTCTGCGCGTATACAAGTATGAGTTCGAGGTGGAAAAGCATGAGGGGGGGATTCGGCGGATCTCGTGGGAAGTGATGGAGCGCGGCGATGCTGTCGCAGTGCTGGGGCATGACCCCGGTCGCGACGAGGTCGTTCTCGCCAATGAGTTCCGGCCCGGCGCTTTCGTTTCTGGTGATTACGCCTATCGGGACAATCTCGTGGCAGGTGTGATCGAGAAAGGAGAAACTGCGTTGGATGCCGCCGTGCGAGAGATGCGCGAGGAGGCGGGCCTCGTTCTCAGTCACCCGGTGCTCATTCATTCGGGCGCTTACGCCAGCTCCGGCGGCACATCCGAAAAGATCTCACTCGTGTACGGCACGGTCGATACGCGACGCGCCGGGGGTGTCCATGGCAATGCGGCAGAACATGAGGACATCCTTACTGTGGTGCTGCCGTCGAAGGTCTTTGTCGAACGGATACGGACCGGCGAGATTAATGATCTCAAGACGCTTGTCGCCGGTTACTGGTTTGCCGAGCGCCATGCGACAGCTAAGTCCTAGCGGGGCTCTCGCTCTCTTGCTCCGGAGCGCAGACAGAGCCTTGAGTCGACGCTGTCTAGTTCACAGCGCCTTAGTGCTGGCTGCTTCTCTGTCCGGGTGTGCGCTCTCGACACATCAGACTCGCCGGACCGAAGCGGCCTACGTCACTGAGGTCTCCGCTGGGCTCGCTCGCATTCCCCCGCGCCCTACAACGGGAGCGGGCTCAACGAGCGAGTAACACTATCTTGCCGAGCAGGTGTCCGGCCTCGAGGCGTCGATGTGCTTGCGCCGCGTCGGCGAGCCAATACTCCGCCGCAACTGGCACGCGCAGCCTTCCGGTTTCCACCGCCTTATTCAGGCGTTCGAGCTCGCGGGTACCGGGTACGAAATTGTAGAGGGTCATCCGGATCCCACCCCGCGGTCGCGGAACGGGCTCAATCCCGTAAAGATAGGCGACCCGGCCTGAGCCATCGCGTCGAAGCGCATCGATACAATGCTCGAGCGCATCGCCGCCCGCCAGTCCCAACACGGCATCCACGCCATGCGGTGCAAATTTTCGCGCAGCGTCCGCGATGTCGTCAGTTCGGCCGTTCACGGTGGCATCCGCTCCCAACTGGCGTGCGAGCGCCAAGCCCGCTTCAGTGGACGCCGTCGCGAGCACTCTCACGCCGCGGAGCTTGGCCAGTTGGATCGCAAGAGTCCCGACTCCACCGGAGGCGCCATGGATGACCAGTGTCTCGCCCGCCTGCAGCTGCAGGACGTCATCGATCCCTTGAATTGCGGAAAGGCCGCTGATTGCAAGTACGCTCGCCTCGGTGAGACTGAGGCCCTTGGGAACGCGTGCAATCCGGTCAGTTCGCGCCCGCACATATTCGGCATAGAAACCATTGGCCGTGCCGTAGATCTCATCGCCGACTTCTAAGCCGTGCACGTCCGGTCCGACAGCGACGACGGTGCCTGCGCCATCGCCACCGAGAACCAGCGGAAAGTGCGCCCGCTCGCTTGGATGTTGGCGAAAATCCGCTTCCCAGACCGCAACGCCCGCGCCGTGCACGGCGATGAGCACCTCGCCGGCGTTCGGCGTGGGAACAGGTAAACGATGGATCGAGAGGACCTCCGGACCGCCACCCTTGTCGAAGGCGGCTGCGCGCATCGTTTCCGGCAGCGGGTGCGTTGCCGCGATGGACCACGGCGAGATCGCGAAACTCATGACGACAACGATCGCGAACAGAGAGGATGTTCTCACGGGGATTGCCTCAGAGCAGGGCGGTGGCTGTTGCGCCATCTCGCGTGCGGACACTCAGAGTCGACCGAGGCCAGTGGACGCGCAGCTTACGGATCGAGCGCCTTGGCCTCCTGCACCGGCTCGGGCGCGACGCCGTTGCCTTGTCGGAAGATCTTTGCGGCTTCTCCAGCGGGAGCCCAGATGATCAGTACCTTGACGGGACCGCCCTTCGGGACAAGGTGTCGCACGCGATCCCCTGGCCGGACGATTCCGACCATGCCCGGCTTCAGTAGATAGAGCTTCCCGTTGACTTCGTGACCGTAAATGCCCGAGAGCACATAAATGACCTCGAGCGATCCATGTGTGTGGCTCCTGACGCTGGTTCCAGACGGCATCGTCAGTTCGGCCGCTTCGAGCTCGTTGCCGCCGAGATTGGATTTATCGAGGAGCAGCTTCCACTGATCGCCGAGACGGTCGGCGACGTTATCGACCACTCCGTTCGTCGCGTACGCATACGTTGCCTTTGAGCCGTCTACGGCGCGCTCGAGTGAATCCGCGCCGAGTGCTGCTGTAATGATCCCTAGGCAAAGTACGGGAAGGATGGCGGCGCGAGATCTGAACATGATTCGGTTTCCTCCGAATTCGAGCACGTGACTTTCATGGGTCCCCTGAAAGGGTGCTTGAGTGTATCGCTGCCTGCCGCTTCGTTGGCATCGAGCGCGATCTGCGGCGCCATAACAGAAGCGTCACGTTCGCGCCGCTCGCAATATCCACGGCCTCCAACCGGTAGCGTTCAGGCGACGAGTAGCTGATCGCACCTGTCGAATCAGCCAACTACTTGTCTCTCGAACCTGGCCTGAAAGTCCGCGTGTCAAGGCTTGGGTTTGATACTCATCGCCTGCTAGGCAGCAACCCGGCAATTTTCAAAGCCGACTCCTTGTGAGCGCGTGTCCCGCCTGGAATCCTGCCCCGGATGGCCGAATCCCGGTTCGGTCGCGAGCGGGTATCGAAGCGGCAGCGGTCGTTCGCATCGCGCCCGGCTACTCACCCTGTCGGGCCCGATCCGGCCTCTCACAGCGGCGATGTAGGATTGCCCATTGCATTCGTTGGAGCCGCCGCGGTCATCTCGACCATCTGTTCCTTGGTGGGGTTCTGCCACATAGTCATGGCTCGCTGCCAAGCTGGGCGCTGCGAAATACGGCCGTACCAATCCAGGACTCGCGGAAACTCCTCGAGAGGGTAGCCCGCTCGCTGCAAGGTTGTGATGGTCGGTGCCCAGGAGATGTCGGCGAGCGAATAGCTCCGACCCACCAGGTATCCGGTGCGCCCAATGTTCGCGCTCATGTCGGCGAGCGCTATGCGCAACAGGGCGCTTGCGGCGGCAACGTCCTTCTCCGAGAAGCTTCTGCCCGGATCGTGCTTGGAGTGGAATTCGAGGAGCTCCTGATCGCGCTGCAGCTTGCGATACAGCGCCACTTCCTCGGGCGTCTTTTCCACTAGTGCGGCATTCAAGCTCGCATAGGCAAAAGTCTTGATTCCGGGAATATGAATGTCCCCAGAGCGCTTGAGCCAGGCGCACACTGCCTCGCGCTGATCGACCGCGTTTGGCATGAAGGACGGGTCCGGATACAGCTCCTCCACGCACAGCAGTATGTCATTCGACTCAACGATCACCTGTCCGTTATGCACCAGCGTGGGCACAACGCCTTTGGGGTTGATGCTGAAGTACTCCGTCGAGACGTTTTTCTTTGTATAGAGATCAATGTAATGACTGACCCAGGGCAACCGCTTCTCCTCTATGAGCAGTCGAACCCTTCCCGAGCAGTTTGAACGCCCAGTATGGTAAAGATGAAGCCCCTTAAAGGACGCGACAACCCTGTTGGCGGGCTCGATGACAGCCATGATTTTGCTCCCCGAGGTTGTCTTAGGCGAAACGTCCGCGCTGCCGTCGGAACCCCCCGAAGCGCAGCATCTAATAGATGACCATCCGATAGTAAATCAGGTAGCGACTGGCGATGGCTTCCATGTGCGAATCGTGCCCGGCACCAGGAGCTCATCGGCAATTCTCGATTTGAATCTGGAAGTTGCGACATCATTCCCTGGTCCACATTCCACGCCGGTTACTGCTCAAGCGTCGGTGCCGGTTGACATCCTCGGCGATGATTCACGATGTGCCGTGCCCGTGCAGCGCTCGTTCGAGGGTTACGCGGTGGTAGTCGATCCGGCATACGGCCGTACACTCTCCGCGACCGAGTCCGCAATGTGCTCCTTCGTGATGACGCCCACGACATCGGTGGCCAGCGACGCGCCAGTCGCGCGAACGACAACGATCATGGAGGCCTTCCGTCGCCACAGCTGATGGATGACGTCGAACATGACGTCACTTTCATGCGCGACGGTGAAACTCTGGTTCGCGATGCTCCCGAGCCTGACGCCGGTATAGGCACCTTCAAGACCGTGCCGCAGCGTGGCGTTCACCCGAAGCGTGCCCATAATGCGGTCGCCGTCCGTGACTACGACATGCCGAAAGGTCCCGTTGAGCTCCGGCATGCGCAAGAATTCATCGAACCCCATGTTCTTGGGCAGCAGCTGGAAATCCTTCTCCATAACATCGCCCGCGTGACGGATCAGGAACATGTTGGCGTGCATGGCTTTGGGGATGAAGTGTCGCCGGCCGATGAGCTTGATGGTGTAGATGTTCTCCGCGCTCAGCATCCGGCGTACGCCAATGCTCACGGCGACCGCGACGATCATCGGTACCACGATGTCATAGTCGCGCGTCATCTCGAAGATCATGGTGACAGCGGCCATCGCAGCGCCTGTGCCACCGCCGACCATGGCGGCCATGCCGATCATGGCGAACGCGGGGATCGTCACGTCCGGTAGCGGCAGAATCGACTGGGCGGCGGCACCGAACGCACCGCCAATCGCCGCTCCCATGAACAGCGAGGGTGAGAAGATGCCGCCGGAGGAGCCTGAACCCAGACTGATGGAGGTGGCGGTGAGTTTGCTGGCGAACAGCAGGGCCATGAAGGGCCCGGCGGTCAGTCCGCCGATCAGGATATCCTGGATCGTCGAATAGCCCACACCGTCGATGCGGTAGTGGCCGGAGCCGCGCAGGAATGCGTACATCATGAGACCAACCATGAGCATCCCGATGATGTGGCGCAGGTACGGATTGTGCACGCGCGCGAATACTCTCTCGAACGCGTGAAGGCCGCGAATGAACGCCGTCGCAGCCACACCGCAGAGCGCGCCCAGGGCTGCGCAAAGAAGAAGCGCACTTAAAGACGCCGGAGCGGTCGACACGAACAGTTGCGCGGGCACGTCGAAGGCGGGCCGCATACCAAGAAAGTGCCGTCCGATGAACGTGGCAGTGCCGGTCGCCAGCGCCACCGGTAAGAACGTGCGCACGCTCACCTCGGGCATCATCAGCTCGACGGCAAACATCACCCCTCCGAGAGGTGTGTTAAACGTGGCCGCGATGCCGGCGCCGGCGCCCGCGGCGACCAGCGTGATGCGCTGCCAGGCTTCCATGCGAATCAGCTGACCCAAGGTCGATCCGAGCGAGGCACCGATCTGGATGATCGGTCCCTCGCGTCCGACGGCGGCACCAGTGCCGATCGAAAGTGCCGAAGCCAGGGACTTTACCGCCGCAACGACGGGACGGATCTTCCCGTCCCGGTAGTAGATCGCGTCCATAACCTCGGGGACGCCGTGACCGCGTGCCTCCGGGGCAAACTTGGAGACGAGGAATACGACGCCCAGACCGCCGATCACGGGCACCAGTACGATGCCGAGGCCCCAGGGACTCGGATGGTCGTAAACGTTCGCATCGTAGGCGGCGGAAAGATGACCGTAGTAGAAGGCGTTGTGGATCAGGCCGATCAGGCCTCGAAAGAAGATGGCTCCGATCCCCGTGATGGTGCCGACGGCAACCGCGAGGAGGGATAGAGCCAAGAGCCCGATCGATCGTTGCGGTGAGCTGTCTTGTTGTTGCATAGGTAAGGATTCTGGCGAGTTGCGACGTGCGACTTCGACGTCGGGCAAATTTTATGGTGATTGTGGCGCCGCGCGGGACAGATCCCGCCGCGGTCCGACTGTCCAGCAAAGATCCGTGGATGATCGCGAATTGGCGCCGTAGAGGAGTTGCGGCCGGGTCGACTGTCGCAGGATCAAGGCCGGCGGCGAGCTGTCCACAGCCCCGCAACCGGAGCCGCATTGCGCGGCCCGGCGGCGGATCCCCAAAGGCCCTAGCCGTGTTGTTTCTGCTTGAGGCCGGCTACTGGGTGGTCATTACCTGGAGTTTTCAAATCATCAGCAGCCGCTGCGACTTTAGCCTTCGCAGCCTGACCCGCCTTCACTGCCTCCTCGACATTCCCCGCGGCCTGGGCCGCCTGGGCCTTTTCCCACGAGTGGCTGGCATCGGCTAGATCCGCCTTGGCCGGCGCCAGCGCTACGCCCTTGGGCACATGCTTTGCTTTGCTCAGGGCAGCGGCGCGCGCGTTCGCCGATTCCATCAGTTTAGGCACTGAGGAGGCTAGATCCATCCACTGCGCGTTCAGGGCCTTCATGGCCTCTTCCTTCTTGGCCGCGGCCTCCCGCGACAGCGTCCTGGCCTCGCCCGACACCCCGGGTGCGTTCGCCAACACCGCAGCGTAGTCGTGCGTGTCGAAGGATCCCTTCAGGCTCGCGAGCCTGGTCCGTAACGCGTTGAGCTTGTCGGGTTCGTACTTGCTCGCATCGGCCGATGCGGCGTCAATCGCGCTTTGCGCATCGGCAAGGGCCTGCTTGGCCGGCTCCATCTGACTGGTGCAGGCACCAACCAGTAGTGCGGCCGTGATCAGCAGAACGTATCGGTACATGGATTTGATCGGTCTCACGATTTGAACTCCTGTGTCCACCGATCCCAAAGTTCCGGGCGAGCTATTTGGATAGCTTCCTCTTGAACATGCGATCGATCTTCTCGTTGGTCGCGTTGTTCGCCGCCTGAGCGGCCTGCGCTGCGGCGAGCGCCTGATTGGCGGAACTCTGGGCGTCTCTGGCGGCCTGGTTTGCCTGACTCGCCGCACGCGAGGCTGCATCGGCGGATACCTTCGCCGCGCTTGCGTCGGCTTGCAACTTGCTCACCTGCGACTTCAGGCTGTCGATGTCTGCCTGCAGCGGCTTCAGATCGGCACAGCCGCCGATCGCAACAAGTACCAAGACGGCCGCTGACCTGACCACAACTCGGCTGATCATTGTATCTCCTCGTTCTCTTGGGTAATTGAGGTCACTAATACATTCTAGCAAATATTTGCCAAATTACGTATTCGCGGGCCTTGGGCGTAAGGGATGGCGCACTGCCACTGGTAAAATGTATTGTTGGCAGCTGTCTCCCGTCCCGCTGGGCCGGCGTGCAAGGGGCCCGCTCCAAGACGGTGCAATTTCTGGAGTTGACGATGCCCAATGACCTGAGTCGTCCCGCACGCATGCGCTCCTCGTCGTCGACCGTGCGGCCGCGGCGTCGCAAGAGTGGCGCGCGGGCGCAGCCATCGGCGGCCATGTCGCGCGACGCGCTGGCACTGCAGGCATTGCAGGGATTTCGGCTGATCTTCGGATCGGCACGGCGGTTCGACACAGACGTCCGCCGAACCACTGGCATCTCGGGCTCGCTGTTGTGGGCCCTGTCCGAAATCGCTCGCACCGCGAGCATGAGCGTTAATGCGCTCGCCGCGCATATGGCGTTGCATCAGACGACGGCCAGCAACATCGTCAATGCTCTCGTGCAGCGCAAGCTGGTTCGTCGGACCCGAAGCAGGACCGACCAGCGCGTAGTGCGTTTGCACATTTCGGCGCAGGGGTTCCGCGTACTGCGTGGTGCTCCTGGGCCGCATGCGGGTTTGCTGGTGGATGCGCTGCGGCAGCTTGAGGTCACTCAGCTCGAGGCGTTGCACAAAAGTGTCACGGTCCTGGTCGCCCAGATGCGCACTACTGCAACGATCGCTGCCGGCGAAACGCTTCTCGGGGAATGAGTCTCGCGAGGCAGCCCGTAATGCCATGAAGTCCAAGACGGTTCTCATCTGCGGATTCGGCATCGCAGGCCCGACGCTGGCGTATCGGCTGACTTTCCACGGGCCTTGTGCCTGCCCTTCCTGATCGCGCGCGCTCGCGTCCTGAAAGCGGCTATATGATCGATTTCTGGGGTGGCGGTTCGGATGTCGCGGAATAGATGGGGCTCCTCCCCAGCCTGAGGCGGTAGGCATACGAGATCCAAGAGGCTCGCCTCGTTGATGGGCACGGAAGTCGCGCCGGCGGTTTCCGCGGAAGCGTATTCCGGCTGGTCCCAGAGGGTCGAATCCTCAGCATCCGCAGAGGCGATCTGGCCCGTCGCATCCTCGCCACGGTCGCAGATACTGTGGAGGTAGTCTGTGGCGATTCGATTCGAGTCAGTGAACAGCTTGAACATACTGCGCGCGTGACTTTCGAGCACACAGCGCAACGATAGCTTGACCTCGTCATCGGCGCTGACGGCCTACAGTCGGCGGTTCGGTCGCTGGAATTCGCTCCAGAATCGGCACTTAAGCGGCATCTGGGTTCCTTCGCGGCGTCGTTCAGTTCGGAGGGTTATCCGCATCGAGACGAGGGTGCCCGTGTCAGCTGCTGCGGGCGGGGTCGACAGGTTGCGAGGGATTCGCTGAGTGAGAATTGCACGGACTTCTTCTTCGTGCTTCGAGACGACCAGGTGCCGTTGTCCGCGCTGCTCATCCAAGACCCGAAGATCCTATCGGCAGACGTATTCGATGACGCCTGCTGGCAGTGTGAGGGAATCCTCGCTGCGTCGGAATTCGCAATCGATGTCCAATTGGACGCAATTGGTCAAATCTCAATGCGGGGAAACAGTAAAAAGGAATGTGGAACAATTTCAACTCAAGGCGTAGCGCAGAGTAATCGCCTGCCATTCACGGCAACCACCCACGCTGCGGTCGAAGATGGACCGACGATGAATCGTACTAGCGGTCAACGCAACCCACCTAGCGCCTCGAAGCCGGAAATTACGTCGAACAGCTCTTCGTCGATACTACTCTGGCGCAACTGGTGAAACGTCGCATGAAGTTGTTCCAGCAGCTCAGTGATGTTCTTATCGGCGCGCTCCATCGCCGCCAGTCGGCTCGCGTTTTCGCTCGCCAGGGATTCCGCGCAGGCCCGGAAGAGCGATATGAAGAGGTATTCGCGGACAAGCATGCGCACGGTCGCGACGTCGCTGCCCACGACCTCGGGTAAGTTGGCGGTCGGCCAGTGGGTTTCGACCAGGTCTTGTTGCCATTGCGCATCGAGCGGCAGTAACCGCTGGCAAACCGGTTCGTAAAGTGCTCCAGTCAGCGGCCGGTTATGGAACACCCATAGGGGCGCGTGCGCGCGCCGATGCGACTCACTTTCGATTTGAATCTGACTGACGAGCGGGGTGATCGCCTGGACCGAGTTTGGCACCGTGAAGAGCCCGAGCAGCGACATGCCCGCATCCGCCATGCGCCCATGAACACGCTCGCCGATCGCCCAGACCTGAGATTTCCCGGGCGCAGCCGTGAGCGTCTTCACCGCATAATCGGCCACCGTTTCGTTGAACTGCCCGACGAGCCCTTGATCGGACCCAAAGACGATTGCACTAACGGCTGGTGGGTCCCTTTCGGTCACGCGGCGGGCCGGTTCGTGTGTTCGAAAGCATGCGCCCAACCCCAGCTCCACAGTCCGATAATAGTCGGCTAGCGCGCGCACCGATTTCTCGTACTGCCCGATGCTCGATGCGGCCAGCGCCTTCATCGTACGGACGACAGATTGGAGTTCACCGGCACTGTCGATCTTGCGGTGCAGGCTCTCGGTCGTGTCGCTCACGATGCGCCCAGCGCTTGCGGCTTTGGCAGGAAAGGCAGGAGTGCCTCATGGGCGATGGTAATGATCGTTAGCCGGTCCTCATCGCTCAACTTCTCGGTGCTCTCGAATCGCGCGGAGATTGCCGCCGGGATGTTCGCCGCCGCCTTCTGAACGGCCTGCTCTGCCTGCGACATTTGCTCGAGCGCGACACCGTCGAAGAGCCCCGCGGTCAATGCCAGAAGTACCGACAGCTGTGCAGGTACAGCGACGGGTGCACATTCGGCCTGCTTGAGGCAGGCGCGGATGCGCCGTCCGTGCCCCAGGATCTTCAGGGTGCGCTCATCGAGGCGCGCGCCGAATCTGGCAAAGTTCTCAAGTTCCTCGAATTGGGCGTAGGCGAGCTTGAGGTCACCGGCCACCGCACGATAGGCCGCACGCTGCGCTTTGCCACCGACGCGTGAGACCGACCTTCCGACATCAACAGCAGGCAGCACGCCCAATTCGAAAAGGGATGGCGACAGATAGATCTGGCCATCCGTAATGGAGATCAGGTTGGTTGGAATGTAGGCGGAGATGTTCTGCGCGTCGGTTTCGATGATAGGCAACGCGGTCAGAGAGCCCCCACCAAGCTCTTTGCGCAAATGCGTTGCACGCTCGAGCAGCCGTGCATGGATGTAGAAGACATCTCCCGGAAAGGCTTCGCGGCCGGGCGGGCGCCGCAGCAGCAGCGACAGCTCGCGATAGGCGCGCGCATGATGCGTAAGATCGTCGTAGACAACCAGCACATCACGGCCTTGCGCCATGAAATGCTCGGCGATGCTGGTCGCAGCGTAGGGGGCGATGAAAGCTAGACCCGGCGGATCATTGCCCTCGGTCACGACGACGACGGTGTAATCCAGCGCGCCTTGCTCCCGCAAGGTGGCCACGGCCTTGGCTACGGCGGAGGCGCGTTGACCAATGGCACAATAGACGCACACGACGTTCTGGTCGTGCTGATTAAGGATGGTGTCGATCGCAATGGCGGTCTTGCCCGTCTGGCGGTCGCCGAGAATCAACTCACGCTGGCCGCGCCCAACCGGAATGAGCGCATCGATGACTTTCAACCCGGTTTGCAGTGGGACTGTGACCGGCGCGCGATCCATGATGTGCGGGGCCGCGCGCTCTATCGGTAAGCGCCCGGTGGCGGCCACCGGTCCATTGTTGTCGAGCGGCCGTCCAAGCGGATCGATGACACGCCCTAGCAATCCATCGCCGACGGCGACATCCATGACGCGGCCCGTACGCTCCGCTTCGTCACCGGCGTTGAGATGCCAGTATTCACCGAGCAGCACCACGCCAATCTCGGCCTCGTCCACGTTGAAAGCCATGCCCAGTAAATCACCCGGAAATCGCACTAACTCTTCAAAGCCCACACCAGGGAGCCCGGACACCTTGGCGATGCCGGTGGCGATGCTGTTGATCGTGCCTACCTCCCGGGGGGTCAGTTCAGACGCGAACGCCTGCCTCGCCTCGCCGATCGCGGTTAGCGTACGGTCGAGGACAGTCTGTAACTCATCAGGCTCACCGATCATTGGCGCTTCGCTTCGGGCTTGGATCCGTCAGGCTTGTGTGCAGCTGTGGCCGTCTCCTTGAGGATCCCATCAACATTCTTTTCCAGAGATGAAACGTAATCCGCGATGCTCCAGGCAATCTTCTGTCCGTTCGTGGTGAGTTCGACTCCGCAGACCAGGTCAGGCGTCGTCTCAAAGCGAACGTGAACTTCGGATGAGAAGGTCTCGTTGAGAGAGTTCTGCAGTGCGGCGCGTTGCGCCGCCGGAAGCTCAAATGCGCTGCGCACGACTGCAGGTTCGGCGGCAGTCTTGAAGAGAGCGACCAGGTCCCCTTTTGCCTTGCCATCCAGCATGCGCAGGCGACGAATGAGTGTCTCGCACATGCGCTCTTCGAGACTTTCTGCGGCAAGATCGGCCAGGGCCTTCCGCGCAATTGCGAACACTTCCTGCCGGGTCCGTTGAGCGATGGCTCGGTTGATGACGTTGGCATCGGTTTTGAGCGCCTCTCGCCGCTTGGCGCCGAGGAGCTCGGCTTCCTGTCGCGCAGTCTCCAGGAGCCTTTGGCGCTCGGCTTTCGCTTCGTCCGTCGCCTTGCTCAAGAGTGCAGCGCGCTGCTGGTCGAATTCTCGATTCTTGCGCTCGAACTCATCGCGCTGCTTTTGAGCTTGCGTCCTCTTCGCGTCCGCGTCCGCGAGTTCCGCAGCGATCTTCTTCTCGCGCGCATCGATGGCATTGAGGATCGGCTTGTAGAGAAAACGCTTCAGCAACCAAACCAGAACGATGAAGTTGAGCGCTTGCGCACCGACCGTGAACCAATCAATCAGCATTGGTCATTTCCCGACAGTTGCTGCGATAACATGATTCCAGAAAGGATTGGCGAAGAGCAGAATCATCGAGACCACGAAGCAATAGATCGCAATCGACTCGATCATCGCCAGGCCGACAAACAGTGTGCGCGTGATTGTCGCTGCCGCGTCAGGCTGCTGCGCCAGAGAACTCAATGCCGTTGCGACCGATCGCGCTTCGCCGAGAGCCGGTCCGATGCTCCCCAGCGCAATCGTCAGACCAGCGGTGGCGATTGAAGCGATGGCAATGAGCGTCATGGAGTCCATAGTGTTTCCTCTCACCGTTGTCGTTCATACTTTACGGATAGGTAGCGGCAACGGCCTCGGCTTGCGACCGCGCGTGGCGGCCGCGATGTAGACCGCCGCAAGGATGCTGAAGATGTAGGCTTGCACCATGCCGGTGAGCAGGCCAAGCGCGCTCATGGCAATGGGGAAGATGAAGGGCGTGATGGTCAACAAGATCGCAAGAATCATCGTTCCGCTCATCATATTGCCGAACAGTCGCACCGCCAGGGCGAGCGTGCGCGAGAGTTCGCTGATGATATTGAACGGCAGCATGATGACGGTCGGTTCTGCGTACGATCTGCAGTAGCCGACGAACCCCTCCTGCTTGATGCCAAAGAACGGCACGGCCGCGAACACGCACAGCGCGAGCGCGGCGGTCGTCGAGAGCGAACCGGTCGGCGGTTCGTAGCCAGGAATGAGGGTGCACAGGCTCGCAAAGGCGACGAACAGAAAGAGCGTGCCCAGAAAGCCGATATACGTCTTGGGCTGGCGCAGGCCGACATCTGCAATTTGCTTCTCGATGCCGCTGACAACGATTTCCAACAGGTTCTGCCAGCGGGATCGCGTCAGATCGGTGGAGAGCTTGCGCGTGATGATTTTGGAGCCAACGACCAGCACGAACATCAATCCCCAAGTGAAAGCAATCGTGCCGTTGAGCTTCAGGAAACCGTGTCGCCAGAGGACCATGTCATCAGGGCTAAGACGCACAGCTGCTCTCCGGTGCTCGCAAGCGGTGTTGTTCTTTCGGCGCGCGGGTGAGTCGCGTCACAATGAGACGTGCCAGCACAAAGCCCAGCAGACACGCCAGCCAGCGCTCCCAATTGTCACGCCCGGCAAGAGCAAATCCGGCCAGGGTAATGCTCATTCGCAGCAGCAGGCTGCCGAAGAACCACACCGCCGGTCGTTGTGATGCAGCGCCGCGGATGACCGTCCACCAAAGTCCGCCAAAGAAGAAGGCACCGAGAAATAGCCCGGCGGTCAGCGGCAGCACCAGAGGCCAAAGTTCATTCATCGCCGTCCTCCTGCTCGTCTCGAATCGCCTTGTCCTCCTTGACAACCCAATGCCATGCATTGAAACAGCCGATGGCGAGCCCGGCCGCCAAGAGCGCCAGTGTCCAGGCATGTCTGCCCGGATGATGCTGGTCGAGCCAGATACCGAGCGCCGCCCCGAGTAACGTCGGGATGACCACAGACCAGCCGATCAGCCCCATCATTCCCAGGCCGAACCAGACGCCGGGTGCGGAATGACGCCGCGCTTTGAGTTTGCGATCCGCCTTCGCGCCGACCTCCTCGGAAAGAGACAGTGTCGGCTTCGCGAGCTTGGTGCTGGGGTCCATCAGTCACTGTGCAGGCGCGCCAAGCGCCGAATAAGATCGCCTTCCATCTTCGCCAGTACCGAGCGCACGCTCTTTTCTCGCTCGTTCAGCGTCAGAAATTCTCGCTCCACCGTTTCGCGCAACTGTCCAAGAGTCAAGCCGTCGAGAGCCCGGCGCACCGATATGAGTACATCCGCACCGGCCTTGACGAGTACCCCTTCATCAATAGCCACGAAGACCTCTCCGTCTGATGCCGTCTCGTAGGTCAATATCCCGGACTCGAGCGCCGCCACACAATCCAGGCGGTGCGGCAGGATTCCAAACGAGCCCTCGCGCGTCTCGGCGACGATGCGAGACACGTCAGTCTTTTCGGCGAAAACCCGGAACGGCAGAAGGATCTTCAGATTCATGGATGTCATCCGGATCGCTCAAGTCTTCGCGGCAGTTGACACGGGTATGACCGGGGCAACAGGTGGACCGGGCTTTGCCTTCGACTTCGCTTCGTCGATCGCCCCGATCATGTAGAGGGCGTCCTCCGGATAGTCCTTGAATTCATCGCGCAGGATGCGCTCGCAACCCTCCAGAGCCTCCTCGAGGCGGACGAGCTTTCCTTTCAGGCCGGTAAACTGCTCGGTCGTGAAAAAGGGCTGGGTGAGAAAGCGCTCCAGCCGGCGCGCACGGATGACTACATTGCGGTCCTCGGTCGAGAGTTGCTCCAAGCCCAGCATGGCGATGATGTCCTTAAGCTCAGTGTACTGCGCGAGCGTCCGCCGGATTTCCTGCGCCAGAGCGTAGTGCCGCTCCCCCACGATGCCTGGCGTGGCCATCTTGGAACTGGATTGCAGCGGATCGATGGCCGGGAACAGTCCTTCGGCGGCCCGCTTGCGCGAGAGCACGATCGATGCAGACAGATGCGAGAAGGTATGCACTGCTGCCGGATCGGTGAAATCGTCGGCCGGCACGTACACGGCCTGAATGGACGTGATTGCACCGGTATCCGTGTTGGCGATGCGTTCTTCCAGGCGAGCCAACTCGGTGCCCATTGTCGGCTGATACCCCAGCCGCGATGGCATCTGGCCCATCAAGCCGGACACCTCCATGCCGGCCTGAATGAAGCGAAAGATGTTATCAACGAGCAGCAGCACATCCCGGTGCTCGTCGTCACGGAAATACTCCGCCATCGTGAGCGCGGCATGCCCGACGCGGAACCGGGCGCCCGGAGGCTCGTTCATCTGGCCGAAGACCATCACCATGTTCTGCAAGACGCCCGCTTCCTTCATCGCGTCGTAGAGCTCCTGGCCCTCACGACAACGCTCCCCGATGCCGCAGAAAATGCTCACTCCCTCGTGATGTCCGATCATGTTGTGGATCATTTCGGTCAGCAGAACTGTCTTGCCGACGCCCGCCCCGCCGAACAGTCCAGCCTTGCCGCCACGCTCGAGCGGCACGAGGACATCTATGACCTTGATCCCCGTCTCGAAAACCTCCGACTTGGTCGAACGGCGTGCTAGTGGCGGCGGAGCCCGATGCACCGATCGCCATTGCACATCGGACAATGGGGCGTCGCGATCTATGGTGTGGCCGAATACGTCAAACATGCGGGAGAGAACGGCTTTGCCCACTGGTACTCTCAATGGTCCCCCCGTGTCCTTAACCACCGTTCCGCGAGCGAGGCCTTGCGTCGGCGTTAGCGCAATCCCGCGCACGTGATGCGAATCTTGCTGCGCCAGAACTTCGATGACGATCTGATTTTGCGTTTCCGCGTGCAACACCGAATAGATTTGAGGTAAGTGCGCATCGAATCTTACGTCCACGACGCTACCGCGCACGGAGACGACAACGCCGAGATTTGCTGAAGCAGATCTGTCTTGTTCAACGGCATACGTAGTCATGGACGGTGTAGCAGGAGATCGCATGGTCAGCGCTGTTTCGGTCTGGCGTGCCAGATGTGTGAGATGACACGATTGACGCGGGCTGATGGTGTTACTCGCAACTCGGGGTCAGTAAACTCTACTCCCATCACAGACGAAGCGGGGGTGCCCGCTGGCTCGCAAGAATTGCTCCTCGATTTGGTAGGCCTCGCTGCAGCGGGCCGAAGTCGAACCAGTTGTGTTCATCGGACCTGATGTCAGCGCGGAGGGTCCGAATACCGCCGGCGCACCGCTCCAATCAAGGGCTATTCCGGGTTAGCGGCAGTAATCCATTCACGCGCGTGCGCGACCTCGGTACGAGGGAATACCTTGAGTCGGCTCGGAAGAACGAAGCTGAACGCCCGCATCGTTTGCCGAATCCACTCGACGTCGGTCACGATGGCAAACCGCTCCCAACGACTAAGGTGCTCGATTCCGAACTTGAAGTCCTCCCACACAGCGCTCGATTCGATGCTGAAATCAGGCGCCGCTTCGTAGTAAAGACGGACCTTCGGATGCGCTTGCAGCGCAGCTCTGACAGCCGGAATCAGAATAGTGTCGTATTCGCGCCTCGTGACTCGCCCGCTGCAGAGAAAGGCAACAACATGACCCGGGAAACCCTTCAGCGTCTGAATCATATCCCTCCGCGGATGATTTGCCGGCTTCGTCACGAGACTCCCGGCCCCTCGCACGGATGCTGCAAAGTGGACCTTGTGCACGAGGTCAGCAGAGCAGGACTCAGATACACGCAAATTGCAAACTTGGTCCCGCCCAGGAGTTCGCGCAATCCGTAGAAACGCTTATCGTCGCTCGCTAATCGAGCGTGTGGAACCGGCGGCGAAACTGCAGTTGCTCCCACGTGCATCGACCCAAGAGTGGCTCGTCGATCAGCGCAGCTGGGACGAGAACAGAGCGCATTACGAGCGGCCAAGGGTCCGCCGCGTGCCCGGATTTCTTCACGCTGTGTCGGTGCGGCAGGCCGCGCGCAAGAGGGGGCGGCACGTCAGCCCTTGGACGATGATCGAGAATGCGACGACCGCGAATGTCACGGCGACAATCGGATGGCGCCACGGGACCCCTTCCGGGATGCTGAGCACGAGCGCAAGAGCGAGCGCACCGCGCAGCCCGCCCCAGACGAGGGCGTGCTGTTGATCGAATCCGATGCGGTTGGGTCCGAAGGAGAATAGGGCGCAGAGTGGATACACGGCGACCATGCGCCCGACCAGTACGGCGATGGCGCCGGCACTCATCGTCAACCAGAGACCTCCGAAGTCCTCGCGCCCCTCGGCCAGGCCAATCAGCAAGAAGACGAGGGAGTTTGCGAGGAAGGTAATGAACTCCCACGTCGAGCGTAGGATGCGGTCGGCGGCTTCCGAAAAGAAGCCCCAGCGGGGGGCGAGGTTTCCGAGGAGCATACCGGTGGTGAGCGTCGCCAGGATCCCTGACCCTCCAAAGTGCTCCGCGAGCAGGAATGATCCGTACGCTGCAATGGTCGTGAGCGCCACCTCGATCAGGTGGTCATCGGTGCGCCCAATGATGGCCAGAGCGACTCCGGCCACGATCGTTCCTGAGAGCAAGGCGATCGCGATCGTCGTTCCGAGAGCGACGGCAATGGCCGTGTACCTCAGCGACTCCCCGTCAATGAAGCCTATCGCAATGGCAAATAGAACGGCCGCTGTCGCGTCATTGAGCAGGCTCTCAGCTTCAATGAGCAGAGCGAGTCGGCCATGCGCTCCGATCTCCTTGAGCGTTGCGAGGACGGCGACGGGATCGGTCGCCGCCATCAGGATGCCGAAGACGAGGGACGCCAATATCGGCCAGTGAACGAGGCCGGTCATGATCGCGGCCGTCACGACTGCGGAGATAACCACGCCGATCGTTGCGAGCAGCACGACCAACGCAAGATTGCGTCTAAGAGCCTCCCAGCGCAGCTGAAATGCGGCTTCGAAGATGAGCGGTGGGAGGATGCCGCCGTACACGAGCTCTCGGCTCAATGTGACTGAAGGGCGCCAGGGCAGAAACGCCATCCCGATTCCTGCGATGACCAGCCCGACGCTGTACGGGACGCCCAATCGGCGTGCAAGTACACCCACTACGCTGGCCACCAGGAGCAGAGCGGCCCACGGTGCGATGCTGTTGGTCACGAGCATTGCTGCGCGGCCCAGCATCCATCAATGCGCAGCGCATCCCCTGATGCTGGCGCGCGAGCAGCCGCGGCGGAATGAACTTTGGGCATGGGGCACTCCTCAGCTGGCGGCCCGACCAGCACGAAGATCCTGTTGGCGCGGTCCCGATCCGGCGCAACACCCTGCACGCATGGTAACCCACATCTATGAGTGTGCAACCGCCCAATGACCGGCGCGGCTGAGAAAAGACGATCGCCCTGGGTGAAACACTCAAAGATCGCATTCAATGCGCCAGTTGCCGCGAGCACCATCGCAACCGAGGCAACGCGCAATACAACATGGCGCCGCAGAGAAACATCGGGACGATGCGGCTTACTACCGTCGGCGCGAGTATGCACATCGCGTCGTGGTGGGAGACGCCGGGGTAATTC
>Ga0335081_10006689_pt1 | contig 18373 bp, 17 predicted proteins | sample Lox_Sample_35_FD_206713 | JGI IMG/M metagenome (GOLD analysis project Ga0335081, IMG submission 206713) | Soil microbial communities from Loxahatchee National Wildlife Refuge, Florida, United States - Lox_Sample_3.5 | ecosystem: Environmental > Terrestrial > Soil > Wetlands | place: USA...
GTCACTGGGTGGCAGCGGGAGCTTGGGCGGCAATGCTGGCGCGGTGAATGTGTTCCAAAGCGGCCAAATCTACACCGCCGGCGCGGATTCATACGGCATTCTGGCGCAAAGCATCGGCGGTGGCGGCGGCGCGGGCGGTACGAGCGTCTCGACCCCCAGCGGTGGCACCGGGAATCTGCTCCAGCTTACGGTTGGTGTCGGCGGCAAAGGCGGTCCCGGCGGTTACGCGGGGGCGGTCAATGTTGTCTCTTCCGGCGGCATCACCACCTGCGGAGATGATTCGTACGCCATTCTCGCGCAAAGCATCGGCGGCGGCGGCGGAGTCGGCGGCAATACCGTGACCGCGGCCGGCTCCAACAGCACGCTTGATCTCTCGATTGGCATTGGCGGTGCCGGTGGCAACGGCAATTATGGTGGCACCGTCACTGTCACCAACACCGGTAACATCAACACCTATGGCAACAACGCCCTCGGCATTCTTGCCCAAAGCATCGGTGGCGGCGGCGGTCGCGGCGGCAACGCCGCGACAGAGAATAATCTGACCGGCGACGGCAATAATCTTACGTTGAACGTGTCGGTGGGAGGCAATGGTGCGGGAGCCAGCGACGGCGGCGCGGTGACCGTTGACAACGTCGGCAACATCGTCACCGCTGGTATTGTTTCGCACGGCATCATGGCCCAGAGCATCGGTGGTGGTGGTGGTGATGGTGGTTACGGCGGACAGAGTGCCTCGGCCGCCGGCTTATCGGGCGCGGATCTCCAAATCGTCGTTGGTGGCAAGGGTGGCAGTAGCGGCAATGGCAGCACGGTTACGGTCAACAACTCAGGATACATTCTCACCACCGGCGCCGGTTCGTTCGGTGTTTTGGCCCAGAGCGTTGGCGGCGGCGGCGGCATCGGCGGTTACGGTCAACCGGGCGCCTTGGCAAATCTCGCCATCGGTGGTAGCGGTGGCGCGGGCGGCAACGGCGGCGATGTGAATGTCAGCGTCACCGGGACCATCGAAACTTTCGGTGACGGCGCGTATGGTGTCTTTGCCCAGAGCGTCGGCGGCGGCGGCGGCATCGCGGGCAATGTAAATCAAGGTATAAGCTCCGCGGGCCTTTCGCTGAATTCAGGCCAATCAGGCGGGGCGGGCGGCAATGGCGGAGACGTAACAGTTGTCAGTGCCGGCAACATCATCACGCACGGCAATGGCGCTTATGGAATCTTTGCCCAGAGTGTCGGCGGCGGCGGTGGCCTGGCGGGCGACATTGGCGACGGATTGTCATTTGCCGGCAGTGTGGGCGGCGCCGGTTCCGGCGGTGACATCCACGTTATTCATACCGGTGACATTACAACGTACGGCGATTACGCCGACGGTGTCTTTGCGCAAAGCGCAGGTGGCACAAATACCGGTGGATCGGTCGAGATTGATTATATCGGCAGCATCAACGTTTACGGGTCCAATTCATCCGCTGTTTTTGTGCAAAGCCGTGGCGATCAGGGTGCCGAGAACCTGACACTTACGGTCCGCAATGGTGTCTTCATGGGCGGCAACGGCACCAGCGCCGGTGTCTGGTTCGCCGACGGCAGCAACAACACGTTGTATAATTTCAACACTATCACGACGTTGAACGGGATCGCGGGCAACGCTATCCTCGGCGGCACGGGCAACGAGACCATCAACAACGACGGCACCGTCATCGGTTGCGTGGACCTGGGCAGCGGTTTGAACCAGTTCAACAATTACTCCGGCGGCCGGCTCAATGCGGGCGCGGTCGTTAACCTGGGTGTCGGCAATCAGTTTCTCAACAACGGGGTCTTCTCTCCCGGCGGGCCGGGCGTACTGGAAGCCACGGCGCTGACGGGCAATTTCCTGCAGTTCAGCAACGGGGTCCTGGAAATCAAACTGGGCTCGACCGCCTGCGACCGTCTTGCGGTCAGCGGTACTGCGGCGCTGGATGGCACGCTTTCAGTGGCGCAGTTCGGTGGCTTCGTGCCCACAAAAGGCGAGCAGTTTACGGTGTTGACCGCAGCCGGCGGTGTGACCGGCCAATTCACATCCCTGGAGGATCCATTAAAGGGCAATTATGCGCTTCAACTTGGTACCCTCTATGCACCCAATCAGGTCAACCTGATAACCCTGCAGGACAGTTTCGTGCCATTTGCCCACACCGCCAATCAGCGCGCCGTGGCCCAAAACCTTGACACTGTCTCCGGGTTCCTGGGCGATAAATTACACGGCGACCCACGCGAGACTAATTTAATCACATTCCTCGATGCCATTCCGGGACCGAAGCTCCCGGCGGACTTCGACCTGATTGCTCCGGAAGAATTGGGCGCGCTGTTTGACATGAACTTCAACGCTGTGGATGTCGTCGTGGGAAATGTGCAACGCCGGATGGAGAATCTCCGCGCAGAATATGCATCCTCCAGCGGCAGCGGGTCGTTGTTTGATCCCCGCATACAACTGGCCTCCGCGGGTCAGAGCCTGCCTCCGATGACGACGGTCCCGCCAAACGGAGGGTGGGATGGATTTGCGGCCGGCTATGGCCGGTTCATCGATGTCAGCAGCACAGCCAACGCTTCGGGTTACTGCCTTCAGGATTCCGGTATGACTCTGGGCCTGGACAAACGAGTGGACAATTGTCTCGCGGGTGGTTTCACGCTGGATTACGCCAACGGTCAGGCGAGCCTGGACAACGGAGGCAACGCGGACATGGAAGGCGGTCGGGCTGGCGTATATGGGAGCTGGTTCAGGCCCAACGCTTACCTGGAGGCCCAACTCGGCGCCGGCGGTTATCATTACGACAGCAAACGTGCTGCACTGGGCGGCTTTGCGAGCGGGCACACCGAGGGTTACGAGGTTGACACCATGCTGGGCGGCGGCTATGACTTGAAATACCATAGTTTTGTTGTCAGTCCCTTAGCCGAGGTGCACTACACTTACGTTGATATCAATGGCTTTACGGAAACCGGTTCCATGGCACCGCTCCAAGTCCTGAACAACGACAGCCATTCACTGTGGACTTTGATCGGGGGGCGTCTCGCCTACGATTGGCGTATCGCCAAGACGGTATTGCGGCCTGAGCTTCAGGTGGGTTGGCGGCATGAATTCCTGGACGTGACCCGGGCGATTGATTCGCGCTTGGCCAGCGGCGCCGGAACTGTCTTCCAAGTCGAAAGCCCATCACTCGGGCGGGACAGCCTTTCTCTAATCACCAGTTTGAACGTGCGTTGCTCGCAACACGTTTCGATCTTCGCCTATTATGACGGTGAATTAGCAGCCGACAACAGCGCCAGCCACACCGTGAGCGGAGGCGTCAGGGTGGAGTTCTAACCTGGATGGCCCGGAAAGTCGTCAACCATTTGCCGCGGGGTCACACGTTTCGACGAACAAATCGGGAGATATGTGCCACAAATACTGTCGCCGACACTCGGCTGCAACAGCCCTATTGACACAAGGGCTACCTTATCCCAAACGCTGATTAGCCTTCCGGACGGGAATGGAACAAGGGCACTCACTGAGTCAAGTATATTATCCACGCCCCGACGTCGCCGGGATTCTGCGTATCCATTTTGAGCGCCCCACTCCGCAGATCGAGCCGGTGAACATCAAAAAGTGACCGCTCACGCGCGTTCAACCAGACCAGTGCCGTATCGGGAAAATCGAGATTAAGCTCCACATCCGCCACGTGAACACCTTCAAAGGGTCTATAGTCCCGCGTTTGGCCGATGGCGAGATCCACGCCATGCTTCATGTAAGGAAACACTTGCCGTCTGGTCTACTGCACTTTTACTGCACTCGTGCATAAGTCATTGATAATAAATGGAGCGGGCGAAGGGAATCGAACCCTCGTGTGAAGCTTGGAAGGCTTCCGTTCTACCATTGAACTACGCCCGCGGCCCGCCAGCCGAATCATACTGCGCGCGCTGGGCTTGTCAATTCGTCAGCGTAACCCGCGGGCGCCGGCTGGCGTCTGGAGTGGCGATGAAGGTGCAAGCACCAACCAGCCGTCAGCGCCGTTTTTTCCGGCGGGCGTTCACATTGATTGAACTGCTCGTCGTCATCGCCATTATTGCAATCCTGGCGGCGATGCTGATGCCCGCACTGGCAAGAACCAAGGAATCAGGCCGTTGCATTGCGTGCAATAACAATCTGCGGCAACTCGGCATGGCCGTGCGCATTTATGCGGATGACGATCAGGGGACGCTGCCGCCGCACATCATTTCTTCGCGCTGGCCGGACAAATGCTATGATTACTACGGGAGAAATCTCAACGTGCTGCTTTGCCCCAGCGAAATCACCAATTTCCCCGCCACCATTGGCCCCTCAAACAATGTCGCCGACGCCGCGCCGCGCAGCTATTTCATCAACGGCTGGGATGATTATTTTTACGACCTGCTTGCCCCGGCGGAATTCAACAGTCTTTACCTCGGCGGCATCTACCCGACCGGCCTCAAGGAGAGCGCCATCGTTTATCCGAGCGACACGGTCCTGCTCGGCGAAAAAATTCCCTCGCGCGGCGATTTTTACATGGATCTCAGGGCGGGCAACGGCGACGACTTTTCCGGGGCCGTGGCCCAGGACCGTCACGACGGCCGCGGCGAAGGCACCCAAACCGGAGGCTCAAACAACGCTTACGCCGACGGCAGCGCCCGCTTCAATAAATTCGGGACCGCCTTCGATCCGCTCAACCTCTGGGCCGTCAGCGGCGCGGATCGCGTTGCCTATGCCATTTTCTACTGACGGCCTTGCCTTGCCGGCTGGCGCGCGCTAAACTCGAGGCGATGAATTCGCTGCTGCTGACCGGCGGGCGCGTGGTTGATCCTGCTAATCAATTCGATTCCATCGCCGACGTGCTCATCCTGGACGGGAGAATTTCCACCATCGGAAAAAATCTTTCCGCGCCGAAGGAGATCGGATGTTTCAATGCCACGGGGAAAATTGTCTGTCCCGGCTTGATTGATTTGCACGTCCATTTGCGCGAGCCGGGCCAGACTTCCAAGGAAACCCTCGCCACCGGCACCACCGCCGCTGCGCGCGGTGGATTTACTTCCGTCGTTTGCATGCCGAACACGTCGCCGGCGATTGATACCGCCGGCACGGTCGCGCTCATCCGCGAACGTGCGGCACAGCAGGGCGTCGTCAATGTCTTCGTGGCTGGCGCCATCAGCAAAGGCATTGCCGGCGAAGAACTCGCGCCCATTGGCGGCCTGAAACGCGCCGGCATCGTGGCCATTACCGACGACGGCCATTGCGTGCAGAACAACGAGCTTATGCGCCGCGCGTGCGAGTACGCCAAAATGTTCAACCTGCCGGTGATGGACCATTGCCAGGATTACTCGCTCGTGACCGACGGCGTCATGCATGAGGGTTACTGGAGCACGGTGCTCGGCCTGCGCGGCTGGCCGTCGGCGGGCGAGGAAGTCATCGTGGCGCGGGACATCCTGCTCGCGGAACTGACTGGCGCCAGGGTGCATTGTCAGCATTTGAGCGCGGCGGGCAGCGTGGCGTTGTTGCGTGAGGCGAAGAAACGCGGCGTGCCCATCTCCGGCGAGGCCTGTCCGCACCATTTTACGCTCACCGACGCTGCCGTCGCCGGCAGTGAAAAATTCTGGGCCACCGACGGAAAATCCCTCTCGTCACTTGTCACTCGGCACGCGTCACCTCCCGAGTGGCCCAAATACGACACGAATTTCAAGATGAACCCGCCGTTGCGCGCGGCCCGCGACCGCGAGGCGATTCTTGAGGGTCTGGCGGACGGCACGATTGAAGTTTTGTGCAGCGACCACGCGCCGCATTGCGATTACGAGAAGGAAGTGGAATTCGACTACGCGCCGTTCGGCATCACGGGCCTGGAAACCGAACTCGCACTGGCGCTGATGCAACTCGTCCACACGAAACAAATTTCTCTGGCCGATATGATCGCGAAGTTCACCATCAATCCGGCGCGGCTGTTGAATTTGAACAAAGGAACGCTGAGCGTCGGAGCGGATGCGGACGTGACGGTGTTTGACCCGGATTGCGAATGGACGTTTGACAAAAACGCCACGGGGAGCAAGTCCTTGAACAGCCCGTTTTACGGCTGGCGGCTGCGGGGAAAAGCCGTGGCGACGATCGTGGGCGGGCGGAGAGTTTCAGTTGAACGGCGGGAGGCCGTCGCGGTCTAAGGCTGGCAAAGTTAACCAATCAACCCTCACAAAAATGAAGAAAACATTGCTCGGGCTCATCGCGTGCGTGGCGCTTTGTGGCGTCGCCGCGGCGGAACAGGAATGGCTGACTGACGCTTCCCAGGCGCAGGCGCTGGCCAAAAAGGAAAACAAACTTGTGATGCTGGATTTCACCGGTTCGGACTGGTGCATCTGGTGCAAGAAACTTCACAACGAAGTTTTTTCCACGTCGGAATTTCAGGATTACGCGAAAAAAAATCTCGTGCTCGTCACGGTGGATTTTCCGCGTCAGAAAAAGTTGAGCGAGGAGCAGACGAAGGCGAACAAGGAACTTGCCCAAAAATACAACATCAAAGGTTACCCGACACTCATTGTGCTGGATGGCGACGGCAAAAAAGTTGGCGAGTTGAGCTATTCCGATGGCATGACGGCCGAAGACACAAAGGAATTTCAGACCAATCACAAAGAGCCGAAGGCCAAGCCGGCTACGTTCATCGCCGCGCTTGACAAGGTGAAGGAAAAAGCAAAATAACGCCAGTGGTTTTGAATTCAGCGCGGCTACTCAGCCGCGCTTTTTTGTTGGCTTGTGCCGCGGACGACTTTAGCATCGCCCGGCCGCGGAAAATGATGAAAGCAATTCTGGCACTGGAAGACGGCTCGGTGTATCACGGACAAGGCTTCGGCGCGCGCGCGTCCGCGGGCGGCGAGGTCTGCTTCAATACGTCCATGACCGGCTATCAGGAAATCCTCACCGACCCGTCCTACAAAGGCCAGATTGTTACCATGACCTATCCGCACATCGGCAATTACGGCGTTAATGCCGTGGACGTGGAGTCCTGGCAGCCGCACGTCGCCGGCTTCGTCGTCCGCGAGCTTTCACCGGTTGCCAGCAACTGGCGCGCGGACTTTTCGCTGGCGGAATATCTGGAGAAGAACGGGATTCCGGGAATTCAAGGCCTGGACACGCGCCAGTTGACCAAAAAACTCCGCGTGCGCGGCGCGATGAACGGATTTATTTCCACCGAAGACATTTCGGATGCCGAAGCCGTCCGACGCGCAGAGGAATTTGTGTTCGTGGGCGTGGATTACGTCAAGGAAGTCACGCACAAGCAGGCGTTTCGCTGGGATGAAAAGGACGAGCAAAGCGCGGCCTTCGACCTGGCGCGCGGCAACGCCATCGGTGACGCCCGACAAAATCGCGAGCCGCTGCCGCCCGCCGACATCCCCATTGTCGCCCTCGATTACGGGCTGAAATACAACATTCTGCGCCGGTTGCGGCAGCATGGGTTCGGTGTGCAGGTTTTGCCGGCGACAGCCTCTGCGGCCGACGTGCTCCAGCACAAGCCAGCGGGCATCTTCCTGTCCAACGGTCCCGGGGACCCCGCAGCGCTGGATTACATCGTGCGCGAGGTGAAAGCGCTGGTGGACACGGGCATCCCGATTTTCGGGATATGCCTCGGCCACCAGATTCTGGGCATGGCGTTCGGCGGGAAGACCTTCAAGTTGAAATTCGGCCACCGCGGCGCGAACCAGCCGGTGAAGGATTTCGAGACCGGCCGGGTGGAAATCACGGCGCAGAACCACGGATTCGCCGTGGATCCCCAAACCCTGCCGTCCGACGTGGCCGTGAATCGCATCAACCTCAACGACCGGACCGTCGAGGGTTTGCGGCACAAAACGAAACCGATTTTCTGCGTGCAATATCATCCCGAAGCCTCGCCCGGGCCGCATGATTCGACGCCGTTGTTTGCCGAATTCCGCACCTTGATTGAGCGGCGTTGAGCATGAGATTTCCGTTTGACTTGAAACGGGCAGCCGCCATAATCCGTTCACCGTAACTATGGCCAAACTTGTTATCCTGACTCAGGGCATGACCGACCGGGCGCATGAGTTGAAAGCGGATCGCACCACCATCGGCCGTGTGGAGGACAACATGTTTCAAATCGCCGAGCCGTCCGTTTCCAGCCATCACTGCGAAGTGCTTTTGCGCGGCAACGACGTCGTGATCAAAGATCTCGATTCCACCAACGGCACGTTCATCAACAATCAGAAGATTGGCGAAAGTGTTTTGCAGCCCGGCCAGACGTTGCGCCTGGGCAACGTGGAACTGCGCCTCGACACCGGTGCGCCGGCGCCTGCCGCGGCGGCTCCGGCACCCGCGCCTGCACCGGCGCCCGCGCCCGTTGGCGCGCCGGCTAAAATGACTCCGGCCGGCACGATGGTCATGCCGCGGGGCGTGAGTCTGGGCGAATTGGAATCGGGCGGCGGACGTCCCTCGGGTTTCGACACCAACAAGCAATTCTCCAAAAAGACCAACAAGGTCAATCACATCTTCCTCATCATCGGCATTGTGGCCGGTCTGCTCATCATCGGGCTCATCCTCTACGCGCTCTCGCTCGCCGGCGGCAACCACAAGTAAAAAAGTCCGGTTTCGCCATGAAACCGCGCTGTGCAAATCAAAGAAACCAGGCGCTGACGCGAGTTGAAGTTTCGGCAATAGCGGCAGTTACTTGTGCATTATTGTGCGTAGCACTTGTGTGGGCGGTTCAAGCATGGCGAAGGGCCAAGTCCATTTGTTGCGTCTGCAATCTTGAGCAAGTTTCACTTTCCTTCCTAACTTGGAAAGGCGACCACTACGGCGAATTTCCAATGCAAGTATCCGTTACGAACGGCGGCGCGATGGAATTGGTAATCAACGGTAAAAATGTCTGGCCGGCGTTCCAAGTCATGTCTAATGAACTGAGCACGCCAAAGGTTCTGGTTTGCCCAAGAGATGCCAACCGACGTTACGCAACCAATTTTGCGAGTGGTTTCGGTGACTCAAACATCAGTTATTTTGTTAATTTGGATGCCACCGGCACAGACCCTCACAGGTTGCTTTGTGGTGATGACAACCTGACTGTTGATGGTGCGCGTGCTTTATCCGGGATATTAAACCTTTGGACCAACAGTATCATCGCATGGACAAAGGAACGACATGATGGTTTGGGGAACATTGGGCTGGCTGACGGTTCAGTACGGCAAGTCGTCGGTATTGCCGACGGTTTAACAAAGTACTTAAAGGGCGATGATTCGTTTTCGGATCGCGTAGTTGGCCTCACCACGAACCGGCTGGCGATTCCGTAGGTGGGGGGCGTTTGGAGTTCCGCGTTTACGCGGTCGGCTGTAAAACCGCCTGAGGGCGGAACTCCAAACTGTCTGTGCCACGCCCTATCGGTATTTGATTCGTGAAAATTCGTGTAATCCGTGTCAGCTTCCTTTATCTTCGCGCCCATGTTCGAAACGGTTAAAACGGAAATCACGACGGCTACGGAGAAACTGGCGCACCTGCGGAGGTTTCTTTGACGTGCCCGCCGCACAGCAGCGCCTGGGCGAACTCAATTCGCTCATGGCCGCCGACAATTTCTGGAACAACCGCGAAAAGGCCCAAGCGTTGATTGACGAGGCCAATTCCCTCCGCAACAAAATCGAGCCGTTGCTCCAGGCGGAAAAACATCTGGACGATTTCCGCGTGATGCTCGAACTCGGCGAGGCCGAACCGGCCGACGCCCAGACAAAGGTCCAGCAGGAACTGGAACGTGACCTCGCGAAGTTTTCCAAAGACCTCGACGCGCTCGAACTCAAGGTGTTCCTGAGCGGCCCGCACGACCGGAAGAATTGTATCCTGAGCATCAACGCCGGCGCGGGCGGCACCGAGGCGCAGGATTGGGCGGAAATGCTGTCGCGCATGTACCAGCGCTGGGCCGAATCGCGCGACTGGGAGGTCGAAGTGACTGACGCGCTGCCCGGCGAAGGCGCGGGCCTCAAAAGCATCACGATGCTGATTCAGGGTGAGAACGCCTACGGTTTCGCCAAGGCCGAACGCGGTGTGCACCGGCTCGTGCGCATTTCGCCGTTCGACGCCAACAAACGCCGCCACACCAGCTTCGCCAGCGTGGACGTGATTGCCGAGATCGAAGAGAACACGGAACTTGTCATTCCGCCGAACGAATTTCAAATTGACACGTTCCGTTCCGGCGGCAAGGGCGGGCAGAACGTGAACAAGGTGGAAACCGCCGTGCGCATCACGCACATCCCGACCGGGCTGGTGGTCGCGTCGCAAACGCAGCGGTCGCAGCATCAGAACCGCGCCACGGCGATGCGGCTGTTGCTGTCACGGATTTACGCCCAGCGGCAGGACGCGGCGAAGGCCGAGATGGAACGGTTTTACGGCGAGAAAGGCAGTATTTCGTGGGGCAACCAGATTCGCAGCTACGTCTTCCAGCCGTATCGCATGGTGAAAGATTTGCGCACCGGCGTCGAAACCAGCAACGTGCAGGCCGTGATGGACGGCGATTTGGATCAATTCGTGAACGGCTGGCTCCGCGCCGGCTGTCCGACCAAACGGATGCAAGGGGTGAAGGACGATGAGGAATGAATGAGTGAGCAGTCAATAGTTAGTAGTTGGTAGCAACCAGCCAGCGTTACTGACTACTGACGATTGACCACTAACTATTGACCGATGACGATTCTCGATAAAATTGTTGAAGAAAAGAAACGCGAAGTCGCGAAGCTGCCCGCGCGGCTCATCGCAGCGGGTGATTTGCGGGATGCACTGCTCGAACACGACGAACGACGCGATTTTCTGGCCGCGCTGAAATCCTGTAGCAGCCGAGGTAACGAGGCTCAAAATAATCCTCAGTCAGAGCCTCCTCACGTCGGCTGCTACGGTTCAATCGCGCTCATCGCTGAAGTCAAAAAAGCGTCGCCGTCGGCGGGCGTAATTTGCAGGGATTTCGATCCAGTTCGCATTGCGAAGGAATACGAAGTGGCCAGGGCGAGTTGTCTGTCGGTTTTGACGGACGCAAAATTCTTTCAAGGTTCGCTCGAGCATTTGCGGCAAATCCGCGCGGCGGTGAAACTGCCGTTACTACGGAAGGATTTCATCATTGACGAGCGGCAGATTCTCGAAGCTATCGAATGGGGCGCCGACGCCATCCTGCTCATCGTTGCGATTTTAAGCGATGACCAACTGAAAAAATTCCACTCGCTCGCCACCGAGGCGGGTCTCGCGGCTCTGGTGGAAGTTCACGACGAAGCGGAATTGGAACGCGCGCTGAAGATCGGCGCGAATTTGATCGGCGTCAACAACCGCGATTTGAAAACTTTCAAAGTGGATTTGGCTACGACGGAACGTTTGGCGGCGAGGATAGAAGATGGAGGATTGAGGATAGAAAAGAATTCGCCGTTGCTGGTCGCCGAAAGTGGTATTCACAGCCGTGCGGATGTGGAACGGTTGAAGCGATGCGGGGCTGACGCAATCCTGGTCGGCGAATCTTTGATGCGCGGCGGCGATATTCAGAAAAAAATCCACGAATTGATTCAGGGGTAGTGTCGAGCCTGTGGCTCGACTGAATCGGTGCACAGCACCGACACTACAACTTTCGATTGTTCGCCAACTGCTTTGCCAGACGGATGGCCGCTATCATGCTTGAGGGACTGGCGATTCCTTTTCCAGCAATATCATAAGCCGTGCCGTGGTCGGGCGAGGTGCGGATGAACGGCAAACCCAGCGTCCAGTTGATGCCGGTGTCGAAGGCGACGGCTTTCAGCGGCGCCAGTCCCTGGTCGTGATACATCGCCACGACCGCGTCGAAATCTCCGCGCAAGGCATAATAAAATACCGTGTCGCCGCTCAACGGGCCGACAACCTCCAATCCGCGTTGCTGCGCTGCGAGCACCGCGGGCGCGATGGTTTTGATTTCTTCGTCGCCGAATTCACCGCCTTCCCCCGCGTGCGGATTCAAACCGCAAACCGCGACCCGTGCACGCGGCAGTCCCAAATCGCGGCAGGCTTGCGCGGCCAGTTCGATGGCCAGCGCGATTTTCTCCGGCGTGATTTTTCGGGGAACCGATTTGATCGAGGTATGAATAGTCACAAGCGCCACGCGCAGCCAGCGGTCTTGTTCGTCGTGGCCGAGCAGCATCATGCCGTAACGTTTCGTTTTCGCCGCTTTCGCCAACAATTCCGTTTGGCCGACGAATTTGTGTCCGGCGCGGACGATGGCCTGTTTGTTGACGGGGGCGGTGACGATGGCGTCCAGTTCCCCGCGGCGGCAACGCTTGGCGCCATCCTTCAGCGCGGCAACGGCAGCAACTGCCGCGGCGGGGGACGCGGCAGCCAGATTTTCCGGCAGCGGTTCGGCGAATGGCCTGGTCGTGAAAAATTTTCCGGCGCGGCCGTACCCGGAAAATTTTTCCAACGCCAGCCCGGTTCCGAGTTTTTCGTTCAGCCGCTGAACATGACCTTCATCGCCAATCAACAAATAGCGCGTTGCGTCATTGGCCGCCTCGGCGGCGAGGGCTTTGAGCGTGATTTCGGGGCCGATGCCGGTGACATCACCGAGTGTGATACCAAGCCAGCCGGTCATTTTGGTTGAAGGTTGTTGGTTAAGAGCTGACGGGCAATGTGCCCGGCGCGCAGTGAAATCAGAAATAGCGGATGAACGTTTTTTTCTTCAGCGAGTCGATCCACTGCTTTTGGGCGCGGGCCTGTTCCTGGGTGCGAAGGTTTTTTTCAATATCGCCGCGGATTTCATTGAGCGGCCGGACATGGGCGGGGCGGGTTTGTTCGACCAGCATGAGGTAGCATGCGCCGGGCGTGTCAATCACATCGCTGATCTGGCCGGGCTTGAGCGCGAAGGCAACATCGGCGAGTTCTTTCCGGAGGACCGAGCGCCCGACCCAGTCCCAGTCGCCGCCCTGTTTTCGTTGCGAGCCTTGCGAATAGACGGACGCCATCTGCTGAAAACTCGCGCCTTCCTTGATTTGAGACAGGATTTCGCGGGCCAGCGCGAGCGTGTTGGTGTCGTCATCGGAGGTCTTGTTGAGCACGATCATGCGCAATTTGATTTCATCCTCCAACTTGAAATCGTCCTGATGGGCCAGGTAGTAGGTTTCCACCTTGTACGGGGAGATGACCAGTTCGCGCGAAACATTCATTTTGCGCAGTTCCGACTCGATGTATTGATCGCGGACGTCCTGGCGGAATTGTTCGTAGGTCATGCCCTGCGCCTGCAACGATTTCATGGCCGTCGGCCGGTCGCCGAATTGCTCGCGGATCCGGTCTTGCACCAGTTCGTCCACCACGGTGTCCGGCAGCTTGGTATATTTGGCCTCGAATTCGTGCAGGATCAACTGGCGTTCCACCAGGAGTTCCAGACTGTTGTCGAGCGCTTCGGCGAGTTTTTGCTGAAAGACCTCCGGCTGCGCGGCGTACTCCCGACGCAACACTTCCTCCGCCGGCGCAGTGAACTCCTCGACCTGCGCGTAGGTGATGACGGTGTCATTCACAATGGCCTTGACGCCGTCGGCCAGTTCTGCGCGCAAGGGCAGGCTCAGGCACAACGCCACCGTCCAAATTAAGATCGATCGGGACCAATTCATCTAATCCGTTGCCAATACTAACAACTGACTCCGTCGGGTCAAGCGCCGCCGGCTCTTGATACGGTCCTGATTTCTGAGTGAGGAACGGCTGGCTCCAGCCGTCCGCGGACGCCTCGGCGAGGCATTCTCACCAAATCAGGCCAGTGCCGACCTCATCAAAACGGCCGCGCGCGATCCAGCAAATACATGACCAGCGCCATCAGGGCGCATAAAACCAGGCACGCCACGATTGACCAGGTTAAAAACATTTTGTGCTTGCGGCGCGCCGCCGGACCGCCCTGGCCGGGCAGCAGGTAATAACGCTCGCGCTCTTTATTGCTGTTTGAGAAAAACATACGCTTCCGTTGCCGCCAATGTTTAGCACACAATCCGCTTTTGCTCAAGTCCGGTGCTTGCCGTGGCGGGCTTTGCCCCTTACCGTTCCGGTGTGAATCTCGAAGACCATCCTGGCGACATCATCCGCAAGGCGCGCACGATGGGCAATGTTCCGGCGGCTGCCGCGGCCAGGGCCGCGGGCATTTCCGAAGCCGAACTCGCCGCGTTCGAAGAAAGTGGACAAACCGGCAAGCGATCTGACCTGGCCGCGCTCGCCCGGCTGGCCGGCTTGCATCCGGCCAAACTCGAAGGGATTGTCAGTGGCTGGCGGCCGGTGGAAAAGGATTTGAGGATCTGGCGCGAATTGCGCGTATTCACCACCGCCGACGAGGGCATGACCGTGAATTGCTATCTGGTTTGGGACGAAGCCACGCGCGACGCGGCCTTGTTCGACACCGGCTTTGACGCGCAACCCATTTTGAATTGCCTTGCCGAAAACCGGCTTCAGCTCCGGCACATTTTCATCACGCACTCGCACTACGACCACGTCGAGGCCGTGCCCAAAATTCGCGAAGCCTGGCCGAAAGCGCGGTTGCACAGCGGCTCCAAAAACGCGCCGGTGGACCAGCGCAACAAGCCCAGTGAAATCGTTCATCTCGGCGGATTGCGCATCACCCATCGCGAGACCCCCGGCCACGCGGAGGACGGCGTGACTTACCTCATTGGCAACTGGCAGGAGGACGCGCCGCACGTAGCCATCGTAGGCGACGCGATTTTCGCCGGCTCCATCGGGCGGGGCAACCAATCGTGGGATCTGGCGCGGCAAAAAGTGCGGGAACAGATTTTGACGTTGCCCCCGGAAACGTTGATATGCCCCGGCCACGGCCCATTGACGACCGTAATGGAGGAAAGGGAACACAATCCATTCTTTTGATTCACCGGTGATTCGCGTGGCGGGGCAAAAATTGGACAGGCCATACGATCATCAGGACACGTTGCCCGATTGTCCGCGGAACCTCCCGAATCCAAGACGCAGTTTTTTTGCCGGTTGGAAGCAGAACTTGCCCGGACGGCAACACTTCACGTTATCGGACCGCTTGCGAGTATCATTTCTCACACCGTGGCACGGAGAATGCACTTGGGAAAAATTGAAGATTGAGACGTAGCTTATGAGATTCAACCTGCAAGTCGGTAACACAGACAAACACCTCGTCGAATTCAACTTCAACCAACTGCTCGGCACGCTTGACATCCGCGTGGACAACCGGTCGGTTTTTCAATCCAAACGCATTTTCAACGAACCCGTCCGCGAAGTTTATCACTTCGTGATTGATGGCGCGGAGAAATCGGATGTGCGGATTGAGAAACGGCGCAAACCGCTGTTCGGCCACCACAACACGGTTTATGTGAACGACCGCCTGACCCGGGTGGTGGACGCGTATTTCTGAGCGGTTTTTCCTCCGGCGCCATGCTTCCGGCAGGCGACCGTGACGCTCCACCATGGCAACGATCGGGACCGCCCATGGTTTTTGTTTTTGGTGACAGAACAACGGCGCTGTAAGCTTTCACGGGAAAGGTCTTTGTCATGAGCACGACCGCACCTGAACATTTTAACGCCATCGCCGACCAATACGCGGCGAGCGAGGTTCACGCCAATAGCCCGACCATCCGCCGCCTGCATGACCTGCTGGGACCGAAGCGGCCGGACTCGATTTGCGAGGTGGCTTGCGGTCCCGGCCATCTTGCCTTGTCGTTTGCGGGCAAAGCCTCGCGCATCGTCGGCGTAGATGCCGCCCCCAACATGCTTCGGCAGTTCGAAAGGCTGGCGCAGGAGCGGGGTGTGAAGGTGGAGACCGTCCATGCCGATGTCGGGTCAATGCCGCTGCTGTCGAATTCCTTTGCTGTGGTCGTTTCGCGGCTGGCACCGCATCATTTTCCGGACGCCGCCAATGCGGTCCGGGAAATGACGCGGTTGGCGAAACCGCGCGGCTGTGTGGCGGTGATTGATCTGGAAGGCAATGAAGACCCGAAACTCGACGACTTGAACCACAAAATCGAATTGTTGCACGACCCTTCTCACGTCCGAAGTTACACCGCCGCGCACTGGCGCGAATTATTCGAATTGAACGGCCTCACGATCGAGGCGCTGGAAACCAGGCAAACGGAATTGCCGGGCGGGCTGACCATTCGGCGTTGGTGCGAAATCGGGAGCACCGCCCCGGAAGCGCAGAAGAAAATTCGGGCATTGCTGGCGGCCGCCCCGCGAGAACATCTGGTGGGCCTGGGCATTCAATTTGCGAACGGCGAATTCAGCATCCCGGTCCGCACACTGATTATCCTCGGGCGCAAGGGCCGCGGCATTTGAATTTGCAAATTGACCCTTCGCTTCGCGGTTGTTAGCCTGTCCACCCGTTCCGACGGGTTTTATGCGACACACTATTTCAATTCTGGTGGAGAACAAATTCGGCGTGCTGACGCGCGTGGCGGGCCTGTTCAGCGGTCGCGGCTACAACATTGACACCCTCAACGTCGGCCCGACGCAGGACCCGACAACGTCGCGCATGACCATCGTCACCCACGGCGACGAGGCCACCCTGGAGCAGATTGTCAAGCAGCTCAACAAATTGCCGGATGTCATCAAGGTGCAGGATTTCCACGAGGGCGAATTCGTGGACCGCGAGCTGGTGCTGGTGAAAGTGGCTGTGGACTCCAAATCGCGCGCCGAGGTGATGCAGATCACGGACATTTTCCGCGCCAAAATCGTGGATGTGCAGCCGAAAACGCTCACCATCGAAATCACCGGCGCCGAAAGCAAGGTGGAGAAATTCATCGGCCTGATGGATTCGTTCGGCGTGTCCGAAATCACGCGCACGGGCAAGGTCGCCCTGCCGCGCAAGTAACCCGTCCAGACGCAGGTTTAACGCTTCATTCTCCTGGCAATCTGGTTTTCACGCATTTGCATTTGACGGACGGGTACTGGTGTTTAAGATTAAAAACTCTTTTGAACGAGTGGAAGACATCAAACCAACGCACTGACGAGAAAGACTGAAATTATGGCAACGATTGATTTTGGTGGCACGAAGGAAAAAGTCATCACGCGGAAGGAATTCCCGATGGCCCGCGCCCGCAAGGTGCTCAAGAACGAAACCATCGCCATCATCGGCTACGGCGTCCAGGGACCGGCCCAGGGATTGAACCTGCGCGATAACGGCTTCCACGTCATCGTCGGCCAGGCCAAAGCGTTCAAGCGCGACTGGGACCGCGCCGTCGCCGACGGCTGGAAGCCCGGCAAGACTTTGTTCGACATCGAGGAAGCCGTGCGCCGCGGCACCATTATCCAGATGCTCGTTTCTGATGCCGCCCAGCGCGCCATCTGGCCGGTCGTGAAGAAAAATCTCAAGCCGGGCGACGCGCTTTATTTCTCGCACGGCTTCTCCATCACCTACAAGAAATTGACCGGGGTCATTCCGCCGAAGAACGTGGACGTGATCATGGTCGCCCCAAAAGGTTCCGGCCTGAACGTCCGCCGCAATTTTCTCACGGGCGCCGGCATCAATTCCAGTTTCGCCATTGAGCAGGACGCCACCGGCCATGCCGAGGAACGTTGCCTCGCCATCGGCATCGGCATCGGCTCAGGTTATCTGTTCCCGACGACGTTCCAGCACGAAGTTTTCAGCGACCTGACTGGCGAACGCGGCGTGTTGATGGGCGCGCTGGCGGGCATCATGGAGGCGCAATACGACGTGCTCCGGTCGCACGGCCACTCACCGAGCGAAGCGTTCAACGAAACGGTCGAGGAGCTGACGCAAAGCCTTATCCGGCTCGTGGACGAAAACGGCATGGACTGGATGTATTCGAATTGTTCGGCCACTGCCCAGCGCGGCGCACTGGACTGGAAACCGCGTTTCAAGAAAGCCGTGCTGCCGGTGTTCAAGGAACTTTACGATCGTGTGAAAACGGGCAAGGAATGCGCCCGTGTGCTTTCCGCCTGCGGCGCCAAAAATTATCAGGTGCAGTTGGCGAAGGAACTCGGCCAAATCCACAATTCCGAAATGTGGACCGCCGGTGCCGCCTGCCGCGCGTTGCGACCAAAAGAACCTGTCCGCGCCATCACCAAAGGCACCAAGGGCGTCTCCGGCCGCATGGCAAACTAAAATCCGCGCATAGATTACAAAGCCGCTGGAGCAGTCCAGCGGTTTTTGTGTGGCGGCTTCTCGGCAGAGCGCCGCTGATAATTCAAATTCAAAATGCCGCGTTCTTCCGAAACGCCGCTACGATCTTTATCCGCCGAGCTTTGTCGGATCTCCCACGTCGCCCTTGTTAAAATCCACGTAGGCTTCGGTCAGATCGGCGGCGTAAATCACGGTGCCGGCTTTGCCGAGGTTCAGGTTGATGTGCAAATCAAATTCCTTCGGCGCCACCGCGGCGCAGAGTTGCTTGAACGTCGCCTTTGTCGGCTGTCCGCGTTTCAAACTCC
>Ga0335081_10006690_pt1 | contig 18372 bp, 14 predicted proteins | sample Lox_Sample_35_FD_206713 | JGI IMG/M metagenome (GOLD analysis project Ga0335081, IMG submission 206713) | Soil microbial communities from Loxahatchee National Wildlife Refuge, Florida, United States - Lox_Sample_3.5 | ecosystem: Environmental > Terrestrial > Soil > Wetlands | place: USA...
AGCCAGGATCTCGGTGATCCCGTCCGGCAAACCCCAGAGCCAAAGCAGATAGGCTCCGACCTGGGCGTGAGTGGTTCCGAAAACTTCCAGTTCCGCTTTCCTGATCGGAATGCGTTTTTCCTTGGCCCGGCGAATCGTGCCCTCGTATTGTTCGGGGAAATTGCAGGCGAGCACGAGCTTGCCGAGCTCGTGCAACAAACCGCCGACAAATGCGTCTTCCACATCCGACTTGGACAAGTGAAGCGAACGGGCAATCTCTCGCGCCAGAGCGCCGACGGCCATGCCGTGATCGCGGAGATTCTCCAGCGAGAAACTTGGAACCCGGCGCGCGTCGAATTGGGAAAATACCGAAACGGTAAGGGCGAGCGCGCGGACGGTCTCAAGGCCCAGGAAGATGACGGCCTCAGCAGGGTTGGTGATGCGGCGCTGGACGCCGAAAAATGCCGAGTTCACCAGTTGAAGTACCTTGGCGCTCATTCCAAGATCCTGGGCGATGATTTGGCCGATCTCTTTGGCCGAGGCATTCGGAGACTGGACCGCATTCATGAGTTCGGTGAAAACCGCCGGGATGCTGGGAAGGGCGTGGATACGGGAAACCACCTGCTTCAACGCGGGATCTTCGAGAATGACCCGAAGATTGAGCGCGCGATCGACGGTAGCGCGGAGCGTCGCCGCGTCGCACGGCTTCGACAAATATTGGTGGGCCAGGGTGACCGAGGACAATGTAATTTCCCGATCGGACTGGCCCGACAAGACCATGCGCACGATCTCGGGATAGCGCTCGCGAACCGCAGCGAGCAGTTCAATTCCGCTCATCTCCGGCATACGCACGTCGGTAATCAGGACATCAAAACGGGATTGCGCGAGCGCGTCGAGCGCCTCGCGGCCATTGCCGAGGAAGACCATATCCCAGTCCTGGCGGTAGGCATAGAGCATGCGCCTGAGGCCATCCAGCACTTTGGGTTCGTCATCGACAAATAGAATTCGTTTCATGCCGTCTCCAGTTCACAGACGAGAGGAAGTTGAATGATAAAAGTGGTGCCGCTGCCCGGCTCGGACTCGAACGTAAGAACGCCACTGTGTTTTTGAACAATGACGGAATGGGCGATCGCAAGCCCCTGGCCCGTGCCTTTGCCCACCGGCTTGGTGGTGAAGAACGGATCGAAAACTTTGGACCGGATGGCCTGTGGGATGCCGGTTCCAGTATCGGAGAGGCGGATTTCCACGCCGGAATCGAGGCAGCGCGTGGAAATGTGAATCCGGCCTTTGCGGCCTGAGCCGGACACCACGTCCGAGATAGCATGGGCTGCATTAACGATGAGGTTCAGGATCACCTGATTGAACTCACCGGCGACACAGGGAACGGGGGGCAGGTCGGGGGCAAGATCGGTGGTCACTTCGCTCACGTACTTCCATTCGTTTTTCGAGATCAGGATGGTGCTCTCAATCGCGCGGTTGATATCGACGGGCACTTTTTCCACCGCGCCGGGATGGGAGAACTCTTTCATCGCCCGCACGATCCGAGAGACTTGATCGATGCCCTCGATCAACTGGGCGATGGCTTTGGGAACTTCGCGGTGGAGGTAATTCAAAACTCCTTCTTCAATCGACCGGGGAGCACCGGGCAAGGGATCGGCAGCATGGGATGGCCCGGGGCCGGCATGCTGGCGCGTCTCGACCAGGCTCAGCAGATCGCGGAAGGCATCTTCGAGAAAACTGGCGTTGTCGCCGATGTATTGGATGGGAGTGTTGATTTCGTGGGCGATGCCGGCGGCCAGTTGGCCGATCGATTCCAGCTTTTGGGCCTGCGCCAGTTGGCGCTCGAGTTCTTTGATCGGCGTGACATCCCAGGCGATGCTCCCGATAGCCACTACGGCGCCCTGGCTGTCGCGAATGGGCGAGATGGTCAGCAAAACGTAGATCAGTTCGCCGGCTTTGGTGAGCCGCGTGGTTTCGAAGTGGTTGACGGCTTGCCCGCGGCGGAGGCCCTCGATGACCGAGTCGTGCTCGGCGCGGCGGTCTTCCGGGACGAGAATTGAGATGCTGCGGCCGACCATCTCCTCGGCGGAGTAGCCATAGATGCGTTCGGCGCCGCGGTTCCATGTAAGGACTGTATTGCGTAACGGATCGGTGCTGATGATGGCGGCATCGGCCGACTCCACGATGGTGGCGAGCTGGGAGATCCTGACGGTCTGTTCGGCGGCGAGCGCGGCGGCGCGCCTCCGGGTCGATTGAAGACTCAGAATCAGGCAGGCCAGGAAAAGCGAGAGCATGGCCGTGCAACCGGCAGCCCACGCGGAGGGAGTTCGGCTGACGTAAGGGAAGGCGGGCAAACGGTTCCAGGCCAGCGTCCAGGTGTTTCCTCCCAGCGTCACATGCGTGATGCGGTCGGATTGCGGGGGCCGTCCGCGCAGTGCCGATACGGCGAAAAAGAGCTGTTGGGGAGCGGCACGTTGGCCGTCGTAAACACGGAGGCCGAGTTCTCCATCCAACTCCGCTAAAGCGGCGGAGAAGAATGTATCGGCTTGAAAGACCACTGAAACCCAGGCGATGAGGGCGCGGCGGCGGCCGGCGATGGTGTTTAACTCAGCGCCTTCGCGATACACGGGGACGAACAGTTGAACGCCTGTGGCAAGCCCACCGCCCAGAACGGTGCTGCCGGTCAATGCGGCGGTGCCGGAATCGCGGGCCCGCTCGGCGGCGATGCGGCGAACCGGGTCACCCGCCAGATCGGCGCCAATGGCTCGCGCCGCTATGCTCGCGGGTTCGAGGCAGACCACCAGGAAATGCTCGGCGGAATCCGGCGAAGCTTCGGCCCGGCCGTTAAACTGGTGAGCCGCGAACCCGGGCCACTCTCCACGCCGGTGCGATTGGACAAAGCCGTCCAATTCCTGATGGGCAACCGGTTGTACGACCGCGATGGCAGCGGTTCCGGGATAGCGCTCGAGTAGTTGCAGGCGATCGACGTAGATGTGCCAGTCTCTGGGGCTGATGCGCTGGGAGGCGGCGAGAAGGCCCGCCGCGCCCCACAAGACATCCTCGTAAGTCTTGAAGCGGCTGCCGATACGGGTTTCGACGGGAGTGATCATCTTGTCGAACCGGGCTTCATCGTAGTTGGCGCGATCGCGATCGAGCGAACCATATAGCCATCCGCTCAGAGCCCAGCCGGCCAGAAGCACGCTGCCCGGCACCAGGAGGTTGGCATTGGCGCGGAATGCGCCGACGGCAATTCCGGTGAGGGAAATGGCGGCGATAAAGAGATCGAGGTTCTGCAGATTTTCGCGCATGCTGCCGCCGACGAAGGGGCCGATACCTACGTGCGTCGCCCAGATGGCACCACCGGCAATCACAAAGGCGGAGGCGGAAGCTGCGCCCGGACCCAGCCACGCAGCCGCAACCAGAATGAGGCCAAAAACCGAGAAGAGAAGGCCGCCTGTATCGGCGCGGAAGAAAACGAAATAGCACGCAGTCGCACTCGCGCCTATGTACACAGCCAGCTTTAACAACTGGACCCAGTCGCAATGGGGGCCACTTTTTGTATAGCGTCTGAGGAGGACGATAAGGAGCGGCGCGACCGCGAGCGTCCCCAAGGTATCGGCAATCCACCAGCGGCTGAAGACCGCAGGCCACTGCGAGAGCGGGAAACGGCCACCGAGGACCAGGAACGGCGTGCCGGCCACAGCCGCCAAGGCCGGAGGGACGACGCTCGCCAATGAGATGGCAGTGAGATCCACGAATTCGCCGAGGACTTTCTTGAAGACCGAGACGCGCCGAAACAGCCAGGCGGCGGCGAGGGTCCGCAGGAGGCTGGCAGCCGCCATTCCAACGGATGGCGCCCACGCCACGTGCCTCCAAAGCGAAGTCCCGTAATAACACGCCAGCAGGACAGGCCAATAACGAGGACCGAATATCAGGATGGTGACGAGGTCGAGCCCCGCTTCGGGGAAGACGGGCGTGACCTGTGAACCTCCGGAAATGAGGAGATACCCCAGCCAGGAGGATCCAACGTGAATGAGGACCAGCAGAGAAGCGATTAACCAATACGGCGCGCGGCGCAAGGGCGACGCAGCGAACTCATCGTGCTCCGGAAGAGGTTGCGAAGAATTCGGCCAAACCAAATTGAAGAGCGGCTTCGGCATTGGACCAGTGAGTCTTCCCGCTGCCGCTCGCCCATACCTCTAAGCGAGGACCGGGCGGCCGCCTGAGTTCCACACGAACGGACAGACCTAATTATAAATTTTGGTTAAAACATTGACGCGTCACAATGTTATCGTTGGTAAATTCAAACCGAGGATGCTTAGGTTATGGGCGATCGAAAGTTACGATGGGCGGTTCTCGGAACGGCTCGGATCGCAACCAGGAAAGTGATCCCGGCCCTTCAAAAGAGTGGGGCTTCGGAGGTGGTCGCGATTGCTTCGCGCGATTTGACCAAAGCGCAGGAGGCGGCTAGGGCCCTGCAGATCGCGAAGGCGTTTGGATCGTACGAAGAGGCCTTGGCGGATCGAGAGGTGGATGCTGTTTATATTCCGTTACCCAACCACCTTCACGTGCCGTGGTCGCTGCGGGCGGCGCAAGCCGGTAAACACGTCCTCTGCGAAAAACCGATTGCGATGAGCACCGCGGAATGCCGCGAATTGCTGGCCGCGCGCGATCGCTTCCAGGTAAAAATCAGCGAAGCGTTCATGGTACGGACTCATCCGCAGTGGGTACGCGCCAGAGAGCTGGCGCGGTCCGGAGAAATCGGAGATCTGCGAGCGGTCATGGCAGTGATTAGCTTTCACAATAGCGAGCCGGGCAATATTCGCAATGTCGTCGAGTTCGGCGGGGGCGCGATGTGGGATATCGGCTGCTATCCGGTTCAGATCTCGCGGTTTCTGTTCGGCGAAGAGCCGGTAAGCGCGTCGGCGCTGACGGAGCGCGATCCCGAGTTTGGAACGGACCGGCTCAGCTCCGCGGTGCTGGGGTTCCGTGCCGGGCACTGCATCTTCACGGTCAGCACACAGCTTGTGTATCACCAACGAATCCAGATTCTCGGAACCAAGGGCCGGATCGAAGTGGAAGTGCCGCTCAATCCGCCACCGGATCGGGCATGCCGGCTGATCATCGATAACGGATCGGATCTATGGGGCGGTGGAATTCACACGGAAGAATTTGCTCCTTGTGACCAGTTCACGATCCAGGCAGACCAGTTCGTGAAGGCGGTGCGGGGATCGGGCGAGGTACCGACACCGCTGGAGGATTCGCTGGCGAATACGGCAGTGATTGAGGCGATCTTTGAATCGGCGCGCCGCGGCGTGAGCGTGAACCCGGCCGTCTTCCGGGAGTGATCAGACGGAGGCGGCGCATCCCAGTCCGCACTCCCGATGCACGGCGCGAACGGCCTTTTCGAGTCCGTCCCGGCGGACTACAATTCCGATCGTCAGCTCGCTCGAACCCTGAGCAATGGCGATGATGTTGACGTTCTCGCGCGAGATCGCGGTAAAGATGCGGCCGGCGAGGCCAGGCTTTCCCTGCATGCCTTCTCCGACCACGGCGAGCAGGCCGACGCTGTTGTCCACCTGCAGCGGTTTGACGTAGCCGTGAGCCAACTCCAGCGCCATGGCGGCTTCCAGCAATTGGACGGTGATCTCGAGTTCCTCGGCGCGAACCAGAAAACAGAAATTCTGGCGGTAGCTGGAACTGGACAAAGCCAGGACCTCGACGTTGGCGCGCGCGATCGCGTCGAGCGAGCGGGCCATCAATTGAACGCCGCTAATTTCGGCGCTCGCCGGCTCCAGAGAAATCAGGGCGACTTTCGCCATGGAAGTCACCGCGCGCGCTCCGGTGGCGGATGCAATCGTGGGAACGATCCGGGTGCCGGGCTTCTCGGGCGCGAAGCTGTTCTTGCTCCAGACCGGGATGGCTTTGTCCACCAGGGGCGCCAGAGTTCGCGGGTGGAGCACCTTGGCTCCGTTGTAAGCCAGTTCGGCGGCCTCCGCATAGGTGACTTCGTCAAGGACCACAGCATCGGGGACCAGACGCGGGTCTGCGCTCATGATGCCGTCGACGTCGGTCCAGATCCAGACTTCCGCAGCATCGAGAGCGGCGGCGAGGATGGAAGCGGAAAAATCGGAGCCGCCGCGGCCGAGCGTGGTGGGCCGGCCATCGGCCGTGGCTCCGTTGAACCCGGTGATGACCGGAACCAGCCGCCGTTCCAGCAGCGGCCCGAGCTTCTCCAGCGCCTTCTGGCGGGTGGGCTCCATCAGCGGCGAAGCGTTACCGAAAGCCGCGTCGGTGACAACCAGGTCGCATGCGTTCACTGCGGCGGCGGGCGTGCCTTCGGTATTGAGGCACTCGGAAACCAGCAGCGCGGAGAGACGCTCGCCCACCGCGAGTGCTTCATCGACGGAACGCGGCGGGCGCTCGTTCAGCATCGCCATCCCGTTGACGATTCGCTCGAATTCGCCGATCACTCCGTGAATGCCTTCCATGACGCTGGTTTGGCGGGTTTCCGGAAGCAAGGAGCGGCAGGCCTCCTCGTGGCGGGTGCGCAGCGCCGAGAGATTGGCGGCGATACCAGCTCGGTCACCGGCTTCGGCGTGGCGCATCGTATCGAGCAGCAGGTCGGTGATCTTCGACATAGCGGAGACCACAATGGCGACCGGCCGCCGCGCTCGTTCGCGCGCCGTGAGTTGGGCGGCGATGCGCATGCGCTCGGCGGAGCCCACACTGGTTCCGCCGAATTTCATGACGAGCAGGTCTTTCAAAGCGATGACCCGCCTGCGGTCAGGGCAACTTGTTCATATGGACCGGGCAAGCCGTTGACGGACATAGCGATACATATAGCGTAACGTGGCGTGAGCCCAGCCGTGACTGCGATACCGGATTTTGGCCTCGAGAAGCCGGCAATCCTCCGGTGAAAGGCGCCAGCCGGCGGCGTCCCAGTCTTCGAGCGCGTGAGCGACGGACGACGCCTTGGGGATCGTAACGACGTTGTCCTTCGTGATGAGCCAATTCAAGGCCACCTGCGCCTCGCTTTTTCCGTGGGCACTCGCGATTTGATTCAGAACACCGGAGGGGTCGGCGCGTTTCAGGGACTGAAAGTCGAGTCCGAGCGGGCTAAAAGCAACGATGGTGATGGCGTTCTGACGGCAATACGGCAGGAGGTTTCTTTCGATCGTCCGGTCAATCAAGCTATACCGCACCTGATTGGAGACAATTCTGTGTTTCGAAAGGCTGCGCTGGGCTCTGCGAAGATAGCCGACATCGAAATTGCTGACGCCAATGAAGCGGATTTTGCCGGAATCGACCAACTCCTCCATCGCGCCCATGGTTTCCTCGATCGGGATCGTGAGGTTGGGCCAATGGAGCTGATAGAGGTCTACGTAATCGGTGCCCAGGCGGCGCAAGCTGTTTTCGGCGGCGCGGATGAGGTCAAGCCGGCGGAAGTTTCGCGGGGCGGCCTTGGTAGCGAGGAACACTTCGCGGCGGCGGCCGCGAATCGCCTCGCCGACGAGTTCCTCGGTCCCATAGCTTTCGGCGGTATCGAGGAAGCAATAGCCGCGTTCCAAGACCGCGCGAAGAGGCTCAATGCCGCCGGTATAGCGCCAGGTTCCGAAACCGATCGCCGGCACTTGAACCGGCGGTTTCAACTCCATAAGACCGGAATCGTCGCGGGTATCAGAGCGACGTGCGATGGCCGTAATTGCGTTCGTAGTAGGCGCGATACTCACCGCTACGCACGCGTCCGACCCACTCGGTGTTGCGCTGGTACCAGTCGATCGTGCGGGCCAACCCGGATTCAAAATCCATCTCAGGATGCCAGCCGGTCTCGTGCATCAACTTCTCGCTGGAGAGGGCATACCGGCGGTCATGGCCCGGCCGGTCTGTGACATACTCGATGAGACTTTCAGGCCGGCCAGTCAAGGCCAGCACCTTGTGGATCACATCGAGATTCGGCAGCGAACGGTTTCCGCCGATGTTATAGATTTCGCCGACGCGGCCCTTTTCGAGAACGCTCAGGATGGCCCGGCAGTGATCTTCGACGTAAAGCCAGTCGCGCACCTGCTGGCCGTCGCCGTACACGGGCAACTTCCGGTGCTCGATGGCGTTGGCGATCATCAGAGGGATCAGCTTCTCAGGGAACTGATAGGGCCCGTAATTGTTCGACGCCCTGGTGATGACGACCGGCATTTTGTAGGTGACAAAATACGATCGCGCCAACAAGTCGGAGCCGGCCTTGGAGGCCGAATATGGACTGCTGGCGTTGAGAGGAAAGTCTTCGGTCGCTTCGAGCGGCAACGCCAGACTGCCGTAGACCTCGTCGGTGGAGACATGGACGAAACGCGAGGTGCGAAACTTTCGCGCGGCTTCCAGAAGCACGAAGGTTCCGAAAACGTTGGTTCGGATGACCGGTTCGGGCGAGAGAATGCTGCGATCGACATGCGATTCCGCCGCGAAATGCACGATCGCATCCGGCTTCTCCTCAGCGACCAGCGATTCGACCAGCCGCTGGTCACAGATATCTCCCTCTACCAGCCGGTATCGCTCATTATTTTCAACCGAAGTTAGATTCTCGAGATTCCCCGCGTAGGTGAGCTTATCGAGATTAATGACGGCGTGCGACGTGCCGGTCACGAGCATGCGAACGAACGCGGAGCCGATGAAGCCGGCTCCTCCTGTCACAAGGATTTTCATTGAAATCGCGGCGCGCTACTTATGCTGCGTCTCCCAATCGTAGTGAATTGCGGGGTGATTGTACGGAATCCGTCCCTCGTCCTTTGGATTATAGAATTGATCCGTCATGTAGACGAGCAAGGCCTCCTGGCCACCGATCACCTTATAGCCATGGCCGACACCGGGCGGGATGAGGATCTGCCACGGACGCAACGGGCCGACATAAAGCGTATTGCGGCGGCCGAAGGTGGGCGAACCGGAGCGCAAGTCCACCAGCGCAACTTGAAACAGGCCTTTCGCCGGAGTCCAACAATCGGTTTGGTGCAGATGGTAATGAAACGCTTTGATGGCGTCCGGATAGTTCAGTGCCGCCGAGACCTGCGAAGTCGCGGCCGGGAAATTGGCGGCCAGTCCGCGGCCGAAGCGCTGGACCTCCATAAAGTATCCGCGGTCATCGGGATAGACCGAAAGCTGCGCCAAACGCACTCCGGCGATCAGGTCGGGTGAATCAATTGCACCGATTACGTTTCCGAGGCCCTTTTCGCACTGAGGCAGCACGAGTTCCAAGTCCCCGGCGGCGGCGATCCGGTTTCCGGTGAGTTGATCGCTGGTCATCAGGCTTCCGCCACTCCGTGCGCTTCCGATAATTCCAGATCGGCGCTACTGGGGCGCGAATCGGCCACAAGATTGGCGGCCCGAAGCAAAGACTCGAACGTCCCCGCATCGGTCCACCATCCATCCAAATACGAGAATGCCATCGTGCCTTCCCGGATGTACGCGTTGTTGACGTCCGTAATCTCAAGCTCTCCGCGGCGTGACGGCACCAGCGTCTTGATCTTGTCAAACACGGTAGGGTCGTACATGTAGATACCGGTCACGGCATAGTTGCTCTTGGGAGCCCGGGGTTTTTCTTCGATGCTCACGATCCGGTCGCCGAGCACTTCGGCCACACCAAACCGTTCTGCATCGGAAACCTCTTTGAGCAGAATGTGGGCGCCGCACGGTTGCTGCCGGAAGCGGTCTGCCGCGGCGCGGATGTCGCGCTCGATAATGTTATCCCCCAGCACGACGCAGATCTTTTCCCCGTCGGCGAAGTGTTCGGCGAGCGCCAGAGCGTCGGCAATGCCGCCTTCGCCTTCCTGGTAGGTGTAGTTGATGTGCTTCAAACCGAACTGTTTGCCGTTGGCCAAGAGGCGCAGAAAATCACCCGAGTTGCGGCCGCCGGTGACGATCAGGATGTCTTGGATGCCGGCATCCACCAGGGTCTGAATCGGATAATAAATCATCGGCCGGTCATAGATGGGCAGCAGGTGTTTGTTAGTGATTTTCGTCAGAGGAAAAAGCCGGCTCCCGGTGCCTCCCGCCAGCACGATGCCTTTCATCGTTCAGCCTCCATTCTCCTCATTGATCTTATCCTAAAGTGCCCGGGAATTGGCCAAACCGACCTCGCGGGGGCGGGCGCCGGCGCGGGGAGTTACAGCCGCGTCCGGATCGGGATGATCGCTCCCTCGCGACCGCGGCTGCCTAGACACTCCGGGCTGGGACGCGCAGAAACGCCTTCGACTTGCACTACGAACCGGACTCGATTGCCGCCGTGATGGTATTGCTCGACGAAGGATCGCCTGTCCTGGCACCTGATGTACAGGTCCCCGATGAACTGGTCGGCCAGGTTCCGGGCGACAGAAGACCAGTCGTGCAGGCGGAGCCCGCTTGCGACAGCGGATCGACGACGATGATCGGGACGGCCTGGCCGTCGGCCACTCCCGGCGGAACGGTGACGGCGATATCTTCCACACCGGCCATGCCTACAACCGGGTTCACGGAGTCCGCCCGGGCGAAGAGGTCGCCAAACTTGACCATGGGAAGCGCTGAGCTGGCCGCGCCCATGCCGGTGATGCGAATGGTGATTGCATCGCCGGGTTCGGCCGGCTGTCCGAGATTCAGATACGTACGGCTGGTGGCAAGCAGCGAGGTTCCAGCCAGAAATACCACACCCTGTCCTTGCCCCGAAGCGGCGCTCGAAAACAGCCCAAGGCTGACAGCCTGCATGGTGGTTTGTGCCGGGGCACTGGAGCCGGCGCCGGTCTGAACTGAGACGTTCAGCAGCGTCCCGGCGGATGAGGACGGGCACAGAAAGTCGATTCTCTTGGGAGTAACCGTCAACACGGGGACTGCGGTGCCGTTGACCAGAACCTGCGAGCCGCCGAGCGCGGTGGAAGCTCCCGTCAAATCGGAAACCGGCTGCGTCACCGACGCGAGCCAGCGGCCGAGAACGCTGGCGACTGAATGTGGGCTGCAAGCCGGCTGCGCCTGGCTGGCCGCGTTGACAATACCGGTCACCACCGGCACGCCGGAGTCGACGTACACCGTCAGATTCGCGGTGGAGGAGGCGGAGCTGGAATCAGTTGCGGTGAACGCAACCGTATAGACGCCTTGCTGGGCGGCCGCCGGCGTCCAGGAGAACGTGCCGGAGTTTGGATCAAAGGCCGCGCCGGCCGGAAGAGTACCGGTTGAAAGGATGACCGGTTGACCACCCGGATCGGCCGCGGAAACCGTGAAGCTAAGCGGGTTGCCCGCGACAACCGCCTGATCGCCCGGCAGCGTCAGGACGGGGGCCGCCGCCGGCTGAATCGCCACCGCGGTCGTGACCGTGGTGGAACCGAACTGGACGGAGATCGTGGAGGACTGCTGGGGCGCCAGCGGATCAGAGTTCACGACGAACGTCATTCGGGTCTGGCGTGGGCGGCTGGTCATGGAAGCCGGCATTTTGAGATTCGAACTGGTGCTGGCCAGAGTGAGCCGCGCCACGGCCGGCACGTTAGTCGCGTTCAAGGCCACCACGCACGTCGCGGCGCTACCTGCCACAACCGTTCCCGGGCACGTTACCGAAGTCGGCCGGACGCCGAGGACGGCAACCTGGAGCGTGCTGGTTGCGCCATTGAGGGCCGCCGTGATGTTGATTCGTTGGTCTTGATCGGACGCCGTGACGGTGGCTTTGAATTGGACCGTCTGCGCGCCTGCAGGGACCTGGACCAGAGTCGGCATGGTGATCTGGCTGCTTGCGGATTGCAGCGTGAGGCTCGCTCCGCCCGCGGGCGCGGCCGTCGCCAACTGAGCCGTACAGTCGAGCGTATTGAGCGCCGTAGGATCGGGACTGCAGGTCAAAGACGAAACCGGTCCCGCCCCCTGCCCGACCGAGAGGGAGATCGCGACACTTTGCGAAGCTCCATTGAGAGCCGCGGTAATCAAGACGGACTGCGATGTCGTGAAAGCCCCCACCACTGCGGTAAAGGCACCCGACGAAGTACCCGCGGGAATCGCAATCGAAGGCGGCGTCGTCACAACGGCGGAGCTGTTGGTAATGGTAACGACCGACCCGCTCGACGGAGCCGCCGCGGAGAGCGTTACCGTGCAGGTCGCGCTACCAGCAGCCGTGAACGAGCCGGGAAGGCAGACCAGCGAACTCACGGTGGGACCCACGCTCGGCGCCGTGATGCTGACCGAGACACTCTGCGAGGACGGCTGCGTGCCGCCCAAAGTAGCGGTCAGAGTGGCGGTCTGGCCGGCAGCACCGGCAGACGCGGTCGCCATGAACGAAGCCGAACTCAGGCCGGCGGCGATGCTCAACTGAGCTGGAACAGTCAGCGCCGCATTGTCGCTGGTAATCGAAATCGACAGTCCTCCCGTCGGAGCCACGGTCGACAGCGTAACGATGCAAGAGGCCGACGTGCTCGCGGGCAAAAAGGAAGACGGGCAGTTCAGAGCGCTAATAGCCAACGTCGGAGGAGGTGGGGTACCGCCGCCACCACCGCCGCCGCCGCTACCGCCGCCTCCGCTACCACCGCCGCCACTTCCACCGCCGCCGCCGGTACCCGCTGTTACGGTAATGGTGCCGCTTGTTCCCGCCGCTGATATGGCCGTACCATTGGCTGCGGCTGCCGAGACACCGGTGACCGCGATCGGAACCGTGCCGGTTGCGCTGGCCGCTAGTGTCACGCTCACAACGGCTACGGTGCCGTTCGCAATCGCTGTCTGGTTGAGCCCCCAAAGCAGGCAAAGCGCGGAGCCGCTACTGGCGCTGCAGGTCACGCTTTTGGAGGCGGCCACGGCCGCGCTCCCGACCGAGACACTTACGCTTGTAACACTGGCGGTCGGATAGGACACGCGCCATTCCAACGTTGCTGGTTGCGTCGACGTCGAGGTCAGTGACAGATTCAACGGGACGGTGGCACCGGCTGAGCCGCTCGCCGAGCTCAGAGCCAGCGTTGAGGTTTGAGCACGAAGGGAGGTTCCCCCGAACAGCATGGCAACACACGCAGTCACAGGAGCGATGAGATGGAGTTTCCGCCAATTGGACAGCCGACGTCGCACGGTTACGGGATACCTCCTTGAAGTCTCGGCACAGCCGGGCGCGCCACCTACACACGCCAACCTACGAAGAATATCGGCGTAAATCCTGGTAAGCTTCAAGGCTGTCTTTGGTTTCCAGAGGTTGCCCGTCCAAAAGTGGGCTTCCCCAGTAACCCCTTTTTATTCAATCTATTACCAAGAATTTGGCGGTTATATGCCGAAAGCGCATCAACCATATTCAGCCGAGGTCCAGACGGATCGGAGGGAGGTCGGCGGCCAAATCGAACCCCAACCCCGAGCGAGATCAACCAAACAATTTCTAAGAATGGCGTTTCGACCGAAAACGCCCGGCGGTCACACGCAACCGAACCTGTGGATGAATTCGACAGGGTGGCCGCTCCGCGCCCCCGGCCTGCAGATGGTGGTGACGCGCTACCGGAAAACTCCGGCAGCGCGGAGCTACAACTTGCGAGCAGAGCGGATCTCAACAATAGGTCCTTAGTCGCTGGAATCGGAAACGCCCACTTCCCGGGGTGAAATGTGAGCGAGGCAGGAGGCAAGTAAAGGTCCAAAGATTCACGTTTATTAATGAATTACTTGCAGCAGGCGAGAGAAATCAGATTCCAGTTTTTACCCGGTAGAAAGTACCTTTCTTGGCTAAGCCTCTGAAGGTTCCACGTATTAGCAGTTCTGGTACAGAAGGCCGGACCAAGCGTTGTTAAGTCCCGGGTGCGTGTTCGCTACGATCATCCCGCTGGGCGCGCGCTTCGGCTTCGCCGAGCCAGCCGCGGCGGAGGCGCTCCGTTGGAATATTGGACAGGTAGGGCTTAATATCGAGAATCGGCGTGTTGTCGAGCATGTCGACACCCCGCACGGAGAGCACAGGGCCTTCTCGCTTCAACAGCTCGACGACGGTCAAGCCGATCGGATTTGGGCGTCGCGGCGACCGTGTCGCGAAGACCCCATGCGGGCGATTGTCGCTGGGGGGTGTTCCGACGAGGGCGACTTCTTCGGCGCGGTCAAACGCCCAGATGACAATCAGGTGAGAAAACCCCTCGATATCGGTGAGGCCGGGTTCCAGTTCGGGTCGGATCTCGAGAGAGCCCTCGGCCTGGTGGTGCGCGCCGAGACCCTTCGGGATTTGCTGGGTGTCGCGGAACGGGCTGCGGATGTAGCCGATGGGGCGCATGGAGAAGACGTCGGGGCTGCTCACGGTTTCTATGCTAGCGCGCGGGGTACAATCGCGAATCAGGAGGGCGGCGTATGGAAGCGATGATTGCGAAACTGGTGGAGCGGTTTGAGCGCGGAGGCCTATCGCGACGCGAACTGGTGCAGGGGCTCGCGATGTTGACGGCCGCGGGAACGGCGGCTCAGGCACAGGGGGGGGCGGGCGTGCTGCAGGCGGCGAAGATCGACCACGTAAGCATTCAGGTGAGCGATCTGCCACGCGCGGTGGCGTTCTACGAGAACATTTTCGGGCTGAAAATTCAGGGAGAGGATAAACCGAACGAGATTGTCCGGCTGGGCGCCGGCAAGGTGCTGGTGTCACTACATCATAAGAACCCGACGGCGGTGGTGGACCACTTTGCGATCGGAGTCCAGGGGTTCAATCGCGATGCAGTGACCAAGACGCTCAAAGAGCATGGAATCACGCCGGAAGACAATCTGGACGCGGGGTTCCACATCAAAGATCCAGAGGGGATGAACGTTCAGATTGTGGGGGCCTAAAGCGGCTGCCAGAGCTCGATCTTGTTGCCGTCGGGGTCGTAGATCCAGGCGAATCGACCATAGTCTTGGTCGTCGCGTTTAGGGTCGATCCGCACACCACCAGCGGCGAGTCTGGCGAGGATCGCGTCCATATCATCGACGATGTAATTGAGCATGAAACGCGATTGACTCGGATCGAAGTAATTCGACGTATCCGGGAAGATGCTCCAGATGGTGAGGTGCTCGGCTTGGGAATCATCGGCGGAGCGCCATTTGAACATCATCCCGTGGGCGCCATGCGGAATGCCGAGGTTGGCTTCGTACCAGCCGCGAAGCGCGCTGTGATCTGGCGATTTGAAGAAAATGCCGCCGATGCCGAGGACGCGGCCGCGCGGCTCCGTTGGAGTAGACATGGGAAACATCTTACCCGATGCCGAGGTCGTCGATGCGCTCGACCGGGGTGCCGCAGACTCGACAGATGAGAGCGCGGCAATCGCCGCAGACCAGCGGATCGGCGACAGGACGCGCACAGGTGGGGCAATAGAATTCGGCGGCACGCTCTGGGTCAGGCATACCGCCCATTATCGGTTTACTGCGCGGGCTTGATGGAATCGACTTTGATGGTGTTGTTCTTCGCGTCGAGTGTGCCTGTGACGGTCACCTTCTTAGCGGCGAACTTTTCAGGCGTCTTCTGGTCGCTCAGAATGTACGCCTCCTTGCCGTCCCACAGCACGTATTTTGAGCCGTGGGCGTTGACGCAGGCGACGGTGCACTGCGCGTCGTTTCCCATGTTCATGGCGCGATGATCGCCTTTGCAGCCGTCATCGGAGATAACGCCGGTAAAAGTGGCGCCGAACATCATGCCGGCGGCGGCGAAAGTGAGTGCAAGCGCTTTCTTCATTGAATTCTCCCGCTTTTGTTTTCGATCTGAAGCCAGATCTCATTGTACCGGGCTTCCTGGATCGGTTGTTTTAACTCGAAGTTGAATCCTTTACGGCTGCCGTATTGGGTCGGGGCGCGCTCGAAGGTGGTGATGGTGAGTTGGAAGGGGCCGGAGCTGCTGATGCTGTCGATGTCGGAGTAGCGCCAGGCGCGGGATTCGCCGCGAGAAGGACTGGAATAGAGGATGGCATCGGAGCCGAAGACTAGAGTGCCTTGCGATCCGCGCATGGGCTTCAGGTGTTTGGCGGGGACTGAGAAGCCAGCGACGGGGGGCTGCGATACCTCGGCCACAAAGCGCTCGTCCATGCGGCGCTTCCACAGAGCGTACAATTCGCTCATGGGAAGGTCGCCGGCGAAGTCATATTCGCGATCGGCGCCAAGGCGCAGACGGCTGTCCGCATAGGTCAGGATGTGGAGCTTTCCGGGCTCGAGCCGGAGCTGCTGAATGTCGTCGTAGCTCCAGGCGAAGCTATGTTTGGGTCCGGCGAAGCGGATGCCGCTGTCATCCGCGGTCATAGTGCCCGGGCAGCTCTTGTAGAGATGTTCGTGACGCACGGGGAATTGCGCGGCCGATGCGACGATCCAGCTCGCGAAAACTATGCTGCTTGCCGTTTTAACGATTGCCATTTCCACACCTCATAAATTGCCGGATAAACGACCAACTCGAGAAGGAACGAAGTAAAAATGCCGCCGATCAAGGGGGCGGCGATGCGTTTCATGACATCCGAACCGGTGCCGGTGGACCACATGATGGGCGCGAGGCCAAGGAACATAGTCGCGACGGTCATGAATTTCGGGCGGATGCGCTTGACGGCGCCGTGGACGATGGCCTGCTGGAGATCGGCGACCGTGCGTAACGTACCAGCGCGGCGGCGCTCGTCGCAGGCGAGGTCGAGGTAGAGCAGCATGAAAACGGCGGTCTCGGCATCGACGCCCATCAGTGCGATCAGCCCGACCCACACCCCGATGCTCATGTTGTAGCCAAGGACATAGAGCAGCCAGACGGCGCCGACGGCGGAAAACGGAACAGCCAGGAAGATCAGCAGGGTTTTGGCTGCGGATTTCGTATTGAGATAAAGCAGCAGAAAGATGAGGAACAGGGTGAGGGGAAGCACGATTTTCAGGCGCTCGCGAACACGTCGCATGGCTTCATATTGGCCGCTCCAGGCGATGGTGTAGCCGGGCGGCAGATGCAGGTTTTCGGCTATGACACGCTTGGCGTCGGCGACGTATCCGCCGAGATCGCGGCCTGCGACATCGATGTAGACATAGCCGTTGAGCATCCCATTTTCATTGCGCAGCATGCCGGGGCCGGTGGTCATCTTGAGAGTGGCGACCTCGGCGAGCGGAATTTGCAGCTTGCCATCCATGGCGGGAACCAGCGCGCGCTCGAGGCGCGAGATATCGCTGCGAAAGTCGCGGTAGTAGCGTACGTTGATGGGATACCGCTCCCGGCCTTCAACGGTGGAACTGATGTTGTCACCACCGATGGCATTCAGGACCACGGCTTGCGCGTCGTCGACACTGAGGCCGTAGCGGGCGAGGCGATCGCGCTTGAGATCGAAATCGAGGAAGTAGCCGCTGCCGACGCGCTCAGAGAGGACGCTGCGCGTGCCGGCGACGCGCGGCAGAATGTGCTCGACGTCAGCGCCGATGTGCTCGATTTGCGCAAGATCCGGGCCGTAGATCTTGAGGCCCACCGGGGTGCGGATACCGGTAGTGAGCATGTCGATGCGGTTTTTGATGGGCATGGTCCAGGCATTGGTAACCCCGGGAATACGTAGGGCCTGGTCCATTTCCGCGATGAGACGGTCGGTGGAGATGTGGCTGGGAGTGATGTGCTCGCAGAAGCGCCAGGTCCAGCGCGGCCACTGATCGTACCAGGTGGAAACGCGCCGCCATTCGGATTTGGGCTTGAGCAGGACGATGGTTTCCATCATCGAGAGCGGCGCGGGGTCGGTTGAAGTTTCGGCGCGGCCCGATTTTCCGAGTACGCCCGCGACTTCGGGAAAGCGCATCAGAATGCGGTCTTGGACTTGCATGAGCTGTTGCGCCTGGGCCACCGAGATGCCCGGCAGGGTGGTCGGCATGAAGAGAAGGGTGCCTTCGTCGAGCGGCGGCATGAATTCGGAACCGAGTTTTTGGAAGGTGGGCACGGTGATCGCGACCAGGGCCATCGCGCCCAAAATGACGGCCCACTTCCAGCGGAGGCTCCACGCCACGACCGGTTCATAGAGGCGCATGAGGATGCGGCTGATGGGATGCTTTTCCTCGGAGTGGATTTTGCCGACCAGAATACTGTTGACCAGCGAGGCGAGCCAGCGCGGGCGCAGTTGGAAATTCTCCTTGCGGAAGAAGAGAAGGCGCAGCGCGGGATCGAGCGTAATCGCAAGAATCGCGGCAACGATCATCGCGAAAGTTTTTGTATAGGCCAGCGGCTTGAAGAGGCGGCCTTCCTGGGCTTCCAGCGTCAGCACGGGCAGGAACGAGGCCGCGATGACGAGCAACGCGAAGAAGCTCGCGCCACCCGCTTCTTTGACGGCCGAGACGATGGCCCGAGTGTAGTCCGCCGTGGTCCAGGTGGCGTCCGCGGTTTCCAGCTTTTTGTGTGTCTGCTCGACGACCACGATGGCGGCATCGACCATCGCACCGACCGCGATGGCGATGCCGCCGAGCGACATGATGTTGGAAGTGACGCCCATCAGCCGCATGGGAATG
>Ga0335081_10006692_pt1 | contig 18369 bp, 16 predicted proteins | sample Lox_Sample_35_FD_206713 | JGI IMG/M metagenome (GOLD analysis project Ga0335081, IMG submission 206713) | Soil microbial communities from Loxahatchee National Wildlife Refuge, Florida, United States - Lox_Sample_3.5 | ecosystem: Environmental > Terrestrial > Soil > Wetlands | place: USA...
GGCTTGCCCAGTTCCCCTCGCCCTCATCTCCGGCGGTACCGGGATCGGCTCGAGCCTCTGCGACGATTCGCCGGTATTCAGCCGCCATCTGCTCGCCCGATTGCTGAACGAACTGTTTCAGGGCATGAGGTACTGATTCGCCGCGTTCGGTTTCGCCTGCCGCCATCTGTCTAATTACACCGGCCGCCGCGAATGCTGACCGGCGATAGCGAGAGTTTCACAGCACTCATGTGCCGTAATCCCGGCTGACCTCCTCCGCAAGTTTCCGCGCCGCATCGGCGAGAGCATTGAGCGCTCGAGCCACCTCGGCCCGATCCTGACCATTCAGGGCCGCAGTGGATTCCGCAACCGCGTTGGCGAGATCCCCGAGCGGCGGGGTCTGCCGTGGCGGCGCTGCCGCCGCGCCTGCGGCGAGGAAGTCCTCGAGTGCCGACTGGCGTATCCGAACGCGCCTGCCTCCAACCCGAACCGCCGGGAGCGTGCCGGCGTCGATGTAGTTGCGGATCGTTTGCCCGTTCATCTTCAGCACCCGGGCAACGTCCTCGACGGTCAGGAGCGGATCGGCCAACGTAAATGGAGCGTCATCCACGGCGGCCACTCTACAACTGAGGCCTATCTGGCCCATCTGGGCCGTGTCGAGACCGGTTAGACGCCATCGGGTGCGCCTTGACGGCTCCCGCGTCGGATGCGAACATGCGTTCGCGTGCCTGAGCTCGGCTACACGGTGACGGAGCACGACCCGGAGCGCCCGTGGATCGTCGTGGGGACGAGCCACGGGCGGGTCACGCTGCCCGACGACACGAACTTCTTCACCTGGGCGCACGAGAACTGGCCAGCGCCGAGGTGGACGGTCGAGCTCGACCCTTGGGCGCTCGGGCCAGAGTGGCCGCGCTGAAGCCGCCACCGTGCCGCTTCTAGCCCCGATCCAGCAGTCTCGATTGATCAGGGACCGTGTGTGGCGCTCCCGGTGGAGCGTACGATCTGGAAGGCGACATTTAAAAGGGGCCACAGATGGGGTTCTTGCGCAAGTCCATAATCCTCGGGACCGGGGGTGGTCTGGCGTCCGGAGACGTAGCAAGCAAAATGACAGCGCAAGAAAATGCCTAGAGAATGGCGTGCCGGACGCTCGGTGACGCTCGAAACCACGAACGCGGAGATCGAGGACGGGACAAGACGTCGCTTTGAGATGGTCCTGGAGTCCGAAGGAATCACGCTGGGTCCGTGGGAACGACCCGACCCACCTGACTTTGTGTACGACCGCGATCCGCCGGGGACCGCGTTGGAGATCACGAGGCTCGTCGACAGTACCGCACAAGCGTTGAGCAGCCACCTGCTGAAGCTGGAGCAAGAACTGACCCGCCTTGCCGAAGCTGAGGATCTCGGTTACTGGATGATCGCCATCCAGGAGCGATCAACTGACAAGACGTTGAAGCCGGCCATTGTCGCGTTCCTCCGAAGCCACCGTGCGGCTCCCGTCGCCGCGTTCGCGTCGTGGGATGCAAAGTTCGACGCTGAGTCGTTGCCAGAGGAGATTGTTCAACTCGGCTTGTTGGCGGCGATCAAGACGGAGGGCGATCCTGCCGTCAACGTCATGCCACAAGTATCGGAGGGCTCGCTGACCGCCTTAGGCTTTACAGAGCAGCTAGCCGACTACGTCGCTATGAAAAATCCGAAGCTGCGTAAGGCGGCTCGCCCCCGGACGACACACCTCGCTGTTGTCGTCGAGAACTCGCGCTTTGTCGCGGACCCGGCCCTCTCGCCACCTCCTGACTTGACCGAGGCCGACGCCGTCGACTATCTCTGGGTCTTCCTCAGCGACTTCCTCGAACCGCGACGGACCGGATACCGGGTCTGGCGCGTCTGCCGTGGCGACGGCGCCTGGCAGCTCGGCTGGCGTCTCGACGCTGGGACCATTGATGTCAGGCCGAGGCGAAGCTGATCGCACGCAGTCACCGGCGCAACGGCAGCAAACCGCGGATTGCTGCTGTGATCGAGAAGGAGCAGCGGACCGCTCCGCTGCCACTTGGGAGCAGCCGCGAGAGCCCGCTCCACAACGGACCACCTGCTGCTCTGCTATCGAGGAGGGACAGCGGCTGGCGCCCCGGGCGCGTCGCTGCTGATTATCGCGGGCGTCGAGCGGCCACGAAGGGCCCCGGACCGCGTTCAAATGCCCTCTTCGCCGTTGCTACTGGAAGCTCGCGGGGGGCAACTAGGTTTCATCAACACAACTAGGGGGTTCAACTACCCCTCACATAAATAACTTCGCTGAGCGGTGACACAGCCGGTGCCCCGCTCGTGCTGCTGTTTGAGGCGGGCGTCGAGATCGCCGGCCGTCCAGGCCCAGTGCTCGGGTCCGTGTCAGGAGCCGCAAAGTAGCGTCTACTAACACACGTTAGAGGATGTGACCGCGTGATTTGCGCTGTGAGCCTCCTGCTGAGCGCGTTCGGCCTCGTTCGCGAGAGCTATACCCAGATGTTGTGGATGCGTGTGAAGAGGAAGGCGGCGTACCTTCCCGGTTGATGAAGACCGACCGCCTGAAGGCGGGAAAGGAAGGCACGCCATGGTGGATGTTCGCAGGCTCCCTGTCGGGGAGGACAACGAAGAGGTCCGGGTCACGCTCGATGATCTCGCGCGGGAGGGTGCTCGCCGGATGATCGCGGCGGCGCTTGAGGCCGAGGTCGAGGAGTACGTGTGCTCGTTCACGGGCGAGGTCGGCGAGGACGGGAAGCGGCTGGTGGTCCGCAACGGGCGCGCGAGAGAGCGCAAGCTGACGGTCGGGTCCGGGACGGTTCCGATTCGGGCGCCGCGGGTCAACGATAAGCGCGTCGATGAGGAGACCGGGGAGCGCAAGCGGTTCAGCTCGCGGATCCTGCCAGCGTACGCGCGGCGGTCGCCGAAGGTAACCGAGGTGCTGCCGATCCTGTACCTGCACGGCCTCTCTACCGGCGACTTCGGGCCCGCGCTCAGGGACCTACTGGGCGACGATGCGTCGGGGCTGTCGGCCAGTTCGATCCAGCGGCTGACCGAGCTGTGGCAGGCCGAGCACGCCGCGTTCCGGACGCGAGAGCTGCGATTTCACCGCTACGCGTATCTGTTCGTCGACGGCGTGAACGTCAGCGTCCGGCTCGGCGAGGACCCGAAGCTGTGCCTGCTGGTCGTGATCGGCGTCCGGGAAGACGGCGAGAAGGAGCTGTTGGCGGTCGAGGACGGCTACCGCGAGTCCGAGGACTCGTGGGCGGCGGTGTTCCGCGATCTCCGCGACCGCGGGCTGAACGAGCCGAAGCTGGTGACCGGCGACGGCGCGCTGGGCGCGTGGGCCGCGCTGCGCAACGTGTTCCCTGGCACGCGAGAGCAGCGCTGCTGGGTTCACAAGACAGCGAACGTCCTTGACGCGCTCCCGAAGCGGCTGCAGCCGCGGGCGAAGACCCTGCTACACGAGATGGCCGAGGCGCCCTCGCGAGCGGACGCGCGCAAGGCGCTGGAGCGCTTCCGGGACGAGTTCGACGCGAAACACCCGAAGGCGGTCTCCAAGCTCGACAAGGACTGGGAACAGCTCACCGCGTTCTACGACTTCCCGGCCGAACACTGGCGGCACCTGCGGACCACGAATCCGATCGAGAGCAGCTTCGCGACCGTCAAGCTCCGCACCAAAGTCACCAAGGGCGCCGGCTCCAAGAAGGCCGCGCTCGCGATGGCCTACAAGCTGCTCGACGCCGCCCAGGAGCGCTGGCGCCGGGTCAACGGCCACGAACTCGTCGCCGACGTGCTCGCCGGCGTGAAGTTCAAGGACGGCATCAAGGTCACCGACGACGACACCACGACAACAGACGAGAAGGTCGCCGCCTGATGCTTCACCTTCTCATCCACAACTCTTGACAATTGCTCCGTCGCGACGCCCCGCCTCCGCCAGACGGAGAGCGCGGGGCAAACCGTGGGAGGCAGGTCGGGCACGGGCGATGCGCTGGTCGAAGAAGAACCGCGTCCGCGGGGGCAGTGGCGGCGTAGTGGTCGGCGGCCTAGGGGTGCCAGTGTCGGGTAGCGTCGGCGAGCCCGGTGACCGCCGACGCAAGCGCTTCTGCATGCCCCAGCGAACGCAGGGCGCCGGCGCGACGGTCAGGCGCTGAGCGCAGTTCGGCCGGCAGCTCGCCGGGCGGCTTGTGCCGACTCGACTGTCCAGGCCACGATCGCGGGGGGTGGATAGTGAGTGGCCGGCCCGCGTCACGGCCGCCAGGGGGGCGCTCCGAAGACCCGCCAACCAGCGTTTGCGGATGTGAAGCGCGCGAAAACGCTGACCCGTGCGGCCTGTGTTGCGAGCCCAGTACGTAGACCTGGTAGCCGATCCGGTCAAGCCGGGCGTCGCTCTTCAGGTGTCCAAGCATGTGCAACTGCACCCGCCCGTCGACGTTGGCTTGGGCGTCGATGGTCTCGATCCAGTAGCCGTTCTCTCCATGACGGTCGTCATCATCGATGGCCGCCAGCCAGGCGAACGCGGCGCCGTCGACCCAGTCCTCTTTCTGCGGCAGGCGGTACTGCGTTTCGATGAATACCTCGAAACCTTCAACCTCGTCCTTGTCCGCGCCCGGAATGTCGAGGACGGTGGTGACGACGATGCCGGAGATGCTCACCAACGTGGTGACGGGCTCCGGGCCTCGCACCGGCACCTCGACTTGGCTGAAGCTCGCCATCTGGTTCTTGTCAGTGTCGAAGGTGAACGTGAAGGCCGCCATCAGTGCAACCCTCCGGCAACGTCCATCTCGAAGTCGATGCCGAATGCCTGCGGATTCGACGGCGTGACGCGTGTCGGTCGGGTGCCGCCGATTTGCTTGAAGGCGAGACGGTCCGGCGGCAGCTCGAACGCCCCCGGCTGAGCCTCAGGCATGACTGTAACGTCGACGTTCAGCAGCGACTCCCCGACCAGCACGTACGGGCTCGTGAAGAACCCCCCGACTTGGGTGGGCCGGTCGGACTCGCCGGCCCGCGCCACGTCGCGGACTACCGAGGAACCGAAGCCGCCGGGCGGGCCGGGTACGACCTGCACCGTCCGGCCAGTCACAGTGACCAGATCGCTCGTCCGCCGCATCGCCGTCAGGTCTGCCGGCCAGCGGATAATGCCGGCTATCAGGGGGTCCTCGACCTCCACGACCACGCTCGTCTGGTAGGCGAAGCGGTGCACGTACGCTGGCGTCCCCGCGACTGCAATGTCACAGACGAGGGCCAGCTCACCAGTGTCGTCGCGGCGCTCGACCCGAACGGTGTCGGTGCCCATCGCAAACCCATTGTCATCGTCAGTGCCAATCGCCGCTAGCCCGGCGGTAGCTGTAAATGCCAGAATCCGCGTGGGCGACTTCCCCAGATTGACCCACACGGTCTTGCGGTCAAGATGACCTTGCGAGTCCCATTCTGGTATCGCGATGCCAGTGAATATCAGTAGTCGCTCGAGCGGCGCACCAATCAGTATCTCCAGGGCGCGGGCCGAAGCGACCTGCTGATCATTCCTGGTGTCTAGTACCATATCGTCTGCACTAGGTATGCCCATGTGAAACTCCCCGTTCTGTTCTTGAGTCATCGACGGTGGCCCCGTCAGTCAGGCGGACGTTGCCGCGCCCCGGCCAGTCCGGGGCGCGGCCCAGTTAATGCACAGTCGAGGCGGGACAGAGCCGACGGTGTTTACAGGTTGAGGATCCGTTTGATCCTATCGATATCTTGCTTGACACTGTTGATATCGTCCAACACCGTGGCCAGCTGCTGTAGGATATCCTTGTCTCCTGCTGTTAGCTGGCCTGTGACGTGGACATTGCCATCGAAGAAGCCGGCGTGACCAACCTGCCCTTCTTTGTGGCCGAAGATAGCTGCTCCCGTGCCATTCGGATTGAGATTGAAGCCAGCGATCGCCGCCACCCCATTCGAGTGTGTTTCTGCGTGTACCGCTTCGCCATCCTGGCTTGTGCCAAAGAGACCGGTTCCTTGCTGACTGTTTCCCTCGACCCCGGTGTGTTGGGTGCTAACACCGACCACTCCGCGGCCTGTCTCGTGTCCGTTCCCAAATACACCGTCGCCTTGACCTGGGTTGTCACCGAGGACGCCAGGAATTGCGGGGTCAGAAGATTGTCCCGTGATTGCAGGCATTGTGAACATCCTTTCTGGGTTGCTTTTATTTGTCAGCACTGTGGGCCAATTGTCGGCCACGGGGCAGCTTGCCTTGCCGGAGCGCATTCGCTATGCACGCCTTCGTCCGAACCTGAGTTGCCTTTGCCGCTCGCGGCTGGGGCAGGCAGCTACTGGCAACTGCCATTGACCAGGGATTACGAGCCTGTAGATTGGGTGTTCGGGGGGGTGAAGGTTGATGGGATGGGCGGACTCAGGCCGGATGGTGGAGCGTGAGAAGGCGCGTGATGCACACCTGCTGTGAGGATGTCTTCGAGCGCGGTATGGAGCTCCAGCCAGCCGAAGAACTCGCGCCGCTCCCCGGTAGGAGCAGTCAGGGTTCCGCGGATCACCGAGCGGTCGAGCGCGGCGTCAAGGATCACACGGCGGTAGTTCATGCCCGGCAGTCTCCCTCGGGCGGGTGCAGGCCGCATTGGCCCCGGGGGGTTCAATCTTTAGCGGGCGGGGGTTCTAGGAAAGCGTCGGCGCGGTCGCGCCCGGCTGCTCGCGACCATCGTCGAGCGGGCCACCTAGCGCGTCGGCGAGGTGGGCGCGGCCGGTGATCTCGAGCTTGCTGTAGACGCGGTTGAGGTGCACCTTGGCCGTCCTGGTGGTGATGAACAGCGCCTGGGCGATCTCCCGGTTGGTCAGGCCCTCGGCGGCAAGCCTCGCGACGCGCAGCTCGCTAGCGGTCAGCGCGTCGCGTCCCGTGATCGCGTCGCGCCTGGGCTTGGCGCCCGCCGCGGTCAGTTCCGCGCGCGCCTGGTTGGCGAGCCTCCGCGCGCCGCAGCGATGGGCGAGATCCAGCGCGCGCTCGAGCTCCGCGCGCGCCTGAACGCGGCGGCCGGCGCGTCGCAGCGCCGCCCCGTAGTCGCTTAGCGCGCGGGCGAGTTCGAGCGGTGACTGCGAGCGCTCCAGCGCCACTACGGCCTCGGCAAGCAGCTCGAGGCCGCTCTCGCCGCCCTCGATCACCCCGCTCGCGCGCAGCGACATACCCAGCGTGCGTGGGCGCCCGAACGCGCGCGCAAGCTCGAGTTGCTCGCCCGCGAGCCGCCGGGCCTCCCCAGTGTTTCCGAGCGCCGCATGGGCGAGCGCCGCCTCGGCACGCCATGGCGCCGCGCTCAACGTCGAGAGCCCGAGCGGCGCGCATCGCTGCCCACATTCCAGGAAATCGTCGAGCGCCACCCGCAGACGGCCTTGGGCGCTCCGAAGCCGGCCACGCACGATCAGGAACCGAACCACCTCGACGGAGCCCGATGCGCACGGATCGGCAACTTGGTCTAGCTCAGCCTGCGCTTGGTCGAGCGCGTCGTGATCGATCAGTACTCGGATCACGTCGGTGACGGCGTGGATCTCGCGGACGCCTTCCGCGCGCTCAAGCGCCCAGCGCAGGTCCGCTTCGGCGTCCGCCAACGCGCCACAGTCGCACAACGCCCAGGCCCGAGCGACGAGGATCCCGATCGTCTCTTGCATCGCGCTCCGGCGGCGCGCGGCCCCAAGCAGATCCTCGCACAGCCGCTGCAGCGGGTCGTAGCACTCGATGAGCGTCAGCGCGACGATCAGGGCCGTGCAAATGTCGAGCGGTGGCGGATACGGCTCACACGCCAGCGCCCGTTCCGCCAGCTCCTGCGCCTCGGCGGCACGGTTAGATCGCGCTGCATACTGGGCCAACATCACGAGCAGATACACCGGCGGGTCTGCCACCGCATTTAGGCGACCGCGCAACTCCTCGGCATGGCGCAATGCGCCTGGCGCGGTCCGCTCGTTCGCCATTCCGGCCAAGGCGCTCGCGGCCTCGGCTGTCAATGCCAGCCCGGCGTCCGTGTCGCTGACCGCCGCGCGTACTCGATCGAGCACCTCGAGCGAGCGCTCTGCCTGATCGCTCACAACATACGCACCCGCCAAAGCAGAACTCGCGCGAATCACCGTGCCGAGATCCTCGCGCGCCGCGGCGAGCGCCTCCTCGAGATGAGCGATCGCGTCCCGCTGCCCAGCGCGCCACTCGGAGGTCCCCAACAGGAGCAGCAGCGGCGCGGCCTCCCCCTCCGCAGGTGGCTCTGACAGCGCGCGACGCAGGTACCCCGCGGCCACCTCCGGCGCGCCCCGGTCAAGCGCCTCGAGCGCAGCGGCGCGCAGCCGCTCGATCACCCAGCGATCGCCGGTCGGGCCGGATGCGACCAGGTGCGCAGCCACCTGCGCCAGCGATCCCTGATTCCCCTGATCAAGGAGCTCCGCGGCGCGTCTATGGGCGACGCGGCGCGCGCCCGGGGCGATGTTCTCCGTGACCGCCTCGCCGAGCAGCGGATGAAAGAACTCGAGCGGCCGCGTCGGGGCGAGGATCTGCGCTGCTGCCAGCCGGTCCGCAGTCAACTCTGCAACCACTGGATCCATCTCGGCCAGCCGTGCCGCGACCGCCACCTCCCCGCCGTCGAGCACCGCGACCGCCCGCGCCAGCGCGACCGCATCCGCACCCAGCCGGCCGAGCCGCGCGAGCACCGAAGTTCCGACAGCCGCCGGCGCGACTCGCTGCAGCGCCGACACGCTGTCGGCGCGAGCAGACAGACGTTCCTCACGCGCGCCCGCAAGCAGCTCGCGGAGCAGCAACGGGTTACCGCCAGTCAGCTCGCCACACGTCGAGCAGAACGCCTCGTCGGCGTTCTCGTCCAACTGCCTGCGCACCATCACGCCGACAGCCGCCGGGCTCAACGGCCCCAGCCTGAGCCGCTCAACGCCACGATGGCTCGCCAGTCGAGCCAGCTCGTCTCGCTCGCCACCCGGATCCCCAGAGCGAAGCCCCACCACCAACACCAACTCTAGATCCCTCGCACGTCGCGCCAGATAACCAAGCCATGCCAACGACGGATCATCAACCCATTGCACATCATCGACCAACACCACCAGCGGGCCACGATCCGCTCGATTCGCGCACAACCAAAACAGCCCGTGAATCGCCGCGAAGCGATCCGCCGGTGGCTCCCCGGCCTCCACGCCCAGCGCCCGCGCACCGACCCGCGCAACACCGTCAAGCAGCTGATCGCGCTCCTGTGGGGACGCCGTGCGCAACATTGGCTCAAACAGTTGACGCGCAACCCCGAACGTGATCTCCGCCTCAAACTCCGAGCCGCGCGCCCTCAGCACCTCAAACCCCCGTGCCTGCGCGCCCGCCCATGTCGCCGCCAACAACTCGCTCTTCCCGATACCAGCTGGACCCCCCACCACGACCACCGCCCCCACCCCGGCTGCTACTTGGTCAAAGACACGATCGACACGCGCCAGCTCAGCCTCGCGCTCCAACAACCCCCCAGCAGAAACGCCCGACGGAACACTCACCAACGCGCTCGCAACCTCGGTGACGCCCCGAGCCAAACCACCACACCGATCCCCACGCGTCTCACAACCAACAACATAAGGAGCGTCGCAGGGGAGTGTCGTTCCGGGGAAGCGGTCAAATGGCGTCTTCTAAGCCACCTTAGTAGACGATTCCGTCCGGGCTTTCGTCTACTAATCCCGTCGTGGCGGCTTCACAACGGCGAAAATCGGCGTCTACTAACAAGCGCGGGACGGCGATCAGCGACGTCGACGCCGCGGTCGCGAGGTATCTGAAGGACCTGGAGCGGGCGCCGCTGGCGGCGCGGACGAAGGATGCGTATGGGCAGCACGTCGGTGCGTATGGTGCCTGGCTGGGGGGACGGCCCGAGCCGGCGCTGGCGATCAGCGACCCGCGGGGGCGCGATCACGCTGCGCGGGACTTCAAGCGGCATCTGAAGGTCGATCTGGGGTGGAAGCCGTCGTCGGTGAACCTGGCGCTGGCGGCGGTCGATCACTTCAACCGGTTCCTCGGGCTGGGGCCGGCGAACGTCAAGCGTGAGCCGTTGGCGCAGGCGGCGCCGCGGGCGCTGTCGGAGGATGACCAGCGGGCGCTGCTGCGCGCGGCGGAGGCGTCGCGGCCTCGGGACCGGGCGATCGTGACGTTGCTGCTGTACACGGCGCTGCGGCTCGGCGAGCTGGTCGCGCTCGACGTCGAGGACGTGTCCATGTCCGCGCGCAAGGGTCTGATGGTGATCCGGTCGGGCAAGGGCGACGTCTACCGGGAGGTACCGCTGAACCGGCCGTGTCGTAACGCGCTCGAGCCGCTGCTTTCCGCACGCCGAAAGGCCGCGGCTGACGGTGGGGCGCTGTTCGTCGGCCCGCATGGTGGCCGGCTGACCGCCCGGTCGGTCGACCGGGCGGTACGTGCGGTCGCCGCCCGCGCCGGACTTGAACTCTCGGCGCATGTTCTCCGCCATACGTGCGTCACGAACCTCGTGCGGGCCGGCAACGACCTGGTGCTGGTCGCCGAGCTGGCCGGGCACCGGCGGTTGGAGACCACGAGGCGGTACAGCCTGCCGTCTGAGGCTGACCGACAAGCGGCGATGGAGGCACTGGAACTTGAGGAGTAGACGATGATCGACGAGTGGGAGCCGCGGGAGCTGATCGCGTCCTGGACGCTGGATGAGAACGACTGGAAGCTGTTGGCGAACAAGACGGGCGCGACCCGGCTGGGATTCGCGCTGCTGTTGAAGTTCTTCGATCTCGAGGGCCGCTTCCCGGCCGGCCCCCAGGAGCTGCCGGACGTGGTGATCGACTACGTCGCTGGCTTGGTCAAGGTGCCGGCCTCGGATCTCGCCGGGTATGCGTGGTCGGGTCGCACGATCGAGTATCACCGGGCGCAAGTTCGTGAGGCCCGTGGGTTCCGGGAGCCGGCCGGCGAGGACGAGCGCCGTATGGTCGAGTGGCTCGCCGCCGAGCTCTGTCCGGTCGAGCTGTCGGTCGAGCGCCTGCGTGAGGATCTGCTCGCGCGCTTCCGGGATGAGCGGATCGAGCCGCCGGGACCGTCGCGGCTGGAGCGGATTCTCGGCGCGGGGGGCGCGCTGTTCGAGCGCCGGTTCACTGAAGGGATCGTTAGGCGTCTGTCGACGACGGTGATCGAGCGGCTCGAGCAGCTGCTCGGTGCCGAGCAGGACGGCGTGCTGGCCGAGCTGAAAAGCGACCCGGGAAAGCCCGGGTTGAACACGATCCTGGAAGAGGTCGACAAGCTCGAGCGCGTCCGGGGTCTGGGACTTCCCGTCGACTTGTTCGCCGACTGCTCGGAGAAGCTGATCGCGGCGTGGCGCGCCCGCGCGGCCGCCGCGTACCCGTCGGATCTGCGGGCGATGCCCCAGCCGGTCGGGCTGACACTGCTGGCAGTGCTGTGCTGGACGCGCACCGCCGAGATTACCGACGGGCTGGTCGACCTGCTGATCGACGTCGTGGACAAGATCCGCACGCACGCGGAGAGCCGCGTCGAGGGGGAGCTCGTGCGGGAGCTCAAGCGGGTGCGCGGCAAGCAGGGGCTGCTGTTCGCGCTCGCCGAGGCCGCGGTCGAGCATCCCGACGAGACCGTTCGAGCGGCGCTGTTCCCGGTCGTGCCCGAGGCGACGCTGCGGCAGCTAGTCAAGGAGGCGAAGGCGAACGAACGCGCGTTTGCGCAGCGTGTGCGCAAGGTGATCCGCGGCTCCTACTCAAACCACTACCGCCGGATGCTCCCCAAGCTCCTGGACGCCCTCGAATTCCGCTCCTCAACGAGTACGCACAGGCCGGTGATGGCCGCGCTCGAGCTGCTCGAGCGCTACGTCGAGGTGCCAGGGCATAAGCGGTTCTACCCGGCCGTCGAGCGGGTCCCGCTCGCTGGCGTGGTCCCGGATGAGTGGAGGGAAGCGGTCGTCGGCGAGCACGGCAAGGTCGAGCGGGTCCCGTACGAGCTGTGCGTGCTCAGGGCGCTCAGGGACGCGATCCGCCGCCGCGAGATCTACATCGACGGGGCCCGCCGCTGGCGCAACCCCGACGAGGACCTGCCGGCCGACTTCGAGCGCAACCGGGCTGTGCACTACGCAGCGATCAGCAAGCCGCGTGACCCGGCCGTGTTCATCGACGATCTCAAGCAGCGGCTGCACGCCGCGCTCTGCCGGTTGGACGACGCGATCAGGACCGGCAGCGCGGGTGGCGTGCGGATCGGGACCAAGCACGCCAAGCCGTGGATCTTCGTTCCGCCGCTCGCGAAGCTGCCGGACACGCAGAACCTGCCCGCGTTGCACGCGGAGATCGAGCGGCGACACGGGATGATCGATCTGCTCGACGTGCTCAAGGAGGCCGACCACCTGTCCGGGTTCACGCGCAAGCTGATCTCGGTCGCCTCCCGGGAGATCACCGACGCCGACACCGCCCGACGACGCAAGCTGCTGGTGTCCTTCGCCCTCGGGTCGAACATCGGCATCAAGCGGATCGCCGACGCGATCGACGGCCACCCCGACGACACCGAAGCGGCCCTGCGCCGCTTCCGGCGAATGTATTTCACGCGCGAGAACCTGCGCGCCGCGATCGTCGAGGTCGTCAACACAACCCTTCAGGTCCGAGACGACCTGCTGTGGGGACCGGGCACGATCTGCACATCGGACTCCAAGCAGTTCGGCTCCTGGGACTCAAACCCGATGACCGAGTGGCACGCCCGCTACCGCGGCCCTGGCGTCATGGTCTACTGGCACGTGGAGAAGAAGCAGCTGTGCATCTACAGCCAGCTCACGTCCTGCTCGGCCTCCGAGGTCGCCGCGATGCTGCAAGGCCTCCTCAGCCACGACACCGACGCCGAGATCGAGAGCAACATCACCGACACGCACGGCGCCTCGATCGTCGGCTTCGCGTTCTGCGAGCTGCTGGGCTTCCGGCTGATGGCCCGCTTCAAGCAGATCGGCGCGATGCGCCTCTACGCGCCAGGACTCGCGAGCGACCAGCCGTGGCCGACGATCACGCCCGTGATCTCCGCCCGCAAGATCAACTGGCAGCTGCTCGCCCAGTACTACGACGAGCTGGTCAAGTACGCCACCGCGCTGAAGCTTGGCACTGCCGAAGCCCAACAGCTCCTGCGACGGTTCATGCGCGGCGGACCCCGCCACCCCGCCCATCAAGCGCTCGACGAGCTCGGCCGCGTCGGCCGCACCATCTACCTCTGCGACCTCCTCTCAAGCGAAGCCGTCCGCCGCGAGGTCCACGAAGCCCGCCAGGTCGTCGAGACCTGGAACAGCGGCGTCGACTTCATCCACTACGGCAAGAACAACGAACTCACCGGCGACGACCGCGAGGACCTCGAGATCTCGATGCTCACCATGCACCTCCTCCAAGCATCGCTGGTGCTCGTCAACACCCTCATCCTCCAGCAGATCCTCGCCGAGCCCGAATGGGCCGCACGGCTCACCGACCGCGACAAGAAAGCCCTCAGCGCCCTGATCTGGAGCCACATCAATCCCTACGGCACCTTCCATATCGACATGAACACGCACCTCGACCTCGGACCCGCCGGCGCCGAGACCCGCGCAGCTTGACCCGGCGTCTCCTAGCTGCAATTAGACGACGCTACTTTGCGGCTGGTGACACGGACCCGAGCACTGGGCCACCACGGTGATCACCGCCGCCGCCGCGACCGCGAGGACGATGGGAGCGAGATAGCGCGACGGCCCGCCTCCTCGGTCGGTTGCTGGCGCACGTTGCACGGTCATAACGATCTCTCCCACGGCGGACGCCGGGTGCACGCAAACTGTGGCGCACCCGACCACCGATCGCCAGCAGCGACTCATCCCCTGCGTCGCTCTCGCCCAGCCGCCTCAACATCTCGCCTGCTCAAACACGATCGAATTCCGCGGAGGCACATTCCCCAACTCTCGCTCTGCTCGATCCGGGCGCCAAACGCCGGCGGCGCCGGGACCGACTCGATCGCCGGCGTCGGGTGAGGTTGAGGATCTCAGCGCGGGCGATCAGGCGGCGATCGGCGCGGAGAGGGACGGGGGCGGCGCGCCCGCGCGGACGTGGATCGCGGCGTGGACCGCTTCGAGCCTGCTCGCAAGGCGCTCAAGGCCGGCCTGGTCGGTGACGAGCTGACGTCCCCCGGCACCTTACGCCGCTACTACTGAAACCTCACACCCCGGAAAGCCACAAATCTCACTCATCATCAACATGCCCCTCAGCTCGTCACACCAATCACCGCCCCACGTGAGGCAGGCGGAATCACACAGCGAGAAGGTACCGGCAACCCGTTGCCTCCGCGTTCACGGCCACCCATGACCGAACCGTCCTCGCGCTTCGTCGCCCAACACCGGCAGCACCTCGTGGACCCCCGGGCGGCGGCCCAGTGACCGGCTGACAGCTCAATCGATAACGGCGCCGGAGCTGCCCCCTGCAGACGCGCTCGCCGAGCCGCGACGCTCAGCGCGATCTCCCTTCCCCGGATAACTCGGATCTCGCGGGTAACCGGAGACTGAGCTCGCCACACCGACCGCGACCGTGAGGCCCCACTCCCTTGCTCGCCGGCGGCGAGGCCCGTGAGGTGCACGAGCAACGATCGGAATCATCCACACACAGGCGGCGCCGCCTCGAGGCGAGGGAGCGAGCGCTGCGGCGCCCGTCACGTCTCACACAGTAGGACGAGTCGCAGGTCGCGCGTACGCGCGCTGCTCGCGCGGCCATTGCCGCTCGGAAGCGCCGGGGATGCCGTGGCCGCGTTGTCTTGCCCAGCGCGCGTGGGCCGGCCGTCGCGGTCAGCGTCGATCCCTGGGTACGCCGTACGGGCTCCCGGGTGTGCGTGTCGAGACCAAGTGACCAATGTCGCCTGCAGGCCCGAGAGCAACGCCAGCTGCGGTCGCGACCCTGGGCAACGTTGGCGGCGCGTGGACGACCCCGGAGCGCGCGAGGATAGCCCACCGGAAGTCGTCCCGCATGATCGCCAGCTCGACCATGTAGGAACGATCGGCCTGCGGAAGCGGCAAGCCAAGGCTCCCGCGCCGGGCCCACACAACGTGCTCATCCAAGAGGTGCCCGGCCGGAACCCCAATCAGCCGCAGGAACCCCTCCGCTCGACCGAAGGGTCCGACCGCCGCATCGAGACGCTCGACACTCATGTCCCAATACGCGTGCGCCCACGTCGGGTCACGCACCATCAACTCGAGCGTGTCGCTGCCGTAGGCAAGCGGCAACGCGGCATCGTCTGCCCTCAACACACCGCCATCCCCGGCAGCCAGGTTACCTGCACCAGCGTCAACGTCCACGCGCACCATCCGTCGTACAAGAAGTCATAGCGACACCGAAACGCGCCCCATAGCACGCCGGGGGAGACAATAGCGGCTCTCCCGCGTGTCGATTGACGATCTCACCCGCCAGACTCTCGACAGGATGCGCCGCAGCCACCGGCTCACCTGATCCCAAGCAGCCGACGCAACGACCACGGCGTTATACGCAGGCCCGGCGCGTCCCGCTCCGAGCCCACCACGCGCGGGGCCTGATTGACCGTACATGCCCACCCAATCCGAGAACGACGCGCTGGCGGCATATGTCACACCGCACCGTGCACCGCCACGCCACGATCCCGGCGGGCGCGTTGGACCGCGATGGCCGGTACCGCAAGCGTCGCATCTGAAACTCGCACCCGACCCCCGTGCCCACCACCCCTTCGTGCAGGATTCTGGACTCCACGACCCCCAGGCCCTCCTCGGTGCACCTCCTTGGCTAGCGACAAGACCACCGGCCGGGTGGATCGCGTTCACATTTCCGCAACCTTCACCGCCAAGTTTCATGTACGGCGCCGCTCCCCTGAAGCGAGAGCACCGCCTCGGTCGCGCCAAGCATCATCGAGACACGATCCGCCGTCGCGGCCCGGGTGTCACTGGCCCCGGGTCCAACACAACGGAGGACCGGTTGGCCATGCGGCACAGTGACCTGCATAGAGGCGGTGCGGGCCCGCGCTCGTACGACCACGTCCCTCAGCGGCGGCTACGGCATCGCGCCACCGCACCCGCTGCGAGACCCGAGCCACCCGACCGACCCCCTCGAGGCGACGCCACCAGACGCCGCGCTACTGGACGATCCGAGGTTGGTGTTGTCATTCACTTGTGCTTGATGTGGTGGTAGATGTTCAGGTAGTGCTGTCCGGGGCCTGCCCACGATCGATCCGTGCCCATTCCATTGAGGATGAGACGCCGAAACTCGACCGGGTTGTTGAACCAGAACCCGATTGCCCGCGACATCCCCGACTCCAGGCCTTCGTGGTTGCTGTGCTCGAACACGAATCCGTTGCGCTGCTCGCGCGGCTCGGGGGCGTGGTCCCAGTCGACGACCGTGTCGCGGAGTCCTCCGCAGGCTCTGACGATCGGGACCGTCCCATACTTCAGCGCGATGAGCTGCGTCAGCCCGCACGGCTCGAACATGCTCGGCATCGCCAGCAGATCCGCCCCCGCGTACACGAGCTGCGCGAGCTCCGTGTTGAACTGCAGCTCGAGGTGGACGTCCGGGTTGTCGTTGAGGAAGCTCTTGAGATGCCAGAAATGGCTGCTGATCTTCTCGTCCGGACTCGAGCCCAGCAGCACGAACTGAGCCCCCTGCTCGAGGGCGAAGAGGATCGCGTGGTGGATCAGATGCACGCCCTTCTGCGTGTCCAGGCGCCCGACGTAGGCGACGATCGGCTTGAACTCCTCGCGCAGCCAGAACCGATCGCGCAGGGCCCGCTTGTTGACGTACTTGCCCTCGATCGAGTCGGGTCCGTAGCGCTGCGGGATGTGGCCGTCGACCTCCGGGTTCCACATGTCGTAGTCGACGCCGTTCAGCACGCCGCCGAACTTCGACTGGTGCACGTGGAGCGTGTCATTGAGTCCGCACCCGTGATCGGAGTGCCTGACCTCCCAGGCATGGCCCGGCGAGACGGTCGTGACGAAGTTCGAGTACACGATCCCGCCCTTCAGCAGGTTGACCGCAGTCGAGTGGACGTTGTCACCCAGCCGGAGGCGGTCGAAGTAGCGGGCTGGATCGCGCAGGCCGGTCGCCCACAGAATCCGCTCGCCGGTCACCCCCTGGTGGCTGAAGTTGTGCGCCGTGAAGCACACGCGCTGATCGTGCAGGCCGATCGACTGATAGACCTCGTACAGCAAGACCGGAACGAGGGCGGTCTGCCAGTCGTGGCAGTGGATGATCTCCGGCCGCTTATCGGCCCTGAGCATGAACTCCAGCGCCGCCTTGGAGAAGAAGGCGAAGCGCTCGACGTCGTCGCTCGAGCCGTACATATAGCCGCGGTCAAAGAAGCCGTCCGGCGAGTGCGGCTCGATGAAGAAGCACTTCCGGCCATCGACGAACCCGAAGTACACCGTGCAGTGCACGCTGCCCGAATACCACGGCACCCACAAATCGTGGTAAGCGACGGTCAGGCCGTAGATCCGGTCATAGCGCAAGCAGTCATACTTCGGCAGCACGATCTCGACCGCATTACCGCGCAGCTCAAGCTCGCGGCTGAGCCCGAACACGACATCGCCAAGCCCGCCCGCGTGCGCAACCGGAGCACACTCGCTCGCGACCATCACCACAAACACGGCTCACCTCGCCGCCCCCGACGGCGCTCGTGTTGGCCCCTGAGCCTCACCCGCACGCGCCCGGCTGGGCGAGCCGGGAGAATCCTAATCCGATCGCAAGCGACCGTCCGGATCTCGCCGATCGACGCGGCTGCTTCGCTCCCCGCCCCTGGGACTCGCTCGAGACCCTCCCCAGCACGACTAAGCCAATCCGCGCGTCATCCCACGCCGGACACCGACGACCACTGCGGGGTGACACGACGCGCGACTCCGGCACAAGGCTCAAGGCTATCGGGATTGAATCCCGATGCGGGCGAACCCTCACAGAGCGACCGTCTCACGCCGCTGGATGCCCGTCAAGCGCACCAGGGTATGAAAACGCTCACCAGCTCGACGTGGGCCTCACACCGTGTCAGGCAAGCGACGATCAAGCGCTCCCCGCTCATCTGAATTGCTCGCGTCGTTCGGCGCCCATGCAGACACTTCGGCACGAGCACACAACTTTACGTCGCCAAGCTCCGAGCGAATCCGCGCGAGGACCCTCTCTGCCCATCGGACGTCGCTTGCATCGATCGCACACCTGAGCGCTTTCGCATTCGCGGTGAGCGTCGGCGCATCGCCATGGGTCCGCTGCAGTTGACGATACGTGCCGATGATGCGACGCAGCCCGTCGCGCTCCTCGACCACCTCGGCCAGAGATTCATCCATGCCAGGAAGCTACCGGAGTCATCCCCCAAATTTCCGACAGTCAACTCGGCGACCCCCCAACCAGACCCCACCGCCGACCCCCCAACCACGACCGACAACCGACCAGAGTAGGCGCTCCAAA
>Ga0335081_10006693_pt1 | contig 18364 bp, 14 predicted proteins | sample Lox_Sample_35_FD_206713 | JGI IMG/M metagenome (GOLD analysis project Ga0335081, IMG submission 206713) | Soil microbial communities from Loxahatchee National Wildlife Refuge, Florida, United States - Lox_Sample_3.5 | ecosystem: Environmental > Terrestrial > Soil > Wetlands | place: USA...
AGACAGCAGCCCGTGCCGGCCAGCGTCGGAACCATGGAGACGCACAAGCCGCTCTTCGTGGGCATGCTCGTCGGCGTGATCCTGGTCCTGGTCGGTCTTACCTACTTCCCCGCCCTCGCGCTGGGCCCGTTCGCAGAAGGACTGCACTGAGATGTCTGTAGCTACCACACCCGAGACCGGGAAGGGACCCCGCGGGTCCGGGCTCACGCAGCGCCGGGCTGGCGGCGGACTGCTCGACCCGAAAATGCTGTGGAAGTCGCTCCCGGACGCGGTCAAGAAGCTGGACCCGCGGGTCCAGGTCAAGAACCCGGTCATGTTCGTCGTCGAGATCGGCGCCGTGCTGACGCTGTACACCGCCATCACCAAGCCGTCCGTCTTCAACTGGACGATCGTGGTCTGGCTGTGGCTGACCGTACTCTTCGCCAACATGGCCGAGGCCGTGGCCGAGGGTCGCGGCAAGGCGCAGGCGGACACGCTGCGCAAGACCAAGCGGGAGACCGTGGCCCGGCGGCTGTCCAACTGGCGGCCTGGCCTGACCAATGTCGCTGAGGAAGAGGTGCCAGGCACCCAGCTGCAGCTCGGCGATTACGTGGTCGTCGAAGCCGGGGAGATCATCCCTGGTGACGGCGACGTGGTAGAGGGCGTCGCGTCCGTGGACGAGTCGGCGATCACCGGCGAGTCCGCCCCGGTCATCCGTGAGTCCGGCGGCGACCGCTCGGCGGTCACCGGCGGCACGAGGGTGCTGTCGGACCGGATCGTCGTGAAGATCACGTCGAGGCCGGGTGAGACCTTCATCGACCGGATGATCGCGCTGGTCGAGGGGGCCAAGCGGCAGAAGACGCCGAACGAGGTCGCGCTGAACATCCTGCTGGCGGCGCTGACGATCATCTTCATGCTGGCCGTCATAACGCTGCAGCCGATGGCGTTCTACTCCAAGGCGCAGCAGACCCTGGTGGTGCTCGTCGCGCTGCTCGTGGCGCTGATCCCGACCACGATCGGCGCCTTGCTCTCGGCGATCGGCATCGCGGGCATGGACCGCCTGGTCCAGCGCAACGTCCTGGCGATGTCCGGCCGGGCCGTCGAGGCCGCGGGTGACGTCAACACGCTGCTGCTGGACAAGACCGGCACGATCACGATCGGCAACCGGCAGGCCACCGAGTTCCTGCCCGTCCACGGTGTCACCGAGGACGAGCTGGCCGACGCAGCCCAGCTGTCGAGCATGGCCGACTACACCCCCGAAGGCCGGTCCATCGCGGTACTGGCCAAGGATCGCTACGGTCTGCGCGAGCGGGCCGAGGGCGAGCTGCAGCACGCGGAGTTCGTCGAGTTCACCGCGCAGACCAGGATGAGTGGCATCGACCTGCACGACGGCCGGCAGGTCCGCAAGGGCGCGGCCGGCTCGGTGGCCGAGTGGGTACGCGCCAACGGCGGCACGCCGCCCGCGGAGCTCAGCTCGATGGTGGACGGCATCTCGGGCGTCGGCGGCACGCCGCTGGTCGTCGCCGAGACCGCGAACGGAGCGGCCCGCGCGCTTGGCGTGATCTACCTCAAGGACATCGTCAAGGAGGGTATCGCCGAGCGCTTCGCCGAGATGCGCAAGATGGGCATCAAGACCGTCATGATCACCGGCGACAACCCGCTCACCGCCAGGGCGATAGCGGAGGAGTCCGGCGTGGACGACTTCCTCGCCGAGGCGACGCCGGAAGACAAGATGGCGCTGATCAAGAGGGAGCAGGAGGGCGGCCACCTGGTCGCGATGACCGGCGACGGGACCAACGATGCCCCAGCGCTGGCCCAGGCCGACGTCGGCGTCGCCATGAACACCGGAACCTCGGCCGCCAAGGAGGCCGGGAACATGGTGGACCTGGATTCCAACCCGACGAAGCTCATCGAGATCGTGGAAATCGGTAAGCAGCTGCTCATCACCCGCGGCGCGCTCACGACGTTCTCCATCACGAACGACGTGGCGAAGTACTTCGCGATCATCCCGGCCATGTTCGAAGGAGTTATCCCGGGCCTGGCGAAGCTCAACATCCTGCACCTGCACAGCCCGGCCTCGGCGATCACCTCGGCGATCATCTTCAACGCGCTGATCATCGTCGCCCTGATCCCGCTGGCATTGCGCGGCGTGAAGTACAAGCCGTCGTCGGCCGCGGCCATGCTCCGCAGGAACCTGTGGATCTACGGCGTCGGCGGGCTGATCATCCCATTTATCGGGATCAAGGCCATCGACCTCATCATCATGAACATCCCCGGATTCAGGTGATCTCAATGAACCGCCTTCCCAGCTTTGTCAGGCAGCACATCGTCGCGCTGCGCGGCCTGCTGGTATTCACCGTGCTGACCGGCATCGCTTACCCGCTGGTTATGCTCGCCGTGGCTCAGGTGGCCTTCAACCACCAGGCCAACGGATCACTAGTCAGCTACAAGGGCCGAACGGTCGGGTCCAGCCTGCTCTGCCAGGAGTTCGTGACCGCGAAGGGCGCTCCGCTGGCGCAGTACTTCCAGCCCCGGCCGTCCGCCGCGACCAGCGGTGCGAGCAACGACTACGGCTGCGACCCGCTGTTCTCCGCCGCGTCCAACCTCGGCCCGAACAACCAGACGCTGGTGCAGGAGATCAAGCAGCGCCAGGCCCAGATCGCCGCCTTCGACCACGTCAAGGTCTCGGCGATCCCGCCGGACGCGGCGACGGCATCGGCATCTGGCCTGGACCCGTTCATCTCGCCGGCCAACGCGGCGATCCAGGTCGACCGGGTGGCTGCCGCCAGGCACATCAGCCCGGCGCAGGTGCGGGTGCTGGTCAGCACGTACACCCAGGGCCGCACGCTCGGCTTCCTGGGTGAGCCGAGAGTGAACGTACTGCTGCTCAACATCGCTCTCGATGAGCAGTACCCCGCCTGACTCGGCGCGCGTCCTCATCGTCGAGGACGAGCCTGCCCTGCTCCGGGCGCTGCAGATCAACCTGCGGGCCCGCGGCTACGAGGTCACGACCTCGACCGCGGGCTCGCAGGCCCTGGCCGAGGCGGCGCGGCGACCCCCGGACGCCGTGCTGCTCGACCTGGGGCTGCCTGACCAGGACGGGACCGACGTGATCCGCCAGCTCAGGACGTGGACCGGCGTCCCGGTCCTGGTGCTCTCGGGCCGGGCCAGCTCCGGTGACAAGATCGGCGCGCTGGATGCGGGGGCCGACGACTACGTCACCAAGCCGTTCTCGATGGAGGAACTGATTGCCAGGCTGCGGGCGCTGCTGCGGCGGGACGCGCACCCGTCCAGCCGCCAGATCTTCAGCTTCGGCCGGTGCACCGTCGACCTCGCGGCGCGCACCGTTGTCCGCCGTGCGGCCGCCGAGGCCAGCCCGGCCGACGAGGGCGAGGATGCCGTGCCGGTACGCCTCACCAGGACCGAGTGGCGGATGCTCGAGGTCCTGCTGCGGTCTCCCGGCCAGCTCGTATCCGCGAACCGGCTGCTGACCGAGCTGTGGGGCCCGGCCGCCGAGGGCAGCACCCACTACCTGCGCTTTCACATGGCCGGCCTGCGGCGCAAGCTGGAAGACGACCCGCCCCGGCCACGGCATCTGCTGACCGAGCCCGGCATGGGCTACCGCTACCAGCCATGAAGCGAGCTGCCGCCCGGACGCGACTGGCCGACCTCACCTCCGAGCTGGCCGAGGGAATAGCCTCGGGCGGAGAAGGGCATTTTCCTCAAGATCGGCAGCTCGCTGCCGAGATCGCATCACAACAGCAGGGACATTCCATGGCGAACGAGGGTCTGGCGGACTACCTGGCCCCCCGCGTGCCCGGCAGCCGCGGCCAGCTGAGGATCTACCTCGGCTGCGCGGCCGGGGTCGGCAAGACGTTCGCGATGCTGAACGAGGGTCACCGGCGCCGCGAGCGCGGCACCGACGTGGTGGTCGCGTTCGTGGAGACGCACGGGCGGCCGCAGACCGCCGCTCAGATCGATGACCTCGAGGTCATTTCCAGGGCCCGGCTGCCCTACCGCGGCACCTCGTTCGAGGAAATGGACATCGACGCCGTCCTCGCCCGCTGCCCGGACGTGGCGCTGGTGGACGAGTTCGCGCACACCAACGTGCCCGGCTCGAGGAACGAGAAGCGCTGGCAGGACGTCGAGGAACTGCTGGACGCCGGCATCGACGTGATCTCCAACGTCAACATCCAGCACCTCGAGTCGCTCAACGACGTGGTCGAGAAGATCACCGGCGTGCCGCAGCGCGAGACCGTGCCCGACGCCGTCGTGCGGGCCGCCGACCAGGTCGAGCTCGTGGACATGACCCCGGAGGCACTGCGCCGCCGGATGGCGCACGGCAACATCTACAAGCCGGAGAAAATAGACGCCGCCCTCACCAACTACTTCCGGATCGGCAACCTGTCGGCGCTGCGCGAGCTCGCCCTGCTGTGGCTCGCCGACAAGGTGGACGAGGGCCTGCAGCGCTACCGCGAGGCACACGACATCCACGCGACCTGGGAGGCGAGGGAACGCGTGGTCGTCGCTCTCACCGGCGGTCCCGAGGGAGACACCCTGATCCGGCGAGCCGCCAGGATCGCCGCGAGGTCGGCGGGCGGCGAGCTGCTCGCGGTGCACGTGACCACCTCGGACGGCCTCACCGGCGCGGACCCGGCGGCGCTCGCCGCGCAGCGTCGGCTGACGGAGTCGCTCGGCGGCACCTACCACCAGGTCGTCGGTGACAACGTGCCGGAAGCGCTGCTGACGTTCGCCCGCGCGGAGAACGCGACCCAGCTTGTGCTCGGCGTCTCCCGCCGCAGCTGGATCGCGTCGCTGCTGACCGGTCCCGGCGTCAGCATGCGCACAATGCGCGCGTCCGGCGACATCGACGTGCACATGGTCACGCACTCCTACGTGGGCCGCGGCCGCGGCCTGCCGCACGCGGAGCACGGCGGCCTGACCCGGGGACGCAAGCTGGCCGGCTACGGCCTGGCAGTGGTGCTGATGCCGCTGCTCACGCTGGTGCTGGCCAACCTGCGCGGCAGCCTCAACCTCACCAGTGACATGCTCGTGTTCCTCGCGGGCGTTGTCGCGGTCGCGCTCGTCGGCGGCTTCATCCCGGCCCTGCTCGCGGCGGTGGCCGGCTCGCTGCTGCTTAACTACTACTTCACGCCGCCGTTCTACAAGTTCACGATCGCCGAGCGGAATAACGCGCTGGCGCTGCTTATCTTCGCGGCAGTGGGCCTCGCGGTCAGCTCGGTCGTCGACACGGCAGCCCGACGGACCAAGCAGGCGGCCAGATCCGGCGCCGAGTCGGAGCTGCTGGCCACCACCGCGGGCAGCGTGCTGCGCGGCGAGCGCGCACTATCGGCCGTGCTCGACCGGGTGCGCGAGGCCTTTGCCATGGACTCGGTCACACTGCTGGAGCGATCAGGAGCCGTAGCCACGACGGCGGTCGCGTCGCCCGCGCCAGACGGCACTCCGGCTCGGCCAGGACGTGGCAGTCGCTGGCAGCCGGTAGGCGTATCCGGCGAGCTGCCCGTCTACCGGCCCGAGGACGCCGACACCGAGGTGCCGATCAGCGACAGCCTGGTGCTGGCCCTGCGCGGCCGGCCGCTGCCCGCCACCGACCGCAGGGTGCTCGGCGCGTTCGCCGCGTACGCGGCCGCCGCGCTCGAGCAGGGCAGGCTCGCCGCGGCCGCCGAGGCGGCTCGCCCCATCGCCGAGGCGGACCGGGTGCGGACCGCGCTGCTCGCGGCCGTCAGCCACGACCTGCGCACCCCGCTGGCGTCCGCGAAGGCCGCGGTCACGAGCCTGCGCTCCAGCGATGTCGAGTGGGACGCCGAAGATCACGACGAGCTGCTGGCCACCGCCGACGAGTCACTCGACAAGCTCGCGCACCTGGTGGACAACCTGCTGGACATGAGCAGGCTGCAGGCAGGCGCGCTGGCAGTGTTCCCGCGGCCCGCGGACCTGTCCGAGATCGTGGCGCGCTCGCTGGACGACCTCGGGCCCCAGGCCCGGAGGGTGACGGTGGACATCCCGCAGGACCTGCCCGAGGTCGCGGTGGACCCGGGCATCCTGGAGCGGGTCATCGCCAATCTCGTCGCGAATGCGCTGCGGTACTCACCGGACGGACAGCAGCCTGCCCTCACCGGCAGTGCCCTGCGCGACAGGGTGGAGCTGCGGATCATCGACCGCGGGCCCGGCATCCCGCCCGAGCACCGGCATCAGATGTTCGTGCCGTTCCAGCGGCTGGGCGACACCGATAACACGACGGGGGTCGGGCTCGGCCTCGCGCTGTCACGCGGGCTGACCGAGGCGATGGGCGGCTCGCTGGAGCCCGATGAGACGCCTGGCGGCGGCCTGACGATGACGCTGTCCCTGCCCGCCGTGCCGGCCCCGGCCGTCAGTGCAGACCACGAGGCCACCGACCACGAGGCCACCGACCACGACGCCACCGACCACGGGCCCAGCGCAAACGACGCCACCGACCACGGGCCCAGCGCAAACGACGCCACCGACCACGGGGCCAGCGAGCACCAGCGCGCCGAGACCTCGTGATGCCCGCCGCCAGTCCAGCGCGCGGCCTGCCAGCCAGCGTCGGCGTTGCGCGCGACCGCAACCCGCACCCCCATGACACCGTGATCACGTGACCGCAGTCCTGGTTATCGACGACGAACCGCAGATTCTGCGCGCGCTGCGGATCAACCTGCGGGTGCGCCAGTACGAGGTGCACACCGCGGGCACCGCGAGCGAGGCACTCGAGAGCGCCGCGAAGCATCCGCCGGATCTTGTCATTCTCGACCTCGGCCTGCCCGATCTCGACGGCGTCGAGGTCATCCACGGCCTGCGCGGCTGGACCGACGCGCCGATCATCGTGCTGTCCGGCCGGGCCGACAGCACCGACAAGGTCGAGGCGCTCGACGCGGGCGCCGACGACTACGTCACCAAGCCGTTCGCGATGGACGAGCTGCTGGCCCGGATGCGGGCGGTCACCAGGCGCGCGTCGACCGACGTGGCCGAGCCGCAGGTCCGGCTCGGCGGCCTCGTCGTGGACCTGGCCGCCAAGCGGGTCTACCGCGAGGCGAGCGATGGCGAGGCAGCCGACGGCGACATCCGGCTCACCCCGACCGAGTGGCACCTGCTCGAGGTGCTCCTGCGCAACCCGGGCAAGCTGATGAGCCAGCAGCTGCTGCTCGCCGAGGTCTGGGGTCCCGGCTATCAGGACGCGACCGGAAACCTGCGGCTGTACATGGCCCAGCTGCGCCGCAAGCTCGAGCCCGACCCGGCCAGGCCGCACTGGCTGCTGACCGAGCCGGGCATGGGATACCGGTATCAGCCCGACCCAGATACTCCGTAACCGGAACTTCCGATCAACAATGACATGTTACTGATCGCGATTCACCAGCTACGTATGGTTAATAGAAAACCGTCTCACTAGCGCCCGATTGCCGGCACGATGGCATGCATGGGATTTCGAAGACTGCCTGCTGCCCTGGTCATTCTCGTAAGCCTCTTAGTAGTTGCGATGCCCTCGGCTCCGGCCGGAGCCGCCACCACGGCGCAGCCGTGGCGAAAGATCACCTTCGAGCACGTCACACTCGCCGTTCCCGCAAGCTGGCCGGTCTTCAACCTCGCCAGCGATCCGGCGCGGTGCCCGCGGCTCGACACGCACGCCGTGTACCTCGGCACGCCGGGCCCGGATCCGGCCTGCCCGGCCGGGGAGCTCACCGGCAAGACCGGATCGGTCCAGGTCATGCCCGTCAGCGCGACCAGCCCCGACCTGCGCGCGGCGACGCGCCGTGCAGCAGTCGGCGGCACCGCGATCAGGACCAACCCCGACAGCGCGGTCACCCACACGATCATCGACATCCTGCCGGCCGCGAGGGTCGAGGTCAGCCTGTCCTACGGCAGCGACCTGGCGACGATCCGGACCGTCCAGTCGTCGATCAGGGTGACCGGCCAGGTGGCCAGCGCGAACGCGCCCGCCGCCCTCGCTCCCGCCGCCCTCGCTCCCGCCGCGATCCGGCAGGCGAAGCCGCAGGGGATCTATCAGGGTCCGGGATTCGACACGTGCGCCGCGCCGTCGGTGAGCACGATGCGCAAGTGGCTGAGGTCGCCGTACCGGGCCATCGGGATCTATATCGGCGGCGTCAACCGCGGCTGCGCGCAGGCGAACCTGAGCGCGAGCTGGATCGCCGCGATCCAGAAGCAGGGCTGGCGCTACTTCCCGTTCTATGTCGGGCTGCAGGCCTCGTGCGTCCAGGCCTTCGGCGACGCGCCGATCGTCGCGGCGCACGCCGCCGCCGAGGGCAGCGCGGCCGCGAACGATGCCGTGGCGCAGGCCCGCAACCTCGGCATTCCGCCCGGCACGCCGCTGATCTACGACATGGAGGGCTACGCGAACTGCGGCAGCCAGGTGGTCACGTTCCTGTCTGCCTGGGACGCCCAGCTGCACGCCGACGGCTACGTCGCCGGCGTCTACGAGTCCTTCTCGAACATCTCCGACCTGATCAATGCCGCCGGGCGCATCACGGAGCCGGACGTGATCCACTACGCCGACTGGGACAACAGGGCGACGACGGCCAGCAGCTACATGCCGGCCGCGATGTGGACCAATCACCAGCGGCTGCACCAGTACCGCGGCGGGCACGACGAGTCGTGGCGCGGCGCCAGCCTGAACGTCGACGACGACCAGCTGAACGTCAACCTCAGCGGCCTGCCAATCCCGCCCGGCCCGGCGCCGGGACCCGGGCCGACGCCGCCGGCGTCCGGCGGCGGCCCGCCGTACGTGCCGCCGTACCCGTTCCCGTTCCCGCCGATCTTCAGGATCGCGGTCGGCGTCAACACCACCGGCAGGGCCGAGTGGTTCGCGACCGGCGCGCGCGGCACGATGCAGCACAGCTACCAGGACCCGGCGACGAGGTCGGGCTGGTCGTGGTCCAGGGCGGTCGGCCGCTCCCCCGCCGACCTGGCCAGCAATCCCGCCGTCACGGCGGAGCAAGACGGCAGGCTGACCGTCTTCGCGGCGGACCGGGCGGGCGCCGTGCTGCACGCCTGGCAGCAGCCCGGCCAGCCGAACGGCTGGGCCTGGGGTGGCGCGATCGGCTCGGGCACGCCCGGCGCGGTGACGGGCGACCCGGCGGCGGTCCTGCGGCCGGACGGGGCCGTGTCGGTGTTCGTGACCGACACGAACGGAACCGTGCAGGTCACCTCCCAGCAGGCGGCGGCCGACAACGAGGACTGGACACCCTGGACGCCGATCGGCGGCAGCTGCGCGAGTTCGCCCGTAGCCGTCGCGCCCGCGGCTGCCCCGGTGGCCGTCTACTGCATCACCACCAGGGGAACGGCGGCTGTCACGACCGCGGTGCCCGGCGGCTGGCAGCCGTGGCAGCAGGTCGGCACCGTCGCCGGGCTGACAGGGGTCCCGGCCGTGCTGGCCGGCGCCGACGGCCAGACGCAGCTGTTCGCCGATACCGGCTCCGGCACGGTTGTCGCTGCGACGCAGGCCGGGCAGGCCGGAGCCTGGCAGAGCGCGACCCTGCCGGCCGCGCCGGTGCAGGTGCACGGCGCGCCCGCGGCCATGGCCTGGCCGGGTGGCGGGGTCGCGGTGTTCAGCCAGCTCGCGAACGGCCGGGTCGGGTACGCCGTGCAGCAGCCGGCCGGGTCCGGGAGCTGGAGCGGCTGGTCGTCGCTGGCCACGTCGGTAGTCGGCGTCCCCGCCGCCTGGCTGGACGCGACGGGCGCGCCCGAGGCGGCGGTGCTCGACGGCAGGTTCAGGATCGCCGTCGCCAGCTACGCGCCGGCCGGCTGGTCGGGCTGGCGGGAGCTCGGCACCGGGTTCTGACCGCCGTCAGCCGCCGCCAGCGTCGCTGTCCGCGCTGACCGTCGCTGTCCGCGCTAGCCGTCGCTGTCCGCGCTAGCCGTCGCTGTCCGCGCTGACCGCGGACAGCCGGTACCGCAGCCTGCAGATCACGACGTTGTCCGTGCCGTGCTGGATCGCCTGCTCCAGCACGAACCCGCGCTGGTTCTGCAGCAGCCGGCGCCACGGCCGGTTGGCCAGCACTTCCGGGATGAGCACCACGAGCTGGTCGTAGGATTCCGCCCGCTCCAGCTCCCGCAGGAACCCGACGACGGGGGGCCCGAGCGACCGCCGGCTGCTGCGCAGGGTGAGCAGCGGCACGTCCGGGTGCCACTGCTCCCACTGCTCCCGGAAGTGCGCGTCGCGCTCGGTGTCGTCCGGCTCGGAATAGCACACGGTGACCGCCAGCACCTCGTCGCCGAGCGACAGCGCGGTGGAGATGGCTGCGGCGGTCAGCCGGGACATGCCGCCCACCGGCACGACCACCAGCGCGCTGCGCCGCTGCGGCCGCGGCGGCAGCTCGCCGATCGCGAGCAGCCGGCCGATATTCCGGTACAGCGTGTGCACCCGGCTGAAGATCAGCACGAACAGCGGCACGATGATCACGATGAGCCACGCGCCCTCGGTGAACTTGCTGATCAGCTCGATCGCCAGCGCGATCGTGGTGAAGACCGCGCCGATGCCGTTGATGACGGCGCGGGTGCGCCAGCCGTCGCCGCGGTTCTCCCGCCAGTGCCGGACCATGCCCGCCTGCGAGAGCGTGAACCCGACGAACACGCCGATCGCGAACAGCGGCACGAGCGCCTGGGTGTCGCCCTTGGCCACCAGCAGCAGGACGGCGGCGGCGAGCGCGAGCACGATCACGCCGTAGCGGTGCACCTGCCTGGCCGCCCGCAGGAAGAACAGGTGCGGCAGGAAGTTGTCGGTGGCCAGCAGCGAGGCCAGGACGGGCAGCCCGCCGAACGAGGTGTTAGCCGCGAGCGCGAGCAGCACGGTCGTGACCAGCTGAATGGCGTAGAAGACGACGTTGTGGCCGAGCGAGGCGGCGGTCAGCTGCGCGAGCGTGGTCTCGGTCTTCGACGGCAGCGCGTGGAACTTGTCGGCGATGACGGCGATGCCGATGAGCATCAGGCCCAGGATGACGCCGAGGCCGACCTCGGTGTGCTGCGCCCGCCGGGCCCGCGGCTCGCGGAAGGACGGCACCGCGTTGGCGATCGCCTCCACCCCGGTCAGGGCCGAGCAGCCGGACGCGAACGCGCGCAGCAGCAGCAGCAGGCCCACGGTGGCGGTCGCCGACGGCACCGAGCCGCCCGGCGGCACGACCGGGTGGGCGCGGAGCAGGCCGCCGATGATCACGGCGAAGATGCCCGCGATGAAGATCACGGTCGGCACGATGAACAGCCGGGCCGACTCGGCCACGCCCCAGAGGTTGGCCGCGGTGATCACCGCCAGCACGCCCAGGCACAGCCATGTCCGGTACGGGTACAGCGGCTGGAACGCCGAGGTCAGCGCCTCGACCCCGGCTGAGACCCCGACGGCGGCGTTGAGGATGTAGTCGACCACGAGCGACGCGGCCGCGAACAGGCTCGGCCGCACGCCCAGGTGGGCCTTGGCCACGGCGTACGCGCCGCCGCCGTTGGGGAACGCCTCGATCACCTGCCGGTAGGAGATCACGAGCACGGCGAGCAGGATCGTGATGGCGATCGTGACCGGCAGCGTGTAATGCAGCGCAGCGACGCCCGCGGTTGCGAGCACGATGATGATGGCCTGGGGACCGTAGGCGACCGAGGACAGCGCGTCCAGGGAGAGCCCGGCGAGGCCCTCGAGGGCGGTCAGCCGGTGTCGTTCCTCATCGGCAGGACCCGTCGCGCCGGTGGCGACTGGTCCCCTGCCCCTGCCCGACCCCCCGTGATCGGTCACGGACCGCGCTAGGCGACCGTTACGACGAGGATCGCGATGGCGGCGAGGATCACGGCGACGATGACGACGAGCACGGCCATCTTGGCCACGCTCCGGCCCGGCGCACCCATCTCCCACGGGCGCTCGGGCTCGGCATTGCCGCCGTCGGCGAACGCCTTGAACTGCGCGGTATTCGCCGACAAGTCCGGCGTCGCGCGGAATTCGCCCGTCGTCATCCGGCGGGAGCCGGCCACCGAATCCTCATGACGCTCCGTCATGGCCGCCACTGTAGCCCATGCCACCGGCCAGAACCGCCAGGTGGTGCAGATCCGGCTGAAGATGTGCTCAATCGCCGTGCTGGCTCTCGGTCCCGGGCGCGAGCAGGTCAGGCCGGTTGACGAGACGGGAGAGCACAATCACGCTCCGTGTCCGGACCACGAACGGCTCGGCGCCGATCCGCTCCACCACCCGCTCGAAGTGCCGCACGTCGGCCGCCCTGATGTGCAGGAGCGCGTCCGCCTCCCCGGTGATCGTGCAGGCGCTCGTCACCTCGGGGTGCTTCGCCACCGCGGCGGCGATGTCGGCGGGCGAGGTGCGGCCGCGGCAGAACAGCTCGACGTAGGCCTCCGTCGTCCAGCCGAGCGCGGCGGGATCGACCTGCGCCGAGAACCCGGTGATCGTGCCCGACGCCCGCAGCCGGTCGACCCGGCGCTTGACCGCCGGCGCGGACAGCCCGACCAGGGCGCCGACCTCGGCGTACGTCGCCCTGGCGTCGTCGACAAGAGCCGCCACTATCCGCTTGTCCAGCTCGTCGAACGCCATCGGGTACCGTCCGCTAGGCCGCCAGCGCGACCCGCAGCACGGCCAGGTCTGCCGCGGTGAGGCCGTGGGCGGTCAGGTAGCCGTCGACCGAGCCGTGCCGTCGCCTGGCGGTGCCGAGCACGTCGAGGATCAGCCGCGGCGGGCTGCTGAGCAGCTCACCGGTCAGCTGCTCGCCAAGACCGGTGCCCGCCTGCAGCTGGCCGATCGCCGCGGTCCGGCTGGGGTCCAGGTACCCGCCGCTGAGCGCGTAGTCCGCCGCGATCACGTCGTCGGGCACGCCGAGCACGGCCAGCACCATCGCGATCACGATGCCGGTCCTGTCCTTGCCCGCGCTGCAGTGCACCAGCGCCGGGAACGCGTGCGCCGCGCACAGCGGCCTGATCGCGTCGGCGATGGCCGTGCCGCACTGCGTGACCACGTAGGCGTAGATGGCGTCCAGCTCGAGCGGCAGCGACTGCAGATCGCCGCCGAGGATCGAGACGTGGGTGTGCCGGGCGCTGAGCCGGGCCTGCGGGCTCGGCGCGATCTCGGCCTCGACGTGCGTGCGCAGGTCGACGATCGTGCGCAGCCGCAGCGCCTGCAGGCCGGCGATGCCGACGGCGTCCAGCCGGTGCAGCGCGTCGGATCGCAGCAGCGTTCGCCACGGCAGCGGGCCGCGCGCGGTGGGATAGCCGCCGAGGTCGCGCAGGTTGTAGATCCCCGGCAGGCCGATCCGCCTGCCGTCCGCCCCGGCGGGGTCCGCCGCTCGCTGCTCGTCGTCTCCGGCGGGCCGTGTCTGCCCGGCAGTCTGCGTCAACAAAGTGCTCCTATCGGCGGGCCGCTCCCACTGGCACGATCTCACACGGCGGCCGCCGCTGGCCGGCGGGAGCCCGCAGTAGAGTCGGCGGGTGACCAGACTTGGCGGCATGTACGGCCCGGATGCCACGTTCCTCGGCGTCGGGCGGGCGGACCTGGCCGACCCCGCGTCCTGGGCCGGGGCCGACATCGTGATCATCGGCGCGCCGTTCGACGGCGGCACGTCGCACCGTCCGGGCGCCAGGTTCGGGCCGCAGGCGATCCGGTTCACCGACTACCTGCCGCACGACTCGTCCAGGCCGCACCTCGCGCTCGGCGTCGATCCGCTGGCGGAGCTTTCCGTGCGGGACGCCGGCGACATCGAGATGCCGTCCGGCGATACCGAGAAGTCCCTGCGCCGGCTCGAGGAGGCCGTGCACGCCGCATGCCGGGGCGGGGCGCTGCCGGTGATCCTGGGCGGCGATCACACCATCGCGCTCCCGGACGCCACCGGAGTGGCCCGGCACGTCGGGTGGGGCCGGGTTTCCATGATCCACTTTGACGCGCACGCGGACACCGGCGACACCCAGTTCGGTGCCCTGTACGGGCACGGTACGCCGATGCGGCGGCTGATCGAGTCCGGCGCGGTCCGCGGCGACCGGTTCCTGCAGGTAGGGCTGCGCGGCTACTGGCCGGAGCCGGAGACGCTCGGCTGGATGGCCGGCCAGCGGATGCGCAGCTTCGAGATGACCGAGGTGGTCAGCCGCGGCCTGGACGCGTGCCTGACCGAGGCGTTCGCGATCGCGACCGATGAGTGCGAGGGCGTGTTCCTGTCCGTCGACGTGGACGTCGTCGACCCCGGCATGGCGCCGGGCACGGGCACGCCCGAGCCGGGCGGCCTCACCGGCAGGCAGCTGCTCGACGCGGTCCGCCGGATCGCGATGGAGCTGCCGCTGGTCGGGATGGACGTGGTCGAGGTTGCCCCGCCGTACGACCACGCCGAGGTCACCGCGTACCTGGCGAACCGGGTGGTGCTCGAGGTGCTGTCCGGCATCGCCTGGCGGCGCCGCCAGCTCGCGGCGGACCCGGCCAGGCCGGCCAGGGACCCCGCGGCCCCGCTGCTGGAGGGCCGCGGCGCGCCCTGATGCGGTCCGCTGCGCACCCTAGCGCAGCACGAGGATCGCGATCAGGAACGCCGTCGCGTCGAACAGGAAGTGGGCGAGGATCGGCCGGCTGAGCTTGCGGTGCTTCTGGAACGACCGGGTGACGAAGTACCCGAACGGGATCGTCAGCAGGACGCCGACGCCGTAGTACAGGTGGTAGGACGTGCGCAGCGCGAGGCTGAGCCAGAACGCCTTGCCCGGCGACCAGCCCAGCTGGTCCAGCCGGGTCAGCAGGTAGCCGTTGACGCTTACCTCTTCCGCCACGGCCGTGATCAGCGACTGGCTGAGGCCGAAGATCAGGTAGTAGGCAGGGACGTGCAGCACGCCTGCCTGATTCAGCAGCCGGGAGTGGTTCAGCGGCGCCAGCAGCACCGCCACGACCAGCTCGCAGCCGAACGCAGCCGCCGCGAGGCCGACCCCGGAGCCGAAGTCGGGCCAGCTCAGCCTCGTCAGCCCCAGGCTCGCGGGCGGCTGCCCGGTCCGCGCGAGCAGCAGCAGCACCAGGGGCACGACGGCCGCCGTCGGCAGGTAGCTGAGCAGGCCCAGGAGCACGTTGAGCACGGGCTGCTTCGGCGTGAACGTGGGCAGCTGGCTGAGGCTGTTGCCGAGGTCGAGGTGCACTCCGAGGATCACGACCGCGCTCACGATCCACGGGAAGAGCGCGGCGATCATGACGAACCTGGTCTCGCGCACGAGACCCTGCCTGGTGAGCTCCGCCGGCACCACCGGCGTCGGCACCCGCGCCCTGGCAGGCTGCCAGAAGACCCAGTCGGCGGGCGCGGGCGGCCACTCCGGCGGTGGCTGCCAGTCCTCTGGCGGGTACCAGCCGGGCGGGCAGTCGGGCCAGCCAGGGGCCGGCCGCCACACCATCCTGTTCGCGCTCACCCGGACATCATGCAGGATGACGCCGACCGCCGGTAAAGCCGCAGGCCATTGCGGGTCGATGGGTCGCGGGCGCTGATTCGAGCGGATCTATAGTTGGTGGATGCTGGACGTGACCAGGCTCCGGGTGCTGGTCGCGATCGCCAGGCACGGCTCGGTGACCGCGGCTGCCCGAGCCCTGAACTATGCCCAGCCATCCATCAGCCACCACATCGCCAGGCTCGAGGCCGAGACCGGCGCCCGGCTGCTGGAGCGGGCGGGCCGCGGGGTCCGGCTCACCGAGGCGGGCCGGATGCTGGCCGAGCGGGCCGAGGAGATCATCGGGCGGCTGGACGCGGCCGAGGCGGAGCTTGCCGCCCACGTCGGCCTCCGCGAGGACCGGGTCCGGCTTGCCGCCTTCCCGTCCGCGCTCGGGACCCTGGTGCCGGCCGCGGCCGCCCAGCTGGAAGCCGAGACGCCGGGCCTGGACCTGCGGCTCACCGAGGCCGAGCCGCCAGAGGCGCTGCGCATGCTGCGGGCCGGCTACGTGGACGTGGCGCTGGTCTTCGAGCACTACCAGGAGGGCCTGGACGCCGTTCCGCCCAAGCCCACGGAGGAAGGCACCAGGAGCCGGCTGATCATGGATGAGCCGGTGCTGATGGTGACCATGGCAGACGGCGACCTGCCCGCCGGCACCGGCACGATCGTCGCCGGGCCCGGCGCCGGCGCGGTCACCGCTGGGTCTGGCGCCACCGTCGCGGCCGTCGTCGGGCCCGCGGCCGGCAACGGTGCGGGTGAGCCACCGGACCTGGCCAGATACGCGGAAAGCCGGTGGATCGCCGGCTGCGAGCGGTGCCGCAGTTACCTCGTGCGGCAGTGCGAGGCGGCCGGGTTCACGCCCAAGATCGCCTTCACCACCGACGACTACGTCGCCGTGCAGGCCCTCGTCGCGGCCGGCCTGGGCGTCACCACGCTGCCCGGCCTCTGCCTGCAGGCGGCCCGGCACCCCGGCCTGAACACTGCGGAGCTGCCCGGTGCCAGGCGGCACATCTTCGCGATGACCTACGGCCAGCCGCCGGATCCGGCCATCACGACCCGCCTCATCGACGTGCTCGAGCGCGTCGCGAGCCCCGACAGCTAGCCGGCCGGTCCCTAGATCTGCGTCGTCTGGTCGGCCCAGTAGGGATCGCGGAGACGGCGCTTGAGCAGCTTGCCGCTCGGGTCCCTGGGGAGTTCCACGGCGAAGTCGATCGACCTGGGCCACTTCATCTTCGCCAGCCGGCCCTCAAGGCCGGCCAGGATCTCGGCGGCGAGCGCCTCACCCGGCGCGACGCCCTCGGCCGGCTGCACGACCGCCTTGATCTGCTCGCCCCAGTCCTCGTCCGGGATGCCGAAGACGGCGACGTCGGCAACCTTCGGGTTCATGATGATCTCGGCCTCGATCTCCGCCGGGTAGATGTTCGCGCCGCCGGAGATGATCATGTCGGACTTGCGGTCGCAGAGGAAGAGGAAGCCCTCCGCGTCCAGGTAGCCGATGTCGCCGACGGTGAAGTAGTCCCTGAGCCGGTTGGCCCTGGTCTTCTCCTCGTCGCCGTAGTACTCGAAGCTCGCCGCGCCCATCTTCATGTAGATGGTGCCGGGCAGGCCGGCCGGCTGCGGCTCCCCGTCCTCGTCGGCGATCAGCAGCTCGCTGATCGGCCAGGCGGTGCCGACGGTGCCCGGGTGCTCCCGCCACGCCTGCGGGGAGGCGATGGTGCCGCCGCCCTCGGTCGCCGCGTAGTACTCCCAGACACAGTCGCCCCACCAGTCGAGCATCTGCTGCTTGATCCCGATCGGGCAGGGCGCGGCCGCGTGGATCAGCCAGCGCATGGACGACAGGTCGTATTTCGCCCTGACTTCGTCGGGAAGCGACAGCATCCGCTTGAACTGGGTCGGCACCATGTGCGAATTCGTGCACTTGTAGCGCTCGGTGAGGGCGAGCGCGGCCTCGGAGTTCCAGCCGTCCATGCACACGAGCGTGTGCCCCATGTGCAGGGCGCCGCCGCCGAACACGGTCACCGCGGTGTGGTAGTTCGGCGAGGTCAGCAGGTGCGCGTTGGGCTGGCCCTCGGTGACGCCGAAGAACTGCAGCAGGAACGACGCCAGCGCCATCGCCTCGTCCGGGTCCATCCCGGACAGCGCCCGGCGCACGCCCTTCGGCCGGCCAGTCGTGCCGGAGGTGTAGTGCATGGTGGCGCCCGCGGTGCGGTCATCCGGCAGGCTGACGGGCTGGCCCGCGCGCAGGTCCGCTACCGGGCCGAAGCCGGGTACCTCGCCGTAGCCGAACCGGGCATCGGCCGGGACGCCGGCCTGATCCGCCGTCTCGGTGCCGAGCTCCGCGAACTGCTCGTGTACGAAGAACGCCTTCGCGCCGCAGTCCTGCACGATGTAGGCGGCCTCCGGCGCCGTGAAATGCCAGTTGATCGGCGTGAGATACCAGCCCGCCTGCAGCGCCGCCAGGTATAGCTCGACCGGCGCGACGCCGTTGGGCAGGATCGACGCGATGCCGTCGCCGGCCGCCAGGCCGCGGGCCCGCAGCGCGTGCGTGAGCTGGTTGGCCCGGGCCAGCACGTCACCCGCCTGGTGCTCGGTGCCGTCCGGCTCCACGACCGCGATCCAGCTCGGATCCTCCAGCGCCCGCCGCCAGAACCCCATCGAGCTCACCGCCACCTCCAGGCCTCTCGCATCCGCCGTCCGCGCGCCGCCCCGCCGGTAGCCCTAGATTAGAACATGTTCTAGTCGCCGCGGCCGCGCGTAGGCCTAGAAGATCACATCTCGGGCTGCCAGGGCTAGACATGAGCTACTAACTGGTAACAGAACCACCCGGCTGGCGCTACCCCTCCGGCTTGGCGATGAAGTGGCAGGCGAAGTGCCAGTGCGGGCCGACGCCGGGGCGGGGATCTGAGGCGAGGAGCCGGGCGCCGGCCGGCTCGACGATCCGCGCCGCCCGCCTGGCCGGCAGCGTGTGCATCTGCATCGC
>Ga0335081_10006694_pt1 | contig 18364 bp, 17 predicted proteins | sample Lox_Sample_35_FD_206713 | JGI IMG/M metagenome (GOLD analysis project Ga0335081, IMG submission 206713) | Soil microbial communities from Loxahatchee National Wildlife Refuge, Florida, United States - Lox_Sample_3.5 | ecosystem: Environmental > Terrestrial > Soil > Wetlands | place: USA...
CTTACCGATATCACGCTCGGTGAGTCCCTGATCAAGGAAACTTACGAAGCGATCCGCAACTCTCCGCATTGGAATAGCAGCCTTCTAATCATTACGTGGGATGAACACGGTGGCTTTTACGATCACGCCATTCCGCCCAGTGCCGTGCCACCTGGCGATACTGCACCGGGGAACAAATACAATCAGTACGGGTTTACATTCCAACAGTACGGGCCGCGTGTCCCGGCGATTGTCATCTCACCGATGATTCCGAAAAATGTGGTTGACCATCGGCTGTATGACCACGCTTCCATCCCCGCCACAATCGAGGCGTTATTCGGGGTCAATTCGCTGACCCAGCGTGATGCGAAGGCCAACCGTCCTGATGCGCTCCTCTCGTTAAGCGCTCCGAGGCCGGACACGCCTGCCACTTTGCCGGCGCCGGCGGCCGCGGCATTCGCGGCAGCGCAGGTCATGAAGATGGGCGTCCCCGATTTGAGCACGATGGTTGCCCGCAGACCGGATGAGACAGTCGATGCGGGCACGCTGCCGGCGATTGTCCAATCGGCACTGCACCAGGATCTTGAGATGTCGCCTGAACAACAGGACGAGATTTTGGAGCGTGTCCGTTCGATCAAGACGCGCGAGCAGGCAAGACGGTACCTGGCGGAAGTACAAAAGAAGGTCCGCGCCTACCGAGCCGCGAGGAGTACGCAGAAGTGAGTGACTCTAATTGGCTGCCCCCCAGGGATTCGAACCCCGATATGCTGATCCAGAGTCAGCTGTCCTACCATTGAACGAGGGGGCAGCAGCGCAGGCGATGCGCGCGCGCCAGCGGCGCACGCATGCACCCAATCCGATTCTATTTGCCTCCCGCCAGGGGGGTCAACCCGCGCGCCATCGGATTCATTACCTAAGGGTGTGGGTCGTGGAGCCGAGCGGCCTGTGCCGCAGGCGGGCGGGAGCGCGTACAATGAAGCGTCAATCGCTCCGCTCAGGAGGGCATCATGGTTTCCACTGCAGCTCCCACTCTCCAGGCAGACCTCGTCGAGATTGCCCGCACTCCGCTTCAGGCGCGGCACTGCGCGTTGTCCGTGGTGGACATCCAGGAAAAGCTGCTGCCGCCCATCTTCGAGAAGGAGCGGATGGTCCGCAACTCGCAGTTGCTGATCCGGCTGGCCAAGATCCTCGACCTGCCGGTGCTGCTCTCTACGCAGTACTCGAAGGGGCTGGGCGCCACCATCCCGGAAATCGCCTCGCTTTTGCCTGAGGTCACGCCGCTGGAGAAGAACGAGTTCGGCTGCTTCAACAACGACGCCTATTGCTCGCGGGTGAAGTCGCTGCCCGGCGACCGCAACACCCTGCTGGTGTGCGGGATGGAATCGCACATCTGTGTCACTCAAACCGTCATGGGAGCGCTGAACAGCGGCTACATCGTCCACGTGGCGTCGGATGCCGTTAGTTCGCGCACCGAGTGGAACTGGAAGATCGGTCTCGAGCGCATGCGCTACGCTGGCGCGGTCATCTCCTCGACCGAGATGATGATCTACGAGCTGCTGCGTTCTTCCAGCGGCCCAGCCTTCAAAGAGATGTTGCAGTACTTGAAGTGAGTGCGGGCGGCGCCAGAGAAGATAGGGCGCTTTAGCTGCCTACCCGGCGTCGGAAGCTGACTCGCCGCCCTCACCGTCCTTCCGTTTCACCTTGACGACCACGATCTTGGCAAAGCCTTCTTCAAACTTCGGCGGACGGAGCTTGGCGGCCATGCGCCGCATGACGTCTTCCGGGACCACGCGGTCACGGCGGTGGTTGCGCTCCAGGCAGACTTCCAGCGGGACATCGAAAAACACGGCGTGCACCTCGTAGCCGAGGCCCCGGGCCATGTGAATCCACTGGCGGCGCTCGCGCGGGGAGAGGTTGGTCGCGTCCACGTAGTTCCACGGCATGCGGGCGACGAGCCGGGCGCGCAGCAATTGACGCAGCGTGGAAAAAACCAGTCCCTGGTAGCGCTGCTCCTCCACGTCGTCGAAGAGTACGCTGCGCAGCAGGTCGCTGGAGAGCGGGGTGACGCCCCGCCGGCGGAACCAGGTGGTTTTTCCCGATCCGGGCAGGCCAATGGCCAGCACCACGACCCCCTTGGGCTTCTTCTGCGGGGCGTGCCCGATGGCTTCCGAGGCTGGCGCCGGCGGCATGGCCGGGGATTCCGGCTGCATCTCGACTTCAATCTTGGGCGCCGCGGGCGGCGGAGGCGGCGGCGCCTGCCGCACGACCGCTTTTGGAGCTTCGAAGGCTTCGAGGTAATCCGGCTGCAGCGGCTCGGGATGCTTATCCCCGACGGGGCGTTGCTGCCCTACCTTGCCGGTTGATTCCGATTCGCCCACAGCGGGAGGCTTGCGTTTGCGGTGGCGCAGACGCTCCTTCATCCATTTCCGCATGCTGCGTGTGTAACACAAAAAGGCGGCTTTTGGCTATTGGCTAGTGGCTCCTAGCTCTTGCCCGTTAGCTTTTGGCTTCTCCCTCCCGCGACACCGCCTGCCTTGTCAGGGGATGTCACACCGCCCAAAAAGGGCTGAGAGCCAAAAGCCAAAAGCGATTCTCGACAGCCAAAAGCCTACGGCCGCTTTTGTGCTAGCATTTCAAGTTTGCATCCGAGCACTTCCGATCTTCTGTTCACACGCCGGAGGAAACATGGCCATCAAAGTAGGCATCAACGGGTTCGGGCGCATCGGGCGCAACATCCTGCGCGCCTCGCTCACTGACAAGAACCTGGAATTCGTCGCCGTCAACGACCTCACCGACCCCAAGACGCTGGCCCATCTTCTCAAGTACGACTCCATCCTCGGCAACCTGCCCAACAAGATCAGCCACGGGCAGGACTGCATCCAGGTGGATGGCCGCAACATCCGTGTCTACTCGGAGAAGGATCCGGCGAAGCTGGACTGGTCGTCGCTCGGCGCGCAGGTAGTGGTCGAATCCACCGGCCGCTTCACCGACGCAAACGACGCCAAGAAGCACCTGCGTGGCACGGTCAAGAAGGTGATCATCTCTGCTCCGGCCAAGAACGAGGACATCACCATCGTGCTGGGCGTGAACGAAGAAAAATATGATGCGGGGAAGCACCACATCATCTCCAACGCTTCTTGCACGACGAACTGCCTGGCCCCGATCGCCAAGGTGGTGCACGACAACTTCACCATCCACAGCGGGACCATGACCACCATCCACTCCTACACCAACGACCAGGTGATTCTCGACTTCCCGCACAAGGACTTGCGGCGGGCGCGGGCGGCGGCGGTCTCCATGATCCCCACCAGCACCGGCGCGGCCAAGGCGCTGCACCTGGTGATCCCGGAGCTCAAGGGCAAGCTGGATGGCTTCGCCATGCGCGTGCCCACGCCCAACGTATCGGTGGTGGACCTGGTGGCATTCGTGGAGAAGAAGACCACGGCGGAAGAAGTAAACGCGGCCATGAAGAAGGCCTCGACGAGCGGCCCCTTGGCGTCTTATCTCGGCTATGAAGAAGAGGAGCTGGTCTCGGTGGACTACCGCGGCGATTCCCGCTCGTCTATCGTGGACGCGCCCATGACCCGCGTGGTTGCCGGCAACTGCGTGAAGGTCATCTCCTGGTATGACAATGAGTGGGGCTACTCCTGCCGGGTGCGCGATCTGATCAACCATCTCGGCAGCAAAGGACTGTGAAGAAATTGGTAATTGAGTAATTTGGTGACTGGGTAATTGAGAACTGCGCCGCGGCTCGCCTCAATTACCCAATTACCAAATTACCCAATTACCCAATCCCCATGAGCAAGCTCTCCATCAAGGACCTCGACCTCGACGGCAAGCGCGTCTTCATGCGCGTGGACTTCAACGTTCCGCTGGACGAAAGCGGCGGCGTCATGGACGACACCCGCATCGTCGAAACGCTGCCCACCATCGAGTATGCCGTCCGCCATCATGCGCGGCTGGTGCTGGCGTCGCATCTGGGCCGTCCCAAGGGCAAGCCCAATCCCAAGATGAGCCTGAAGCCTGTGGCCGAGCGCCTGCGCAACCTGTTGGACGAGCGCATCCGCCGCGGCATCAACGTGGGCTTTGCGCCCGATTGCATCGGCATGCAGGCCGAGGAGATGGCCACCAAGCTGGAGAAAGGGCAAACTCTGCTGCTGGAGAATCTGCGCTTCCACCCGGAGGAAGAGGCCAACGACGAGCACTTTTCGCGCGAACTGGCCAAGCTGGCCGACTATTACGTGAATGACGCCTTCGGCACGGCGCATCGCGCTCACGCTTCGACGGTGGGGATTACGAAGTTTGTCAAGAAGTCGGCCGCTGGACTGCTCATGCAGAAGGAGCTCGAATATCTCGGCAAGGCGCTGCACCATCCCGGACACCCGTTTGTCGCCATTCTGGGCGGAGCCAAAGTCAGCGACAAAATCCCCGTCATCCAGAACCTGATCGACAAAGTGGACGCGCTGCTGATCGGCGGCGGCATGGCCTATACCTTTCTGAAAGCGCGCGGCATGGAGGTGGGCAATTCTCTGGTCGAGAATGACAAACTCGATCTGGCCCACAAGCTGCTCGACCAAGCCAAGGCGCGCGGCATCAAGTTTCTGCTGCCGGTGGACCACGTCGTGGCCGACAGGATCGCGCCCGACGCCAAGACCCACATTGTCGACAATGGGCACGCGATCGCGCACGGCCAGATGGGCCTCGACATCGGACCTAAGACAGTCGCGCTGTTCTCCGAGCAAATCGAGAACGCACGCACCATCGTGTGGAACGGACCGATGGGCGTCTTCGAGCAGGAACCGTTCGCGCACGGCACCTACGCCATCGCCCGCGCCGTAGCGGCGAACCGTCCGGCGATTTCGATTGTCGGCGGCGGTGACTCGGTCTCCGCCGTCCACCAGGCCGGCGTGGCCGCCAAAATCACCCACATCTCCACCGGCGGCGGCGCTTCACTCGAGTTTCTGGAAGGCAAGAAGCTGCCGGGGGTGGAAGCGCTGAGTGGCAAGTAAGAATTGTCATCCTGAGCGCGCGTACTTTGCGCGCGAAGGACCTGCTTCTGGGCCAGCAGCTATACCGATATGGGCGAGCCCAGCATCACAGCAGGTCCTTCGCTTCGCTCAGGATGACAAACGCATATGAGCACTGCAATCCAAATCACTGTTGCTTCTGGCAAGAACCTCGAGCTCGTCCAGGGCGACATCACCCGCGAGACTACCGACGCCATTGTCAACGCCGCCAATTCGGAGTTGCTGCCGGGAGGAGGCGTCTGCGGCGCAATCCACCGGGCTGGCGGTCCAGCGATCGCCGAGGAATGTCGCAGGCTGCGCAACCAGCGCGGACCGGTCTCAACCGGAGACGCAGTCGCGACCAGCGGCGGCCGCCTGCCGGCTCGTTACGTGATCCACACCGTGGGTCCAGTTTGGTCCGGGGGCGCCAGTGGCGAGCCGGAAGCGCTGGCCAGTGCCTATCGCGAGTCGATCCGCGTGGCTGACAATCTCGGCCTCAAAAGCATCGCTTTCCCGACCATTTCCACCGGCATTTTCGGCTACCCGTTGCACGAGGCCACGCAAATCGCGATCGAGACTGCCCGCGAAACCCTGCCCCGCACCAAGAATGTGAATACGGTACGATTCGTGGTCTTCGATGACGCTGCTTTCCAGGCCTATTCCCAAGTCCTGAACAAGAGGTGACGATTGGCTCGCAAGAAACTGATGGCCGCCAACTGGAAGATGTACAAGACGCCGCAACAGGCGCAGGAGTTTCTGCGCGCTTTTCTGCCTATGGTGGACGGCCACGACCGCGACGAGATCGCCATTTGTCCGTCCTTTGTCTGTCTGCCGGCGGTGGCCGAAGCGCTGGCCGGCAATTACATCGGCATCGGCGCGCAGAATCTGCATTGGGAGAAGGAAGGCGCCTACACCGGGGAAGTTTCCGCAGCCATGCTGAAGGCGGTCGGCTGCACCCACGTGATCATTGGGCACTCGGAGCGCCGCCAGTATTTCGGCGAAACTGACGACACCGTAAACCGCAAGCTCCAGGCCGCGCTCGCCGCCGGACTGGCGCCGATCGTCTGCGTCGGCGAGGTGCTGCAGGAACGCGAAGCCAGCCTGACGGAGCAAGTCTTGCGCCGGCAGTGCCAGCGCGCGTTGAGCAGCATCTCTGGAGACGAGGCGCGCATGCTCGTGATCGCCTACGAGCCCGTCTGGGCGATCGGCACCGGCAAAACGGCTACGCCACAGATAGCAGCCGAGGCGCACCTGGTAATCCGCGCCGAAGCCGCCCAGGCGCTGGGCAAAGTGGCAGCGGACAATATGCGCATCCTGTACGGGGGCAGCGTCAAGCCGGAGAATGCCAAGGCCCTGATGTCGGAGAGCGAGATCGACGGCGCCTTGGTCGGCGGCGCCAGCCTCGATCCCAAATCGTTTGCGGCGATTGTGAAGTACTAGGAACGAGGAGGCGGGAGGCAGGAGGCAGGAAGAAGCAGGAAATGCGACAAGGCTTGCGATGAGCTCGGGAGGGTCTTGAACGGCCTGATTAATTCAACTCGGAATTTGGTATCGACCTGCTTCCTGCGTCCTCTCTCCCGCCTCCTGCTTCCTGCCTCCTGATATAATATTTTTCGCCCTCAACGAAAGGCGCGTATTCCGCGCAGGCAGGGAGTGGTTCGCGGAAGTGGTGGAATTGGCAGACACACCATCTTGAGGGGGTGGCGCCGAAAGGCATGCGGGTTCAAGTCCCGCCTTCCGCACCATCCGACCCTCGGCCAATCTTAAGAAAGGCACGGGCGCCAGCGCGCCCCCATCTGAATCCAGCATGTGGGTAGTAGCTCTAACTGTTATTCACGTTGTGGTTTGCCTGTTTCTGATCCTGGTGGTGCTGCTGCAGAGCGGGCGCGGCGCCGACGTGGCCGCGGCCTTTGGCGGTATGGGCAGCCAGACCGCCTTCGGCCCGCGCGGTTCGGCCACGGTGTTGTCGCGCGCCACCCAGTGGTCGGCCGTCATCTTTATGATTACGTCCATCACCCTCTCGATCATCGCCTCCCGCCGCTCGACCAGCAGCTCGGTGCTGGGCAACATCAAGCCCAGCCAGAGCAACAGCCAGCCGGCTCAGGCGCCCAAGCCCGGATCGCCGGCGAAATAACTGGCAACTGGCCACTAAGTATGATTCACGAGATTCTTCCTGTCGGACCACTGGCGTGTAACTGCTCCGTCATTGGTGATGAGACCACCCACGAAGCCATGGTCATCGATCCCGGCGACGAGGTTGACGAGATCATGGCCATCGTCCGCAAGCATGGCCTGACAGTGAAGCAGATTGTCGTCACCCACGGACACATCGACCACGTCGGCGGGGCCATGAAGCTGAAGCGGCTCACCGGCGCTCCCATCCTTCTCAACCAGAACGACTACGACCTGCTGAAGACCGCGGACCAGGTGGCGGCCTGGCTGGGGATGGCGCCTCCGGGCAAAATCGATATCGATCAGGACCTCTCGGCGGGCGAGGTCGTGGGCGTGGCGAGCCTGAAAGCGGAAGTGATGCACACCCCCGGCCACACTGAAGGGAGCATCTGCCTGCACTTTGCTCCCCAGCAGAAGCTGATCGCCGGCGACACGCTGTTTGCCGGCAGCATCGGCCGTACCGACCTGCCCGGCGGCAACTTCAGGAAGATCATGCACTCGCTGAAAGGCCCGGTGATGTCGCTGCCTGACGAGACAGTCGTTGTCCCTGGCCACGGCCCGCTGACGACGATCGGCGAAGAGCGGGAGACGAATCCCTTCATTCTCGGCCGCTACGGTGAGTAATAACAAAGCCAATCCGCCGGCAAGCACGCTCGTGGGAGCACAAGCGTTGTTTCGGGACGACTGCCAGATCGAACTCGAAGCGGTCGCCGTTATTCCGTAGGTCTCGTTAGGGTTCCAATTGCGTAGAGCAACCGCTTTATTCCCTCGGCAAACACCCCCGTCGGGGTGATCAGACTGGCCACCAAATACCCCTCCCCGGGAAAATCATAAAAATGTCCGGGGTGGACAATCACCGAGTGCTGCTCCAGCAATTCGACCGCGAGGTCTTCATCGGAGCGCGTCGCCGGCACTCGCAACACCGCGTACCAGCCGCCCTCAACGTCCAGCCGCGTAACCACTTTCTGCTGCGCAAGTTGACGGTCGAGCTCTGCCAGGTTGGCAGCAATCCGCTCTTTCACTTGCTTCTGGATTCCTTCGCGCCGCGCCAGAAACTCCGGCAACGCAAGCTGCACCGGCGTGCCAACCGACAGATAGGTGTCGGCGATAACCTCCAGCCGGGCAAGTGCTTCTCGCGCCAGTTCGGGCGCGCCGCTGACGACTATCCACGCCAGCTTCATCTGCGGCAACGCGCAGATTTTTGATATCCCGCTCAGGGTGAAGGTCAACGCCTGGCGCGCGCCGGCGAAGCTCGGACGGGCGAGACCATCGTGCGTGTAGTCGAGAAACACCTCGTCGGCTATGAGCGCAAGCTGTCGCGCTCGACAGAGCTCATCAAGGATGTCCATCTCCGCCGGCTTCACGAAGGAGCCCGTGGGATTGTTGGGATGGACCACCAGGATGGCGCCCGTGCGCGTGGTTAGCGCTTCGCTCAGCCCGTGCAGATCGATTTGCCAGCCGTGGTCGTAGAGCAGTGGATAAAGGACCAGTTTCACGTCAAGAAGCGCAGCCAGAAACTCAAACAGCGGGTAGCTGGGCGCGGGCACCAGCACCTCGTCGCCAGGGTTGCATAGCAATCGAAAGAGGAAGCTGTATCCCTCGCTGGTGCTGGCGGTAAGGACAACCTGCCCCGGATCGACCTCCGTGCCGCGCTGCCGGTAGTAATCGCAAACCGCTTCCCGCGCCAGACGCAGCCCCTTAGGATGCGGATCGTACGCGAGCCCGCGCGGGTCTTGCAGAGCGGACAGCAGAGAGGGATCGTAGGCGAATCCGCAGCGCGTCGGATTCGACTCGCTGAGGTCGAGCACTTCCCTGCCCGCAGCGCGGTGGCGCTCCAAGGCGGCAGAGAAGCGATTGGGCTCAAGCGTCCATCCGGTGCGGGCAGCGAACATGCGAGCTGCAGCCTACAGGATGGTGACAGTAAGTTTCCAGTTTCTCGTTTCTCGTTCTCGACAGAGGCGAGCGCTGCACTCCTTGTTTCGGGAGACTTGAAACGGGAACCAGGGACCCTCGCCGGTCACGCCGCCTGGGTCGCTTGTTCCCGGGGTTGCGCCGGCAGGAAGATGGAGAACACCGTCGCGTGGCGACCGGGGCGCGCGCTGGAGCGCATGCGGATGTCGCCGCCGTACTTGTGGATGATGCCTGCGGAGAGCCACAGGCCCAATCCCGTTCCACTCTCGCCCTTGGTAGTGTAGAAAGGCTCGAAGATGTGCTGGCGGTGCTCAGGAGGGATGCCGGGGCCGTTGTCGGCGATCACCACCCGCACCCCGTGCTGTTCCGGCTGATGCCAGTCGCGGGACTCAAACACATGCAGCCTCACCTCACCGTCCTCGCCCACAGCTTCCAGCGCATTCACGATCAGGTTGGAGAACACCCGGCGCATCTCCCCGGGAAAGCCACGGATCTCCGGCTGCAGCTCGAAGTGTCTCTCGACGCGAATGCGCCGAGCGTGAATCCGAGGCGCATAAAGTTCCAGCACGTTTTCCAGCAGATCGGAGATACGAAGGCTAACCGGCGCCGCCGACTCGCGGTAGAAGCCCAGCGCCTGCCGGGTGATGTGCACGATGTGCGCGACTTCTTCTCCGGCCATGTCGACGTACTGGCGCGTGCGCTCGTCCAGCGGGCATTGGTTTTGCAGCAGGTAGAGCAGGTTGGAGACCGATTCCAGCGGATTGTTGATCTCGTGCGCAATCGAGGCCGCCAGCCGCCCGGTGGCCGCCAGTTTCTCGGAGTGGCGCAGCGCGTCCTCGAGGCGCTTCCGTTCGCTGTTGTCGCGGACAAGAGCGACCATGCCGATCTCTCGCCCCTGATCCCGCGCCGCCGCCAGCGTCATCTCCACTTCCACCAGCGAGCCGTCGGCACGGCGACACGCCAGCCCGCGACGGACCGGGCGATCTCCCACACGTGCCGCCTCCAGCATCGCCGTGAACTCGGACCGCGAGGAGGGCGGCACGACGAATTCCATGCGACGTCCCACTGCCTCCGCCTGGGAATACCCGAACAGCCGTTCTGCCGCCGGATTCCAGATCACGACCTCGCCTTGCAGATTCAGGCAAAGGATGCCGTCCTGGCCGTGGGTCAGGACACCCGCCAGATAGCCGTCGATAGAGAGCGATTCCGCCATGTGACTGATGGCCGGGGTCGGCTGCACACCCACACCTGCCCTCCCCTTGGGATGCTGGAAAAGGCGGCAGCGGTGTCCGCTGGCGGGGTAGTAAACCGAATTCGCGAGCGCGATGGTCCCAAGAAGGACCTCGCGTAGGTCAGCGGCCTGCGGAAGGTGTATTACTTACTGCCTGCACGGCCCCGAGAGGAGGACTTCACAGTTCTGGAAGGCTCGATTTTATCTCTCGCCATCTCGGGTGGCACGGCCAAGCCCGCGTGTTCCAGCTTCTTTCCTGTGACCCGTTCGATGGCTTCCAACAGCCTTGCCGATGCTTCGCCTTTCACTACATAAGCGTTCACTTGGGCGAGCAATCGTTCCGGTACTTCGCGCGGGAAACCTGTCAGCAGGACGATCGGCAGCCGTGGGTTCTTTTTCTTAATCGCCTGTGCCACCGCCTCTCCGTCCATGCCTTCCATGCGATAGTCCAGGATCACGGCATCCACCGCCTGCTGCTCCAAAATCTGCAAGGCCCGGACGCCGTTCTCGGCGGTAAGCACCGCGCAGCCCCGGGATTCCAGCATGGTCTTCCGGATGCGGAGTGCCGCCACATAGTCGTCTATGCAGAGCAGCCTGAGCATGATATGAAAAAGAGAAGAAAGTCCCCGATGCCAACAGGTAACTCCAGCGTTAAGCCTTGTCAAGGGTAAATCAGCCGTCGGCACGGACGCCCCCGCCTCGCTGGATGGCCGCATAGCGCTCAAGCAGCTGGTTCACATCACGCCGGCCTCCACCGCCTTGGCTGAAAAACTGCCCGCTGAGCGGGCAGGAGATGCCAGCATCCACGGCAAGCGGTTAAAATCCGTCCGAAGAGATGTTTACACGTGCCCTGCTGGTGGTCGCGCTGGCCGGTCTGCTCACCTCGACCTTCTACCTCTTGCTGGTCGGGTTAGCCGTGGTTCGCTTCCGTAAGAAGAGCCGTGGCGCGCGCTGCTCCGCTGGCAAGCTCCCGCCGGTCACTCTGCTCAAGCCGCTCCACGGCATCGAACCGCAGCTCCGCGACAGCCTCGAGAGTTTTTTCCGCATCGACTACCCCCAGTTCGAGATTATCTTTGGGGCCCGCACTCTGGATGATGCCGCCCTCGCGATTGTTCGCGAACTCATGCGTAACCACCCCCAGGTGCCGGTCAAGCTGGTGGCCTCCGGCGAGCCGGCGTGGCCGAACGCAAAGTGCTGGTCGCTGATGAAGATGGTCGGGGAGGCGCGTTTCCAGCACCTGGTCATCAGCGACAGCGACGTGGAAGTTGCGCCTGATTATCTGCGGGATTTGATTCCGGCCCTGCTGGAGCCCGGTGTGGGCTGCGTGACCACCGTCTACCGCGGCAAACCGACCGATGGGCTGTGGGCGCGCCTGGAAGCTCTGGGGATGTCGGTCGAGATGACCGCGGGAGTGCTGGTGGCGGAGATGCTGGAGGGCATGAAGTTCGCGCTCGGCCCCACCATGGCCGTGCACCGGGAAGTTCTGCAAAAGATCGGCGGCTTCGCCGCCTTCGCCGACTATTGTTCGGACGATTTTCTGCTGGGCAAGGAAATCGCTGCCGCCGGGTACAAAGTCATCCTCTCGCCTCACGTCATCGACCACGTCATCCTGCACGAGTCGCTGCGGCAATCGCTGGCGCATCAGACGCGCTGGATGAAAAGCACCCGCTATTCCCGGCCCAAAGGTCACCTCGGAATGGCCCTCACCTTCGCTATGCCGTATGGCGCGCTCGGTCTTGTGGCAGCCGCGGCTTCGGGCCGGCTCTTGCTGGGCGGGATGGTCTTCGCCGCCGCGTATCTCAATCGCGCGCTGCTTTCGCTTGTCGTCGGCTGGGGCGCGGTCCATGATCCGCGCTCGCTCAGCTATTGCTGGCTCTATCCTCTTCGCGACTTGATGGGATTCGGCTACTGGTTGGCCAGCTACTTCAGCGACAAAATCCGCTGGCGCGGGGAGCGCTACCGGCTGGAGGTCGGCGGGAAGATGGTAAGGATCACTGGTGATTGAGCCATTGATTCATTGACTCATTGATGCATTGAGGGCGCTGGCTCAATGAGTCAATGGATCGGTCTTCTTCACTCCCGTTCCCCGCCAGCTATTGTTGGTGCGCTGCGTGATCAGCACTTCGGAAAGTCCGGCGCTCGAGAACCAGTCTTCGATCTCGGCGCGGCTGTGATAGAAGGCCGTCGGCGCTACCAGATGATCGAACACGTTCCAGAAGTTCTCCGCGAACGAGTAGCCGGAAATCGCGCACAGATAATCGGAATAGAACAACAGCCTCTTCAGCCGCGGACGGTTTCGCGCCGGGCGATAGAGAAGCTTGAGCGCAAGGTAGAGCGGCAGCGACAGCAGGAACGAGAGCCCGCGCGTCACGGCTCGCGGTGCGCGCGACGTGAAGTGGATGCGCACAGGATTGACGATCTTCTCGATCCACCAGTTGCCTTCCTTGCCGTACACCCAGATCACGGCGCGGCCGCCGGGCCGCAGGTGGCGGACCAGAGAGAGAAATCCCTGCTTGGGATCGGGAAGATGATGCAGCACCCCAATGCTGTAAAACAGGTCGCAGGGCGCGAGCATGGGCAGATGGTAGATGTCAGCTTGCAGGATGTGGACATTGGGCAGTTGCCGGGTGTTCTGGTAGGCGGCCTCGACCGCATCGGAGAGGTCGATGCCCACCACCTCGCGCGCGCCGAACTCGGCGCAGAGCCATGCGTGGCGGCCTTTGCCGCAGCCCGCGTCCAGGACCACGCGGTCGTGGAACGCTTCCGGCTGGAGGGGATGCACCCAGTCGAGAAACTCCGCCCGATACTGCTCGTTTAACTCCGAGTAGTGGGTCCACTCATACCCGAAGGCCGCCGCTGTGGCTTGCTTCTCCGCCGAAAGCTCCGCCGGTAGAAAGCGCGGAATTCCGCGAATGATCGGGAAACTTGCCGCGCACGCAGGACAGGTGAGCGAGCCCTCGACAATCTCTCCGGCTTCTTCGCGCTCGACGTGCAGCTCGAACGCGCGGTGGCACGGCGGGCAGGCGAGGTAGTCGAGGAGTCTGCGCTTCATGAATTGTGTCGCTGGAGAACCGCAGTATATATGAGCCGCCGTCCGCCACCGGTTTGCTAGAATCGAAATCGAATGTGCGGCATCGTCGGATTCACGCATAAGGAGCGCTCTTCGAGTGGCGAACGCATCCGCGAGGCCAGCGCGACGCTGCTGCACCGCGGCCCCGATCAGCAGGGCGTTTTCGAGACCCCCAACGTTTCGCTCGGCGCCGTCCGGCTGAAGATTATCGACCTCATCTCCGGCGAGCAGCCCATGCGCAGCGACAACGGCGACACTGCGCTCGTTTTCAATGGCGAGATCTACAACTATGCCGCAGTGCGCGAAGAACTGAAGGCGCGTGGACGTCGTTTCGCGACCCGCAGCGATACGGAAGTCGTGCTCCAAGCCTTCCTCGAGTGGGACACCGGCTGCTTCGCCCGCCTGCGCGGAATGTTCGGCCTGGCCCTGTGGACGGAATCGCGGCGGCGCCTGGTGCTGGCCCGTGACCGCCTGGGCATCAAGCCGCTCTACTACACCCGCCGCGGCGACGACATCTATTTCGCCTCGGAGCTGAAGGCCATCTTCGTGCATCCCGAGATCGACCGGAACATCGACCTCGACGGACTCAACTGCTACCTCCGCCTGAACTGGGTACCCGCGCCGCACACGTTGGTGCGCGACATTTTGAAGCTGCTGCCCGGGCACTTTCTGGTATGGGAAGCGGGCGAGGTGGGCACTGAAGCTTACTGGCGTTGCCCCCCCGAGCCCGCGCAAGTGACACTGGAAGATGCCAAGCAGCAGCTCGATTCCCTGCTGCAACACTCGGTGAAGGAGCATCTGGTGTCGGACGTTCCGCTAGGCGTTTGGGCCAGCGGGGGCATCGATTCCTCAACCATCCTGCACTATGCCGCCGCGGCCAGCCCGTCGCGGCTAAAGACGTTCTCCATCACCTTCAAAGGGCGCAGCTTCGACGAGAGCCGCTACATCCGCGAGGTGGCGCATCTCTACGGCACTGACCACACCGAGTTTGACCTCAGCCCCGGGACCGAACTGGTGGACGCCATCCAACAATTCGCCTACTACTCGGACGAGCCCAGCGCCGACGCTGGCTCGCTCCCCGTCTGGTTCCTCTCCAAGATGAGCCGTCAGCAAGTGACGGTGGCGCTCAGCGGCGAAGGCGCCGACGAGCTTTTCGGTGGCTATCTCACCTACCGCGCCGACCGTTATGCGCGAATGGCGCACGCGCTCCCGGCTATGCTGCGGCGAGCGGCAGCATCGGCCGCACACTTGTGGCCGGTCTCCGACGACAAGATCAGCTTCGAATACAAGCTCAAACGCTTTCTGGAAGGGTCACTGCTTTCACTCGAAGAGGCGCACGTCTTCTGGAACGGGACCTTCACCTCCGACGAGCTGCGAACATTCTTCTTGAGAGCCGATGCTGAGCCCATTCGCCGTCTGCTGGGCGACATGCCCGCGGGAGACGGTCTCGATCGCTTTCTGCTCTTCGACCAGCGCTACTACCTGCCCGACGACATCCTTTACAAGGTCGATCGCATGAGCATGGCGCATTCGATGGAGGTGCGTCCGCCGTTCCTCGACCATCGCATCGTGGAATTCGCCGCCGCGCTTCCGCAGGGCTATAAAGTTCGCGGTTCGGAGCTGAAGTTTATCCTCCGTGAACTGATGAAGGGTAAGCTGCCGCACTCCATCCTGTATCGCAAGAAGAGCGGCTTCGACATCCCGGCGCACGACTGGTTCCGCGGGCTGCTGAAGCCACTGCTGCTCGACACCGTGACTGCGGCGGCGGCCGAGCAAACAGGTCTGTTCCGCTGGCGGGGAATCGAATCCGTAATCCGCGATCACCTGGAAAGACGAGGCAATTTCGGTTACCACTTGTGGGGACTCCTGATTCTGTTTTTGTGGCTGAAGCGCTGGAACATTCGCGGCGCGGATTCAGCCGAGGGCGCCAGGACCGGCGCTCGCGCGCCCCATCGCGTCTAATCCTGCCAGGTGCTACAATCCTGCCTCCGCGGATAAGCTATGCTCGAGTACAAAACCAGACAAACTGGTGACGTCACCATCATCGACTTGAAGGGACCGATTACCCTGGGGGAAGCCCTGGCATATGGTATGGAGTCGGAGGAGAAAGCTGGCGCCGGCCCACGGCCGGTGGTGGTGGGTGAGATTGTCCGCCGGCTGCTGCAGGAAGGACGCCGCAAGATCCTGATCAACCTCCACGACGTCAGCTACATCGATAGCTCCGGCATCGGCGAGCTAGTGGGAGCCTTCACCAGCGTACAGGGGCGGGGCGGCCAGCTCAAGCTGCTGAATCCGGCGGCCAAGGTAGTCAATGTTCTGCGGCTCACTCGCCTCGATCACTTGTTTCCTGTCGAGACCGACGAAGCTACCGCCATCCAGTCGTTCGCGCTACCGGGCTGAAGCCTGGCGGGCGCTCACGCCGGCGTGGCACGCCTCGCACATCATTTTGCCCTCGATTTCGTTCAAGTGCCGCTGGACTTCAAGCGCGGTCGGGCCTTTGCCGGCATTCGATTCTTGGCGCTCAGCAAGCTTCAGCAACGATTTCAGCAATTGCTGCTGCCGGGAAAGGAGCTCGCGTGCTGCCGGGTCGACCGCTTCCAGCTTGGCAGCGTCCGCCTGGGCCTGCTCAACCCGTGCCCGCAGCGAATCGAGCTCCACCCGGTTCGCCAGATAAAGATCGAGCGGCACCACGCGGATCTCCGCCCGCCGCCACATGCGTTCATCGACGCCGGTTGGGTGGGCCGGCATCATCTGGTTCAAGCGAGGAGTGCCGTGGTCGGTCAATGCCGGATCGGAAAGGCTCTGGGCCAAGACCAAGGCACTCCCGACACCCAGAACCAACAGGAGGGCTATTCTGCACATACACACCTCCCCGCACACGATTTTCTCCGCCCATTGTCGGCCTTGAAATCCGCCGCAGGTAGGACCGAGCGCACCAAGGGCTGTGATGCCTCCGGGCAGTGAGCGCCGAGCTGAGGCGCCATTCGCCGCGAACTTTTCAGCTTGAGAACCACCGGGCGGGGCCTGACAATCATCCAAGAAAGAAAAGCATGCAAAGCCCCCAGCATCCTCGCCGGATGATTCTGCGCGAGACCGTCAACGTGGCGCTCGATACCTTCCGCGACTACAAGGTGCGGTTCACGCTGACGGCGCTGGGCATGGTGATCGGCACGGCGTCGCTGATCCTGGTGGTCACCATCGGGCTGACCGGCAAACAGTACGTTCTCGACCAGATCCAGGGCATCGGCGCCAACATGATCTACGCCTTCTACGAGGGCGAGGGCGCCAACACCGCCACGCTCCAGGACTACCTCACCGTGAACGACATGCGCGCCGTCGAACAGCAAGTGCCCGGGGTAGTGGCGGCTTCTCCCATGGTGACCCTCCACCAGCGCGTCCCCATCGGCGGCGGCAAGGAGCAGGACGTGCTGGTGCTGGGGGTCGATCCGCCATACCGCCGGATCCGCAACCTTGATGTGCTGGACGGCCGCTTCTTTGATGAGCTCGACGTGCGGGCGCACGGCAAGGTGGCCACCCTCACCCAGCATCTCGCCGAGCGCATTTACGGCAGCCAGGACGCCGCCATCGGCAAAACCCTGCGCCTCAGCGGACTGCCCTTCACCGTGATCGGCACCTTCAAGGAACGGGTGGAAACCTTCGGTCAGTCCGAACTGGCGGCGGACACGATTGTGATTCCCTACTCGGTGAGCCGGTACTTCATCCCCGGGAACAAGGTCGACCAGATCTTCTTCTCCATGGCCGACCCGGCGGAGGTCGAGCCGGCCACTGCCGCCATCAGGAGGATTCTGCAGGCGCGCCACCGCCCGGAATCGGTGTACCGGGTGGAGAACCTCACGCAGTTGCTCGCCGTCGCCGCCAAAACCGCCAACGCGCTCACCCTGGTGCTGCTGCTGGTGGCGCTGGTGACGCTGCTGGTCAGCGGGGTGGGCATCATGAACATCATGCTGGCCACGGTGAGCGCCCGCACCCGCGAAATCGGCATCCGCAAAGCCGTGGGGGCAACCGCGACCGAGATCAAGCTCCAGTTCCTGGCCGAGGCGGTGCTCATCTCGCTCATTGGAGGCGCCATCGGCATCGCTGTGGGCCTGGCGCTGCCCGTCTCGGTGCGCATCTTCACCGCCTACAACATTCCGATCTCAGGATTCTCGGTGGTCGTGGCCATCGCCGTGTCCTCGCTGGTCGGCATCCTGTTCGGAACCGTGCCCGCAACCCGCGCCGCGCAGATGGACCCCATCACCAGCCTGCGGTACGAATAGCCGCTTTGAAGCTGCCTCCAGTTGAAAGCCCCGCCCGCGCAGTGTAGTTTGGACTAAGGAAAGCGAGACCGTAAGGATGCCCGTGCGCCCCCCAGAGCCGGATCTGTCGGGATTGAAGATCGACGAGCACGCTCGCCCGCGCAGCGGGAGCAAGTGGCTGCGCTGGATCGCCGCCGCGGTCGGGTTGTGCTTCCTGGTGTTTGCTGCGGGCTTTGTCCTCATCGGAAAGACGCCGAGCGTGCAACTGGCCGCCGCTCACAGCATTTCGGGAGATACGCGCGTGGCGCTGCTGAACGCGAGCGGTTACGTGACCCCGCGCCGCCGCGCCACGGTGGCCGCCAAGATCACCGGCCGCGTCATCAAGATGAACGCCGAGGAAGGCATGCATGTGCAGGCGGGCGAGGTGCTGGCGGTGCTGGATGAGTCGGACGCGCGCACGCGCCTGGTCTCCGCCCAGGCCGATCGCGACGCCACCGCCGCCGCGCTCGCCGACCTGCGCGTCAACCTCGCCAACGCCGAGCGTGAACTGCGCCGCACCCTAGGGCTGGAACAGGCAGGCGTCAGCAGTCCGCAGGCCCTGGACCTGGCGCGCACCACGGCGGAGAGCTATCAAGCGCGCATCAAGGCGACCGAGGAGCAGGTGCAGGCCGCCGACGCGCGTATCAAGGTGGCGCAGCAGGATTTGGACAATTGCGTCGTGCGCGCACCTTTCGCCGGC
>Ga0335081_10006696_pt1 | contig 18362 bp, 20 predicted proteins | sample Lox_Sample_35_FD_206713 | JGI IMG/M metagenome (GOLD analysis project Ga0335081, IMG submission 206713) | Soil microbial communities from Loxahatchee National Wildlife Refuge, Florida, United States - Lox_Sample_3.5 | ecosystem: Environmental > Terrestrial > Soil > Wetlands | place: USA...
ACTGCGGTTCGCAGCTTGGCGGTGTTCGGGCTTCCACATCGGGCGCTCCATCGCGAATCAAGCGCCCAACAATGAATCACATCCGATTCATCAGACTCAAGAACTTCCCGGATCGGCTCTTAGCAATGATGTAGCAAAGCTTCTCGGTGGAAATCGACAGATCAGGGGCGGTCTCACGCATCGCGCTTTCTCATCGGCAAAAATGTTATTTATCATCGCAAATTGGACTCACAAATCCTTGACTTAGATCAAGACAAACTCACGATGCGCTGCGGCCCGTTCGACGGTGCGGCAATGAGCTGATCGAGTAGACCTTGGCTGCGACCAATCGGACTTTTGATCTAGATCATTTTCGTCCTTCCGATGCCAGTACACGTTGCGACCGTTAGACCGGGTTGGCCGCACCCCTCAATCCCGACACCCAAGCGGCCAGCCAGCGTAACGGCTAACACGCGTCAGAGCCCCAAGCCGGCGTCCCCCTTGGCTTGGGGCTCGCATGCGTCAACACGCCATGCAGCCTAACCAACCAACTTGCAACCTTGCGTCGTCCCATTAGGAGGCCTCCTCTTAGACGTTCCGGAGAAGCTGACGCGAGGTATCCCTGGGGCAACATTGCATCTTCAATCGGCAGATATCGCAATCGCGCTTGCTGGCCCTACGGACGCATGTCATCGTACCTGATCCGGCCGGTCGTGGTCAGAAGCTTGCTGGCCGGACGGTGTAAATATCGCGCGCCTTGTAGTTGAAGTCATCGCGCGAGAAGGTGGCCAGCCAATCGAGGGTCGGCGCGGACCCATAGGCACTATCAGCCGCGAGCCGTTTGGGCTTCAGGCCAAAGCGCTCCTCAGTCCGATCAATCATGGTCCTGGCCACCCCGAAGCGTCGTCGGCTAGTGAAATCTGGACGCCGAGACCGCATACGAAGCTGACCGCAGCCAATGCAAAAAGCGTACGAAACTTGACCATGACAGCTGCCTTCTTTGTTAGAAAGAGGTCATGTATCTATGAGCGATGTTTATGCTCCTCTTTCGGCACCCCAGGAGTCGTAGTACCCCGTTCGATTTGGTGTTTCTGAACAAAAGATCCAATAAATGCGCCCAATGTCAGTTTGGCCAAATCCAAGAAACTTGTTTTGTCGAACATTGCGGCAAGAACTGGAAAATCGTCCGGGGGAATCACACGAATGTATGCTGAGCCGGCCGAACGCAGCAATCGAACGCCAAACATAGCGCTTATTATCGAACCGACCAAAAGCAGCAAGTGCTGAAGGTAGGCATATACAAACGCATAAATGGGAGCTTTATCCAAAAACTCGGACGCCACGGGCTGAGGCCCAAGATAAATACAGACGTATCCAACAAGAATAAAGCCAAGGAAGGAGAGTGCGATAAAGACGAAGCCTCCAAGCGAGAGATACTGATTTAGACTGGTCGAATCGATCTCCGTTCGATGAGATAATTTTGCTTCGCCGGCGGTCGCATGTACGCTCATGACACTCTCCTCGACACACTCGCATGGGGCGATCATTTAGCTGCACTAAATCACACAGCTAATCCTCAAATTTGATTGACATAGATCAAACCGGCATCGGACATGCATCATCACTGTCCAGCACAGCCAGATAGGTGCGCAATACGGGTAGGCGACGGCTTGGTTGGTCGGCTCGATCAGCAAGGCATGCCATGACGTAGAATTGCACCGCGAGCTTGAAAAGTGGGTCATTCGAGCCACCCACTCGCTTGCCGACCACATGGAACGTCAAACCGCTAGCATCGAAGCCACCGGCAAGGCGGTCGAAATAAACTAGGGAGCGTCATGACGTCAGGCGCGAACAACCAACAAATTATCCAGAACCAGTGCTGCACTCCCGCGATTGCTGGTCGCGGCACGGCACACTATCATGCAATATTCATGGTGGCGTAACAGGGTGCGGAGTCCGAACGGATGCCCGCCGGATCGACTAACATAAAGAGCGTCGTTATCCTCGGCGCTGCAGGGCGCGATTTTCATAATTTCAATGTGGTGTTCCGAGACGATGCTACGATCCGTGTCGTCGCCTTCACCGCAGCACAAATTCCGGGCATCGCCGGACGCCACTACCCGCCCCTACTCGCCGGCCCCCTTTATCCCGACGGCATTCCGATCGTCGATGAAAGCAATATCGAACAACTGTGCCGCCGCTACGCCGTCGATCAGGTCGTCTTTGCCTACAGCGACGTTCCGCACCAGCACGTGATGCATCTGGCGTCCCGTGCACTCGCTGCGGGTGCCGACTTCGCGTTGCTCGGGCCGAACCGGACCATGCTGCAATCATCTCTGCCGGTCATTGCAGTCACCGCCGTGCGAACAGGTTGCGGGAAATCGGCCATCGCGCGCTGGCTCGGGCAGCACTTGCATGATCGCGGCTTACGGGTCGCCGTCCTGCGTCATCCCATGCCCTATCGCGATCTGGCCTCGGAACGAGTGCAGCGTTTCGCCGCGATGGCCGACATCGATGCGGCAAACTGCACGGTGGAAGAGAGGGAGGAATACGAGCCTCACGTTGCGGCCGGCAATGTGGTGTTTGCCGGCGTCGACTACACCGCCACTCTGCGCGCCGCCGAAGCCGACGCCGATATCATCGTCTGGGATGGCGGCAATAACGATTTTCCGTTCGTGCGGCCGAGCCTGAGTATTGTGGTGATTGATGCCCTGCGGCCAAGCCAGATCGATACCCATCACCCAGGCGAGACCGTGGCGCGCATGGCCGATATATTCGTCATCAACAAGGTCGACGCAGCATCGGCCGCGGACATCAATGTCGCCGAACGCAAGCTCCGCGAGATCATGCCCGCGGCGCCCATCGTGCATGCGGCCTCGCCGATCAGCCTCGACGACGCGGCGGCCGTGAAAGGCCAGCGCGCGTTGGTCATTGACGACGGCCCGACGATCACCCATGGCGGCATGCCCCATGGCGCGGCATTTGTGGCGGCGGTCGCCGCAGGCGCCATAGTCATCGATCCGCGACCGGCCGCGGCGCCGATGTTCGAGCGCCTGTTCGAAGCCTATCCGCATATTGGGAATGTGCTGCCCGCCATGGGCTACAATCCTGAGCAGCTCGGTGCATTCGAGGCGACAATCAATGCCGCGGACGCCGACGTCGTCGTCACCGGCACGCCGGTCGATCTAGGCCGGTTGCTTCGGCTCAACAAACCGATCGTCCGGGCGCGTTACGTGTTTGCCGAAACCGGCGAGCCGAGACTGTCGGCTTTGGTCGACGTATTCTTGGATACAGTCCGCGAGACCTAGGAGCCGCAGATGCTGGTCGTCATCGCCCTCGGCGGCAATGCGCTGCTGCGCCGCAATGAGCCGCCCGAGGCGGAAATCCAGCGCAACAACATCGTCAAGGCTGCGGTTGAGTCGGTCGCGCCCATTACCCGCGAGCACAAGACCATCGTGACCCACGGCAACGGCCCGCAGATCGGGCTACTCGCGCTGCAGGCGGCGGCATTTCGCGAGGTACAGCCTTATCCGCTCGACGTGCTCGGCGCCGAGACCGAGGGCATGATTGGGTACCTCATCGAGCAGGCGCTCGCCGCGGCGCTGCCCGGCCGCGAGGTCGCCACGCTCTTGACGCAGGTAGAGGTCGATCCGGCTGATCCGGCTTTTGGTGCGCCGACCAAGCCGATCGGCCCGGTCTATGGCGAAGCGGAAGCTCGCGCGCTGACGGCGGGCCACGGTTGGGCGTTTGCGCGGGAGGCGGCCGGTTATCGCCGCGTCGTCGCATCGCCGACGCCACTGAGAATCCGCGAATTCAATGCAGTGCGGCTCCTGGTCAATGCCGGTGTCACAGTCATCTGTGCTGGCGGGGGCGGCATTCCAGTCGTCATCACGCGGCAAGGCGGCGTGCGCGGTGTCGAGGCAGTGATCGACAAGGACTATGCGGCCGCGCTGCTCGCCGAACAGATCGGCGCCGATGCCTTGCTGCTTTTGACTGATGTCAAAGCGGTCTGGACGGCGTGGCCGGCGGCATCCGGCAGCCAGCCCATCGGCGAGATCACGCCGGCGGCGCTTCGCGCGTACCGGTTCGAAACCGGCTCGATGGCGCCGAAGGTCGAAGCCGCATGCCGATTTGCGGAACGGACCGGACGCATGGCCGCGATCGGCGCAATGGCGGACGCGCAAGCGGTCCTGGCCGGCCGGGCAGGCACCACCATCAAGACGTAAAGCTCTACGTGGTTTCGCCGATCAGTCAGCGGGAGTGGCATGCAATTGACCCAAATCAATGCGCCAGGGTCGCTGAGCCGTCACTCAAAAGCGGCGCGGGTGCCGTAAGCGCAAAACCGCGGCAAGTTGCTGCAATTTCCAGCGACCCAACAACGGCGCAAATGAGCTACAGGCAGCGACATGAAACAGTCTGCGTTCGATGCCTCAGTGTTCAAGCGCCAATTTCCGGGCTTGGCGGATGGTAGCTTGCACTATCTGGACAGCGCCGCAACTGCGCAAATGCCAGACTGTGTCCTCGATACGCTACGCCGTTTTGAAATTGAGGCGCGCGCGAACGTCCACGAAGGCCTGCATCGACGCGCGCGGCTTGCAACCGAAGCGTATGACGGCGCACGCAAACGTGTCGCCCGATTTTTGAATGCAAACGACGAAAGCGAGATCATTTTCACCTATGGGACGACCTCCGCGATCAACCTGCTCGCTAGCTCATTCGGCGCCCTGTTGTCGCGCGGCGATGAGATTTTGCTGTCGCAACTCGAGCACCACAGCAACTTGGTGCCCTGGCAGCAGCTGGCCGAGCGTCAGGGAGTGGTCTTGCGATTTCTGCCAATGACGGCAGACGGCCGGCTCGACCTCACAGCACTGGACTCACAACTAACAATGCGCTGCCGTCTTATAGCGCTCACCCACTGCTCAAATGTCAGCGGTGCGGTGACCGACGTCGCCCGAGTTGTGGCGGCGGCGAGCGTGGTCGGCGCAAAAATCATGCTCGACGGCGCACAACGCGCACCGCACGGTCCCATCGATGTGCAAAAGCTCGGCGTCGACTTCTACGCCTTCTCGGGTCACAAGACATACGGACCGACCGGAATCGGTGTGTTATGGGGACGTCACGATTTGTTGCAAACCATGCCGCCGTTCATGACCGGTGGACAAATGATCCTCGATGTGGCGCCGACGCATGCGATGTTCCGACCACCACCGCGCCGCTTCGAGGCAGGTACCCCGCCGATCGCCGCCGCAATCGGACTCGGCGCTGCCCTCGAATGGATGCAAGCGCTCGATTGGCCCGCCATTCAGCTGCACGAAAAGCATCTGACGCAGCGGCTGCTCAGTGCAATCGATTCCGTTCCTGGCGCGCGGGTATTGGGGCCTGTCGATTTGCAGGATCGGCGCGGCGTGGTTTCCTTTGTGGTCGACGGATTTTCAGCCGAGCAGGTGTGTAGGCATTTCGACGCGCACGATGTCGCCCTGCGCGGTGGCCATCACTGCGCGCAACCACTTATTCGCGCATTCGGCGTCGAAGGCGCGAGCCGTGCAAGCATCGCACCTTACAGCGTCGATGGGGATATCGACGCGTTCGAGAACGGGCTCGACGCCCTGACACGCTGCCGTTCGGGCCTAAAGCGACGCGATGATCCGATGCGGAACTTGAAGAACGGATAGATTTTAGTCCGAGGAAAGCACAAATGCGGAATATCCTGGTAGCGACAGACGGATCCGCGGTCGCAAGCCGCGCGATCGACACTGCCGCAAAGCTTGTGCTCGCGGTGAACGGAACGCTGACGATCGTCACCGTCGGCGTCGCGCTCACCGAAACGGAGCAAAGACCATTTCGCCAATTCGCGCAGCTCGAAGGAATAACCGACGTCGCTGAGACGCTGGCGCAGCGAACGCTCCACGAGGCCGAGCAACGGGCGCGACGGGCCGGCGTCGTGTCGGCCAAGACGCTCCTCACATAGGGCGACCCAGCGCAAAAAATCATGGAGACTATCAGTCTCGACACCATAGACACAGTCGTGGTCGGACGGCGCGGCCGCGGGCAGCTTTCCGGGTTACTGCTCGGAAGCGTCTCGCAGAAGCTCCGCAGATTCGCTGCCATCGAGGCGCGCAGCACCGCCATTCGGCCTAATCCATCAGGCGGCTTTAATATCGATCTTCTTGGCCGCCGCCTGGACTCCAGGCTTTTTCGGCAGCGTTACGGTCAGCACGCCCTTCTTGAACCTCGCCTCGATCTTGTCGGTATCGACGCCATCGGGCACCTGGAAGGAGCGCTCGAATGAGCCGAAATTACGCTCGCGCAGGTAATAATCCTTTTTCTTCTCTTCCTTTTCTTCCTGCTTTTCGCCCTTGATGCTGAGCACGCCGTTGGCGACCTTGACGTCGACATTCTTCTCGTCGATCCCGGGCAGTTCGGCGGTGATCTCATAGGTCTTGTCGGTGTCGGTGATGTCCACCGCGGGCACTGTCGGCCAGGTCACACCACGGCCCCATGATGGAACCATATCGAAGATCGAGCGCCGGAATGGCGAGCGCCAGAAGTTGCCACCACCGAAATCGTCGAACAAACGGTCGATCTCTCGGTGCAGGGCTTCCAACGATGTCCATGTCGTCGGCACCATCGACGACTTTTCGGTCTTTACGGGCAATTTGGTAGGTTCGGCCATGACACCATGTCCTTCAGATAGATTACCACCACGGTCAATTACTTTCCGTCAGCGCAGGACACATTGATCTAGGTCAACCACTGCGGTATTGGCGCTACGACCTCGCCTAAGTGCGCAACCCGTGCTTTCCAAGCAACTTAACCGTCGTCGCTTGCGGCCCCTTTTCGCCGGCCTCCTCAGCGAAGGTCACATGCGCACCGATCTTCAAGCCGGAGAAGCCATCGTCGAGTACGCTGTTGCGGTGGAAATACACCTCTCGACCGTCGCCAGTTTCGAGAAACCCGAATTCGCCCGACGGATCGATGCGAACCACCGTCGCGGTCGAGGAACCTTCGTGATGCTTTACCTGACCCTGCACACGGCGAATTTGGTCCTGCAACTGCCGCCGTGCGTGCTTGAAAGCATCGTCAATGGCAAACGTCAGGTCAGCGTGCCGCCTGTCTGCGGGCGGTGTGCGATCTACGTTCACTTCGCGCCCGTCGGGCAGCGCCAACCGGACATGAACCTCGTAAAGTCCACCCTGGCGATGTCGCTCGCCCGGACCTTTGACAACCACGCGGCAAGCCGTGATGCGGCTCCAACGTTGCTCCAGCTCGGCCACGTGCTTTTCGATGGCATCCTGAATCTGCGGCGTGCCAGGCATGCCTTGGAATTCAAGTTCGAGCGGGGTTTGCATGACGTCCTCTGCACTGAAGTGATTCCAAATAAAAGTTTAGCGCCGGAATGCGGTAGCATGTCTTGATGTAAATCAACGCGACGCACGACGCTGGCATCCCCACACTCCTTAGACGCGTCTTAATGCCAGCGGCTTAGTTGCATGGCCTGGCGAACCCGCTGCTCCGCCAGCGCCAGCGACGCCGCACGCGGCAGTATCTTTTCACGCTGGCTTTTTTCCAGCACCGCTCGCGTATTGGCGCGAATGCGCTCGTCGATATAATCCAAGGCGGCGCGTTGCGTGCCGCCGCGATATTCCATCGCGGCGCAGATCACGCCGCCGGCATTGGCGATGAAGTCCGGAACCACGAGAATGCCGCGGGCGTGCAACGCTCGTTCTGCCTCGGGCGTGCAGGGAATATTGGCGCCTTGCGGCATCAGGCGCGTGCGCAGCCGCGACACGTTGTCGGCGCGCACCACGTCGGGACGCGCCGCCGGAATCCAAATGTCGCAATCGACGTCGAGGATGGCGTCGATCGGGAGCCTTTTGCCCCTGTCATGGTCGCGCAGCGCTCGGCCGCCCGCCTTCAGGGCGATCAGCTTGTCGACGTCCAGCCCGGACGTATCGGCCAAGGTGCCGCCGGTGTCGCTGGCGGCCACCAACACGGCACCCTTTTGCGCGAGAAAACGCGCTGCGTACTTGCCGACAGCGCCGAAACCCTGCACGGCGAGACGCGCGCCTCGCAAGTCGAGGCTGATGAACTCCCGCGCCACCTCGACAGATGCCGCCAAGCCCAGTCCGGTCGCGCCGATCTCGTCGAGCGGAATGCCGCCGAGCACACTGGGTAGACCGGCGGCTCGGCCGGTTTCCTCTTTGACCCAGGCCATGCACCGCTCGTCGGTGCCCATATCCGGTCCGGGAATGTAATCGGTGATATCGGCAAGCGCGCCGGCCAAGCTGCGGATCAACTGCTCCTTCTGGGCCAGCGGGATGCGCGGGTCGCCGAAAATAACCGCCTTGGCGCCGCCGTGGGGCAGACCGGCGGCCGCGTTCTTCCAGGTCATCGCCCGCGCCAGACGAAAACATTCCTCCAAAGAAACGTCGGTCGCCATACGAATGCCGCCGATCGCCGGACCGCAGGCCGTATTGTCGACGACGACGATCGCCTTCAACGCCGGGCGCGCGCGGTAAATATGGACGATTCGACTTGGCCCGAACTCGTCCGCGAAGCGAAATGTATCGTCCATGTTTTGGTCCTGCTTAGGCACTTTCCAGATCGGCGACGACGGCCCGGAGAAAGCGTGCCGCCATGCCACCGGTGATGGCGCGATGATCAAATGTTAGCGATAATGGTAAGGCTCGATGCAGCCTCACAGAGTCGTCGGCGGTCCGCACCGCCTTCGCCGCTACTCGCCCTGCACCCAGGATCGCGACCTGCGGCGGCATCACGATCAGCGATGAGTGCTGGCCAGCGATGGAGCCGAAATTCGACAGCGTGATGGTCGGGCTTCGGAGCTCGGCAGGCGTCAGGCTGCGTCCCTGCACGGCATGCTTGAAGACATCGATTTCCCGGCGCCACTCTGCTGAGCCCGCGGCGGCCACGTCGCGCAACACCGGAACAAAAAGTCCCTCGGGACTATCGACCGCAAGGCCTAAGTCAATCTTGGAATTGTCGCGCAGCGAAAGCGCGGCCGCATCGAAGCTTGCATTCAACGCCGGCTCTGCGTTGCAGCCGGCAATCAGGGCGCGGACCAGCCGGCAGGTTAAATCTTCGCCAGGCCGCCACGCCTCGATATCGGCCTCGTCGTGGAGCGTCGCGTGGGCGACCGCGCGCCAAGCTTGCGCCATGTTAGCGGCCATAGTCCGCCGTGCGCCGCGTAGATTGCCCGGGCTTGCGGCGGGACGCACAGCGGCAGCCTGAACATCGACGAGCGATATCGTGCCGGCTGGCCCGGTCGGCGTCACTCGGGCAAGGTCAACGCCAAGCTCGCGGGCCCGCGCTCGAACCGCAGGCGTTGCTCGGACCGCCACCGCAGGCTGCGTTACGGCCGGGCCGGAGAGGTCGCCGACAACAGTACCGGTTTCGGCGTGTCGGCCTTCCTCAAACTCGAGCAACGGCGCCCCCACCTTCACGCGCTCGCCGGCCTTGACCAACAGCCTCGCCACGTGCCCGGCCTGCGGTGAGGGCACCTCGACAACGGCTTTCTCGGTCTCGACCGCGACCAAGGGCTGATCGACGACGACGTGGTCGCCCTCGGCGACATGCCAGCTGACAATTTCGGCCTCCTGCAAACCCTCGCCGAGATCGGGCAATGTGAACGTGCTCATGCAAAAGCCATGGTTCGGCGTACGGCATCCAAAATCCTGCCGACATTCGGCATGTAGGCCGCTTCCGTACGCAGATAAGGCATCATGGTGTCATAGCCGGTAACGCGTTCGATCGGCGCCAGCAGGCTGGTGATGGCGCCTTCGCAGACACGCGCGGCAATTTCGGCGCCGTAGCCGCACGTCATTGGCGCCTCATGCACGATGACGAGCCGGCCGGTCCGCGCCACTGACGCCAGGATAGTCGCGCTGTCCAGCGGCTTGAGCGTTGCGACGTCGATGACTTCGGCCTCGATTTTTTCCGATGCCAATCGATCGGTCGCTTCGAGCGCTTCCTTGATCATGGCACCCCAGGACACGATAGTGAGATCGCGTCCCGACCGCAGGGTGAAACAGCGGTCGATCGGCAAGCCAGCGCCATCGTCAGTCACGTCTTCGCGGGCGGCCCGATAAAGCCGAGTCGGCTCCAGGAACACCACCGGGTCCGGGTCGCGGATCGCCGACAGCAGCAGGCTATAGGCCCGGGCCGGCGACGATGGCATGACCACCTTGAGCCCCGGAATGTGCGCGAACATGGCTTCCGGGCTTTCCGAGTGATGCTCGATGGCCTTGATGCCGCCGCCTGCCGGCGCACGCAGCACCATCGGGCAGGTCAGGCGGCCGCGGGTACGGCTGCGCATACGCGACGCGTGATTGAGCATCTGGTCGATGCAGGCATAGGCGAAGCCGGTGAACTGGATCTCCGCCACCGGACGGAAGCCCTGAGCGGCAAGACCAATCGACACGCCGGCGATCGATGCCTCCGCGATCGGCGTGTCGAGTACGCGCTCCGCGCCGAAGCTCGAGAACAGGCCGTCGGTAGCGCGAAACACGCCGCCGTCGATGCCGACATCTTCGCCCAAGACCAACACCCGGTCGTTTTCAACCATGGCGCGCCGAAGCGCGGCATTGACCGCCTGCACCAGACTGAGCTCAGTCATGGCGCACCTTCCACAGCGAGAGCGCTCTTGCGCTGGTCGCCAAGTTCCGCCGGCGCGGTCGCATAGACAAAATCGAAATTAGCCGACAACGGCTGCGGCGCGGTGGCGAGATAGTCCGCCGCGGCCCGCTCCACGGCATTGGTGCATTCGTGCAGCAGCGCCTCTTCTGCGGCCTTATTCCAATGGCCCGCATGGGTCAGGAAGTTGCGCAAGCGAACGAGCGGCTCCGCCGGCCAGTGATGGCTGACCTCGGCGTCATCGCGATAGCGGCTGGCGTCATCAGCGGTGGTGTGGTCGCACAAGCGGTAAGTCAACGCCTCGATCACGGTCGGCCCGAGGCCTTGCCGTCCCCGCGCCAGCGCCCGCTCGACAACGGCGCACACTGCAATCACATCATTGCCATCGACCTGCTCGCCGACAACGCCAGCGGCGACCGCTTTCTGCGCCAGCGTCGCGGCTGCAGATTGCTTCTCTCGCGGTACCGAGATCGCCCAGGCATTGTTGTTGACCACGAAGACGGTCGGAACTTTCCAGACGCCCGCCATGTTGAGCGCCTCGGCAACGTCGCCTTTCGATGTGGCGCCATCGCCGAACACGCAAACGGCGGCGCGTTTGTCGCCGCGCAGGCGGAATGCCAAGGCGACGCCCACGGCGTGCGGTGCATGCGAGCCGACCGGCACACAGTTGGGGAAGTCCTCGCGCGGGCCGGCAAAATCATTGCCGCGCTCATCGCCGCCCCAATAGAGAAACAGCTCCTTCAGCGTGACGCCGCGCCAAAGCTGCCCGCCGTGCTCGCGAAAACTCGGAATGAAAACGTCGTCGGGCCGCATGGCGGCGGCAACGCCAACGGCAACCGCCTCCTGACCTAATGATGATGCAAAAGTGCCCAAGCGCCCGGTTCGCTGCAGTGCAACCGCCTTGGTGTCGAAGGTTCGGGTCAGCACGAGAGCGCGATAGAGCCGGAGCAGCATGACCGGATCGCGCGCGAAATCGGGCATGGCGCCGACCACCTTGCCTTCGCTATCGAGGACGCGGCTGATAGAAATCCCAAGCTCTGACACGACCCGCATCTCCCTGCTGGCAGCTCTTTATTCCGGCATGGATCGGGCTGAATTGATGCAGATCAGAAAACGCCATCAATTGATCGAAATCAACGTGCGTGGGCCAGATTAAGGTCTAACCGCTGGCATTGTAGGAAGTACGACAATGCCATTTGCCAATCGTGCCGAGGCTGGTCGGAAGCTGGCGGCCAGGCTTGCCGGTTACCGCGACCGGAGCCCGGTTATTCTTGCCCTACCACGCGGTGGCGTCCCGGTGGCGGCGGAGATCGCCGCAGCGCTTGGCGCTCCGCTCGATTTGGTCCTGGTGCGCAAAATTGGCGTGCCCTACGAGCCGGAATTGGCGATGGGGGCCGTTGTCGACGGCGGCGCTTCTTTCGTTGTTCGCAACGAGGACGTTATCCGTCTCCTCGGTATTGTCGACGCCGACTTCCAGGCTGCTTGCGACGTCGAATTGGCCGAGATCGAACGTCGCCGCCGGCGCTATCTCGGCAGCCGCCAGCGCGCCGAGATCGCTGGATGCACGGCGATTGTTGTCGACGACGGCATTGCTACTGGCGCGACCACCCGTGCGGCTTTGCATGCCACCCGGGCGCGCAATCCCAAGCGTCTGGTGCTGGCGGTACCGGTTGCACCGACCGATAGTCTCGGCGAACTGGGTGACTTGGTGGACGACATCGTCTGCCTGGAAAGTCACGAGGTATTCGGCGCGATCGGCTACTACTGTCGCGATTTTCGCCAAGTGACCGATGAAGAGGTGGTAGAGATTCTTGGAAGATTCTCGGCGCCGCAATATCGTGACGTCGAGCTTCCGGCTCCTCGAGGTTAGTCCAGCCGTGACGGCCAGCATGCAAGCCGACGGTCCAGTGAGCGACGTCGCCGTCCAGACGGTCGCGCTCACGCGAGCGTTCGACGGCTTTATTGCCGTCGATCAAGTGAAATTGACGATCAAGCGCAGCGAGATTTTCGGTCTGATCGGTCCGAACGGCGCTGGCAAGAGCACGCTGATCAAAATGCTGACGACCCTGCTGCCGCCGAGCGCGGGTACGGCAATGGTTGCGGGCTACGACATCGTCAAGGCGTCCGCCGAAGTGCGGCGTCACATCGGCTATGTACCGCAGCTTCTCTCTGCCGACGGCTCCCTCACAGGATACGAGAATATGTTGCTATCGGCGCGCCTCTATGGCGTCCCGCAACACGAAAGAAGGCAGCGAATCGATGGTGCACTGCAAAGAATGGGGTTGACGGCCGTGGCGCATCGCTTGGTCGGACATTATTCCGGAGGCATGATCCGGCGGCTCGAAATCGCCCAGAGTCTGCTGCATCGCCCCGCTGTGCTGTTCCTCGACGAGCCGACGGTCGGTCTCGATCCGGCCGCGCGGGAGGCGGTGTGGGAGCGGATTCTCGATCTGCGCGACCGGTTCCAGCGCACTATGGTGGTCACCTCGCATCACATGGATGAGATCGATCAATTCTGCGATCGCATTGCGTTGATCGATCATGGCCGCATTGTTGCCACCGGGACATCAGCCGAGTTGAAGGCGAAAGTCGCCCCCGATGCGACGTTGGACGACGTCTTCGTCCATCTGGTGGCTGGAACGAGCGAGATGGAAGCGGGAGCAAGTTATGGCGATGTCCGGCGCACCCGGCGCGCAGAGCACGAACACGGCTGATCGATCGGTCGGGCAAGTGCTCGGCGATTACGCAACGCAGACCTTTGCCGTTGCGGCTGCTGAGGTGCAGAAGCTCTATCACGACCCGCTGGAGCTCCTCACGCGCGCCGTGCAGCCGGTGCTCTGGCTGATGCTGTTCGGCGAGGTGATGGCGCGGGTACACGGCGTGGCGCCGGGCGACATTCCGTATATCGATTACCTCGCCGCGGGCATTCTGGCGCAAAGCGCACTATTCGTGGCGATCTTCTACGGCATCTCTGCCATCTGGGAGCGCGATCTGGGAGTATTGCAGCGCTATCTGGTGAGCCCTGCGCCTCGATCGGCGCTGGTCGTGGGCAAGGCGATCTCAGCTGGCGTGCGGGCGCTGTCGCAAGCTTTGATCGTCTATCTATTGGCACTGCTCCTGGGCGTCGGCATCGACCTTCACCCGCTCAGTATCTTTGGCGTTGCCGCCGCCATTGTGCTCGGTTCCGGACTATTCTCCACGCTGTCTCTGATCATCGCCTGCATCGTGCGCACACGCGAACGTTTCATGGGCATCGGTCAGGTTCTGACCATGCCGATCTTCTTCGCCAGCAACGCCATTTATCCGTTGTCGCTGATGCCGGCATGGCTGCGGTTCATCTCTCACGTCAATCCGCTCACCTATGAGGTCGACGCGCTCAGATCTTTGATGCTTGTACGCGGTACTTCGGACTATGGACTGCCGATCGACTTCGGCATTCTCTTGGCTACGGCGATCGTGCTGACGGCCATTGCGGCGCGAATGTACCGACGCATGGGATATTGAGCAGGAAGCCCGGGGGCGCCTCGGTCGGTCACTGTCACCAACCGCGTTAGTTAAAATTGGTCAGTGGACGCGGCGCTCTTGCGGCTCCGGGATCGACTTTGTCCGCTCGACCCCGACGACGAGCGTGGGGATGCCGCGCAAGTTGGCGAACAGCTGCGGCGCATCGTCCCGCAGCCGATCATGCGCCACGATACGCAGACGTTCATTGGATCGGGCTAACGGTGGCTGCACCGCCAGCGCTTGTTGCAACGGCCCCGTGTATATCTGTTCGACCGGGACACCGAGGCGCCCTGCCTCGGCCGCGAGCTCTGGTGGCAGCAGCGCGCCAGGCGGCGTGGCAACGAGCAGCTGTTCCTTCAGCGCTGCTGCGATCTCGAGCGCGATCCGCGTGCTCTGATCGTCTGCGCCAGCTGGCACTGCCAAGATTGGGCCTGTGGGACGCAGGATTTGTCGTGGCACCGCGAGAATGGCTGCTGCCGTCGCAAAGGCGGTCTCCAAAAGACTGGTAAATTGCCGCGTGATCCGTTCGCCCGGATGGGCCGGCTCCAATACGGCGACAATGTCGTCGGCCCGAATCAACGACGCTAACATCTGGGCGCTCGTGACCACGTCAAAGCCGGTCTTGATGTTGCGGCTACCGACCGTCTCGACAAAGCGGCGGCGTGCGATTGCGGTGATCTGCTCGAGGTCGTGCTTAATTTGTGCGGCATCGATCCTCTGCCACCCCTGGCCGAGGCTACGCAATTCGCGCGCGGCAGGCAGTTCCGCGAACCCGTATAGCGCCGGATCGGCGATGAAGGCGGCAAGCAGTTCGACCTGAAGACACTCAGCCAAGTTGGCAGTGGCATCCATGGCCTCCCGGTCGGCCATCGTTTGCGGTAGGCCGACCACCATACGCTTGAAGCCGAGGTGCGGACTGGTCATGAATGGTTCTCGATCGCCGGCGACGCCTCGCGGCCGAAACTTTGCCGAATGCGGGCAAATGCACGCAGCCGCTCCTCAATCAGCCGATTGAAGCTTTGCGGCGGATAAAGCCCATCGTCGCTTCGCGCGCCGGCTGGCCTGCCGGTCAGCAGCGCCATGCCTTCGTCGATCGTCGCGATGGCATAAACGCCAAACTTGCCGGCAGCGCAGGCGTCGATCACGTCGCGGCGCAGCATCAGGTGCTGAACGTTGGCTTTGGGAATTAGGACACCCTGGCTACCGGTCAGACCGCGCGTGCGACAGACGTCGAAAAAGCCCTCGATTTTCTCATTCACCCCGCCGATCGGCTGCACCTTGCCATGCTGGTTCACCGAACCGGTCACCGCAAGATCTTGCCGCAGCGGCAGCTCGGCGAGCGCCGACAGCAGTGCATAGAGCTCGGCCGAAGAGGCGCTGTCGCCCTCGACGCCGCCATAGGATTGCTCGAACACCAAGCTCGCGAACAACGACATCGGCGTATCCAATGCGTAACGGCCGGCGATGAAACCCGAGAGTATCAACACACCCTTGGAGTGAATCGGGCCGCCGAGTTCGACCTCGCGCTCGATGTCGACAACCTTGCCGCTTCCCGGTCGCACCCGGCAGGTGATGCGAGTCGGACGGCCGAAGCCGAACCCGGCAAGCTCGACGACGCTCAGGCCGTTGACCTGACCGATCTGCGCACCGTCGGTGTCGATCAGCGACACCTCCTCAATGATGCTTTGCTGAGCACGATCGCGCAGCCGCGAGGCACGGCGAATCCGCTGTTCAATCGCAGCTTCGACGTCGGCTCGGGCAATGACAGAACGCCCGGCTGCCGCAGCCCGGAAATCCGCTTCGGTCAAGAGGTCGTGGAGCTGCTCAACAATCAGTGTGAGCTTGTTGGCATGCTCGGCAAGACGAGCGGCGTGTTCGATGATGAGCGCAACGCCGGCGCGATCGACGTTCTTGAGCCCATGACGCCGCACCAAAGTGGCGATCGTGCGCGCGTGAGCGAGCTCGGTCGCTGGCGATCGATCGGTATCGTTCTCCAGATCGGCAAGCACCTTGAAATGCTCGGCTAGATCGGGATCGAGCGTCGCCAGCAGGTAGTATAAAATCCGATCGCCAAACAGCACCACTTTGACATCAAGCGGGATCGGGTCCGGCTCGAGTGATACCGTGCTGGTCAGTCCAATAAACCGCGCTAGGTCCTCGATCCTGACCTCGCGCTGCCGTAACGCCCGCTTCAGCGCCGTCCAGCTAAACGATTCCGCCAGCAGACTGCGGGCATCGAGCAGAAGAAATCCGCCATTGGCCCGATGGATCGCGCCCGCCTTGATCAGGCGAAAGTTGGTGACCAGAACGCCGTGTTGCGAGATGTATTCGATGGTGCCAAGCAGGTTGCTCAAGGTCGGGTGCAGCTCTTCGACGACGGGAACGGCGGGATCCGGACCGCCGTGGGCGACCAGCACGTTGACCGTATAACGCTCAAAGGCGGCGCCGAGCTGCTCTTCCGACAACGGTTCGTCCTCCCCCTCACCTCTGCGGACGAATATTGCGACGTTCTCGATCAGATCGGCCCGGACAGCTTCCAGATGTTCGGCAATTTTCGGAATGTCGATGAACTTGGCCTTTGCGGCGTCGACGAATTGTCCCACGCCAAAGCTTGCCGTCTCCTGATTGAGCTTGCGAACCTCGTCGCGCCGTTCTGTCTCCCATTGCGGGAGCTGGTGCATGACATGCTCGAGCTCTTTTTCCAGCGCTTCGATGGTCGCTTCGCTCTCCTTGCGCTTTTCTTCAGGCCAAGTCCTGAATTCGTCGGGCGGGACCGGCTGACCGTTGTGCGCTGGGGCAAGCGCAAAGCCCATCGGGGTACGTAAGATCAAGACATTTTTGGCGGCAGCTTTGTCACGCAAGGCGGTTAAGGCCTCGCCCTGCTTGGAGTGAAAGGCCTGATCGATAGCGCCGCGCCGCGTCTGATAGTCTTCGCTGGAGAACACGGCAGGTAGAGCCGTTTTTAAATCATCAATGAGACCGCGCATGATGTCGCGGAACTTTTCGGCACGCCCAGCTGGAAGCGCGATCGCCACCGGCTTGCGCGGGTCATCGAAGTTATTGACGTAGACCCAGTCCGAAGGGTTGGGGCGGTCGGCCGCTGCCTCCTTGAGCACCTGTTCGACCGCGCGCTGGGCGCGCATGCCGTCGGGGCCAATCACAAACAGATTGAATCCGGGCTTGGCAATGTGACTGCCGAACGCAATGGCATCGAGCGCGCGCTGTTGGCCGACGAGACCCTCCGCCGGCTCAAGGTCCGCCGTTGATTCAAAAGCAAGCGCCGACAGGTCGGCGGCGCGGTAGAGCCGCTCAGCCGGCAGCGATTGCACAAGGGCCGCCAATGGCGCGTGGCCTAGGTCGGACTCCACCGCTTTCGTCAATTGCGGCAAAGCCCCCACCGGCAGCGCGGCTGGCGGTTTGGGCGCGGATTCAGTCATGACCGTTATCCACTAGCCTTTCACTTTCACCACTGTCGGCCCGATGGTAGCGCGATTTTGACCATCGTTAAATTTTATCGAGAGATGGTGCGTTGGCAAATTGGCAATTGCGCCAGATCAAAAGGGTCACGGCCAACCGTGCAGACCGTGCAGCACGAATACGCCGCCCCGCGCACGGTCTCCAGCGGACGCACTTTGTGCTCGCCATCTTCGAAATCGCGCCCCTCATGGGCCGCCGGCAGTCGGCCGAGCGCAACGCCAACCGCGGCGCCGAGCTCGTCGGTCTCATGCAACGCGAAGAGGCGCAGTTCTCCGTCCGTCATCACGCTATTCCGATTTGAATCTCTTACATCTATGACATTACACAAACCGTCGAACCATCGGCTCTCGGTTTCCAGGTGACGGAAGTAAAAGGGGCGCCGCCAACGGCAACCTTGATCTCCGTCAAACTCGACGCGCTCCCCGCTCAACTCGACATCTCGCCGGCCAAAACGCGATCAGCAGGCGTATATGGTAGCCCGAGGGCATCGGCCACGGCATGGCAGGTGACTCGGCCTTCGTGCACATTTAGGCCGTTGCGCAAATGCGGGTCATCGCCGAGCGCCCGCCGCCAGCCCTTGTCGGCCAGCGCCAAAACAAAGGACGTCGTCGCGTTACTCAGCGCAAACGTCGAAGTGCGCGGCACCGCGCCCGGCATGTTGGTCACGCAATAGTGCACCACACCACCGACGACGTAAGTGGGATGCGAATGGGTGGTGGGTCGCGACGTCTCGGCACAGCCGCCTTGATCGA
>Ga0335081_10006697_pt1 | contig 18362 bp, 13 predicted proteins | sample Lox_Sample_35_FD_206713 | JGI IMG/M metagenome (GOLD analysis project Ga0335081, IMG submission 206713) | Soil microbial communities from Loxahatchee National Wildlife Refuge, Florida, United States - Lox_Sample_3.5 | ecosystem: Environmental > Terrestrial > Soil > Wetlands | place: USA...
GCCCTTGCACGATCGTGGTCCACAGCAGAATGGCGGCGAACGCGGCGGCGGCGCTGCTGAGCACGGTGCCGGCGGCCCAGCCGGCCGCGCCCCAGGCCAGGCTGACCAAGACCGCGATGCCGAACGCGGCAGCCAGCCGTCCCGCGCCGGGCAGCGGGCCGGCCGCCGGGGACGCCGACCCGGTTATCGTCAGCGCCGCCAGCATGGTGGACAGGCCGGCCACCGCGAAGGTGAGGATGACGCTGGTGACCAGGGCGACGGTGACGGCCAGCGCCTGGCCGAGCGCGGTGCTGATCCTGGCGGGGGCCTGCAGCAGGGCGGTCTTAATGCTGCCACTGGCCCAGGAGGTTCCGGCGGCCAGCGCGCCGATGAGAAAGAACGCGGCCGTGCCCGGCACGGTGTAGTCGAATCCGATGCTGTTAAGCACGGTGGGGAGGTACTGGCCGGGCAGTATGGCCGGCAGCACCTGGGACGGCGAGGTCCCGGATACCGATGTGGTGCCGGCCCAGTACAGCGCGTACGGCTCGAGGTAGCCGTCGAACAATGTGACCGCGGGCAGCACCAGGACCAGGGCGCGCATGGCCGGCCACCGGCCCATGACCAGCAGCTCGGCCCGGGCCGAGGCCAGCACTCCCGCGCCGCGGCCGCGGCCCCGGCCGGTCCGCTGGCCGCTGGCGAAGACACCTTCACCTCGCCGCGGGGATAGCGGCCAGGGCAGGCGGGCGGCACCGGCGCTGACGATATCGCGCCGCCGCACCAGGACCAGGCCCAGGCCGAGGAAGACCGCGGTGTAGGCGAGCATGATGGCGACCGCGGCATGATGGGCGACCGGCTGGTAGGTGGCCGAGCTGGCTCCCCCGCCGGACGAGCCGAACATGAAGTACAGCGTGGTGACGCTGGCCTCGGGGAAGGCGTTGTAGATGTGCTGGGCCACCGGGCCGGCGTCGATGCTCAGGTCGGAAAGATCGACGTCGACCAGGAAGTACCACGCCAGCGCGGCAACGACACCGCCCGCAGCGCTGCGGCACAGGGTGCCCAGCGCGATGCCCAGCGCCCCGTAGGTGGTGGCGATGAGCAGGCCCGCCCCCACCGTTTCGACGATCACGATCCCGGGCGGGAACGCGTCGTTGCCGGCCGCGCCGGGCGCCAGCGGGCCGGTGTACGCCCGGATCGCCACGCTGGCCGCGGCGGCCAGCGCGAAGCTCAGCAGCACGCTGACCGCGCAGGCGATCAAGATCGCCGCCGCCTGCCCGGCGAACGTGCGGGCCCGGCTCGGCCCGGCCAGCAGGGCGGTCTTGATCGTGCCCCGGCTCCAGTCGCCGCCGGCGATGACCGCGCCGAGCACGATGAACGGCACCGTTATCGCGACCTGCTCGATGGCCTGGATGTTGAACTGGCCGGGCAGCAGGCCTTCCAAGGCCTGCTCCGGTGTGCCCTCCTGGGCGTACAACGCCGGGGTGTCCCCCAGATACCCCAGGAACTGGAGCAGGTAGATCGTGAACAGCGTCAGCACCGGCGTGGTCAGGACCAGCACCCACGCCACCTTGGACCTGCGCAGGATCAGCAGTTCGGCGCGCAGCGAGGCGAGCATGCCCTCACCCGCCACCGGGCAGCCGGCCGCCGCCGATCACCGTCACCCGCCCGAGCAACTCCTTCACCCGCCCATGTCACGGCCGCCCGATACGTCTGTCCGGCCGCGGCCCGCCCGCTCGCGGATCAGCGGGCGCATCTTCAGCCGTCCGGCCGGGTCCAGGCCATTGGACTGCAGCCTTTGTAACACAACCCTTGGCATTCATGCCGCCGGCCGGACCTCCGGGTGCCTGTCGCGTGCCCGGGACGGGTGGCCTTCCCGTGGCGACCTCGATCACGAGACGGCGCGCTGAACCGGCCGGACGGTGGTGGGATTCATCCAGGGCACCTCTTGCCATCGGGAACGAGGGCATTCCCGCTAGGGCGCGGACTAACGCCTGTTGCGGCGTGGTGCCGGCCCAGGCGACGGCCGAGGCCATGTTGGGGAACATCGGGGCCGGGCTGGTCCCGTCCGGGGCGGAACGGCGGATCATGTCAGCCGCGGTGGCGTGCACGTGGGCCAGGCCGACGCGGACCTGCTGGCCGGTGAGGTCGTCGGTCAGCTTCAGCAGCGCTTCGCTGCTGGTGATGTCCAGTTCGTCGTTGGCGTCCAGGTCGAGGATCAGCACGCGGACCGGGTCCGCCGACGAGCGGACCATCTCGGTCACGGTGTCGCGCAGGGACTGGGCGTTGGCGTAGAACAGCGGCGCGTCGGGGCGGACGACGAGCACGCCCGGCACCGGCTGGGCCTGGGGATGGCGGTGAATGTCTTCCCAGGCGCCGGGCTGCCGCGGGTCGGTGCCCATGACGGAGAATTCCGGGCGGCTGGCCCGGTAGACCAGCAGCAGGATCGACAGCACCACGCCGATGACCAGCCCGGGCAGCACGTCGAGGGTGATCACGCCGAGCAGGGTGATCATCCCCAGCCAGAACTCCCGCGGCACCAGCGCGTGGAAGCGGCGCATCTCGGCCACCTTCATCAGGTGCGACACGGCGTGGATGATCATCGCGGCCAGCACGGCCTCGGGCAGGCTGGTGAACAGCGGGGTCAGCGCCAGCACGGTGATCAGGCTCAGCACGGCCGCGACGACCGGGGAGGCTTCGGTGCGGGCGCCCGCGCCGTCGTTGACGGCGGTCTGTGACAGGCTGCCGCCGGCGGCCAGCCCGCCGAGCAGGCCGGAGGCGAGGTTGGCCAGGCCCAGCGCGATCATGTCCTGGCTGGGATCCAGCCGGTAGCCGTGCTTGTCCGCGAAGGTCTGCGCGGCCCCCAGGGCCTCGCTGAAGATGACCAGCATCATGCCGGCCGCGCTGGGCAGCAGGACCCACAGGTCGGACACGCTGAGCGTGACGGTATGGACCGACGGCAGCCCGGCGGCCACCGTGCCCACGACCTCGACCCCGTGCCGGTCGAGGTGGAAGACGGTGCTGACGATGATCGCGACGACCAGCACGACCAGGCCGCCGGGCACCCTGGGCACCCGATCCAGGGCATACAGGGCGGCCAGGGCCACGATCCCGATCGTGAACGTGACCCAGCTCGTGTCGCCCAGGTGGGCCAGCAGGTGGACAAACTGGCTGATCGTGTCCCCGGAGCCCTTCTTCAGGCCGAACATCTTCGGCAGCTGGCTGACGGTCACGAAGATGGCCAGTCCGAAGATGAATCCCTCCATCACCGGCCGGGACAGGAACTGGGTGATGAACCCCAGCCGGAACAGCCCGGCGGCCAGGAACAAGATCCCGGTCAGCACGATGAACCCGCCGGCCAGCGCGATGTAGGCGGACATGTCCCTGGGGTGCAGGGCGGTGACCGCGGAGTAGATCAGCACCGCCGAGGCCGAGGTGCCCGCCACCACGAGCTGCCGGCTGGTGCCGAAGATCGCGTACAGCACCAGCGAGGCCAGCAGCGTGTACAGCCCGGCCTGCGGCGGCAGCCCGGCCAGGCTGGCGTAGGCGATCATCTCCGGGACCAGCAGGCCCCAGATCGTGAACCCGGCGATCGCGTCCCGGGTCAGCCAGGCCTGCTGGTAGGCCGGAACCCAGGACAAGGCCGGGATGAACCGGGCGGCGCGGCTCAGGGCCGGATGAGGCACCGGAAGCCCAGATGGCAGGTCGAGGTGTCGATGGCCTCGCCCTGACGCGCCGCGGGCCGGTAGCGCAGGCAGTAGTTCGGCGCGCACAGGTGGGAGCCGCCCTTGATCACCCGGCGCGGGATGTGCGCCCCCGGCTCGCCCGGGACCAGGCTGGCCTCGGCCGAGGTGACCCGCGGGTTGCGCGGCACGCAGCAGGCGGGCTGCCCGTGAGCCTGCTGCCCGTGGGCCGCGAAGTAGTCGCTGGTCCACTCCCAGACGTTCCCGGCCATGTCGTACAGGCCGTAGCCGTTGGGCGGGAAGCTCTTGACCGGCGAGGTCCGGTCCCATCCGCCGGCGCGCAGGTTCTGCCAGGGGAACTGGCCCTGCCAGGTGTTGGCCATCAGCCGGCCGCCGGGGGCGAAGACGTCGCCCCAGCAGTAGACGGCCCCGGACAGGCCGCCGCGGGCGGCGAACTCCCACTCGGCCTCGCTGGGCAGTTCCTTGCCCGCCCAGGCCGCGTACGCCTCGGCGTCCTCGGCGGCCACGTGGGTCACGGGGTGGCGGTCCAGGCCCGCGAGCGTGCTGCCCGGGCCCAGCGGGCGGCGCCACTGGGCGCCGGGCAGGTAACGCCACCACTGGGTGACGTCGCGCAGGTCGACCGGCCCGCGGGTGGGCTGGAAGACCAGCGATCCGGGCCGGAGCAGGGCCGGGTCCGCGTCGGGGTACTGAGCCGGGTCGGGCGCGCGCTCGGCGACCGTCACGTACCCGGTGGCCCTGACGAACTCGCGGAACTCGCCGACCGTAACCGGGTGGTCATCCAGCCAGAACCCGTCGACCTCGACCCGGCGCACCGGGCGTTCCTCGGGGTAGAAATCCGGGGACCCCATCAGGAAGGTGCCGCCGGGCACCCACGCCATGTCCCGGGCCGGCGCCCGCCCGGGATCCGTCGTCACATCTTCGCGCATGGGGATTCAGTCCCGCATGAAGGCCATCCGGGCCTCGGCGGCCAGGTCCACGAACGGCTGGCCGCTGACGTCGACCGCGGCCCGGCGGATGGTGCCGCCGGTGAAGGCCCAGGGCGCCGGGCCCGGGTAGTCGTCGGTGACCGGCTCGCCGGCGTCCTTGCCGACGTTGAGGCCCTCCCCGGCGATGGAGAACTTGCCGGGCTGGGTCCTGATCCGGCCCCGCCCGACCTCGCGCTCGCCCATGTACAGGGTGAGCGTGCCTTCGGCGGGCATCGAGTCGCCCTCGCGCTCGAAGGAGGCGGACAGGACCACGTGGCCGGCGGGCACCGGCTCGGTGGACTCGACGACCTGCTCGGTGTCGCCGACGAAGTTGTACACGTACTTGAGCTTGCCGTCCTTGACGTAGAGCGCGTGCCCGCCGAACCGGGCGCCGTGGGCGAACAGCACCCCGGCCGCGTCCTGGGTATCGATGGTGACCTCGACCGCGATCGTATAGGAGCGGTTGCGGATGTTCGGCGCGACCGACTCGGGGACCTCGGCGGTGCCGGGGTAGTACACGTACCGGTGCCGCGGCTTGGTCAGCTGCGGCCGGTCGGTGGTCAGGATCTCGACGGCGCGGCGGTTTTCCAGCGGCAGCGCGCCGTACTGGCCGGCCTGCGCCCACCATAGGTCGATCAGCTCCTGCAGCTTCTCAGGTTCCTGATCAGCCAGGTCGTGGCATTCGCTGGGGTCTTCGTCGGTGTTGAACAGCTCCCACCGCTGGGTGGCGTAGCGGGCCCACATGTCGGGGGCGGACGGGGAGAGCGCGGCGGCCTTCCAGCCCTGGTGCCAGATGGCCCGGGTACCGCCCATGGAGTAGAACTGGGTCTGCTTGTCGGTGGTCGCGTCCGGGTCGTTGAGGGTGGCGTCGAAGCTGATGCCCTCGAGCGGGAACTGGGTGTAGCCCTTGACCACGTCGGGCATCTCGATGCCGAGCAGCGAGTACAGGGTGGGCACGATGTCGACGGCGTGCACGTACTGGCGGCGCACGCCGGCGGAGGTGATCCGGGCCGGCCAGGAGACGATCATCGGGTCGGCGGTGCCGCCCTCCCAGTTCGAGTACCGCTTCCACAGCTTGAACGGGGTGTTGAAGGCACAGGCCCAGCCGGTCGGGTAGTGGTTGTAGGTCCTGGGGCTGCCCAGTTCCTCCAGGAGCGGCAGGTTCGCCTCGATGGTGTCCGGGACCGCGTTGAAGAACTTGTTCTCGTTGACCGAACCGTTCGGGCCGCCCTCGCCCGAGGCCCCGTTGTCCGACACCAAGACGATGATCGTGTTGTCCAGCTGGCCGCTTTCCTCCAGGTAGTCGAGCAGCCGGCCGATCTGGTGGTCGGCGTGGGACATGAACCCCGCGTAGACCTCGGCCATCCGGCGGAACAGCCGCTTTTCATCGTCGGTCAGGGAGTCCCACGGGCGTACGGTGTCGGCCTCGGGCCAGCCTTTCCCGTCCGCGCTGGTGTCGTTGATGTAGGGGTTGATCGGCGACAGTTCGGCCTGGTCGGTGATCACTCCCATCTGCTTCTGCCGCTCGAATACCAGCCGGCGGTAGGCCTCGTAGCCGATGTCGAACTTGCCGCGGTACTTGTCGATCCACTCCCGGGGGGCGTGGTGCGGGGCGTGGCACGCGCCCGGGCAGTAGTAGAGGAAGAACGGCTTGTCGGGGGCGACCGCCTTGGCGTCGCGGATGAACTCCAGCGCCTTGTCGGTCAGGTCCTCGCTCAGGTGGTAGCCCTGTTCCGGCGAACGCGGCTGGTCGACCGGGTGGTTGTCGTAGACCAGGTCCGGATACCACTGGTTGGTCTCGGCCCCCAGGAAGCCGTAGAACCGCTCGAACCCCCGCCCGACCGGCCACTGGGCCTTGCGCGAGGCCATGTTCATCTCGTCCTCGGCGGTCAGGTGCCACTTGCCGACCATGTAGGTGTTCCAGCCGTGCTCGCCGAGCACCTCGGCGATCGTGGCGCACTCGAACGGGATGTGGCCGTTCGAGCTCGGGAACCCCGACGCGGCCTCGGTGATCGTGGCCATGCCGTTGGTGGTGTGGTTGCGCCCGGTCATCAGGCACGACCGGGTCGGCGAGCACAGCGCCGTGGTGTGGAAGTTGGTGTAGGTCAGGCCGTGCTGCGCGATGCGGTCGATGTTCGGCGTCTCGATCAGCCCGCCGAAGGGTCCCATGGCCGAGTACCCGACGTCGTCCAGGACGATGTACAGCACGCTTGGCGTGCCCTCGGGGGCGATCGGCTGCGTGTACGGTCCCCAGTCCGGCACCGACTGGGTCACGTCGACGTTGATCACGCCCCGGAACGGCTTCGCCATCACGATCCCTTCAGGTAGAGCTTCCCCAGGCACCCGACCCTAGGAGCCAGGACGCCCGGTGGCTTCACACCTGGCGGGTGAATACCGTTACCGGTCCGCGAAGACCGTGGCCCAGTCGTCCTTGATGCTGACGATCGTCCAGCCGTGGGTCCTGGCCCGGTCCAGAGCGTCCTCGGCCCCCGCGGTGTAGGCGAACTCACGGTCGGCGTCGTCGTGCAGCACCAGCAGCCGCAGCGCGCCGCGCGTACCGGTCCGGGCGAAGCGCATCATGGGGATGTCGCCGTTGGAGTTGCCGCCCGCCACCAGCGGGCGGCGGCCGACCCGGCTCCAGATCCGTACCGGCTTCTGCGGCCCGTCGTCGAAGAACTCGACCTTCGACTTGTACACCAGCCTGGTGTCATCGCCGCTGGCGTCGTCGTAATCCAGCCCCAGCGCACTGCCGATCACCCGCTCCGGCGGGACGCCGTAGATGGACTGGGCAAAGGGCCGCATGAAGTCACGGTCACCGCCCGAGGCGATGTAGGTGGTGAACCCGTTCGCCTCCAGGTAGCGCAGCAACTCCACCATCGGGACGAATCCGCACGACAGGTACGGGCGGCGCAGCACCGGGTGCGCGGCGTCGCCGAGCCAGGTCAGGACCTCCATCTGGTAGGCCTCCACGCCCAGGCCCTCGAACGCCGACTCCACCCCGCCCATCAGCAGCCGCAGGTCGGCGTCGTCGCCGTGGTAGTGCCTCACCATCGCCTCGCCCAGCCAGCGGTAGTCCCGCTCGGACGCGGCCTGGTACGGCTGGCGTCCGGCCAGCGACGGATCCCGGGCGGCCAGTTCGGCCATCCGGAACAAGGTGAAGTCCAGCTCGACCGGGATGGGCTTCTCGCTCCACAGCGTGCCGTCATTGTCGAACACCGCCACGCGCTCGGCCGGGGCCACGAAACCTGGGGAACCCTCGGTGCTGACCGCCTGGACGAAATCGATGACCGCCTGCCGGGTCGGCGTGTCATTCCAGGACCGGAGCAAGGTTTCCGCAGCCATACCCCGCAGTGTCGCGGGGATCTGGGGCGACGCGCTTCATCCGCGCGGAGTGAAAAGCCCGGGCGAGGAGTAACGTGAGGGCCGCGCGGCGGTGGTCTCCCTCCTATCCGCCGCCGCGCCTCGACCGCGGCGGGCGGGGGAAGAAGGCGCTGGTCCGGGCGGCGTAGTCGGCGTACTGGGGGCGGGTGGCGGCCATCCGCCGGTCGGTCATGCGCTGGCCGGTGCCGCAGGTCAGGACGTAGGTCATAAGCAGCGGGCCGATCACGGTGGGCAGTTCGGCCCAGGAGCCGAGCGCGATGAGGAACAGGCCCCACCACATGCAGAAGTCGCCGAAGTAGTTGGGGTGGCGGGTGTACCGCCACAGGCCACGGTCCATGATCGTTCCCCGGTTCTCCGGATCGGCCACGAACCGGGCCAGCTGCCAGTCGCCGACCGACTCGAAGACGAATCCGCCCAGCCAGAGGGCGGCCCCGATGACCGTGACCGGGCCGGCCGGGGCCCGCTCGGCCATGCCGGCCTGGACCGGAAGGCAGGCCAGCCACAAGATCACGGCCTGCAGCAGGTAGATCACGCGCAGCGCGTACAGGTTCCGGTTCCCCCGGGCCCGGCTGAGCAGGTCCCGGTAGCGCGGGTCCTCGCCCCGGCCGTGGTTGCGCCAGGCGACGTGGGCGGCCAGCCGCAGGCCCCAGGCGACCGACACGGCCAGCAGCAGGTACCGGCGGACGGGCTGGCCGTGCCCGGCCGAGGCAAGCAGGCTGACCAGGGCGGTCAGGGCGATGCCGACGCCCCAGGCGACGTCGGCCACGCTGTGCTTGCCGACAGCGCGGGCGACGGCGAACGTCACGGCCTGCATGATCAGCAGCGCGGCCGCGGTGGTGAGGCCGAACGGACCGGCCGGGACGCCGCTCACCGGGCTTTGACCGCGAGAATCTGGTCGACGCCCATCCGGCCCTGCTCGAAGGCCAGTGCGCCGCCAGCCAGGTACAGGCGCCAGACCCGGACCTGCTCCGGGGTGAGGATGCGCGTGATGGCGGGCAGGTTCTGCTCGAAATTGTCGAGCCAGGCCCGGATGGTGCGGACGTAGTGCTCGCGCATGGCCCGGACCTCGATGACCTCGAACCCGGCCTTCTCGATCAGCCCGGTCGTCTCCCCCACCGGTCGCATGTGCATGTCGGGCGCGATGTAGGACTCGATGAACGAGCCGCCGCCCGGCGCGCGGGCGCCGCGGGACATCTGCTGGATCAGCAGCCGGCCGCCTGGTCTCAGCACGCGGTGCAGCGCCGCGCAGAAGCCGGGGTACTGCGCGGCGCCTACGTGCTCGCCCATCTCGACCGACGCGATCGCGTCGTAGTTGCTGGCCAATGGGTCCCGGTAGTCCTGGATCCGGACCTCGGCCCGGCCGACGAGGCCTTCATCGCGGACGCGCTGGCGGACGTGGCCGCCCTGCTCGGCGGACAGCGTCACGGCGGTCACCCGGGCCCGGTGGTGGCGGGCCGCGTGGACGGTCAGCGAGCCCCAGCCGCAGCCCAGGTCGAGCAGCCTGGTTCCGGCTTGGAGGTCGAGCCGGCGGCAGATCAGGTCCAGCTTGGCGTGCTGCGCGCCGGCCAGCGTGTGCGCCCCGGTCCAGTCGGCGCACGAGTAGGCCATGGCGGGATCGAGGATGAGCCGGTAGAACGCGGCGGGCAGATCGTAGTGGCCGGCGATCACCGCCTGGTCGCGGGCCCGGCTGTGCCGTCGGCCGCGAACCCGGAGTTCGCAGGCCGGGGCGGGCGGCGGGGGCCAGAGCGGGAGTTTGAGGCGGGCGACCGCCTGGATCGCCGCCCAGGCGGCCTTGGGCCCGGGGAACGGCGCGCGGGCCGGCTCCGCACCGCCCCCCGGGGCTTGGCGCCGGGCCGCGGCCCAGACCCGGCGCAGGCCGTCGGTGAGGTCCCCGTCCACGTCGAGGTCGCCGCTGATGTAGGCGCGGGCCAGGCCGAGCTCGCCCGGGCGCCACAGGATCCGGCGCAGCGCCCGCGGGGACCGGGCGACCAGGACCGGGGCGTGCTCGGGTCCGGCCTCGCTGCCGTCCCAGGCCCGGAGCCGGACCGGCAGGTCGAGGCCGGCCTGGGTCCGGACCAGGTCCGCGAGGACGGCGGCGGCGCCGGTCTTGGCGGCCGTCATATGCGGGCCAGGGTGAGCTGGCTGACGCCGATGTAGCCGGACCGGAAGCCGGCCTCGGAGTAACACAGGTAGAAGGTCCACATGCGCCTGAACACGTCGTCGAATCCGAGCTCGGTCACCTCGGGCGCGCGCGCGGTGAACCGGTCCCGCCAGATCCGCAGCGTCTGCGCGTAGTGCGGGCCGAAGTCGGTGCGGGCCGTGATCCGCAGCCGGGTCTGGGTGGTCAGGCTGTGCTCGATCGCGGTCAGGGACGGGAGCAGGCCGCCGGGGAAGATGTACTTCTGGATCCAGGTGTAGGTGCGGCGGGTGGCCAGCATCCGGTCGTGCGGCATCGTGATGGTCTGCAGCCCGATCCGGCCGCCGGGGGCCAGGTGCCGGTCCAGCGCGGCGAAGTAGGCGTCCCAGTAGCACCCGCCGACCGCCTCGAGCATCTCGCAGGAGCAGATGGCGTCGAACGTGCCCTCCAGGTCGCGGTAGTCGCGCAGCTCCACCCGGACCCGGCCGGCCAGGCCCGCTTCGGCCACCCGGCGGGCGGCGTACGCGTGCTGCTCGCGCGAGATCGTCACCGTGACCACGCTGGCGCCCCGGTGGGCGGCCCGGATGGCCAGCTCGCCCCAGCCGGTGCCGACCTCGAGCAGCCGGCAGCCGGGCCCGACCCCGGCCCGGTCCAGCAGGCAGTCGATCTTGCGCCGCTGAGCGTCGGCCAGCAGGTGATCGGCGGCCAGCGGCGTGCCGTCGTCTTCCTGGGCGAACAGGGCCGAGGAGTAGGTCATGGTCTCGTCGAGGAACAGCGCGAACAGCTCGTTGGACAGGTCGTAGTGGCGGCCGATGTTGCGGCGGGCACCGTCGCGGGTCTGCCGGTCGCCCGGCGGCGGGCGGCGCACCGCGAGCGAGCGCAGCCGCGCCAGCACGGGCGGGACGAGGTCGGCGGCGTGGGCGGCGAACACGGTGAGCAGCCCGGTCAGGTCGGCGCAGTCCCAGTCGCCGGCCAGGTAGGACTCCCCGAACCCGATCAGGCCGGAGGCGCCGAAGCGGCGGAAGAACTCCCGGGGCCGGTGCAGGACCATGACCGGCGCGGCCGGCGGGCCCGCGCCGAGCAGCCGCCCGCCGGGCAAGCTCACCTTGATCGGCAGGTCCGCTACCGCATGGCTGAACAGGACCCGGGCCATGGCCGCGCGCACCAGGGAGCCTTCGGCCACCGCGACGTCGGGCCACCGGGCGGCATCGACGGGGCAGCGCGGGGCGTGCTGCGTGCTGCTGGTCACTGGACGCCCTCCTGAGGTTGGTGCGGCGGCCGGGGCACGACGGGCAGGCCGCGCAGGTAGAGCCGGATCCCCTGCCACCGGATCCGGGCCGAGACGGCCGCCGTGGACCAGGGGTGGCGCGCGGCAGCGCGGAGCAGGGCCCGCGCGGTGGCCGGGCGGCCGGTGCCGTGCACGCTGGCCACGAGCGAGGGCCCGCCGGGGCGGGTGAGCGTGACGCTGAGACTCAGCGGGCCGGGGCCCGGCTCGGGCAGGCACATCCGGTAGCCGCCGTCGACCGGATGGAAGGGCGACACGTAGAACTGCTTCGGGGCCCGGGCCCGGCCGTGATCGTCGGTGCGGAGCAGGTAGGCGTGCCGCTGCCGGTAGGTGTTGTGCACCTCGGCCACCACGCAGGCCAGCGCGCCGTCGGCCCGGTGGCACCAGTAGACGGTCAGCGGGTTGAACACGTACCCGAGCACGCGGGCGTGGGCGAGCATCATCACCCGCCCGCCGGCCAGGTCGATGCCGTGGGTGCCGAGGAACTGGTCCAGGTTGACCCGGATCGGGCGGCGCGGGTCGCCCAGGTGGTCGCGGGCGCGGAAGCCGGCCAGCAGGCGCAGCCCCGGGCCGGGCCGGGGCAGATGGTCCACGTCGACCAGCCACTGGTAGGTGCGGTAGGTGAACGCGTGGCGCCACGGGGCCAGCCGGGTGTGGGTGACCCGGCACTCGTACAGCGCGGCGCCGGGGGCCAGCGGGCGCGTCACCAGGTGCCCCCGAGCGCGCGGGCCGCGCGGGCCCCGGACTGGCAGCCGTCCTCGTGGAAGCCCCAGCCGTGGTAGGCGCCGGCGAACGCCGTGACCGGCGTGTTCAGCTCGGGCAGGCGGCGCTGCGCGGCGACCGAGGCCGGGGTGTAGGCGGGGTGCGCGTAGTCCATCCGGCTGAGGACCCGGTCCGGGTCGACGTCGTCTCGAGCGCCAAGGGTCACGATGTAGTCCTGGCCTGCGGGCAGGTGCTGCAGGCGGTTCAGGTGGTAGCTGACCCGTGCCGCGCCGGGGTCGGCCCGGCACTGGCGGAGCTCGTAGTTCCAGGAGGCCCGGACGCCGGGGTGGTCCGGGAGCAGCCGGGCGTCGGTGTGCAGCAGGGCCGGGTTCGGGGTGTAGCGGAAGGCGCCCAGCACCTCGCGTTCGGCCCGGGTGGCCGGGGCGAGCAGGGCCAGGGCCTGGTCCGGATGGGTGGCGATGACCACGGCGTCGAAGTGGTGCGCCCGGCCGGCGGCGTCGCGCACCTCGGCGCCGTCCGGGTAGCGGCGCACGGCGCGGACCGGGACGCCGAGCCGGACGCAGGCCAGGCGGCGCGCGGCCCGCTCGACGTAGCATCGGGAGCCGCCGGACACGGTGCGCCAGGGCGGCGAGCCGGACACCGACAGCATCCCGTGCTGGGCCAGGAACGCGAACAGGTACCGCGCGGGATAGCGCAGCGCCGTCCCGGCCGGGCAGGACCACACCGCCGCGACCAGCGGCAGCGCGAAGTGGGCCTGGAAGTAGGCGGAGAAGCCGCCGCCGGCCAGGAACTCGCCGAAGGTGATGTCCCCGGGCGCGCGGCCCGCGGTGCCGCCGGGCGTGTCGCTGGCCAGCAGCCGGCGGGCCGCGCGGTGGAAGCGCGGGACGTCGGCCAGCAGCCACAGGAACCGGCCCCCGCCCCGGCGCAGGCCCGCGGCCAGGCCGCCGGGACCCCGCTTGCCCGCGTAGTGCAGGCCGCAGCCGGCGCAGCGGACCGACATGCTCATCTCGCTGGCCTGGGTGCTCACCCCCAGCTCGGCGAACAACCTGGTGAGCAGCGGGTAGGTCCGCTCGTTGTAGACGATGAAGCCGGTGTCGACCGGGACCGGGCCGACCAGGTGGGTGTCGGCGTGCCCGCCGAGCCGCCGGTCGGCCTCGAACAGCGTGACCTGGTCGGTGCGGGACAGGACGTAACCCGCGGTCAGCCCGCTGATGCCGCCGCCGATGACGGCGATCCTGCGCCCGGTCACGCGCGTGCCCCCTTCCGGCTTGTCACCCTCATTCGGCGCGGGCTGGCATCCGGATGGCCGGGACGACGCTCGGCTCGCGGCCGAGCACGTGACGCAGGGCCGCCTCGAGCTCGGGGTAACGGAACTGGTGCCCGGCGTCGATCAGCCGCTGCGGGCGGACGTACTGGCTGGCCTCGGCCAGCTCGCGGGCGCCTTCGCCGCCGAGCAGCAGCCGCGGACCGAACGCGGGCACCGGCACCAGCGCTGGCCGGCCCAGCAGGCCGGCCAGCACCGCGGTGTACCCGGCGTTGCGCACCGGCGCGGGGGCGACCGCGTTGACCGGCCCGGACAGGGCCGGGTCGAGCACCGCCCGCAGGTAGACGTCCAGCAGGTCGTCCAGGCCGATCCAGGCCAGCCACTGCCGGCCGCTGCCCAGCCGGCCGCCGAGGCCGGCCGCGAACAGCGGGTAGAGCAGCCGCAGCATGCCGCCGCGCGGGGTCTGCACCAGGCCGGTGCGGACCTGCACGGTCCGCACTCCCGCCCGGGCCGCCGGGCCGGTGGCATCCTCCCAGCCGGCCACCACGTCGGCGAGGAATCCGTCACCGCGGTGGCTGGTCTCGGTCAGCACCTCATCACCGCGGTCCGGCCCGTAGAACCCGATCGCCGAGGCCGTGACGAACGCCCGCAGGCCCGGCGCGCCGGCCGCGGCGCGGCCGCCCGTGGCGCGGCCGGTCGTGGCGCCGCTGGTCACGGCGCGGCTGGTCGCGGCGCTGGCCGCGGCCAGTTCGGCCAGGCGGCGGGTCGGGATGATCCGGCTGTCGCGGATCTCCTGCTTGCGGCCGGGCGTGAACCGCCCGCCGATCGACGCCCCGGCCAGGTGGATCACCGCGTCGACGCCGCTCAGCAGGTCCGGAGCGGGATCGTCAGGGCGCCAGTAACGCTCGCCGACGTCCCGCGGCGGCTGGCGGACCAGCCGGATGACATGGTGCCCGCCCGTGCTCAGCAGCGCGGTCAGCGCGGTGCCGACCAGGCCGCCGGACCCGGTAACCGCGATCGTCAGCGGGTCCGGGCACAGCTCCCGGGCCCAGGCCCGGGCGGCCAGGTCATCGGCCAGCTGCCGGTGCCGGTAGGCGAACATCGGCCGCAGCACCCGGGCCGGCAGCGGCGTCTCGACCACGTCGGTGACCCGGGTGGCCCGCTGGCCCGCCGGGGCGAACCGGTGGGTATGCCGCCACGGCAGCACCGCGGCCAGGGGCAGGCTGGCCAGCGCGTCGGCGAACTCGTGCGGCGGGTCGTACCCGGCGGGCTGGTGGGCGGCCACCCAGCGCAGCCCGGCGGGCAGCTTGAGCACGGCCCGGCCGTCCCGGACCGAGCCGGCCTCCCGCTCCACCTGGACCGGCGGCCAGGGCGGCATCAGCCGGGTCATGGCCCCCGGCCGGGCGTGCCAGGCGAACACCTCGTCCAGCGGGGCGTCGACCACGCTGGTGTACTTCAGTCCCATGGTTTCGGTCCTCCCCGGCGTGTCGTCGCACGCTCATGATAAAAACAAGACTAAACTACACTAAAAATAGAAGTTCAAACCAATTCGCGGATGGCCCGGGGCCCGACGGGAACACCGGGCGGCCGGGAACGGGCCGACGGGAACGCCGGGCGGCCGGGAAGGGGACCGGGGCGGGATGCAGCTACGCGAGGCCGCTGAGGCGCTCGGGGTGCATTACCAGACCGCCTACGGCTGGGTACGACAGGGCACGCTACAGGCCCGGAAGACCGGACGCGGCTACGAGGTGCTCGACAGCGACGTCCGCGCACTGGCCGAGCGGCGGGCCGCCGGTACCGCGCCACGGCCCCAGGTCCGGGTCCGCGACTGGCCGGCCCACGCCGGCCGGCTGTACGACGCGATCGTGACCGGCGACGAGACGCTGGCCCGGCACGACTTCGACCGGCTGGCGGCCGGCGTGTCGATGATCGACTTGTGCGAGCGGGTCATCACGCCCGCGCTGCGCCGGGTGGGCGACGAATGGGCCGCGGGCGAGCTCACCATCGCAGAGGAGCACCGGGCCAGCGCCATCTGCGAGCGGCTCATCGCCCCCCGCGCGCACCAGCCGCCGGGCCGCCCGCGCGGGATCGCGGTGACCGCCACGCCGCCCGCGGAACGGCACAGCCTGCCCGCGCTGATGGCGGCGGCCTGCCTGCGCGAGGACCGCTGGCTGGTGCACCACCTGGCCGCGGACCTGCCGGTCGCCGACGTGATCGGCCTGGCCCTGGAGGTCGGCGCGGACCTGGTCGTGCTGTCCTCGGCGACCGCCCAGACGGCCCGGGCCGCTCGCCGGGCGGCCCGGGAGATCGGCTTCTCCGCGCCCCGGCTGCGCGTGCTGGCCGGGCGGCCCGGCGACCGGCTGAGCCAGCTGCTGGAGCTGGCCCGGCAGGGTTAACGCAGGCCGAGCCGGTCGGCGAAGGCGGAGAGCTGGTCGCGCTGCTCGGCGGCTTTGCTGGCGCTGGGCCCGATGACCAGGCGGTCCACGCCGCGGGCGGCGTGCTCGGCCACGTCCTCGGCGGTCAGGTCGATCGAGCCCCAGCGGGTGACCTCCAGCGCCGCGGGGTCGCGGCCCGCGTCCCGGGCGGTGGCCCGCATCAGCTCGATCTGGCTGGCCCGCTCGGCCTCGGTGAGCCGGCCGCCGGGGAAGTACCCGTCGCCGCGCAGTCCGGCCCGGCGGGCCGCGGCCGGGCTGGACCCGCCGACGTGAAGCGGGAGCGGCGCCACGGGCTTGGGGAAGCTGCAGGCGGCGGTGAAGGAGATGAACTCGCCGTCGAAGCTGACGCCCTTCTCGTCACCGGCCCACAGCAGGCGCAGCGCGTCGATGGCCTCGTCGGCCCGGCGGCCGCGGGTGGCGTAGCCGACGCCGACCGCGGCCGCCTCGCCCGGCAGGCTGCCCACGCCGATGGTCAGCAGGCGCATCCGGCCCTTGGACAGCAGGTCGATGGTGGCCAGCCGCTTGGCCAGCACCACCGGCTGGTGGTAGGGCAGCAGCAGGACCCCGGTGCCGAGCAGGATCCGGTCGGTCACCGCGGCCACGAAGGCCAGGCACTCCAGCGGGTCGGCGATCGGCACGTCGGGCGGGAAGGCGACCCCGCCGAAGCTCGCGCCGGGGTACAGGGCGACATGCTCGGGCACGTAGAACGACTCGAAGCCGCAGTCCTCGGCGTGCCGGGCGACCGCGATCATCGCATCGGGGTCGACGACCCCGTAGGCGCCGGTGTTGTAGCTGAGGCCGAACTTCACTGTGTCCTCCCGTTGGCGGCGTAACCGTCCGCGCCGGCGCGGACGGCGGCGTGTACGGCCCGGGCGATCCGGGCCCCCCAGACAGAGCGCGGCCCGGCGAATTCCTCTTCCCGGCCCGCGGGGCCGATGGGCGCGGCCACGCAGACCGCGTCGGTGGCGGTGCCGGTGCCGGCGAACCCGGCCTCCAGCACGGCCTGGGTCTTGGCCTCGGTGGCGGTGACGACCGCGTTGACGAAGGCCGCGTCGGACAGCGGCACCGGCAGGGCCACGATGAGGTTGATCGTGCCGGCCAGCTCGGGGTCGGGGCGGCCCGGCGGGGCCGCGGCCCAGGTCGGGACGCGCAGCCCGACCGTGGCGGCGGCCTGCACCTCCTCGTCCTGGCGCTGGACCAGGTCGGTGACCTGGGCGGCGGTCAGCAGGCCGACGCCGGGCCCGGTCAGGTCCAGGCCGCGGGCGAGGTCACGAAGGTGTTCGGCCGGGTCGGTGCGCGAGTAGGCCGCCGGGACCTGGGCGTTGAGTACCCACTCGCGCGGGCCCAGGCCACCGCCCAGCACGCCGCTGGAGATCATCCGGTAGCCCGGGCCCGGGTGCCAGAGCGCCATGGGCAGCCGCGCGCCGTCCTCGGCGCGCCAGTGCAGGTTCAGTCGCATGCTCGATTCTCCCCGCACGCTCGGGCCGACGGGCTGCGGCTCGACGAGCACCTGACCGAGGTGCTCGAGCGGCCGCCGCTGACCCGGATACCCCAGGTCGCCACTGTAACGTGAGCGTATGCATGTCGTCGGGTTGGTGCTGCATCCGGAGCGGGACTGCGGCGGGGCGGTGGCCTCGGTGCTGGACTGGGCCGACCAGCGCGGGATCGAGGTCCTCGGTATCGACAGCGAGCTGTCCAGGCTGGCCTGCAGCGCCAGCCCGGTGTCCGCCGACGAGCTGCGGCAGCGGGCGGACCTGCTGGTCAGCATGGGCGGCGACGGCACCATGCTGCGGGCCATGCGGCTGGCCGACCGGCAGCGGTTCCCGGTGCTCGGGGTCAACCTGGGCAAGCTGGGGTTCCTGGCCGAGGTGGACGTGCCCGACCTGCCCGACGCCCTGTCCGCGATCGACGCGCACTCCTTCACCACCGAACCCCGGCTGGCCGTCGACGCGGTCATCGGGGACCGGGTCATCACGGCGTTCAACGACGTGGCGTTCGTCCGGTTCCCCGGGCGCAAGACGGGCGCCGTCGCGGTGCGGGCCGCGGGCTACCCGTTCGTCAGCTACGCGGCCGACGCGATCGTGATCGCGACCCCGACCGGCTCGACCGCCTACAGCTTCTCGGCCGGCGGGCCGATCGTCAGCCCCGCGGTGGAGGCTCTGGTCGTCACGCCGGTCGCGCCGCACTCGGCCTACAACCGCGGGCTGGTGATCTCGTGCGGCGATCAGCTCGGGCTGGACATCCTGCCGGGCAGCGGCGGGCTGGCCGTCGAGGCCGACGGCATCGCATGCGCCGAGGTCGGGCCGGGCGACCGGATCGAGCTGATCTCGCGGCCGGGCGCGGCTCGCGTGGTCCGGTTCGGGCGCACCACGTTCTACCAGCGGGCCCGGCGCAAACTGCGGCTGACCGACTCGGCGGAGATCTCGGTCACGTTCGGCGAAGGGGAGGAGGTTGGCGCGCATGTCAGCGCGATCCGAGACTTACCTGCACGGCCA
>Ga0335081_10006698_pt1 | contig 18361 bp, 13 predicted proteins | sample Lox_Sample_35_FD_206713 | JGI IMG/M metagenome (GOLD analysis project Ga0335081, IMG submission 206713) | Soil microbial communities from Loxahatchee National Wildlife Refuge, Florida, United States - Lox_Sample_3.5 | ecosystem: Environmental > Terrestrial > Soil > Wetlands | place: USA...
CGGCCGGATCGAGCGCTCCGCTGCGCGAGGTGGCGGTGTAACGATGGTCGGGATGCCGCGGCGCGAAGAGAGCTCGGGCAGGTCCCCGCCGAGAGGGGCCAGCGGATCGCGAACGAGGAGGCCGGCGCCCGCCGTGAAGGCGCTCACGTTCGACGTCTTCGGCACCGTGGTCGACTGGCGCGGCAGCATCCTCCGCGAGGGACGCGCGCTCGCCCGGGCGCGGGAGCTCGAGGTCGACTGGGGCGCCTTCGCCGACGCCTGGCGCGCCGGCTACCGGCGGGAGATGGACCGGGTGGGGTCGGGCGAGCTCCCCTGGACGAACGTCGATCGCCTCCACCGACTCGTCCTCGACCGCCTCGTCGTGCGCTTTGGCCTGCGCGGGCTCGGGGAGCCGGAGAAGGAACACCTGAACCGCGTCTGGCACCGGCTCAGGGCCTGGCCCGACTCGGTGCGCGGGCTGAGGCGGTTGAAGAGGCGCTTCCTCGTCGCCACGCTCTCGAACGGCAACGTCTCGCTCCTCGCCGACATGGCGAGGCACTGCGGCCTGCCCTGGGACGTGGTCCTCTCCGCCGAGCTCTTCCGCCACTACAAGCCCGACCGGGAGGTGTACCAGGGCGCCGTAACGCTCCTCGACCTCGAGCCGCCGGAGGTGATGATGGTGGCGGCCCACAAGGAGGACCTCGCGGCCGCCCGCGGGGCGGGGCTGCGCACCGCCTTCGTGCGCCGCCCCCTGGAGCACGGCCCGGGCGCGAAGCCGGACCTCGCGGCCGATCCCAGGTTCGACGTCTGCTGCGACGATCTCCTCGAGCTCGCGGACCGGCTCGGGGCCTGACCCGTGTCGTCCTCAGCGCGGGGGGCGCTCGCGCCCTTCCCTCGCGACCCGCGCCCACCAGAGGAGCTCGTCGACGAGCGCGGACGCCTTCTTCGCGTACCACGGATCCGCGGGCCAGCCCCGCTCGTCCGCGGCGAAGCCGACGAGGCGGATGTTCACCTCGTCCTGCACCGCGACCATCCGCAGCTCCGCCGCCACCAGGCGAAGCTGCTCGACGGCGCGGGCGCCGCTCGCCGATCCGCCGTAGCTCACGAACGCCACCGGCTTGTGTCTCCATGGGGCGTAGACCACGTCGAGCGCGCTCTTCAGCGAGCTCGGGTATCCGTGGTTGTACTCGGGCGTGACGACGACGAAGCCGTCCTGCGCCGAGACCCTCTCCGCCCAGCGCCCCGCGAGGCTGCCGGCCTCGTAGCTCCGCTCGGCGACGACGGGCGGGTCGCGGAGCGCGTAGTGCGGGAAGGGCCAGTCCTTGAGGTCGAGGACCTCGGCGCGCACCCCGGCCCGCTCGGCGGCGAGCGCGTGGATCCAGCGCGCGAAGGGCTCGCCGCGCCTCCCCTCGCGCACGCTCGCGAGGACGACCCCGAGATTCAGGGGGGCTTCCACCCTCGGCCGCACTCTATCCCGGGGCGCGCAGCGGCAGGAGGGCGCGGAGCCGGGCGTCCCGCAGGTAGAGGCCCGCCCAGACGAGGACGCCGACGACGAGAGGGGGGAGGAAGGCATCGCCGACGCGCACGTGGGTCGCGACGGCGCCGCCGAGGTAGCCGGTGAGCAGCACCGCCCCGAGCACGGCGGTGCGCGGGATCAGGTAGACGACGACGCAGGCGACCTCCAGCGCCGAGAGCACCGGGAGCAGGTGCGCCGGGTAGCCGAGCTTCCCCACGAACGTGTCGAGCACCTGGGGCGGCCGGGCAACCTTCATGACCGCGCTCGACAGGAGGGCCAGGGCGGGGGCGGCGGTGAGAATCCCGGCCGCCCAGGCACGGCCCCGGCCGGCGCCCGCGCGCGGGGTGGGGGGGCTGTCGGCTCCTTGGGCCATGGTTCCTTCCTCCGCACCCGGATACATACCGAGCCCCCACGCGGCGTTCACGCCCCTCCCAGGGGGCGGGCGCGCCTCGCGTCGGCGTGCGTCCGCGGCCCGGCCCGGAGGCGGTGAGGCGCCGCCGGCCTCCGGGCCTCACCTCCCGCCGCCGATGTCCAGGACGGCGCCCGTCGTGTAGGAGGCGGCCTCGGAGAGGAGCCAGAGCACCCCCTCCGCCACCTCGAGCGCGGCGCCCGGCCGCTGCATGGGGATCGTGCCCGCCTGCCGGGTGGCGCGGTCGGGGGCTCCCGCGGCGGCGTGCAGCTCGGTGTCGATGATCCCGGGGGCGACGGCGTTCACCCGGATGCCCTCGGCCGCCACTTCGCGGGCCAGCCCCAGCGTGAAGGCCTCGACGGCGCCCTTCGAGGCGGCATAGTGGACCCATTCGCCGGCGCCGCCGCGGCGCGCCGCGAGCGAGGACACGTTGACGATGGCCCCGCCCGCCCCACCACGCCTCGTGGACATGCGGCGCACCGCCTCCCGCGCGCACAAGATGGTTCCGGTGACGTTCACCTCGAGCACGCGCTCGAGCGTCTCCCTGGAGAGTTCCGCCACCCTCGCGAAGCCGCCGGTGATGCCGGCGCTGTTCACCAGGCCGCGGACCGGCCCGATCTCGCGGGCGGCGGTCTCGAAGAGCCTCGCCACGTCCTCCTCTCGCGAGACGTCCCCCGCCACCGCCAGCGCACGCGCCCCCGCGGCGGACGCGGCGCGCACCACCTCCGCCGCGGCGGCGGAATCGGACAGGTAGCTCACCGCCACGTCGTAGCCCCGGGCCGCGGCGAGGCGCGCCACGGCAGCGCCGATCCCGCGGCTGCCACCGGTCACCACCACCGCCTCCCGCCGTGCGATCCCCGTCATCGGGCCTCTTTCCTCTGATCCGGCCGGATGGTGCCCCAAACCCGCCGTGCTTGGCCAGGGGCCGGCCCGAGCCCCCTTTCCGGTGCGAGGCCTCCCGGTCGCCCACCCGGGGCGCTGTGCGCCCTGCTTCGCTCGGCCATGATGCTCCCGGCGTGGGCCCCGATCGGCCCACGCTCGACGCGCGCGGACGCGCACACCCCGCGGAGCTCCGATGCCGAGACGCCCTTCCACCCTCTACCGACTCTTCTACTGGCCCGGGATCCAGGGGCGCGGCGAGTTCGTCCGGCTCGCCTTCGAGGCCGCCGGCGTCCCCTACGCCGACGTGGCGCGCCTGCCCGCCTCGAGGGGCGGCGGCGCCGCGGCGGTGGTGCGCCTCCTCCGCGAGAAGGGGCCGCGGCTCACTCCGCTCGGCCCCCCTGCCCTTCGCCACGGGAGGGTCCTCGTGGCGCAGACCGCCGCCATCCTCCAGTACCTCGCACCGCGCCTCGGCCTCGCGCCGCGGGACGAGCCGAGTCGGCTCCGCGCGCACCAGATCCAGCTCACCATCGCCGACCTGGTCGCCGAGGTGCACGACACCCATCACCCCATCGCGGGCTCGCTCTACTACGAGGACCAGAGGCCGGAGGCGGCGCGCCGCTCCGCGGCCTTCGTGCGGGAGCGCATCCCCATGTACCTCGGCTACCTCGACGGCGCGCTCGACTCCAATCCTGCCGGGAAGGGCCGGTGGCTCGTCGGGCGCGGGCTCAGCTACGTCGACCTCTCCGCCTTCCAGGTCGTGGCCGGCCTCCGCTACGCCTTCCCGCGCGCCATGGGACGGCACGAGCGCCGCGCTCCCCGGCTCGCGGCGCTCCACGATCGGGTCGCGGCCCTCCCGCGCGTCGCCGCCTACCTCTCCTCGGAGCGGCGCATCCCGTTCAACGAGGCCGGGATCTTCCGGCACTACCCGGAGCTCGACCTCGCGCCCGGACGCTCCCGGCGCGGCGCCTGAGCATCGTTCCGGCCGGCGGACGCCCCCTCGCTAGCTCGCCCGGTAGGCGGGCGCGAACACCTGCTCCGCGAAGGTCTCGATCGTGGTCGGCGTGGTGGTCATGGCCGAGCGCGCCTGGGTCGCCTTCACCGCGCCCTCGTTGAAGCCCTTCGAGAGCTCGACGTAGAGCCCCGCCATCTCCTCGGGCACCCCCATCTGGACGAGCCCCTTGCGCGCGTCCTCGTACGGGAACTGGACGTACTTCAGGTCCGCCCTCCCGATGGCCTTCCCCAGGGCGGAGGCGACCTCGGACATGGTGACGTCCCTCGCCCCGAGCAGGTCCTGGACCTGCTTCCCGGAGAAGTCGCCGGCCGCGAGCCGGCGGGCCACCACTTCCCCGATGTCCCTCGTCGCGATCATGGGAAGGGCGACGTCGCCGCGGGTCGCCGAGCCGAGCATCCCCATCCCCTTCACCATCCCGATGCTCATGAGGTTGTTCTCCATGAAGAAGCCGGGGCGCAGGTGGAGGACGTTTCCGGCGAGCCGGTTGAGTCGCTGCTCCATCTCGTAGAGGCCGGCGACGGGGCCGTTCTGGTCGGGACGGTCCGCTCCCACGCTCGAGAGGGTGATGACGTTCCCGATCCCGGCGGCCTCGAGAGAGGCGGCCAGGGCGCTCACCACGTTTCTCTGGTAGGTGCGGAACGACGGGGTCTGGAAGTTGGGCGGCACGAGCACGAAGGCGGCGTCCGCTCCGGCGAAGGCCTTGGCGAGCGCCTTGGCGTCCTGGACGTCGGCGATCGCCACCTCGGCCCCGCGGTCCCCCAACGCCTTCAGCTTGCCCGCATTTCGCCCGACGACCCGGACCTTCTTGCCCTTGTCGAGGAGCTTCGAGGCGGCGAGCCCGCCCACGTGGCCGGTGGCACCCAGTATCGCGTAGATCGTGTGTGGCATACCGATTCCTCCGGCCGCGTTCGTTAACCGCTCGCGCGCCCCGGCGCCCGCTCCGGCCGGGTGCCCGCCGGGGCGGGAGGCGCCCGCGAGCGGCAGGGGCGGAACGGCCCGGAACTCCTCGGCCCGGGCGCCGCCACCTCGCGGCGCTCGCCTGGCGCCGGGTCAGAGAACGCGCCGGCCCCGACCCGGCGCGCTCCGTCGATGCGGGGAAGCACGGCCCTCTCCCGGGGCCTCCCAACGGAGACCGCCCCTCGTCAGGGCACGATGCCCGGGACGAGGAACGCCGCCACCCAGGTCATGAGCCCGAGCAGGGCCACGTAGCCGACGGCGTACTTCACGGTCTGTCGCATGATCTTGCCCTCGGCGCCCAGCAGCCCCACCGCGGTGGCGGCGATGACGATGCTCTGGGGCGAGATCATCTTGGCGCTCGCCCCGGCGCTGCCCGCCGAGGCCATGAGGATGTCGGAGAGGCCCATCCCCTGGGCGGTGAGCTTCTGCAGGTTCCCGAAGAGCGCGTTGGACGAGGTGTTGGAGCCGGTGAGGAACGCCCCCAGCGTCCCGAAGAGAGGGGCGAAGAGGGGGTAGACTTTGGCGCTCACCGACGAGACGATGGCGTTCGCGAGCGTCGCCACCATCGAGGGGTGCTTGTCCCCGATCACTCCCCAGAGGGCGAGCTTCGTCTTCGGGTCGACGAGCGGCAAGGACAGGTTCATCACCTCGGCGATGGAGAGGATGGAGGCGACCGCCACGAAGGACGGGATCATCTGCCTGGCCGTCTTGCCGAACTGGCCCATCACCGCTCCCGGGCCGATGCCGAGGAAGGGGAAGGCGAGGAAGCCGGCGATGAGCATGATGGTGCCGGGGCTCTGCAGCCAGGCGAAGGTGTAGAGCTTGGCGGGGTTGTAGATCTGGAACTTCACCGCCATCCACTCCCAGCCGGGCGCTCGCCCGGCGAAGAGCGGCTTCGTCGAGGGCAGGTTCACGAGGATGATGAGCACGGTGAGGAGGAGGTAGGGGAGCCAGGAGAGCACCAGGTCCCTGGCGTGGAACCCCTTGGGCTGGACGGCCGCGCGATCCTCGCCCGGGAAGAGCCAGGGCTCTCGCCTCGAGGAGAAGCGCAGGTAGGCCGAGAGCGCGGTGAGCGTGACCAGGGAGGCGAGCACGTCCGCGAGCGTCGCGCCCACGGTGTTCGAGACGAGAAGCTGCACGGCCGCGAAGCTGAAGCCGGTGACGAGGATGGCCGGGAGCGCGCCCTTCATCCCCTTCCAGCGCGACATGGAGAACACGGTGGCGAAGGCCATTAGGAAGCCGAGCGGCGCCATCAGGCGCCCGGTCATCTGCGAGAGGCGCGCCAGGTCGAGGCCGGTGATGAGCGCGAGGGTATCGGTGGGGATGGCGAGCGAGCCGAAGGGCACGGGCCCGGTGTTCGCCACCAGGCAGACGATGGCCGCCATCATGGGGTCGTAGCCCAGCCCCACCAGGATGCTCGCCGGGATGGCCACCGGGGCTCCGAAGCCGCAGATGGCCTCGAGGAAGGCGCCGAACCCGAAGCCGATGAGGAGGGCCTGCGCGCGCCGGTCGACCGTGAGGTTCGCCATGGCGCCCTGCATCTTGTCCATCCAGCCGGTCGCCTTGAGCGTGTTGTAGACGACGAGCGCGCCGAAGGGGATGTACATGATGGGGAAGAGGCCGAAGAGCGCTCCCTGGACGGCGGCGAGCAAGGTGAGCTTGGCCGGAAACCCGAACCAGAGGATGGCGACGAGCACCGTCACCGCCCACGCGGCCGGCGCCACCTTCACGGCTGGTTTCATGAGCAGCGGGAGCCCGATGAGGAGCACGAAGAGCGGTAGTGACGCGGCGAACGCGGCGAGCATGTTCATCTCCCTCCCCCGGCGGCGGCCGAGCGGAGCGAAGCACAGCGTTTCGCTACGCGTTAGGCAAGCGCAACGTGCACCGTCCGGCTCCCGCGCCTCCGACGGCGCTTGTGCCGGATCAAGCGATCCCCGAGCGTCGGGGGCGCTCCCGGCATCTCTCCTGGCTCGACGGAGGGAGGTGCGCCGCCGCAACGCCCCGAGCGACCCTCCCGGCATCGCGCAAAAGGACGAGCGCCGCTCGCGGGGTCGCCTCGAAAGCAGGGGCATGTCGCGCCGACGCGCCGCGCCACCCCGTGAAAAACGAGATTTGCCCACCATGCGGGGCGTAGCAACCGCCGGGTGGGAGGCACATACTCACCTGCAAGGAAGCGCGGCCCCACACGCAGCGACTGCGCGCGTCGGGAAATCGAAGCCCGCTTCCGACCGCCGAGCGCTCCTCAGCTGAGCGCTCGGCTTTTTTTCGTGTTCGCGAGCGGCGTGGACCGCGCCGGGGAGCGAAGCCACGGAGCGCCGAGCTCGAGGCGCGGCCCCGAGGAAGGCTCCACTGCCCGCCGAGCTACTTCGCCGCGGGGGCGGCCGGAGCCTCCGGCTTCGAAGGCGCGGGCGGCGGCAGGGTGGGCGCGCCCTTCGCCCAGGTGCCTCCCGCCTTTCCGCACTCCTTCTTCGTCTTCGAGACCTCCTTGCCCTGCACCTCGCAGTGGTGTGTCTGCGGCGTGCCGCCCTTGGTGCCCTCGGCGGCGAGGGCGGGGGCGGCGAGGACGAGGGCGGCGGCGAGTGCGGCGATCGAGGTCTTCATCGGCTTCTCCCGGCAGTGAGGGTTCCGCCTCGCTTCTAATGGAGGAGGGGCCGGCGCGGCAACCGCACCGCCCCGGCGCGGCGGGCGTCTCCGGTCGCCGGCCGGGGCCGAGGAGGTCGCGTGTCCGGCGAGGGAGCCGGCTGTGGGCCTGCGCGCACAGTGGGGGAAATCCCACATCGGCGGTCGCCGGGCCGATCGCTAGACTCGGGGCTCGCCGAAGGAGGTCCCATGGACAGGGGGCTCGCCTCGATCTTCGTCGCCCTTGCCGTCGCCGGCTGCGCCGGGGGCGGGGCGACCGCAACCGCGCCCGCCCCGGGCCTCGTCACCTCCATCTCCAAGGACGGGGTCACCTGGACCTTCGCGAGCCCGGTGCGGGCCGGCCAGTTCGTGAACGGCGACTGGTGGGTGCTCGGTCCCGTCACGGTCACCGCCATCGAGCCGGCGCCCATGACGGCCGCCCCCTACATGAACGGGTCGGTCCTGAACCTGCCGACGTCGAACGGCAAGAGCGGCTTCGACCAGCGGCTGAACGACGGCACCGACGAGTCGTGGTGGTTCGACGCGACGCTCCGCTCCTACCCTCCCCTCTCCCTCCGGGCGGGCGACGCGCTCGTGTCCTCCATCAGCCTCTCCCAGGTCCACTCGGTCCCCGAGGTGATGCGCTCCGGGGACATGAGCGCCAGCCCGGTCGCGAGCGTCTCCGTCCTCACCGTTCTCTCCGCGGTCCCGCCGGCAGACGCCTTCCGGCCGTCCTACTGCGACCGCGGCCAGACGCTGCGCCGGGCGGGGAGCCTGCAGCGCGACCTGTTGCCCTCGCTCCCGCCCCCGACCTCCTCCGCCACCCCGCCCCTCTCGGTGTTCGAGGACTGGTTCCGCCGGCCCTGGATCGACACCAACCCCTTCCTCTTCGACGCTCCCGCGCTCTACATGCCGAGCTACGGGCAGCACATCGCCTTTGCCGACTCGTACGTGGGGCTGCTCCTCGCCCTCGACTTCTCGGCCTCCGAAAAGGTGGCGCTCACGAACTACTTCGTCCAGTACGGCATCGACCTCTACGGCTGCCTCCAGGCCGGCGTGGGCTGGCCGGCCTTCGGGGGCCACCGCAGCGGCAGGAAGATGCCCATCCTCTTCGCCGGCCTCCTCCTCGGCGACGAGGGGATGAAAGGCGCCTCCGCCGCCTACCCCAACCAGTTCGGCGAGGACATGCAGACCGTCTACGTCTCCCAGATCCCGGGGGGCTACACGGTCGCCTGGCAGGGTGCCACCGTCATCTACGGCGGGCACTACGGCGTCCTCGACGGCGGAACGCCGGTCAGCCCCGGCATGTACGGGCCCTACGAGCAGCTCCAGCCCAAGGACTGGCCCCTCTACACTCCCACCGAGCAGATCGGGGAGGCCTACCGGCGCTGCTGCACGTCGGTGTCGTGGGTGGGCGAGGCGCTGGCGGTGGAGATCCTCGGCGGCCGGGATCTCTGGGGCCACCCCGCCTTCTTCGACTACGTCGACCGCTGGATGACCGAGAACGATGCCCAGGCGGTGGCCGACATCCTGGCCCAGTCCGGCTTCGACTACAGCGCCGACTGGGAACGTCAGGGCCAGACCGAGTACTGGCTCCAGGGGGAGTTTCCCCAGTACTCCTTCGTCGACGACATGTGGCACGCCTACCGCTCGAGGTACTGAGGCGGGTGCCGCGGCCCCCTGCTACGCGGCGGAGGAAGCCCCGCCGGCGAGCACCACGCTCTCCACCACCCGCCGCTCCGCCGGGTGGTCGAGTCGCCGCAGCGCCTCGCCGGGGGTGAGCCACTCGAGGCGGTCGACCTCGTCGCTCGGGCGGAACCGCCCACCCCGGACGGCCATGTGCCAGAACAGCACGAGCTTCGGCGCCCCCTTCGCGGGGTAGAGCGCGAATCCGGCGAACTCCTCGATCCGCGCCTCGCAGCCGGTCTCCTCGGCGACCTCGCGGAGCGCGGCCGCCATGAAGGACTCGCCCTCCTCGAGGCGTCCCTTCGGCAGGGACCAGTCGCGCTTCTTCGGCCGGTGGATGACCGCGAGCTTCCGCCCGTCGGGGTCGTCGCGCCAGACGAGACCTCCCGCCACCCACTGCAGGGCGTCCGCGCGCCGCTTCTTTCCGGACCGGGCCATCCCGAGATCCCCATGGTAGAGGCTAGCGGCCGGGAAGGAAGTTCCGCGACGACCGTTCGCGAAGATTTCGGCGGATCGTCACCTTCCCCTCACGAACCAGGCACCGGAACCCACACCGGCGGCGGGCCCGCGAGCGGCGAGAGGCGAGCGACCGGGGTTGCACCCCGGAGATCAGCAGGGCGCCCGCAGGTAGGCGAAGCGGATTCCGCTCTGGAGGTAGTCCTCGACCGTCTCCAGCGCCGTCGCCTCGCGCATCCAGCGCGGGCCGGTCTCCGCGAGCCGGGCCTCGATGAGGGCCGAGATCCAGGCAAAGCCGTGCTCCCGCACCCGCTCGCGCAGGAGGTCGAGGACCATCGCCTCCACCTCGGCGCGGTTGCGGAGGAGCGGCGAGACCGCCATCGCCTGGAGGTAGAAGGTGTCGTTCTCGCCGTAGCGAGGGTCGTCCCGCACCCCCACCTCGTCGTGGTTCTCGAGGGGGCTCCCGAGCGCGTAGGCCACGAGCCGCTGCGAGACCCGGTCGCGCAGCGCCACCCCGCACGCCCCGGGGTTGGCCATGGTCGAGGCGAGCGTCTCGGCCGAGTACTGCAGGAGCGGCCGGCGCCCGGCCCGGAGCACGTCGGGCGGGTAGAGCGCCAGGTTGCCGTAGCGCTCGACCTCCACCGCTGCGACCTGGGGCATGAGCCCCTCCGGGTCCCCGGCCAGGTCGACGGCCTGGAGCGTGGCCGGCCGCGCCTCGAGCGTGCCGACGCGGATCTCCGGCCCCGCCACGGACGGCGAGGCCCTCCCGCCGACGAGGTCCTCCACCGCGCGGCGGAGCAGCTCGAGCGCCTCCCCGATCGCTCCCGGCTCCATGTCGTAGCGCGGGTAGAAGCGGAGGGCCCGCTCGCCGGCGGGCAGGAGGATGAGCCCGCGGCGGAAGGCGCGATCGCGGAGCCATTCGCGCCAGTCGGACCTCACCACGTCGAAGGCGAGCAGGCACCCGGCCCCTCGGACGTTCTGCAACAGCCCCCGGTAGTCCTTGGCGAGCCGCTCGAGCCCCTCCCGCGCCAGGGCTCCCGTGCGCCGCACCCGCTCCAGGTCGAGCTTGCGGAGGAAGGCGAGCAGCCGGACCATGCCCACCGAGTCGCCCTCCCAGGTGGTGTTGAACTTCTTCTCCTCCTGGAAGAAGGTGGCGAGCTCCTCGCTCACGAAGAGGATTCCGTTCTGCGCCTTCTTCGCCCACATCACCGCGTCCGGGGGGCTGGGCAGGTCGAAGAGGTCGTGCGCCCAGAGCCTACCGGCCGCGCCCCAGCCGGTCTGGACCTCGTCGAAGAGGAGGGGGACGTCGTAGACGCGGGTGAGGAGCCGCAGGCGCTGGAAGAAGTGGGCCGAGGCGAAGCGAAGGCCGCCCTCCCCCTGGATCGGCTCCACCAGTACCCCGGCGGCCCGCTGCGCCCGGCGCAGCGAGTCGGCGTCGGCGAGGCGGCGCCGCTCCTCCACGAACGCCCGCACGCGCGCCGACCGCTCGGCCGCGTCCGCCGGCAGGCGGGAGAGGAGCTCGTCGCACGCCGCCAGCAGGCTCCGGAACTGCTCCCTCTGCCTCGGGGCGCCCGGCGAACGCCCGGTGACGAGGAGCGTCCACACCTGCTCCAGGCTCTTCTCGTCGCGGCGCCGGGTTCGCGAGGGCGACCGCGGATCCTCCACCGGGAAGGACGCGTGGGGCCAGTCGAACGTCGGGAACCCCAGGCGGGCCCGCTTGCGCTGGGTGGCGGCGAGGCTTCCCAGCGTCCGCCCGTGGAAGGCGCCGTCGAAGGAGACGATGAAGAGTCCCTGCCCCGGGGTCGGCCCCTCCCTGGGAGCGCCCGCCGGATCGGCGCTCCGGGTCTTCACGCGGTTGAGCAGGACCGCCTTGATGGCGTTCTCCACCGCCTCCGCCCCGGTGTTCACGACGAAGTGGCGGGGCGTGCCCGCCGGCGCCACGCCGTCGAGGGCGGCCTTGAGCTCGAGCGAGAGGGCCGTCTGGTACTCCGAGTGAGCGGAGCGTCCCACCGCGTAGGGCAGGCGGCGGAGCACGGCCGCCACCATGTCCGGCTCGTTCTCCCCGAAGGGCTGGGAGGCGATGAGAGCGCCGAGGTCCAGGAACCGAAACGGCTCTCCCGCCGCGTCCCGGTCCAGGGTGGCGAGGTAGGGGCCGGAGCTCTCGGCTGGATCGAACGCCACCGGGAGGGAGTAGAAGAGGCCGTTCGACGCCGCCTCCAGGGCCGCCCTCGAGGCCGGGAGCGCCTCCGCCACCGCCTCGGTCAGCGGACGGTCGGGCTCGAGGAGGACCTCGGGGACGCGGGAGCGAAGCTCGCCGGCGCGGTAGCGCGCCTCCAGGCTCTCCGCTCTCTCGCCGAACCGGCGAGCCGCCGCGAGCGCCTCCTCGAGCGGCCTCAGAGGAACCTCTCAGTGCCGCCGGCCCTCGGCGCCCCGCGCGCGCCGGGATCGCTCGGGCCGCGGGTGCCCGCCGCCTTCATGGACTGTGCGTCACGAGGGCGCTCCATGGTCCTGCTCTCCGGTTGAAGCACGGCCGGGGAGGGGTGTAGCGTACCTCCCGGTCTTCGCCAACCCCATGGAGAGGGCGCGGCGCACCGGCTGGGCGGGCGCCGCGTGCGGGCTCGCGGGAGCGTTCGTCACACGACGTTCACATCCTGCGCGCCGTTTCGGACTACCGTCGAGCCTGGGCTCGCGGGCCTTTCCCATGCGGCGAGCGGAGCCCCCGCTCCCTGCCGCGGGCGGAGCCGGCGGGGCGCCGGGCGCCCGCCCGGAGGAACGGAGGGGAGGATGCCCTGGGCCGGGAGCACCATTCCGAGGCGGTTCGGGACGGCGCGCCGGAGCGGGGCGACGAACGGTCCCTCCGAGCTCCTCGTCAAGGCGGCGCGCCTGGACGCGGCGAGCGTCCTCTCCGATCTGAAGAGCGGCCCCGCCGGGCTGACGCAGGAGGAGGCCGAGCTTCGCCTCGAGCGGCACGGGCCGAACGTGGTCGCCAAAGACGAGGGGGCGGGGCGGGTCAAGCTCCTGCTCAAGGCGCTCGTCAATCCGCTCGTCGTGCTGCTCTCGCTGCTCGCCACCATCTCGCTCCTCACCGGGGACGCGCGGGCGGCCATCGTCATGGCGGCGATGGTGGTGCTGGGCGTCTCGCTGCGGTTCGTGCAGGAGTCCCGAGCCGACACGGCGGCGAAGAAGCTCCGGGCCATGATCAAGGTGATGGCGACCGTGCTCCGCGACGGGAAACCGCGCGACGTCCCGCTCGCCGACCTGGTGCCTGGAGACGTGGTCACTCTGTGCGCCGGGGACATGTTCCCGGCCGACGTGCGCCTGCTGGCGGCGAAGGACCTCTTCGTCATCCAGGCGACGCTGACCGGCGAGTCGATGCCGGTGGAGAAGGTCGACGTCCCCGAGCCGCCCGATCGCACCTCGGCGCTCGAGCTCCGCAACATCGGCTTCCTCGGCACCAGCGTCGAGACCGGGACCGGCGCGGCCGTCGTGGTCTCCACCGGGGAGCGCACCTACCTGGGCGCGCTGGCCCGCGCCGTCGTCGGGGAGCAGGTGCAGACCGCCTTCGACAAGGGGGTGGCGCGCTTCACCTGGCTCATGATCCGGTTCATCCTCGTCATGGTCCCGCTGGTCTTCGTGATCAACGGGCTGACGAAGGGCAACTGGCGCGAGGCCTTCTTCTTCGCGCTGGCGGTGGCGGTGGGCATGACGCCGGAGATGCTCCCCATGATCGTCACCGTCTGCCTCACCAAGGGCGCGCTGCTCATGGCGCGCAAGAAGGTGATCGTCAAGCGGCTCCACTCCATCCAGAACCTGGGCGCGATGGACGTGCTCTGCACCGACAAGACCGGGACCCTGACCGCCGGCCAGGTCGTCCTGGAGAAGCACTGCGACGTCGAGCTGCAGGAGGACGACGAGGTCCTGGTCCTCGCCTACCTCAACAGCCACTTCCAGACGGGCCTCAAGAACCTCCTCGATCGCGCCATCCTGGCGCATACCGGCGTGAACGAGCGGATCCGCATCCCGGACCACCGCAAGGTCGACGAGATCCCCTTCGACTTCAGTCGCCGGCTGATGTCGGTGGTGGTGGAGCGGCCCGACGGGACCCACCGCCTCATCTGCAAGGGCGCGCCCGAGGAGGTGTTCCGCCGCTGCACCCAGTTCGAGTACGGGGGCGAGCAGCTTCCCATGGAGCGCGTGCTCCTCGAGGATCTGCGCCTCGAGCACGACAAGCTCAGCGCGGACGGGTTCCGGGTACTCGCCATCGCCTACCGGGACTTCGCGCCCAAGGCGACCTACTCCAAGGCCGACGAGGCCGAGCTGGTGCTGCGCGGCTACGCCGCCTTCTTCGACCCGCCCAAGGACAGCGCTCGCCCCGCCCTCGAGGCCCTCTACGGGCACGGGGTGGGCACCAAGGTCCTCACCGGGGACAGCGACGCCGTCAGCAAGAAGATCTGCCGCGACGTGGGCATCCCCGTCGGCAGGGTCCTCCTCGGTCACGAGGTGGAGGCGATGACGGACGCGGAGCTGGAGGTGGCGGCAGAGGAGGTCACGCTCTTCGCGCGCCTCGCCCCCAACCACAAGCAGCGGATCGTGAAGGCGCTGCAGCGCCGCGGGCACGTGGTCGGCTTCCTGGGGGACGGGATCAACGACGGCCCCGCCCTGCGCGCCGCCGACGTGGGCATCTCGGTGGACTCCGCGGTCGACATCGCCAAGGAGTCGGCGGACCTCATCCTCCTGGAGATGAGCCTCATGGTGCTCGAGGAGGGGATCCTGGAAGGCCGCAAGGTCTTCGCCAACATCCTCAAGTACATCCGCATGGGCGCCAGCTCCAGCTTCGGCAACATGTTCAGCGTGGTGGGCGCGAGCGCGTTCCTCCCATTCGTGCCCATGGCGCCCCTGCAGATCCTGACCAACAACCTGCTCTACGACTTCTCGCAGGTCCCCATCCCCACCGACAACGTCGACCCCGAGCAGATCGCCCGCCCGCGCCCCTGGTCGATGGAGCAGATCACCAGGTTCATCCTCTTCATCGGGCCCTGCAGCTCCGTCTTCGACTACAGCACCTACCTGCTCATGCTCCTCGTCTTCCAGGCGAACGAGCCTTCCCGCGCCTCCCTCTTCCAGACCGGCTGGTTCGTCGAGTCGCTCCTCACCCAGACCCTCATCATCCACGTGATCCGCACCAACGGGGTCCCCTTCATCCAGAGCCGCGCCAGCATGCAGCTCACCCTCACGAGCGCCCTCATCATGGCGGTGGGCGTCTGGCTCCCCTTCTCGCCCTTCGCCTCGGCCCTGGGCTTCACCGCCCTCCCCCCGCTCTACTGGCCGCTGGTGGTGGCGACCCTGTTCCTCTACGTGCTCCTCACCCAGGCGGTGAAGATGTGGCTGTTGCGGAGGGCCTGGATCTAGGGCGGGGCCGGCCCGGCGAGCCGCGGGTCAGCGGCGGACGGCGAGGGTCTCGCGAAGCTCCTCCCCGGTCTCCGGGTCGGATCCGACGAGCTCGACCGAGCGGACCGCGGGGAAGAGCCCTCCGCCGACCTCGACGAAGATGGTCCGCAGGAGCGCCTCGCGGCCGTCGATCGCGACCATCGCGACGAAGCAGCCGTGGTGCGATCGGATCGACACCGCCCGGCGGGGCTCGGCCTTCAAGGCCACCACCGCGACGTCCGCGGTGGCCCGGCGCAGCTCCACCCCGTAGGCGAAGCTCCGCTCCAGGCCCGTCAGCTCCTCCCGGCGCCCGTCCTCCGCCAGCATGAGCCAGACCGGCCGGAGGGGTTCGGCGGGGTCGAGGGCCCCGGCGGGTGCGGCGTTCACCTCGTAGAGGACGACGTTGGCGTTGGTGCTCCGCTCGAGGCGGAAGAGCTCCGCGGCGCAGGCGGATCGCCCGTCCGCGCCCAGCACCGCCGCCACCATCGCCGCCGCCCACCCGAACACGTGCTTGCAGCTTGAAGGGGACGGGTGACGGGGCTGCGGCGCCGGCGTGAACTCTCGCCAACCTGTGTCGGTTCTCCCGGTAGACTCCTCTCGATGGAATCCCCCTGGCCGGTCCTGGAGTCCCTGGCCGACGAGGCGGCGGCCGTCGCCGCGCTCCCGGCCAGCGGCCCCCTGCCCGTGCGAGCGGTCGTCGTCGCGAGCGAGCGGCACGCCCACGCGCTGCGGCGGGCGCTCGTGAAATTGGGCCACCGCGGCATCCTTGCGGGGACCCGCTTCGTGGACCCGGCAACCCTCGCCAGCGAGATCCTCGTCGCGGCGGGGTGGGACTTCGCCCCCGGCGAGGAAGAGCTCCGGCCGGCACGCTTGCTCGCTCTCATCCAGGAGGGGCTTCCGCTCGAGCACTTCGACCTCGAGCTCCTGCGCTCCACGCCCGGCTGGCCCGAGGCCTTCGACGGCGTCATCGACGACCTGGAGGAGGCTGGTCTCGACCCGGAGCGCATCCCCTCGCACACGCCCCACTGGAGCGACATCCGGCTCCTCTGGAGAAGGCTCGACCGCGACGCGGGCCGGAGCTGGACCTCGGCGCGCATTCTCCGCGAGGCGACCGCGCTCCTTCGATCCGGGGCCGGGACCGAGACCGGTCCCATCCTCGCCGCGGTGACGGGGCGCGAGTCCGCCGCGCTCGCCGGGTTCCTCCGGGCGCTACCGGGCGTCACCCTGGCGCCGGTGGCGGCGCGCCCGGCGCGCGAGCGCCACCTCCGCCGCGTCGCCCAGCTCTTCGGCGACGAGGCGCGCCAGGCGCTCGCGAGCGCCGCGTCTGCGCCGAAGGGCCCGAGCGAGCGCGCCATCCTCGCCGGCTACCTCTTCGCGTCCCCCGAGGTCCTGGCCGACGCGGGACGACCGAGGAGCCGGGGACCGGACGGCACCGTCTCCCTCGAGGAGTACGCGGGGGTGGAGGCCGAGGTCGAGGCCGCCGCCGAGTGGGTCGCCCGGGAGGTCCTGGAGCGGAAGACTCCCCTCGCCGAGGTCGCGGTGCTGGTGCCGACGCGGGGGCCCCTCGCCGGCATGGTGGCGAGCCGCATCGCCCGCCTCCCCTGGAGCGACGGCCCCTTTCCCGTTCACCTCGCGGGCGGCATCCCGCTCGTCGCCACCTCCGGCGGCTCCCGAGCCCTGGCCCTCGTGCGGGCGCTGCGCTCCTTCCTGCCGGCGGAGTCGATGGCGGCGATCCTTCCCTCCCTGCGCGCCAGGCGCGGCCAGCGCGGGCACCTGTCGACCGGCGAGGCCACCCGGATCGCCTGGTCGGTGGGGACGGTGGGGGGGAGCCCGGCGAACCCGCGCGGCGCTCTCGAGTGGTCGGAAGGGGCGGCCGCCAGGGAGGCCCAGCTCGCCGCTGCGGTCGCGACGCTCGGCCCCGAGGCCGAGAGGCGCGGGGGCTTCGGGCTCCGCGCGGATCTCGAGGCCGTTCGCGCTGCGCTGCCGGCCCTCGCGGCGCTGGTGGAGGTGGCGAGGGGGGTGGTGGAGGGCCGTCCCCTCTCGCAGCTCGGCCCGGTCTTGCTCTCCTTCATGGAGGCCTGGTACCTCGACCCCGGGCCGGGGGCGCCCATCCACGCGCTGCTCGGCGACGACCTGGCCCGCGCCCGAACCGACGCGGTGGGCACCGCCGTCCTCGGCGCCGACGCGCTGGCGGTCGTCGAGGATCGCCTGCTCTCGCACGCCCTTCCCACCGTCCGCTTCGGCCGGCCGGCCGTCTACGTGGGAACGCTCGCCTCCGCCTCCGGGCTCGACTTCGAGGCCGTTCGCATCCTCGGCCTGTGCGAGGGGGCCCTGCCGTCGGCACCTCGCGAGGATGCGGTGCTCCCTGACGCCATGCGTGAGGAGGCGAGCCCGCTCCTTCCCCTCTCCGGCGACCGCGTGCTGGCGGAGGTCCACGCCTTCGATCGCGCCATCCGCTCCGCCCGTGCGCGGCTCGCCCTCTCGGTGCCGCACGGGGACCTGGAACGCAGCGAGCGGGAGACCTCGTCGCTCCTCGTCGAGGTGGGAGCTGCGCTCGGGCGGCCGGATGCCGCCAACGGCGGCGTCGTCCCCGACCTCCCTTCTCTCGCCCGGACCTCCTTCGGACCCGCCCGGGAGGAGGCCGCGGCCTACCGCCGCGCGCACCCCCTCACTCCGGTCCAGTGGCTCCACCGGGCGGTCGTGACCGGCGAGGTGCCGCCCTCCTGGCGCGCCGGAGCGCACCTCGACCTTCCCCGAATCCTCGCGCTCCACCGGCGGACGGCGCTCGGGCCCGCCGACGGCATCCTGGGACACCGCGGGCCCTTCCCCGTCCTTCCCGGACTCGCCGCCGAGCGCCCCGTCTCCGCCTCGGCACTGGAGGCGCTGGTCTCCTGCCCGCTCCGCTTCCTTCTCGAGCGGGTGCTGAACTGGAAGGAGCCCGCCGGCGAGGTCTCGGTCCGCGAGCTCGACGCCCTCACCTTCGGAGCCACGCTTCACGACGTCTGCGAGCGCTTCTACTCCGAGCACGGCACCGACTTCGTCGCGCGCAGGGGGACCCTCGCCCACTGGAAGAAGGTGATGCGGGAGATCGCCGACGCCGCCTTCACCGCGCTGCGCGCCAGCTACCCCCTCGTCGGGCGCGGCGTGGAGGAAAAGGAGCGCGGCCGCTTGCTCCAGGACCTCGAGACGTTCGTCGAGTACGACTGGAAGCTCCGCCTGTCGCGCTTCGTGGCGGTGGAGAAGGCCTTCGACGGGATGACGCTCGACGCCGGCGGCCGGGACCTCCACGTACGCGGCTACATCGACCGCATCGACGTGGAGGGAGACCACGGGCTCGTGCGGGACATCAAGACCGGGAGCGACCACCCGCGCACCGGGGACGAGGAAGGGCCCACCCCCGCCCGCGACATCCAGCTCG
>Ga0335081_10006699_pt1 | contig 18361 bp, 12 predicted proteins | sample Lox_Sample_35_FD_206713 | JGI IMG/M metagenome (GOLD analysis project Ga0335081, IMG submission 206713) | Soil microbial communities from Loxahatchee National Wildlife Refuge, Florida, United States - Lox_Sample_3.5 | ecosystem: Environmental > Terrestrial > Soil > Wetlands | place: USA...
TCCTCAAACGTTCTCAAGCGTCGATAACTCCATGAAAATGAGCCGGGCGTGTGATTTCGGCCCATACCGCCTTGACTTCGCGAGACGTCTGCTCTTGCGAGGCGGAGAACCCGTTGCTCTCCAGCAGAAGGCTCTGGAGATCCTGATTGTGCTGGTTCAGCACGGTGGCGAGGTGGTTTCGAAAGACGAACTAATGAAAGCGGTCTGGCCCGACGCTTTCGTGGAAGAATCGAACCTTAGCCAGAACATATTTGTGTTGCGGAAGGCTCTGGGAGAGCGGGCACAGGAGAATCGTTATATAGCTACGATACCTGGCCGTGGCTATAGTTTCGTAGCCCAAATAGAAGAAGAGGTGATCGAAGCCTCTTCCCACCCCGAGGCTGACTCGGCGCTTACGCATCGTGCGGGCGATATTTCAGGGAAGAGCAATCGTGCAAAGCGGACTTCGGGCGGTAAGTCCCATCCGAAGTCTCCATTGGCCCAAATCGCTATGCTGGCGGTTGCGGGAGTTGCTGTGGTGTTCGGACTGGCAACAATCCTCCCCAGGCTCGCGCGCTACTACAACAATCGAGGGGTTGTGCGGCAGCAAAACGGAAATATCAAGGGGGCCATCGACGATTACCGATGGGCGCTCCGCTTCAGTCCTGGCTATACAGAGGCGCGTTACAACCTGGGTGACAGCTACGAAGACATCCCGGATTATGACGAAGCGTTACGCCAATACCAGCGTGTAATCGACGCTGACCCGACATTCTATCCGGCCTATAACAACCTTTCCCGCCTCTACATCCTGCGGCAAAAAGACTATGGAGCCGCGTTGCGCCTGCTGGATCGTGCGTTCAGCCTCCATCCCCAGGAACCGTCCGTCCAATACACCCTCTACAAGAATTATGGATGGGCCAACTTCGGGCTTGGCCACATGGGGCAAGCAGAACAGAATCTGCGTTCGGCTGTCAGGCTGGATCCACACCGCGGATCGGCTCACTGTCTTCTGGCGAAGGTTCTGGTCGAACAAGCCAGAGCGACGGATGCCATTCCGGAATGGCAGTCGTGTCTTGCCTACTCGAACGAACCGGAAGTGGAGCCCGAATGGCGCGACGACGCCAGAGAGAATCTCAAGAGCGCCCAGAAGCATCTCATGGGAAATCTGAAATGACGCTACGCGATTTTATTCGACTCTTTCGCCTCGGGTTACAAGGTAGTGTTTGCCTTTCGTTCCTGTTGAGCGGTGTGCTCAAGGCCCAAGTCAACAGCAACGAAGCTGTAAACCTTGTTGTCCAGCTCGAAGGACGAGGCAGTGTCAAAAGGCAAGGCTGGACTGGTTCCGCCCCGTTGGTATTCGGCACGGCTTTGCGTGCGGGCGACCTGATCGATCTCGGCCAATCCTCCCATGCCAAAGTTGTCTGCTCCGACCTGACTTTGCACGATGTTCCCGGTGGAATCGGTGGTGTCCCTTGCTCACCGTCCCGCGGCGTGTTGCGGCGCGAAAACGGGAGCCTGATCAATGCGACCCGGGGTTGGCCCAGTGATGGCTTAATGCCAGTGGTGGTCTCGCCGCGAAAAACCAAGCTGCTTTCTTCCCACCCAACCCTGCGCTGGACGCCCGTTACCGGGGCCACGACCTATCGGGTTACGGTCAGGAGCCAGAATCTCTACTGGCAAACCATTGTCTCCAAAGCGACGCAAGTCGTTTATCCCGACGCAGCCCCGCGGCTCGAGCCCGGCGTTGACTACAAGCTGATCGTCGAGGCGAACGACAAGAGTTCGTCCGACTATCCGGGACTCGGTCTTGGTTTTTCGTTGCTCCTTTCGAAGGACAGGAAAACCGTTCTCGAGGGGCAAAAGCAGATCGAAAAGCTTCAACTGCCCGAGGGTCCCACGCAATTCCTCGTCGCGCATCTCTACACTGAATATGGTTTGTACGCCGAGGCGATCGAGCGCCTGGAAGGGATTTCCGATAAATTTGGAGTGGCAGCTGTCCGACGCCTGCTGGGCGACTTGTACATGAATATCGGTTTGGCGCGCCAGGCGGAAGCCGACTACCTGAATTCGCTGGAACTGTCTAAATCAGAAAACGACGACGAGGGACAGATGCTGGACCACAAAGCCCTCGAATATATCTACCAGCAGATATTGGGTAATAAGGAAGCCGCCGGCGAGCAGCTGAACGCGACACTTGATTTGGCAAAGAAGTTGGGAGATGATTTGACCGCCAGTCAGGCAGGAAAGCAACTGGCGGAGTTGAAGGCTTCGGCACCCAACTTGAACTAACGATCCCAAGCAGAACCTGGGGGCGGACGGGCGTTTTCTCCATTTGACCGAAGGGGTTCCCCTTTTTGTGGTTGTGCATGTAGAGGAGGAGTCCATGGCTCGTCGTCGTGTATCCCTAAGAGCCTACCGAAAGTCAGTAGCGGGCGTTGCCGTTCTTGCGTTCGTTTTCGCGTTCGCACCCTTGCTGTTGGGACAAGCAACTCCGTGGAACTATACCCCACCCACGACCACGTGGACGCCGCCGGTTCCCCCGGTGAACAATGTCCCCAACCCCGGTACCAACACTCCTCCCAACTCAGGAACCACTTGGACACCCCCGAGCTCCCCCACTAACTTAGGGTCGATTCTCAACGCCCCGAACCCGAACGTGCCGCCGACCATTGAGCAAACCAGGTGGTATGTCAATAACCACCCGGATCTCAGAAATCTGGATCCTGGCATCAAGGAGGCGATCATTTACGGTGGTGCAGGGTCGGGTCTGGTCAATGGTAGCTATCTGCCGAACGGCCGGCCCAATCCGTTTACGCAACCCAATTGGTATCTTCCTACCACTTGGCCAGCGTCAGGGTCGAATTGGCAAGGCGTCCAAGCGAGCGGTTTCATGCCTACCGCCGCAAGAGCGACCTACAGTTCGTTCAGTTCTTCCTTCAACCCATCCTCTGTTTACACATCGACTTCGCTCGCGGCGAACCTTGCATCATCTCGGCCGATTCCTCAGCCCCCTTCGGCGTCTGTTCTGAACCGGCAACAGCAGGTTCCCGATCACGATCCCGTCCAATTTCGAATCCGCACTACTGAGAATCCGAACCGTTCATTCACCAGTCCGGTGTCGAATATCGCAAAAGCGATCGAAGATGCAGAACGAACAGAGTCCGTCCACGAGGCCGCAGGCGACAAAGTTGCTCAAGCCATTGATCACGCCGAACTGGCGGGACTTTATTCTCAGAACGGCAACTTCGAACGAGCCTCCGAACATATCGAAGTCGCCGAGCGCATGGCCAACGCCATCAATGATCCCAAGTTGCAGGCGGACCTCCTCACGCATGAGGCAGAAGTGCGCATGCTCTCCGGCGACTTTGAGCAAGCGATCTCCGCTTATCAGAAGGCGGTGACGATTCTCAGGTCGGTGGGCGACGAAAAAGGACAGGCAGAGGTCTACGCCAGCGTCGGATGGGCCAATCAATTACTCGGGAATACGCCGGTCGCTCTCCAATGTTATGAAGCAGCTCTCTACCTCTTCCGCAAAATCGGCGACAAGGATGGCGAAGTCAGAATTCTCACGGGCATGGGCTCGCTCTATCAATCAATTGGCGAGTTCGAGCGAGCGGTGACCCGATATCAGAGCGCATTGCCGAATGCCTCAGCAGACCAACAAGCGAGAATGCTCGTAAGCGTCGCGGAGATGGAACTGTCACGCAATGAGCCGATGGAAGCGACTCAGCGCTACGAAGCTGCGCTCAAAAAGGTTCAGTCCACCGGCGACGCATCTCTGCAGGGCACCATCCTTGCTGGCTTGGGTCGCTGTCTCATGACAGTGAGCCCCTATCGCGCCTATCGCGATGCTCTGGATTTCTTCGAGCGAGCCCGCGGCAAAATGAAGGATGCCGGGAATCGAGCCGGGGAAGCCGGAATCATCGCCAGCATCGGCGAACTCGATTATGAGAAGGCTGTTTCCTGGTTGAATACAAGCCCGAATTCCGATTTCTCTTTAGCTCTGAAAAACTACAACGAAGCACTCCCATTGATGCGAGCCCAGGGTGACCGCATGGGTGAGATCGGCGTACTGACAAACATTGGCCTGGTTTTCGACGCCTGGGGAAGATACGAGCGGGCTCTGGACTACTATCTCCAAGCTCTACAAAAGATGGACGAACTCCAGACCGCGGCGCGGATTGAGGAATTCCGTATCGATCTTGCCAATCAATCGGCTGGCCTCTACCAGCGTGCCATCCTGCTGGAGGTTCTCCGCAACCACACGGAGGAGGCCTTCAATCTAAGTGAACGAGCTCGGGCTCGGGCCTTCCTAGACGAGCTAGGGAATCGGCGCATTCAAACGCACCTATCGGATGACTTCGTTCAACGCGAAGACTGGTTGCGGAAGGAGAACATCTCGCTCGAGCGCCGCCTCGGCCAGGAGTTGTCCAAACCAGCGCCCCAAATCGACGGAGACAAAATACAGCAACTCGAATCGCAGCGTTCGAAGGTCCAACACGAATACTTTCAGCTGGTCAGCGAGTTGAAAGTTCAGAATCCGGAGTATGCTTCATTTCTCAGTGTTTCTCCCCTCACATTGCAGCAAGCACAGCAGCAGCTGGAGCCGGATGTCACCGCCGTTTCCTACTTCACGACGCCTGCGGTAACAATTGCGTTCGTTCTCACCCGAGACAGCTTCCATGTTTCGAAGCTCGCAGTCACCAATCCTCAATTGGCCTGGACGATCACTACACTTCTCGATTTCTCCGGTGACAGCGGCCCGTCGGCCAGCCTCAAGCTGCTGCACAAGGCTTTGATTGCGCCGATCAAGTCTCAACTAAAGACGGCCAGGCTGGCTGTGGTTCCCTTTGGAGTTCTCCACGACGTGCCTTTCGCCGCGCTGACACCCGACGGTAAGCGCTACTTGAGTGACGAATATACGATCTTCTCGCTGCCCAGCCTGAGCGTCCTGCCCTACATCCGTGCAAACCGGAAGGCTAGTGCGAACCAAGCGCTAGTGATGGCGAACGATCAAGAAGAAGGTCTTCCTTACCTGGGTGACGCCGAAGCAGAGGCTCGTGAAGTTGCGAGTGTCCTTAATGCCAAGCCGCTGCTGGGGGCGGCTGCGACCGTATCCGCGCTCCAGAAGACTGCCAGGGACAGCGATATCATCCACATCATTGCTCATTTCGATCACGACAAGCGGAATCCGGAAGTTTCTCGCGTCATTTTGAACCACGGCAAAAACGAGGAGGGCGCTCTCGAACTGAAGCAGGTTTACGAGCTTGATCTTCGAAAAACCAGCCTGGTTGTATTGAGTGGTTGTCAGTCCCAGGTTGGAAAGTTGAGCCGGGGAGATGACATCGTTGGGCTTAGCCGCGCCTTCCTCTACGCTGGGTCACCGTCCGTGATTGCGAGCCTATGGAGCGTCGACGACGAAGCCACGAGGACCCTCATGGTCTCTTTCTACACCCACCTGAGAAAGGGCCTCGCCAAGGCCGATGCGCTACGCGCGGCGCAAATGGACCTGCGCCAAAAGTTTCCTCACCCATACTATTGGGCCGGGTTTGTCTTGAATGGTGATCCGGGAAATGTTGGCCTTCCCGTTCAACTCAATGCTCACGGGAACAATCTAAATTGAATCTGTAGGACCCAACGGAATCCCAAAATGTCGAAACCAGAGGTGCCGGGACAAGTCCTTGTCCTTCCTGATTTCTAAATGCCTGGCTTGAGTCCGATCGAATCGGCTGCGACGGCCCCGTTAGACTTGAGGGGCCCCGTCGAATCAATTAGACGATGGTATTGACGATAATGTGGTATTGAGAGCGTTGAAATGAAGCGCCCGGCACAATATCGGCGCTTCCGGCAGATGCAACGCCTGACGGAGTGCGGGACTCTCACTTGGGGTGAATTGCGGAATTGATGGCCGCCAGCAGAGCCGTGTCGCTGAATGGCTTGAACAGGCACTCGACCGCACCTTGTTCGAGTAGTCGAAGGCGAATCGTCTTATCTGTGCTGGCAGTGATAAAGATGACCGGAGTCTCCCGCCCGCGAAGCTTTAATTCACGTTGAAGGTCCGATCCGCTCATTCCAGGCATGGCAAAGTCGAGGATCAGGCAACCGGTCTGGTCGGGGCAGTCAGACGCGAGAAACTCTTCCGCAGATGAGAAGGTACGAGAGTCAAAGCCGAATTCGCCAAGCAGGTCGGGCAGCGATTCGCGCACAGACTCGTCGTCATCAACGACTGCCACCAGGGGACGTTCCGGACCACGCCTATCCTGGCGTAATTCCATCGCTTAACAATGCGCCTCGTGCACCCAGGGCGTCCATTGGACTTTAGTATTGGTGTAACGAATTCGGTTGCTGCTGCGTGACCATTAGTGTGTCACGCCGCATCCGTCACGTCGGGAGTCGGAATGCCGCGATTGGTGTCGGCACCCTTCGCATCCGCGGATGCGCGAGGAATAGAGAATGAGAATGTTGCGCCTGGACCAGTGTTCAGGGTTGCCCAGAGTCGACCATGATGACTCTCAACGATGGACCGGCTGACAGAGAGCCCGATTCCCATACCGTCAGTCTTCGTCGTGTAGAACGAGTCGAAGAGTCGGTCCGCTGCCTGCGGAGCAAATCCAACGCCCGCGTCCCTCACCATGAGTCGCACGTGGTCGTCTTCATCCACTCCGGTTCTGACCTGCAACCGCCGCGGACGATCGTCAACCGTGGTCATCGCGTCGGAAGCATTCCGAAGCAGGTTTAAGATGACCTGCTGCAACTGCACTCGATTGCCCGCGATAAGTGGCAGTTCGTCGGCAAGCTCCAACTGCAAGAGAATACGATTTCTCTGAAGTTCGCTCAAGGACAGCGCCAGCACCTCACGCGTAGCTTCATTCAGGTCCAGTGATTCAATGGCGGGGTCCTTCTTGTCGTAGAGAGCGCGCAATCGAGTGATCACCTCAGAGGCGCGGTTGCCGTCGCGAATCGTGCGCCGGGCGGTTTCGCGAGCACCGTCCACGTTGGGAGGATCGGCGGCCAGCATCCGCAGACAAGTGCCAGCGTTGGTGATGATCCCCGACAGGGGCTGATTGACTTCATGCGCGATCGACGCCGTCAAGACTCCCAGGCTCGTCACCCTGGCCACGTGTGTTAGATCCGATCGAGCCTTGTCGCGTGCCTCCTCCGCTAGTCTCCTCGCTGTGACATCCTGCACCGCCGCGATGTACTCCAGTTGACCATCCTGGTCGCGGGTCGATTGAGCCAGCGCATGCATGTACTTGATCGAGTGGTCAGGCATCAGCAAACGATACTGCCATTCAAAGTCGTTACCACCGACTCGTGCCTCTTCGAGCATTCTTTCGTACAGAGTGAGGTCCTCGGGATGGACTCGAGTACGGATCAGTTCGAGTGTCACGGGCACGCCGATCTCAAACTCGTAGATTCGATAGAGTTGCTCTGACCATATGATTTCGCCTGTCGCGACGCGCCAGGAGAAGCTGCCTGTGTGACTGAGATGTTGAGCTTCTGCGAGGAATGCTTCGCTGCGCCGCAGCGCCTCCTCCGCCTGTTTCCGCTTCGTAATATCGCGCAGATAGCCGGTGAATGACGGCGGCCCTTCGAGCGGAATGCGTGTGACTGCTAGTTCTACAGGGAATTCGCTCCCGTCGGCCCGTATTGCCGTCATCTCAATGCGTTTCCCCAGCAGTGGCGCCTGCCCGGTGGCCAGGTACCGGGCAAAGCCCTGTCGATGTTTGTCCCTGAGGGACGGTGGAATGATGACGTCCGCCAGATGCTTTCCCAGGACTTCGTGCCGCCGATAGCCGAAGGTGTGCTCCGCCGCCGGATTGAACTCAGTGATACGGTCCTCGTGATCGATCGTCACAATGCAATCGAGCGCTGAGGCCACGATCGCCGCCTTGTGAACCTCGCTCCGCTTCAACTCTCTCTCTTCTTGCCGGAGCCTCTCTTCTGCCAATCTGCGTTCAGCGAGTTCCTTTGTAAGCTCTTCGTTGGCGGAGGCAAGTTCGGCAGTCCGTTGCACGACCCGTTGATCAAGTTCGCTCGCGATACGTTTCTGCTGGATCAGGACCCGTGCCTCATGCAGCCCGATGGACGCCTGGTTCGTCGCCACGCTCAGAAGAAGAGCCTCCGTCTGTCGCGGAAAATCCTTCCGCTCAGACACCGCCACAATCACGCCGAGTTCGCCTTGTAGCCCTAGTGGAAGTGGCACGATCGACACGTCCCCATCCCCCATAAGGCTCCGAAGGAGCGGGGGCCATTTCCCTGAGTCGGCGTCCAAACTCTGGCTGAGCGCTTCGCAGATCTCGTTCGCCGGAGGCATCGGTCCTCGCAACTCTGCGATCCGGACGATCTCAATGGGCACCTCTCCGATTGGCTCTTTGAGTCGCACCGAAATCAGGTCCAAGCGCAGCATGCGCAGGAGCGCATCGAGCAAAGTGTGGAGAACCTGGGATGGATCGCCACCACTCCAGATCGCGGGAAGAGCAAGCAAGCTGATGAGATCGTTCATGCACCGTTGAAGGTGCGGGACCTGGCCGGACGCAAGTTCAGGGTGGACTTCCATGTCAGGCAGCCTTGGAGGAAGAGCCAGGCCTGGTGGCCCGTCGTTGACGAACCTCCCGCAGGAATTCCTCGGGTGGCAGGTAGAACGGATTCTGGTGCAGGAGGCCACCGATGATGACCATCGGGTGCGTCCGCATGATGTCGATCACCGTGTCACCTCCAAATTTGCCGAGTTGGTAGGTGCAGATTACCGCGTCGTCGTGATTGCGCCACACATCGTTTACCCGCGACTCGAATTCCACGAGATCGTCAATGTAGGATCGATCTTCAATGGCCCAGTCCATCCGGCAGCAGATGCGGCTCAGCGGAAATCCCCCTTTGGCATTGCCGCTAGCCATCTGCTCGAATGCTGCCAGCATCCGATCCTGATCAAAACGCCCATCCCGGAGGTAAGCCTCGGTGTTGATCCGAACCTCTAACTGCCCGCTCTGCTCACGGGCCGCGGGGTCAATTCCGACTGCGGCCAGCCGCTGCAGATGGTCGTGACGTTGGTCGGGATTCAGGACGTGAACCGCCTTGTCGCCACACTCAAATCCATCCTTAATGAATGGAAGGAGCACGCGATACTCTTCGTCGTCGCTGTTAAAAAATGCGCAGACATGACGCACGTCGCCGAGTTGGGAGCCGGCAAGAGAAATCGGTGGTGTGGTCTTCTTCATTGTATTTTTCTCCCAAGGATTGCCCGCGAAACCCTCTTCTTATGCTTTCCGGCCCGCTCCATTCACCTGGTCCGCCCGGCTTCCGGACGAGCTTACGTACTACGCCGGCCGGACACCCCAAAAGACGGTTCTGCGAATTCCGCCTCTTCACGAACCACAAACGGTGAATATCGTCGTCTACGCCGCTGTTATCGCCGCGGGAGCAACGCGGAGTCTCGCGGCCATCTTGACTAGATCGGCAAGGGAGTTGGCCTTCATTTTCTGCATTACCTTGCCTCGGTGCGCCTTCACCGTGATCTCGCTGATGCCGAGCTCTCCAGCGACCTGTTTATTTAGCAGGCCAGAGACCACTAACTGCATAACCTGCCGTTCTCGCTGCGATAGTGACTCATAACGGTCCCGGAGTACTCGCATCTCTGCCTCCTGGCCCAGTGCAACTCGGCTTCGTTCGAGGGCGGCCCGGATGGCGCCCAACAGCACGTCATCATTGAACGGCTTCGTCAGAAATTCGACGGCTCCGGCCTTCATGGCTTGGACGGTCATAGGCACATCGCCATGACCGGTGATGAAAATGATCGGCATGTCGAGTCGTTCGTCGCCGATGACCTTTTGGAGGTCTAGACCAGTGAGACCTGGAAGAGAAACGTCAAGCACCAGGCAGTTCGGAACAAGAACCCGGGGGTAGTCGAGGAATTCTTGGGCCGACTCGAATGTCTTCGGTTGCCAGCCTTCACACCGGATCAGCAGCTCAAGGGATTCGCGGACAGAGATGTCGTCGTCGACGACGAAGACGATTGGTCCGAGGTTCACCATGGGCGATCACCCGTTCGTGGCCAAAGAGGTGCGCTGAGCTCATGCTCCCGCGCACAATCGACTGATGACGCCCCACCGTTGGAGGAATTCTACCAGAGAGCTTGCGTTTGTGCTGGAGGATCCCACCAAGCGTTTATCGTTCCGTCACCATTAGGGGAGCGATACCAAAGTATCGACAATACTATCGTCCAATTGTTCATCTCCCGAGCTTCTGTTGTGATGTCCTGCGTCAATCAAAATCCAAATCGGAATCTTCGCAGCTAGTTAGTTGACCGGAGCTGGATGGAGGAACCACTATGAGACGCTTCACATTCTGGTTGTCCGCAGTTGCAACAATGGCCGCCGTTGCTACCCTGACCGCCCCGGTCCCAAGTCACGCGGATGGGCAAGCCGCGGCACCCTTCGTCACCGAAATCCCTCATGGGTACCGCGACTGGAGGTGGATCTCCTCGGCCCATGAAGAAGGCAACCTTAAGAGTTTAGGTGCTGTCTTGGGCAATGACGTCGCGATCAGCGCCTATCGTGACGCGAAGCTTCCGTTCCCGGACGGTACGATCCTTGCCGCTCTGCACTACCGTCACGTTCCGTCGGACGAGAACAACAAAGTCTTCGGCCAGGCTCAATCTTTCGTCCCAGGGGCCCCCACGAATATTCAGTTCATGGTTAAGGACTCAACCAAGTACGCCGCAACCGGCGGCTGGGGGTTCGCTCACTTCGGCACAGATGGCAAACCTGGCGACGTGGCGTTTATGAAAAGCTGCTTCCCCTGCCACGAGAAGGCTAAAGCGACCGACCTTGTCTTCACGCACTACGCGCCTTAAGGGAGAACGTCAATACTATTGTGCTGCGGATGCAGTCGGTTCGAAGCAGACAGAAGAGGAGGAGAATCCCATGGACTCGGATGAATCGTTTGACAATTCGACTTATGCAGATCAGATACACCTGGCGGAGCATGAGTTGGCGGCATTCATCGGCGCTGTAAAGGAGTTATTCGGTCCGGAACAGGCTCGGCTCTCCGCGGAGGATTGGCTAGACGAGTCCGAGTTAATGGATGCCCCGCCTCGATCCATCGGCCGAGATTGGCGAGCGGTGACAGTGGCGGCCTCGGCTCGATTGGCAAATCGTGTGACTATAGGACGAAGTTATGGAACGTGGGTGGAATTGACCGATACGAGACTATCGCCAATACCATCGTCCAATAAATTTGTCCGCTCGCTGCGGGTTTGATGGCGACTGTGATTTGCATCCAATGGGGGAGGAGGTGGTATGGCCCGTGATTACGTATCCCGGATAGGCTTAGACCGTCGACGTTGGCTGAAACTCGGTGTGACTTCGGCCGTGGTGGCTTCGCTGACAGACACTCTGGTCCGCGCGCTATCCTCACCGCAAGCCTGCTCACCTCCCATCCCGCAGAACCGCGAACCGTCCAACGGTGGAGTGTGCCCGTACCCGATTCCGTGGCTCGACAAAAACGGAAATCACAACCAGGCCGCGATGCCGAATGTCGAACTCTCAAGCATCTATCACTTCAAGGGAAGGCTGGCGCGCTGTAGCGGTTTCCACGGAATGGGCACAGATAACAGAGGCAACCGCCTCGCCTGGGGCACTCCCACAACCGACTACAGTTATATGGCGGGTGAGTACTGGGCGGCACGCCAGCCGCACCAGGGCATTTTCGCCCACACGTGACTCACAGTATTCAAGGGACCGGCGGCCCCTGCGAACCAGATTCATGATTTTCATTCTCCCATCTCGCCGGAAGGCCTCTATTGGGTTATGCCTGTGCCATCTAGCGGCTTGACATTTAGTTCCGACGGCAAGACGGCGACGCTACAGGTGAGCGATGTGCCCATCATTGACCAGCCGCGCTGGCCTGCAATGGATGCTGAGAGCACGCCGGCCTTCCTGGATTTCAGGTTGGTCTTCACTGCCGCTGACGAGCCGATTAAGTACGAAGACCCGATGCGGCAGTACCGATTCGAAGGCTTCAGAGCGACTGCTCAACTGCAAGCCTCGGTACGTGTACCTTCGATCGATTTCACTTTCAAGACTGATCCTTTGGAGACTTCAAAATCTGATTTCGGTGTCATGGGAACTGAAGTGAATGGGCGTTACTACGGGGGCTGAAAACAATATTTGGTTACGCTTGTCCGGACTTCCTTGAGTATCTCGGCTTGTGGCCAGCCAGCGATTTCCCTGGTGGCAATCACATAGAGCTTCCCCTAGTGAAGGTAGCGGAAGGTAGTTGCACAGTCTGGATTCGCAGATTTTGAGAGCATTCGGCCCTCGGAAGTAGTCCGGACGATTACGCCATATCCTTGAGGTTCACCCTATTGGACGAAGGTGTTGACAGACACTTTCGGATTGGCTAGCTGCGGGCACAGACCTAATTTCTGTTGGGAAGGGCGAGTATCGGAAGTCTACCAGTGTCAGTCAATACCATCGTCTAATAGACTCATCTACAACCTTCTGGCCTAATTAGATTTGTCCACAACGCCTCCGTGGAAAACCAAGTCGCACCACTTGCGGAGAGAGTAAGGGTGGAAAACTGTGTCAATTGCTCGGGCAGCGACGGAGCAGAATCTGGCGAATGGCTTCGTCGCGCCGCCTGAGGTCGGCGAGGTTCGGGCGGGAAATCCCCTGCCCATTGGGGGCGCTCACCAACAGGGAAAGGGCGTCAACTTTGTTTTGTTCAGCCGCCACGCAACCCGTGTTCGTCTCGAGTTCTATCAAGAATCTAACGATTCTTCTCCGAGCAGAGTCATCGACTTCGATCCGGTCCGTCATCGGACCGGCGACGTGTGGCATGTGTGGGTACGAGGCGTTGCCGCAGGTCAACTCTACGGCTACCGCGTCGAGGGGCCGTATTCACCCGAACAAGGCCATCGCTTCAATCCCCATAAGCTGCTTCTGGACCCGTACGCAAGAGCAATTGCTGGCGTCGAAAATTGGGATTTCCCAGCCGCCCGCGGCTACGATTCATCCAGCAGCAAGGCAGACTTAAGTTTTTCGACGGGCGATGATGCGGGCACCACACCGAAATGCGTCTTTACCCACGATTATTTCGACTGGGAGATGGATTCACCTCCAAAGCATTCCGCTTCCGACACCGTCATCTACGAGACACACGTTCGCGGTTTCACGATCCATGCGAGTTCGGGTGTGGCGCATCCTGGAACCTTCGCCGGCTTGATCGAAAAGATTCCCTATCTCCAGGACCTGGGAGTGACCGCCATTGAGCTGATGCCTGTTCTCGAATTTAACGAAAACGAATCGAGCCGGCTGAATCCAATCACAGGAGAGAGACTCAAGAACTATTGGGGCTACAATCACGTCGCCTTTTTCGCTCCGAAGCAGTCCTACTGCATTGGAGGACCGCACGGTCTGCAGATCCATGAGTTCCGACAAATGGTGAAGGCGTTTCACCGGGCAGGTATTGAAGTAATCCTGGATATCGTGTTGAACCACACGGCGGAGGGCGATGAGTTAGGACCCACGATTTCTCTGCGCGGTCTCGAGAACTCGGTCTTCTATATGTTGCAAGAGAACGGGCCCCGATACTACAAAGACTTTTCCGGCGTCGGCAATACCCTTAACGCAAATCATCCCGTCGTGCGGGAGTTTGTCAGGAATGTGCTTCGTTACTGGGTCATGCACATGCATGTGGATGGTTTTCGCTTCGATCTCGCCTCCATCCTGGGCCGAGATGAGCATGGGAATATTCTCCGCAACGCTCCACTTCTCGAGGACATCGCGGAGGATCCCATCCTGCGCGACGTAAAAATCATCGCAGAGGCATGGGACGCCGGCGGCGCCTATCAAGTCGGGAGCTTTTCCACCCGGCGTTGGACAGAATGGAACGGCCGCTTTCGCGACGATGTGCGCCGCTTTTGGATTGGAGATGCGGGCATGATGGGATCGTTCGCAAATCGAATTTGTGGAAGCTCGGATTTGTACCAGGGATCAGGCAAGGGCCCTGCAAGCAGCCTCAACTTCGTCACTTGTCATGACGGCTTCACGCTGAACGATCTGGTCAGCTACCAGCAGAAGCACAATGACGAAAATGGCGAGTACAACCGCGATGGAACCGATGCTAATTACAGCGACAACTGCGGCGTGGAAGGGCTGAGCCAGGATCCCACTGTCACGAATATGCGCAATCGCCAGATCAAGAATTTCCTGTTAACCCTGTTTATCTCTCGCGGGATTCCAATGTTGCTCGGTGGCGATGAGTTTCGCCGAACCCAACGCGGTAATAACAATGCCTATTGCCAGGATAACGATGTGAGTTGGTTCGATTGGAGCCTGCTTGAAAAGCACAAGGAGATCCACCGCTTCGCTCGGGGTATGAGCGCTTTCCGCAGGGCCCATCCTGTTCTGCGAAGAGAAGAGTTCTACACGGATGCAGATATAAAGTGGTTCGCGCCAAACGGCGCCACTCCCGACTGGGCAGACCAGCGGCAGAAATCCTTTGCGTGTCTGGTCCTGGGGCGGTCAGAACAGGATTTGTGTCTCCTGTTTAGCGCTGACACCAGACCCGTTGAGTTTTCCATTCCTTCTTTGCCGGCCGGGAAGATTTGGCGGCTGGCGGTCGATACTTCCCGAACTGCCCCAGACGATCTCTTCGACTCTGGGAAAGAGCCTTCCTTGCAGGGCCAGATCGGTTTTCGGCTCGAACCTCGATCCAGCGCAATTCTCTTGACGGACCGCGCCGAGGTGTTCCATGACAATTAGCCCTGCTGCCGGCAAGCCGGCTGACCCATCCGTTCTTGTGAACGTTCCGAAACTCGTTAGCGCATATTACGAGTTGCGGCCCGACCCGAGTGATCCGAGACAGCGAGTTGTCTTCGGCACGTCCGGCCATCGCGGATCCGCGGCGGAAGTGGCGTTCAACGAGTGGCATATCGTCGCGATCGCTCAGGCGATTTGTGATTACAGAAAACTCCGGACCATTGACGGGCCCTTATTCCTTGGGATGGACACCCACGCTCTGTCGGAGCCCGCATTTGCAAGCGCGATGGAAGTGCTTGCGGCCAATAACGTAGAAGTCATGATCTCCGAAGGAACGCCCTACACCCCGACCCCAGCCGTCTCCCACGCGATTCTCCTTTACAACCGCGGACGAAAATCAGGATCTGCCGACGGTATCGTAATCACCCCATCTCACAATCCTCCCGATGATGGCGGCATTAAATACGATCCTCCGCATGGAGGGCCGGCGGATTCGAACGTGACCTCATGGATTGAATCGAAAGCCAATGATTATCTCGAGCGTAGCCTCGACGGTGTGAAGCGCATGCAGCTTGCCAAAGCGCTGCGTGCTCCAACTACGCACACGCACGACTTTTTGGGTGCCTATGTCAGCGATCTCAACAGTGTTGTCGACATGGATGCGGTGCGCGATGCCAAGATCAAGCTTGGCGTGGACCCTCTCGGGGGAGCGGGCATCGATTACTGGCCGCGGATTGCGGAACAGTATGGTCTGGATCTCACAATCGTGAACAAGTCTGTTGATGCCACATTTCGCTTCATGACCGTGGATTGGGACGGGAAGATTCGCATGGATCCTTCCTCGCCTTATGCGATGCAGAGACTGATCGCATTGAAAGGTAACTTTGATATAGCGTTTGCCAGCGATGCTGATCACGACCGCCACGGCATCGTGACCAAGGTAAGCGGGTTGCTGCCTCCCAATCACTATCTCTCAGCGTGTATCAGCTATCTGTTCGCGAACCGGCCCAATTGGAATGAGAACGTCGCCGTCGGTAAAACGGTCGTGAGCAGCAGCATGATCGATCGTGTTAGCGCTCGTCTCGAGCGTAGGCTTTATGAGGTTCCGGTGGGTTTTAAGTGGTTTGTCGAAGGGTTACTCGCGGGCAGCCTGGGCTTTGGCGGCGAGGAGAGCGCCGGTTCGTCCTTTCTCCGGCGCGACGGCAGCGTATGGACCACTGACAAAGACGGAATCGTCCCTTGCCTGCTTGCAGCAGAGATTACCGCGCGTGCGGGCAAAGATCCGGGCGAGATTTATCGCGAGCTCACACGCGAACTGGGAGATCCTGTCTACGAACGCATTGATGCTCCCGCTACGCCCGAACAAAAAGCCGTTTTGGCAAGATTGTCGCCGTCCGACATTCACGTTACCGAAGTTGCAGGTCAGCCGATCCAGAAGATTCTGACGACCGCCTCAGGAGACGGCAAGCCAATTGGAGGAATCAAAGTGATTGCCAAGGATGGCTGGTTTGCTGCACGTCCTTCAGGCACGGAGGAAATCTACAAGATTTACGCCGAGAGTTTCGTCGGTCAGGACCATCTACGACAGATCGAGGAAGAAGCGCAGACCATTGTTTCGGAAACGCTGGCTCGCAGCGCCCAGGCGGCCTAAGCCGATTCGCGTGAGCGGATACGCTTGAGAGGAGTCTGTTTATGAGTGGCTCGACAATCGTCGGTGGTCCAGTGGTTGATCGTGCCAGCGGTGCGGCCGGTTCCGATGCTCTAACCGACTTGGCCTTGGACCTTCGATGGTCGTTCAATCACTCGGCGGACCAGCTTTGGGAGCAACTCGATGCTGAACTCTGGGAACTGACGCACAACCCCTGGGTTGTGCTGCAAACCGTTTCCCGGGAAAAACTGCAGGGTGCTAGGGCTGACCCAAGATTCCAAAAACTCCTGGCCGATCTTCACCGCGAGAAAATGCTTGCCGAAGAGTCGGAAGCGTGGTTTCAAACGGCGTATCAGCGGTCGGGCATTTCGACAATTGCATATTTCTCGATGGAGTTCATGTTGAGCGAAGCGCTACCGATTTATTCTGGTGGACTCGGCAACGTTGCCGGAGATCAGCTCAAAGCCGCAAGTAACCTGGGCGTGCCGGTCACCGGGATTGGGTTGCTCTACCAACAAGGGTATTTTCGCCAGGAAATTGACTCACAAGGCCGCCAGCAAGCGTTGTATCCATTTAATGATCCCGGCCAGCTTCCGATTCGACCGGTGCGCGAGCCAAACGGCGAGTGGCTGCGCCTGGCCGTCGCTCTGCCGGGTTTCAAGTTGTGGATCAGAGTCTGGGAAGTACGGGTGGGCCGGATCAAATTGTATTTGCTCGATACCAACGATCCCTCAAATCTTCCATCCTTCCGCGGCATAACGACGGAACTTTACGGGGGTGGTCCAGAGCTGCGTCTAAAGCAGGAGTTAGTCCTGGGTATTGGCGGCTGGCGCCTCCTCCGCGCCTTGGGATTGCAGCCCGAGGTCTGCCATCTCAATGAAGGTCACGCCGCATTCGCGGTGTTGGAACGGGCGCGTTCTTATATGGAAGACACTGGCGAGCCGTTCGACGTCGCGCTTGCCGTGACTCGTGCCGGCAACCTGTTTACAACTCATACTGCGGTGGAGGCGGGCTTTGACCGCTTTGCTCCGAGCTTGATCGAGCGATACCTCAGCAAGTACGCAGAGGAAAAACTGTCGATTTCGGTCTACGACCTGCTGGCGCTCGGGCGACGCGATCGCGAAGACCCGTCTGAACCCTTCAATATGGCTTACTTGGCCATCCACGGCAGTGGCGCGATCAACGGCGTCAGCAAATTGCATGGTCAAGTGAGCCGGCGGCTCTTCCAGGCCCTGTTTCCCAGATGGCCAGAAGCAGAGGTACCGGTAACGTATGTGACCAACGGCGTGCACACCCCTACATGGGACTCCGCTGAAGCCGATCGCCTGTGGGAGCTTACGTGCGGCAAACATTGCTGGCACGGAACACTGACAGACACAGAAAAAGATATTCGCGCAGCCCGCGATTCCGACCTCTGGCAACTCCGCACCGATAGCCGCAAAACCCTAGTTGGGTACGTCCGAAGACTCTACGGCCGTCAATTAGCAGGTCGGGGAGCATTGCCTGAAGATGTCGCGCAGGCCGCACAGGTTCTCGATGTCGATATTTTGACTCTGGGATTTGCGCGTCGCTTTGCCACGTACAAGCGGCCGAACCTTCTCCTGCACGATTCGGCACGGCTTCTTGACATCCTGTTGAATCGAGAGCGCCCGGTTCAACTGGTGCTTGCAGGCAAGGCACATCCGCAGGATGCCGAAGGGCAGGAGATGATCCGGCAGTGGATTGAGTTTGCTTCCCGTCCTGAAGTTCGATCGCGAGTGGTTTTCCTTTCGGACTACGACGCCCTCATGGCGGAGCATTTGGTTCAGGGCGTGGACGTTTGGGTAAACACTCCGCGACGGCCTTGGGAGGCAAGCGGCACGAGCGGCATGAAGGTGCTGGTGAACGGTGGGTTGAATCTTTCGGAACTCGATGGCTGGTGGGCGGAAGCGTATTCGCCGGAGGTGGGTTGGGCGATCGGAGACGGCCG
>Ga0335081_10006700_pt1 | contig 18359 bp, 17 predicted proteins | sample Lox_Sample_35_FD_206713 | JGI IMG/M metagenome (GOLD analysis project Ga0335081, IMG submission 206713) | Soil microbial communities from Loxahatchee National Wildlife Refuge, Florida, United States - Lox_Sample_3.5 | ecosystem: Environmental > Terrestrial > Soil > Wetlands | place: USA...
GCGCCCGCGGTGACAGCGCCCGCGGTGACAGCGCCCGCGGTGACAGCGCCCGCGGTGACAGCGCCCGCGGTGACAGCGCCCGCGGTGACAGCGCCCGCGGTGACAGCGCCCGCGGTGACAGCGCCCGCGGTGACAGCGCCCGGGGTGATCCAGCTGCGCACGAGGAACACCTTCGGCGGAGTGCTGTTCAGCGGCTTCGGCGCGGCCGAGCTGTGCGAGGCGGTCTACGGCCGCGAGATCCTGCCGGTCGGCCACCTCGCAGAGAAGTAAGTATCGGAACCTGAACAACCTAGAAGGGCATGCAGTTATGGGCCGTTACGCGGAAGCGTTCCAGCAGAGCCTCACCGACCCGGACGAGTTCTGGGGCGCGGCTGTCCAGGGGATCGACTGGTACACCCAGCCGACGGTCATCCTGGACAAGACCAATCCACCCTTCTACCGCTGGTTCGCCGACGGCGTGCTCAACACCTGCTTCAACGCGGTGGACAGGCACGTCCGCGACGGCCGCGGCGACCAGGCCGCGCTGATCTACGACAGCCCGGTAACCGGTGCCGGCCGCAAGATCACCTACCAGCAGCTTCTCGATGAGGTCGCGCGTTTCGCCGGCGTGCTGCGGGACCTCGGCACCAACGCCGGCGACCGGGTCGTCATCTACATGCCGATGATTCCCGAAGCGGTCGTCGCGATGCTCGCCTGCGCCCGGATCGGCGCGGTGCACTCGGTGGTGTTCGGCGGTTTCGCCGCCCCCGAGCTGGCGCTGCGCATCGAGGACGCCGCTCCCACGGCAGTGGTCTCGGCCTCCTGCGGGCTCGAGGCCAGCCGGGTCATCGAGTACAAGCCCATCCTGGACCGGGCGATCGAGCTGTCCAGCCACAAGCCGCAGGCCTGCGTCATCCTGCAGCGCCCGCAGGCCACGGCCACCCTCATGCCGGGCCGTGACGCGGACTGGGAGCAGGCCATGGCCGCCGCCGAGCCGGCCGACTGCGTCCCCGTGCTCGCGACCGACCCGCTGTACATCCTGTACACCTCCGGCACCACGGGCAAGCCCAAGGGCGTCGTCCGCGACAACGGGGGTCACGCGGTCGCGCTGCACTGGAGCATGCGCAACATCTACGACATCGATCCGGGCGAGGTGTTCTGGGCCGCCTCCGACATCGGCTGGGTCGTCGGGCATTCCTACATCGTCTACGCCCCGCTGCTGGCCGGCTGCACCTCGGTGCTCTACGAGGGCAAGCCAGTGGGCACGCCCGACGCCGGGGCGTTCTGGCGGGTAGTCGCCGAGTACGGGGTGAAGTCGCTGTTCACCGCGCCCACCGCGTTCCGGGCGATCAAGAAGGAAGACCCGACGGGCGAGCTGACCAAGAAGTACGACCTGTCCGGTTTCAAGATCCTTTTCCTGGCCGGCGAGCGGCTGGACCCGGAGACCTACCGGTGGGCGAAGGAGCTGCTCGGCGTCCCGGTGATCGACCACTGGTGGCAGACCGAGACTGGCTGGGCAATCGCGGCGGACCTGATGGGGCTGGAACCGATGGTCACCAAGCCCGGCTCCCCCACCATGCCGGTACCCGGATACGACCTGCACGTCGTCGAGCCCACCACCGGCAGGGACGTCCCGCCGGGAGAGACCGGGGAAATCGTGCTGCGGCTGCCGCTGCCGCCGGGCTGCCTGACCACTTTGTGGGGCGACGACCAGCGGTTCATCGATTCCTACCTGTCGCGCTACGACGACGCCTACCTCACCGGCGACGGCGGCTACCGTGACAGCGACGGATACCTGTACGTGATGGGCCGCACCGACGACGTCATCAACGTGGCCGGTCACCGGCTGTCCACCGGCGAGATGGAGGAGGTCCTGGCCAGCCACCCCGCCGTGGCCGAATGCGCCGTCATCGGCGTCAACGACACCCTCAAAGGCCAGATCCCCCGCGGCTTCGTCGTGCTCAAGGCCGGCGACCGCACCGATCCCGACTTGGTCACGGCGGAGCTCGTCGCGCTGATCCGCGAGCACATCGGCGCGGTCGCCGCGCTGCGCAGGGTGGATATCGTCGCCGGGCTGCCGAAGACCCGATCCGGCAAGATACTGCGCAAGACCATGCGCGGCATCGCGGACGGCCAGGACGAGCCGGTGCCCTCCACCATCGACGACCCGGCCACGCTGGACGCCATGCGGCCGATTCTGCAAGACGGCGGCTGACCGGGACGACGGCCAGGCAATCCGGGGCAAGCTGACCGCTCGCGCCGCTGGCTGTGCGGCGGCGCGGGCGCAGGGGTCCTGGCCGCCGGCCGAGGTGTCGCTGGCAGGCAGGCGCCCGTCCGGCGGCCAGGGCGCCAGCCGCGCTCTCTCAGTGGGCGGCGCTGGCGGTCGCCACGAGGACGATGATCGCGATTATCAGGAGGCCGACGGTGACCGTCACATAATGCTCGATCCGGCGCAGGCTGATCTTCGCCTGCCGGTCAGCCTCCACAGCCGTGCCCGCCGCCACCCAGGATGACTGCGCCGCGCGGACAGCGGCCTCGGCAGCGGCTCCGGCCCCGGCCTGGAGTTCAGCCTGCGCCTGCAGAGCGGCGGCGATGTCCGCCTCCACCTTCGCAGCCGCCGCCTCGATCCGGTCCAGCGTGGCAACGCTGACCGCCGCCGCCCGCAGCGCCACCGACCCGGCGGCGAAGCCGCTGATGGCGGACGCCGCATTCCCGGGAAACGCCTCTTGCGCGGCGGCGAGGACCTCGCCGGCGCCGGGCGCAGCTGCCCCGATCGCGTTCCCCGCTGCCGCAGCACCGGCGGCTGCGGTGTCCGCCACGGCCTCGTCCGCGTGCGCGGCTTCCTGTCCGGCGCTGCCAGCCGATGCGTCGTGCAGGTAGCTGACCACGGCGTCCCGTGCCACGGCGGCCAGGTCAGGAGGTCCGCCCCGAGCGGGCGAAGACCGCAGGCCGCGGCGCGGACGACGAACGCCGCCAGCCGGGGACCCGGCGCCACGGCGCGGGCTGCGCTGAGACGGGACAGCGCCGGCCGGCCGCACGCGGGAGCCGGGGTCACTGCCAGCGCCAGGCATCCCGCGGGCCTCGTTGGTAGCTGCCGCAGCCATGACTTCCCCCCGAGGTAATCCGTTTATGTAATCTACATGTTACTATATGTTAGCTTCGGATAAGGCGGCCAGGGCACAAGGCCCTGCCTTCGCCGGTGCGTTGCGCCCGGCCATCCGGCCCATGCACCCAGGTACCCGGCCGCCGCCAGCCGCGGCGCCGGCGCGCCGGCTCGGGCCGGGCACGCGGCAAGGATGCCGGCCGCCGCCATTTAGCCCGATACAGGCCGGGACAGCAGGAAAAAATTACTCATTTAGCAGCTTCCGCCCCGAGCACGGAAACGAGAGGCCGCGGCTCGCAAAACCTGACATACCTCTGTGCGGCAATTACGATGCGCCCAGCGAACCGCGACTATCCGGCAATCAGTGATCTCTGGCTTGGACGGCCTATATTATCGCTAACAATGTAGTTCTGCCACATCCTGTGGTATCAAAGCTCTCGCGGGTATTTAGCGGCACATATAGTGACGCAGTGCCACCTGATTTCTCAGTCAGCAAGTCCAGAACCATCGGCCAGCTGGCGCCCTGTGGGGTTTTGTCCTCTCCTCAAGAACCACGGCCGGGAGATACTCTGCTTAATAGGGGAATGAGCACTGGGATCCGCTGCGGCTTGCGAGCAGCCGGATCCGCTGCGCCAGGCGGACTCGAACAACGGGAATAGCGGGCCCATCACCTGGAGCCGATACAGCAACCGACCCGGGGGGAAGGGGTTGCAGGTGGACAACACGGCGCTGACGGGCTCGACGGATATTGCGGCGGGTCCGGAGCTGGCGAAGGCCGCTACGGGGATTTCCGGGCTCGACCAGATTACCGGGGGCGGGCTTCCGCTGGGCCGGGTGACGCTGGTGACGGGCAGTGCGGGAGCGGGCAAGACACTGCTGGGCTTGCAGTTCCTCGTCGCCGGCGCCCGGGAGCATGGCGAACCCGGGGTGCTGCTGACGTTCGAGGAGTCGGCGGCCAAGGTAGCCGCCAACGTCCGCTCGCTCGGCTTCGATCTCGACGAGCTCCAGCGGGACGGGCTGCTCGTCGTGCTCTCGTTCCGCGTGGAGCCCACCGAGATCGTCACGACGGGAGCATTCGACTTCGAGCCGCTGTTCCTCACCCTCGATGACGCGATCGGCCGGGTGGGCGCGCAGCGCGTGGTGCTGGACACCCTCGAGGTGCTGTTCGGCGTGTTCGGCGAGGACTCGACCGTGCGGGCGGAGCTCAGCCGGCTGGCGCGGTGGCTCGAGGACCGGGGTGTCACCGCCATCGTCACCGGGGAGCGGGGCTCTAGCAGTCTCACCCGGCACGGGATCGAGGAATACGTCTCCGACTGCGTGCTGGTGCTCGACCATCGGGTGCACGAGGAGATCTCCACCCGCCGCCTGCGGCTGGTCAAATACCGCGGGTCCGCGCACGGCACCAACGAGTACCCGTTCCTGATCTCCGCCCGTGGCTTCGTCGTGCTGCCGGTCACGTCGATCGCGCTCGACTACGCGGCGCCCGAGGAGCGGTTCTCCACGGGGATCGCCCGCCTCGACCACATGCTGGGCGGCGGCCTGTTCCTCGGTTCGACCGTGCTGGTGAGCGGGACGGCGGGCACGGGCAAGACCTCGCTCGGCGCGCACCTGATGAACTCGGCCTGCGCCCGGGGCGAGCGGGCGCTGTGGGTCTTGTTCGAGGAGTCACCCGGACAGGTGCTGCGCAACATGCGATCGATCGGGCTCGACCTGCGGCCGTGGGTGGACGCGGGCCTGCTGCGCATGTGGGCGGCGCGGCCGTCCGCGTTCGGGCTGGAAGCCCATCTGGCGGCCCTGTCCCGGCTGATCGAGGAGGTGTCGCCGTCGGTGGGCGTGCTCGACGGGATCGGCAGCCTCGCCCATGGTGCCGCCAGTCCGGAGGTGACCTCGATGGTGGCCCGGCAGATCGACCTGTTCAAGGCCAGAGGTATCACGGCCATGGTGACGGCGCTTGGCCACGGGGACGAGACCAGCAATCTGAGCGTGTCGTCGATGGTGGACACCTGGCTGCTGCTGCGCAATATCGAGACCAACGGGGAGCGCAACCGCCTCCTGTTCGTGCTGAAGTCGCGCGGAACAGCGCATTCGAATCAGGTGCGGGAGTTCGTGCTCACCGACCACGGGGTCGAGCTGGTCGACGTCTATGCGGGCGCGGCCGGGGTGCTGACCGGCTCCGCCCGGCTGGCGCAGCGGGCCGCAGAGCGGGACGCGGAGCTGCGGCGGACCGACGAGCTGGACCGGCGACGACGTGAACTGCATCGCAGCATCAGCGAGCGCGAGTCCCATTTTGCCGCGGTGCAGGATCAGCTCGCCGCCGAGCGGGCCGAGCTCGACCAGCTCGACCTGCGCGAGCGCCGTCACGTCACCAGCGCCGACGCGGACCGGCTCGCGATGGCGGCGGGGCGCTGGGCCGATGCCGACCCAAACGGCGGAGGGCAGCGATGAGCGACCGGCACCTGACGGATGACCCGATCGCGGTCCGGGCCGATTCCGATCAGTACTGGGATCTGCGCCTGTATGTGACTGGCCGGTCGCCTAACTGCCTGCGGGCGATCGGGAACCTGCGACGCGCCTGCGAGGAGCACCTGGCCGACCGCTACCAGATCGAGATCGTGGACCTGCTCGAAAACCCTCGGCTGGCCGCCGAAGATCAGATCCTGGCGGTGCCCACAGTGGTCCGCAGGCTCCCGCAGCCAATCCGCAAGATCATCGGCGACCTGTCCGACGCCGCCCGGCTTCTCGTCGGCCTGCAGCTGCGGGAGCCAGGAAGGACCCGGACGTGACCGATGCCGCCGCCGCTGGTCGCTGGGTGCTGACCCTCTACGTCAATGGCGCGTCCCCGCAGTCCATCCAGGCCATCGAGAACGTGCGCCGCGTCTGCGACGAAGAACTCGGCGGCCTGGTCGAGCTGGAGGTCATCGACGTGAAGCAGCAGCCCGCGCTTGTCATGCGCGACCAGATCGTCGCCGCGCCGACGCTGGTCAGGCGCCTTCCCGCCCCGCTGCGCCGGATCGTCGGCGACCTGTCCGACTCCGCCCGGCTGCGCCTCGGCCTCGACCTGCGCCCCGCCGACGCCAGCGACGGACACCCGGGCCCGGACGGGTAAGGTCATGGCCCGGTCATCGGCTGCCAGGGCCGCGGATCCGCGCCGCATCGGGCAGGGACCGGCCCGGGGGAGCCGCACGGATTCCGCCGAACTGGCCGAGCTGCGGGCACAGCTGCGCGAGGCATACGAGACCATCGAGGCGATCCGGGGCGGCGGGGTCGACTCGCTGATGGTCGGCCCGCCCGGGCAAGAGCAGGTCTATGCCCTCGCCACCGCCGATCGCCCCTACCGGCTGATCGTTGAGGCGATGAGCGAGGGGGCCGCCACTGTCTCCCCCCGCGGGGTGATCCTCGACGCCAACCCGCGGCTTGGCTCGATGACCGGCCGGACCGCGGCGGAACTGCTCGGCACCGCGGTGCTCGACCTGGTCCCCCGGGCCCAGCGCGCCGCGCTCGCCCGGCTGATGGACGTCCGCGCCGGCGACAGCGATCGCGGCGAGGTGGAACTGCGCGGCCCAGCGGGCACGACCATACCGGTCCTCATGGCGGCCAGCGGTTTCGACCTCGACGGCACGCTCATGCGGTGCCTGGTGCTGACCGATCTCACCGCGCAGCGCGCCGCGGAGGACCAGGCCGCCGATGCGGCCAAGGCGCTGCGCGAGTCCGAGGCACAGCTCCGCGCGATCTTCGAGAACGTACCGGTCGGCATCGCCGAAAAGACGCCAGGCCTCGACATCCTGCGGGTCAACCCCTACTACTGTCACATGCTCGGCTACTCCGCCGATGAACTGCGCGGCCAGATGGCCCGGGACTTCATCGATCCGGACGATCGCTGCGACGAAGCCAGAGGCATCGAGCAGCTCCTATCCGGAGAGATCCAGACCTTTCGGCAGGTAAAACGATTCATCCGGAAGAACGGCGAGATCGGGTGGGTTGATTCGAGTCAGATTCTGGTCCGCGACTCCGACGGCAACCCGCTGCGATTCATCCTGGCCGGCGGCGACATCACCGCGCAGGAGAAAGCATCCCAGTACGCCCGCAGCCTGATAGAGGCCAGCCTGGACCCGATCGTCACGATCAGCCCGGATGGAACGATCACTGACCTCAATGCCGCGACCGAGCTGGCGACCGGCTACGGCAAAGACGAGCTGCTCGGCAGCGACTTCTGCCAGCACTTCTCCGACCCGGGCCTGGCCCTGGCCGGTTACGAGCAGGCTTTCCAGAACGGCAGCGTGCGCGACTTCGCGCTGGAGCTCCGGCACCGCGACGGGCATCTCACGCCGGTGCTGTACAACGCGTCGGTGTACCGGGACCCGGCCGGGCGCGTGCTCGGGGTGGTCGCCGCGGCGCGCGACGTCACGCAGATCAGGCGCGCGCAGGAGGAACTGCGCGCGTCCGAAGAGCATTTCCGCGGGATCTTCGAGTCCGCGCCGGTCAGCATCGCCGATGTGGCGCCGGCCGGCCAGATCGTCCGGGCCAACCCCGCCATGTGCGCGGTCACCGGCTACACCGCCGGCGAACTGTGCTCCATCCGGGAACGAGACATCGTCCATCCTGACGATCTCGACGCCGAGCTCGCCCGTTCGCGGCGCCTGCGGTCCGGAGAGATCGACAGCTACTCGGCGGAGGTTCGCTACCGGCGAAAGAACGGTGAAGTCGTCTGGCTCGATGTCGGCCGCGCCGTGGTCCGCCGCCGGGACGGCGACCTGCTGATGTTCGTCAGCGTGGGCCGCGACATCACCGCCCAGCGGCACGCCGAAGCCGAGGTCCGGACCCTCAACGCCGAGCTCGAAGCCCGCGTCGAGCAGCGCACGGCCGAGCTGAAGCGGGCGAACAAGAACCTGGAGGCCTTCACCTACTCCGTTGCCCATGACCTGCGAACCCCGCTGCGCGCGCTGAGCGGGTTCAGCGAGGCGCTGCTGGAGGACTACAGCGGCCGTCTGGACGAAACCGGCCGCGGATACGCCACGCGCATCCAGGCGGCGAGCGAGCAGATGGCCGCGCTCATCGACGACCTGCTGCAGCTGTCGCGGGTGTCGCGCGCCGGGATGAGACCCGGACCGGTCGATCTCAGCTCGGAGTTCGCCGCGATCGCCGGCAAACTGCGGTCCCGCGAACCGGGCCGCCGAGTCCGCATCCGCGTCCAGGACGGTGTCCGGGTGACCGCGGACCGCGTCCTCATCCGCACGGTACTGCAGAACCTGGCCGAGAACGCGTGGAAGTTCACCGCCCGGCGGGACGACGCCACCATCGACTTCGGCACCGCAGCCGTCGATGGCGCCGGAATCTGCTACTACGTGCGCGACAACGGGGCCGGCTTCGACCCCGCCTACGCGGGCAAGCTGTTCCAGCCGTTCCAGCGGCTGCACGCCGGCACCGATTTCCCCGGCACCGGCATCGGCCTGGCCACCGTCCAGCGGATCATCGAGCGGCACGGCGGGCGCACCTGGGCCGAGGGCGCAGTCGACAGCGGCGCCACCGTCTACTTCACCCTCGGCGGGCCGGACGCGCGATGAAGGGGCGGGAAGTCAGGTCGGGCCAGCGGGCCTTCCGTCGATTGGCCCGATCCTGCAGAGCGTGCCGGAACGCCGGGAGATTCAACCTCCCGCCGGGGCCATGGCGCGAACGCACTGATGTAGCTTAAAGTAAGAGATTGACTACTTAGAGCTATTGCCGGGAGGCAGGGCCAATCAGGGGATCACCGGGGGAGGAAATGAGATCACCCGATGCGAGTTCCGCGTCGGCTGGGGCGGACCATCAGGATCCGCTCCGGCACTGGTGGCTCGACCGGTCGGTGCTGGCGAAGGGCCTCATTGTGGTCGCCGTCCCGCTGATCATCCTGATCGGCGTCACCTCGGCAAACCTGGTGCTCCAGTCCCACGAGCGTCAGGCGCGCAGCGCCGGCCTGAGGGCCAGGGCCGTCAGCGACACCGCCGAGCAGGTCCTGATCGAGGCGCTGAACGCGGAAACGGGCATCCGCGGTTACGCGGCGACGCGCGACCCGTTCTTTCTTGATCCTTACCGCGTCGCGCTGGCGCGGATGGGCGCAGGCCGAACGTCCTTGCGGGACGCCGCCGCCACGGCAGGTTTCAGCCGCCAGCAGCGGGCGGCGGACGCCACCACAGGTAAGGTGCTCCTCCACCTGGCGCAGCTACGCTCTGCCATCAGCGGCGGCATCTCCGCGGGGGCCGTGGTTCCGCTGCTGAAACGGCAGAAAGTGACCATGGACCTATTGCGCCGCCAGGTCGCCGGCCTCAGCCGGGGCTCAACGGCCCTGCTCAACGGTCAGCGCAATACGATCAGCAGGCTGGAGACGGCGACTGAAGTGCTCGACCTCGCCGCTCTTGTGCTCGGGCTGCTCGCCGGGCTTGCCGGCATCGCCCTGTTCACTGCGGGTATCTCCCGCCGGATCGCCGCGGCCGCCGCGAACGCCGACCGGCTGGGAGCGGGACAGCCGCTGGAACCGGCTGACCGCTCGGCGGACGACATCGGGCGCCTCGCGGACGCACAGGACCGCGCCGCGGCCGAGCTTCGTTCCCGGATGGACGACTTGCACCGGGCCAACCGGAATCTGGAGACATTTACCTATTCGGTCGCCCACGACCTGCGCGCCCCGCTGCGAACGATGGCCGGTTACAGCGACGCGCTGATGGAAGACTGCGCGGACGCTCTCGGCGAGGAGGGCCGGGGGTACGCCGAGCGGATCCAGGCCGCCAGCGGCCAGATGGCGGTGCTTATCGACGACCTGCTGCGCCTTTCGCGCCTGTCGCGGGCCGAGATGCACCTGCAGACGGTCGATCTCGGCGCCGAGGTCACCAGGATCGCCGCGGAGCTCCAGCGCGAGGACCCGGACCGCCGCGTCCATTTCGCCATCCAGCGCCCGGTCCGGGCACAGGCGGACTCCGCCCTGGTCCGCACGGTCCTGCAGAACCTGGTGGGCAACGCCTGGAAGTTCACCTCCGGCCGGGACGATGCGTCGATCGAGTTCGGCACGACGCCGGCCCGTGAAACCGACGTCTGCTGCTACGTGCGCGACAACGGCGCCGGCTTCGACGCCGCCTACGCCGGCAAGCTGTTCGCCCCGTTCCAGCGGCTGCACACCGCCCGCGAGTATCCCGGCACCGGCGTCGGCCTCGCCAGCGTGCGGCAGATCGTGGAGCGACACGGTGGCCATGCGTGGGCCAAGGGCGCCGTCGGCGAGGGCGCGACGTTCTACTTCACCCTCGGCGCGAAGGAAGACCGGGCGAACCGCCGGGCGGACGGCCCGACGGAGGGTCCGGAGGACCGCCCGACGGAGGGTCCGGAGGACCGCCCGACGGAGGGTCCGGAGGACCGCCGCGAGTACCGCGCGGCGGACGGCCCGAAGGACCGCCGGGAGGACGGCCCGAGGGAAGACGCGAAGGAAGTGGCACGATGAGCCGCTCTATCCTGCTGGTCGAGGACAACTCTGACGACGAGGCGCTGACGCTGCGGGCCCTGCGAAAGAACAACATCCTCAACGAGGTCGCCGTGGTTCGCGACGGCGCCGAGGCAATCAGGCATCTCTTCCCCGACGACCGCGCCGACGTGACGCCTCCCGGCCTCATCCTGCTCGACCTGAAGCTCCCCAAGGTCGACGGGCTGGAGGTGCTGCGCAGGATACGGGCCGACGAGCAGACCAGATTCATCCCCGTTGTCGTCCTCACCAGCTCCAAGGAGCAGGAAGACATCCTCGGCAGCTACCACGGCGGCGCCAACGCCTACGTCCGAAAGCCGGTGAAGTTCGCCGATTTCTCGGACGCGGTCAGCACCCTTGGCATGTTCTGGCTGCTCCTGAACGAACCCCCGCCCGATTCCAACTGGCCGTCTTTTGAGGGGTGAATCCATGAGCGGCAGGTATCAGAGCAACGAGCCGGGGACTGGTGAGCCGCAGGCAGCCACCAGTCCCGGGCAGGCGAGCACCCTGCCCGGGGACAGGCCGGATTGCGTGCGGCAGGGGACGGTTCCCGATGTTCGCCTACCAGGCCAGCATGGGGGGGTAACCGTCGGCCGTCGGCCGCTCGAGGACAGTGAGGCCGACGGCGGCATGCCGCGTTTGGCGCTGCTCTCGGCGATCGTCAACTCCTCCGATGACGCGATCATCGGCAAGACTGTCGACGGGGTGATCACGAGCTGGAACCCGGCCGCGGAGCGGATGTACGGCTACCCGGCTGAGGAGGTCGCCGGCCAGCCGGTCACGGTCCTGTGCCCCCCTGACCGGGTCGGCGAGATCAGGGAGATCCTCGATACGATCCGCCGGGGCGAGCGCGTCGTGCACCGCGAGACCGTGCGGCGGCGCAAGGACGGCACCGCCTTCCCGGTCTCGGTGACGGTCTCGCCAATCTATGACGAGGGCGGCCAGCTGATCGGCGCGTCGTCGATCGCCCGGGACATTACCGAGCAGCAGCAGGCCCGCGCCGCGGCTGCGCTCCGCCGCAGGGCGGACGACCTTGAGCGGGCCAACCGGAACCTGGAGACGTTCACCTATTCGGTCGCCCACGACCTGCGCACTCCGCTGCGGGCGCTGGCCGGGTACAGCGCGGTCCTGGCGGAAGACTACGGGGATGCCCTCGGCGAGGACGGCCGGGGCTACGCCGAGCGGATCCAGGCCGCCAGCAGCCAGATGTCCGCGCTTATCGACGACCTGCTGCGGCTATCGCGCGTCTCGCGGGCCGAGATGCACCTGCAGACGGTCGATCTCGGCGCCGAGGTCACCAGGATCGCCGCCGAGCTCCAGCGCGACGACCCGGACCGCCGCGTCCGCTTCGCCATCCAGCGTCCGGTCCAGGCGCGGGCCGACCGCGCCCTCATCCGCTGTGTCCTGGAAGACCTGGCGGGCAACGCCTGGAAATTCACCTCCGGCCGGGACGATGCGCTGATCGAGTTCGGCACGACGGCGGCCGAGGACGCCGACGTCTGCTGCTTTGTGCGCGACAACGGCGCCGGCTTCGACCCCGCCTACGCCGGCAAGCTGTTCCAGCCATTCCAGCGGCTGCACACGACCCGCGAGTTCCCCGGCACCGGCATCGGCCTGGCCACCGTGCGGCAGATCGTGCAGCGCCACGGTGGTCGCGCGTGGGCCGAGGGCGCCGTCGGCGAGGGCGCGACCTTCTACTTCACCCTCAAGGCGGGTGAAATCGCATGACAAACCGGCCCATCCTGCTGGTCGAGGACAACCCCGACGACGAAGCGCTGACCCGGCGGGGACTGCGGAGAAACCACATCCTCAACGAGGTCATCGTGGCCCGCGACGGCGCCGAGGCACTCGAACGACTCTTCCCCGCCGACAGCGCCAGCTTCGCGCGGCCCGGCCTCATCCTGCTCGACCTGAACCTCCCCAAGGTCGACGGGCTGGCGGTGCTGCGCAGAATACGGGCCGACGAGCGGACCAACATCATTCCCGTCGTCGTCCTCACCGGCTCGAAACTGGAAGAAGACATTCTCGCCAGCTACCGCGACGGCGCCAACGCCTTCGTCCGAAAGCCAGTGAAGTTCGCCGAGTTCGCCGAGGCGATCAACACGCTCGGGATGTTCTGGCTGCTCCTGAACGAGGCCGTGCCGGATTGAGAGGTGACATCCATGAGCGCCGAGCATCAGCAGCACACCGGGCCGGGGAGAGTCAGGCCGCAGGCAGCCGCCGGCCCAGGCCGGGTGAGCACTCTGCCGGGGGGCCAGCCGGACTCAGCCGGACCGACAGCACGCATCCTCATCCTGGAGGACGAAGCCTGGGACGCCGAGCTCGCGCAGCGCCTGCTCACCGATGCCGGCCTCCGCTTCACCGCCGTCGTCGTGGCCACCAGGGACTCGTTCGAGGAGCAGCTGGCTGCCTTCCGCCCGGACCTCATCCTGTCCGACTTCCATCTGCCCGGCTTCTCCGGCGACGGCGCCCTCGAGATCGCGCAGGAGCGGTGCCCGCAGATACCGTTCATCTTCTGGTCCGGGGTGCTCGGCGACGAAGCAGCAGTCGACCTCATCAAGAAGGGCGCCACCGACTACGTCCTGAAGGACCGGCCCGCGCGCCTGCCAGCGGCCATCCAGCGCGCCCTGGCCGAGGCCGCGCAGCGGGCGCGGCTCGCGCATCTCGAAGATCAGCTGCTCCAGGCGCAGCGCCTGGCAAGCCTGGGTCAGCTGGCCGCGGCCGAACAGGCCGTGAGCCGCACCCGGCAGATGCTCGCCGACGCCCGCCGGCAGGCGGCAGCCGCAGATCCTCCCCGGCCAAGGTCAGCGCCGGGCGAAGGCAGCGGCCGGCGGCCTTCGGCGTGACTCCGCTCCCGGATCTCCGCGGCAAGCCGGCCAAGCAGGTCCGCCGCATCCATGTCTGTTCCCGTCAGCAGGCGCCGCTGACCGGGCGGGCACCGCTGACCGGGCGGGCGCCGCTGACCGGGCAGGTACTGCCTCGGCGGATGCCACCGCGCTGATCGCCGGGATACGGGCGTCCGCCGGGCCCGCCGGGACTGCGTCGAAGCTCGGGCCGTTGTCGGGCCGCTTGACGACCAGCCACAGCGGGATCGCGGTCATTGCCAGGAAGAAGAATGCTGCCAGGGGAAAGTTCAGCCAGGCCCAGCTCACGAGTGTCACCTCCGTTGACTGTGCGCCGGGGCTCGGCGCGCCATATCGAGAGGTTGCACCCGCTGGTTCTGAGGACCCTCAGACCGGTATCAGGGGCGCCCATGAGCGCGGCAGCGATCAGGCCGACGGCGTCTGCCAGCCGCGTGGCGGCCGCGGCCACGTCGCGGTCCCCGCCGGGTCGGTGGCACTGGCGCGCTGCATTTCCTCGTCGGGATCCGCGCCGTCGCGCAGCCAGGTGATCAGGACGGCGTAGATGACGGGCACGAAGCACAGGGCCGGGACCCCCCACATGATGCCGGTGGCGATCTGCTGGCGCGAAGCACACCGGGCCGGCGCGACCGCGACCGGGCCACCCGATCGGCCGGGCCGGCGCAGGCCAGCTGCCCGGCACGAGCGGGGCCGGGGCGGCGCGACAGCCGCAGGACGCGCCACGGGGCGCCGAGGACAAGCAGCGCGGGCACCGCCGTCGCGAAGAGCACGAACTGCAGCGATTCGGCGAACTCGTAGGTGCCGCGCGTAGCTGCCAGCCGGCGGCAGCAGCGCGCCCCAGGATCGCGGCGCCCGCGGCCACGGCGAGCCACGGCCGGGCCCGGGCGAACCAGCTTGGCACCGTCGAACCGCCTATCGGTCAGTCGGCTGTCCAGCACGGCTGCTAGCTGTCATCGGCCACCGCGCACCGCCGCGACCAGGGCGGGGCTGGTCAGCCATGATGACTAGATAGCTCGGGCACTGCCGCCCGGCTGCCGCGAACGTCGGCAATGATGGGAGCATGGATCTTCCGGTAATGCCGCCCGTGGCGCCGATGCTGGCCAAGGCCGTCAAGGGCATCCCCGGCGGGGCGCTGAGCTACGAACCGAAATGGGACGGCTTCCGCTCGGTCGTGTTCCGCGACGGTGCCGAAGTCGAGATCGGCAGCCGCAACGAGCGGCCGATGACCCGGTACTTCCCCGAGCTGGTCGCCGCTTTCCTGGCGAACCTGCCCGATCGGTGCGTCATCGACGGCGAGATCGTCATTCCCGATGCCGACGGCCGGCGGCTCAACTTCGACGCGCTGCTGCAGCGGGTGCACCCGGCGGACAGCAGGGTGCGGCTGCTGGCCGAGCAGACTCCCGCCTCGTTCGTCGCGTTCGATCTGCTCGGGCTGGGCGCCGCCGACTACACAGGGAAGCCGTTCGAGCAGCGGCGCACTGCCCTGGAGCAGGCCCTGGCCGCGGCCGGCCCGCCCGTTTACCTGACCCCTGCCACCACGGACCGCGAGCTTGCCGCCCGGTGGTTCAGCCAGTTCGAGGGGGCCGGCCTTGACGGGGTGGTCGCCAAGCCGCTGGCCGGGACCTACCAGCAGGACAAGCGGGTCATGTTCAAGATCAAGCATGAGCGGACAGCCGACTGCGTGGTGGGCGGCTACCGGCTGCACAAGAGCGGTCCGGATGCGATCGGGTCCCTGCTCCTCGGCCTCTACGACGCGGCCGGCAGGCTTGCCAGCGTCGGGGTCATCGGCGCGTTCGGCATGGCCAGGCGACGCGAGCTGTTCGCCGAGCTGCAGCCGCTGGTCGCCACCTTCGACGGGCACCCGTGGAACTGGACCGGGCCGGAGCCCGGCGTGCGCGGCCCGCGCGAGGCCGAGGGCAGCAGGTGGAACAGCGGCAAGGACCTGTCGTTCGTGCCGCTGCGCCCCGAGCGTGTCGTCGAGGTCAGGTACGAGCACATGGAAGGCACCCGGTTCCGGCACACCGCCCAGTTCGTCCGCTGGCGGCCCGACCGCGACCCGCGATCCTGCGGATTCGACCAGCTCGAGGAGGTCGTCAGCTTCGACCTCGCCGACATCCTGTCCGGCGAGTACCGGCTTGGCTGAAAGGTCACGCTCGGCATGTGGCTTAGTCCTCACCTTCAGGCCGGCAGTGCGCGGGCGATCTGATCGAACTGCGCACCGAGCTCCCCGGCCGCGCCGCCTGAAAGAGCCCGCACCGGCCTTAGCTCATTGAGCGTGCGCACGGACGTAACCTTGGTCAGCGCCGGCCGGAGCGCACGCGCCTCGCTGACCGCCTCCCGGGTGTCGCCTTCACCAAACAGCACCCCCGTCGGCCGGGTACGGTAGTGGGCCCGGTTGCGGACTGACAGGCCAGGATCTTCCAGCAGTCGCCGGTACAAGCCGACCGCCTGCCGGTACCGGGCGGCGTCATCGCGCTGCGCGGCACGGCCTCATGCCGGGCTATCTCGCCGGCCCGCTGCGCCAGCCGTGCCGCCTGCCGGGCAACCCCGCGACGCCCCGCCCGGGCCAGGAACGTCGTCAGAGCAGGACCCGCGCCTTGCCGTTGTCATACGCGAATAGGGTCACGCGCGCCGTCTCGCCCGGTCGTCCGCGCGTCACGGCGAGCACATCGTGCCGCCGGCCCACCTTTGATAGCTCACGGGCCGTATCGCGCGCGTACTGCAGATCACCTGCCGTCGCGTGCGGCGTGGTGGCCAGTGCTGCCCAGTTCCGGCCGTCCGCTCGTACCTCGTACCAATCACACATCGCCCTGTCTCCCCTTGCGCCCCATGTTCTGGGCACACTCCGGCGCGCTAGGCATTCGCGTCCTAGCCCGCCGGGCAGTGTCCAGGCTCACTGCGGCAGGTCTGCCAGCCGGACAGCATCGCGGATGCCTCAGGCGGCAGCCGGGGTCGGCGTACGCCCACGGCGCCGGGACCTGGCGGTGCGGCATGCCGGCCAGCAGCAACACCGGGCCAGGTGGTGACCTGGGCCGCCGCCAGATCGGAGCCTCCGTCCGGCACTCGGACGGCGCTCACCGCGCGGTCATCGAGCCTGACGCCCTGTCTTTGCGCATCGCCCGGCGGACCGCGGAGTGTGCTGGCCCGGACCTCGCCGCCGCTGCAGCGAGCAGGGGCGGCCGAGCCGAGCCGTAACGTCAGGCGCGGCGCCCCCGCGCTCTTGCCTCGCCTGGGCCCGTTCGGCCTGCCCCTGCTGCGCCACCACCGTCGCTCCCGCGCGGCCGGTGTACCATCCGCCATGCACTCCCGCCCTCTTCTACGTCGGAGGGCGTCGCGACGGTTCAAATACTCACGCGTGGGTCCGGTCAGCTGAGGCGAGCCCCATCGGCGGCTCGCCGGCCCGTGGCCGAGCCAGGGCCGACGGCGCGGCGGGCGCCGGCTGCGGCATCGTCCTGGCCGGATCGTCTGACAACACCGTGGTTTCCAATCGCATCGGAACGAATGCAGCCGGCACATCAGCCATCGCCAACGGCGGCGACGGCAGGAAGCTCACCGGAGACGTCGATCTCATGGTCGTCGCGCGCGGCACCCCTGGCGGGCGCTTCCGCGCTGGGCGCCGAGAGAGCGGGATGACTTTCATATGGATCGCGCTGTTCGTGACGTGCCTGGCGGGCACGCTGTATCCCAGCGTCGGCCGGGCCACGGTGAAGCTGCTCGAGCGGCTCGGGCATCAGGTCGAGTTCCGCAAGGCCAGGCATGCTGTGGCCAGATGCACATAAACACCGGCTACCAAAAGGACGCGCTGCCACTGTCCGTCGCTACGCTGACACGTTCGAGTACTGTGACGTGATCGTGGCGCCGTCCGGCTCGTGCGTCGGCTCGGTCCGGCACCAGCATCCGATGGTAGCCAGGGCCTTCGGAGACGAGAGGCTCGCGCAGCGCGCCGAGGCAGCCGGGCGAGCGACCTTCGAACTGTCGCAGCTGCTCGTCGATGTGCTCGGGGTGGACGACGTCGGCGCCTACTATCCGCACCGCGTGACCTGCCACCCGACGTGCCACTCGCTGCGGATGCCGCGGGTGGGCGACCGCCCGCTGCGGCTGCTGCGCCGCGTCGAGGGACTTGACCTGGTGGAACTGCCGGATGCGGAGGTCTGCTGCGGGTTCGGCGGCACTTTCGCGCTGAAGAACTCCGACACCTCGACCGCGATGCTGGCGGACAAGATGCGCCGCGTGCTCGACACCCGCGCCGCTACTCAGCGGCCCAGCGGTCGGGCAGGCTCGGGCAGCCGCTGGGCCGTCGCGGGCGCATCGGCCAGCTGCCGCCGCCGCTGGCGGCCTGGGCACGGGCACGCGACTCGCCCGTCCCGCCAGCCCAGACCTTCCGGCAGTGGTGGCGCGACGAGCACGGGAGGTCGTCGTGAGCGCGCGCGGCGAGATCCTGGCCCGCATTCGCGCCGCGCTGGCCGATGGCGGCGAGCCTGCCCTGCCTGCCAGCGCCCGACCGGTCAGCCCGCAGCCGGCCACCACCGGGCCGGGACCGGCAGCAGACAGCACCGGAGCCAGCACGGGTCCGGCCAGCACGGCAGCCGGTTCCGGACGCGGGGAAACCTCGCGCCAGGCCCGCTGCTTGACCTGCTGGCCGAGCGGCTGGCCGACTACCGCGCCCTGGTCCGGCGCGCCGCGCCCGCCGAACTGGGCGCCGCGGCCGTCGCGGCCCTGGCCGAGCGCGGGGCACGCGGATCGTCGTGCCGCCCGGCATCGACCGGGCAGCGCTGCCGGACTGCATCGAGATCGTGACCGACGACGGCCTGTCCGCACACGATCTTGACGGTCGACGGCGTGGTCACCGGAGCGGCCGTTGCGATCGCCGAAACCGGGACCATCGTCCTGGACGGCTCGCCCGATCAGGGCCGCAGGGTTGTCACCCTGGTGCCCG
>Ga0335081_10006702_pt1 | contig 18357 bp, 10 predicted proteins | sample Lox_Sample_35_FD_206713 | JGI IMG/M metagenome (GOLD analysis project Ga0335081, IMG submission 206713) | Soil microbial communities from Loxahatchee National Wildlife Refuge, Florida, United States - Lox_Sample_3.5 | ecosystem: Environmental > Terrestrial > Soil > Wetlands | place: USA...
AGGGAGTTTGTCCGCGTAGTATGCGTCCCCAGACTCGCAGCGCATCCGACTTTTTCATGTGCTCTCGAGGCGAAGTCTATCGAGACGGATTGTTGCCGGGGCCGGGACGTTGCGGGGTTGGTGGCTGCCTATGTTGATCTAAGCACCAGATCGAATCTGGAGTGTGAAAGGTTGTACGCCGGAGGTCCTCTTGGACCGTCGCCTGACCGAATTAACGTTCCCGGTAGGGCTCGTTTCGTTCGTACAGCGCGATCCTGGCCTTCAGTCCGGGCACGATGGCCGGAGCCGCCAGTTCCAGAGCACGATGCGCCGTGCCTGCCGCTTCGCGAAAGCGGCCCGTTTCGGCATATGCCGCCGCAAGCGCGTCGAGCGCCATCGGATCCTGGCCGTGCGAGAGATCCACCGCCTTCGTGGCCAGTTTCAGAGCTTCACCACCGTTGCGAATTTTCTCGTCCGGGCTGGTTGCAAATAACCAGGCCAGGTTCGATTGTGCGCGGACCAGGTTCGGATCGAGGCGGATCGCCTCTCGCATTTGGGACGCGGCCTCGCCGAAGCGCCTCTTCTGAATCAGCGCGACGGCAAAGTCGCTGCGGACCTCCGCGTCCTTTGGATCGAGCGCGAGCGACTTCTGGAAACAGGCAATGGCGTCGTCGAATCGGGATTTTCGCAACAGGGCAAGCCCGAGGTTGTACTGGTTGCCCGAATTCTCCGCGTCCAACTCGGCGGCACGCCGGAGACGCGGCAGGGCATCGTCAGGACCACTCTGGCGGAGTGCGGCTACGCCGAGATTCTCCAGTGCCAGCGCGAGGTTCCTGCGAACTTCGGGGAACTGATCGTTAGACCGCAGCGCGGTTTCCCATCGCACCACGGCCTCCTCCAGCCGTCCCTGCCGGGCCAGCACGAAGGCGAGATTGTTATTGCCGCGGGCATCCTCGGGATTCAACTCGAGCGCGCGGCGCCATGCCGCAATCGCGGCTTCCCAGTCGCCCTTCTGGTTCAGTTCCCACGCGCGGTCGAAGCGCGCATAGAAGTCGGCCGCGGGCGTCTCTATCTTCGCCAGCCCTCCCGGCGGAATGTTAACGAACTCCGGAAGATTCACCGCGCGGTTGGCCGCCGTGCTGTTCTCCACCAGAATGGCGGGGCTGTCGCGGCCTTCCGCGTCGATGTGGGTGAGGTACATCTGGGTGTAGGGCGAGCGGCTCTTCGACGAGAAGACCAGCCAGCGGCCGTTGGGCGAGAAGCTGTGCCACGAGTTCATGAGCGGCGTGTTGGCCTGCATGCGCCGCGCCACGCCGCCCGCGGCCGGCACAATGTAGAGTTCGCTGTCCGGGCGCATCAGCAGGCCATTGGCGGCCTGGACAAACACGATCCAGCGGCCATCCGGCGACACCCTGGGGAACGAATTGCTCTTTCCGTTCCGCGACGCTCCGGTAATCGGCTCGGGTGTCCCGCCCCGGCCGCCATTGAACGGAATCCGGTACAAATCGTACTGCATCCGGGTCTCGTTGGGGTCGTTCGCGTATTCGGCCAGCCTGGCGCCTTCGGGGTACGCATCTTTGCCTTCTGCCCGCGCAAACACCAGGTATTGTCCGTCGGGACTCCAGGTGGCATTGGTCTGCACGAAGCGAGGATCGTCGGCGCCGGGAAGCGAGTGGCGCTGGCCGGTGGCTCGGTCGTATACCGTCAGAACGCCCCGCGTTGCATAAAAGACCTGCAGAAAGCGATAGTCCTTGAAATTCGCCACGTAGTAGTTTCGGCTCAGGTCCTGCTCCACACCCACGGTTGTCACGACGTACCGCCCGTCCGGCGAGATGGCCGACATAAAGCCCACCCGCATGGGGCCGGAAGGCTGGTCGCGAAACGATTTCCATGTGATCACGTCCTGGTCGCGGATGGACGTGGTTGGTTGAACGGCGCTGATGGTGTAGAGCCCTTTATCGTTCTGCGGGCCGTCGAGATCCATACCCAGGGTCTTGCCGTCGGCTGAAAAGGAGTGGCAGTTGGCGCAGGTGTGCATGCCTTCCAGGACGACTTTGCTGCGCGCTTGCGCGAGGTCGCGCAGCCTCCAGGCAATCAGCGGGATGGCTCCGGCCGCCAAAGGCTTGATGACGCCCTTCTCCAACTCGGAGGGCATCAGGGGGACGTCGCGGTAAAAGACGGGCGCGCCCGCGGGGTCTCGGGAGGTCTGAATCGTTACGGAGCCGCGGGAGACCGCCTGGCGGAACTTTCTGTCGCGATAGCCGGAGATGGTGATGGTCGCGGGACGTTCCACCGAGTGCTTTTTGATCTCGTGCCAAACGTTCGCATCCGGCGTCCAGGTGCGGTCCGCAGCCTGCTGCCGGGTGAGCCGGGGCGGCTCGTTGGTGCTCGCCACGCACCGCGGATCGATTTCGCCGACGTCCAGGTGCTCGCCCGCGGACCGGCTGCGGATGGCGGGCGTACCGTCGGCGAAAGCCACTTCAATGAGCCACGCCCGCGCGTCTTGGGCCGCATCGCGCCACAGGAACGTGGGTGCGGTGATCTCCGGAGGGAATATGGCGCCGTCTTCCGGGTAGTCGATAGTGACGCGTTGGCCGGGAGAGGCGTCCGGCCGGGCGGCCCAGACCAGGGCGGAACTGAGCACCAGGACTGCGGTCAATCGCATCAGTCTGCCCCGATCATATCAAAAGATAAGAAGATAATCAGGTCTTAAAGAGTTGACTACACCACCTAAAAGTGGCATATTCTGGTCGGAGGTAGATCTTGCGGCAGTTACGTTGTGTAATAGGTGCCCTGGTGCTCCTCACAGCGTCCGCGCTTGCCCAAAGTGACCGCGGAACCATTACCGGTACGGTGGTGGACGCCAGCGGTGCAGTCGTTCCAGACGCTAAAGTAGTCCTCATCAACAGCGGAACCGGAGTGCGGCAGGAGACCAGCACGACCGAGACCGGCAACTATGCAATCGCTTCGCTGCCGGTAGGCCGGTACACGCTATCCATCGAGCAACCCGGATTTGCGCGTTACGAACAAACCAACATCCAGATCATGGTTGCGGAGACAACGCGCGTTGACGTGACGTTGAAAGTCGGCACCGCGACCGAATCCGTAGTCGTATCCGCCGATGCCAGCATGCTGAAGACCGAGTCCGCCGAACAGTCCAGTTCGATTGCGGGCGACAGCATCAATACTCTGCCGATGAACTACGGCATCGGCGCGGGAGCCATTCGGAATCCGCTCTCGTTTGTACAGCTGACCCCCGGCGCGATGATGACTGGTTGGAACCAGATCAACGTGAACGGGCTCCCGGCCGGGTCGTTCCGCATCCTGTTCGAGGGCCAGGAATCCAATAACGGTCTGGATGGCCGCGCTTCGGACGAAGTGCAGCCCTCCGTGGACGCCGTGCAGCAGTTTACGCTGCAGACGTCCAATTTCGCGGCCGAATTCGGACAGGTGGCCGGCGGATTGTTCAATTTCACGGCGCGGAGTGGAACCAACCAGCTTCACGGCAGCGCCTATCTCTACGCGACCAACGAAGATCTGAACGCCGGCGCCCCGTATACCAGCGACGGGCAGGGACACCACCTTCGTCCCTTCGAACGGCGCTTCGACGGCGGCGTGTCCTTGGGCGGCCCGGTTTACATTCCGAAAGTCTACAACGGGAAGAACCGGACCTTCTTCTTCTTCAACTACGAAAAATATCGCGACCGCAGCCAGACCAGCCTCGGCTACGGAACGGTTCCCACCGATGCCTTGCGGGCGGGCGATTTCAGCAGCACTCTGACGGGCCGAAACCTGGGCAACGATTTCGCCGGCAGGGCCATCCTGGAAAACACCATCTATGACCCGGCCACGACCGTGACTGACTCGACCGGCCGGTATGTGCTCAATCCGTTTCCCGGAAACGTCATCCCGCCATCGCGTTTCGACCCCGTGGCGGTGAAGATTCTGAACTACATTCCCAAACCCACCGTCGCCGGAGCGATTGCCTACAACTACCTGTTGTTGACCCCCTTCCACAAGATTCAGGATCTGCCGTCCGTGAAGATCGATCACAACCTCACCACGATGGCCAGGGTGAACTTCTATTACGCGAAGGAGATCACGGACAAAGACGTCGGCCAGGACGGATTCCCGGATCCGATTTCGATCCGCCGCCTGCTGCACATTCAAGGCACCAACGCGCGCCTGAACTTCGACGACACCTTGACTCCACACTTGCTGCTGCACGTGGGCGCGGGCGTGCAACGGTACGTAAACCCCGACTCATCGCCGGCCGTGAATACCTCCTTCGACGAGGCCGGTCTGTTGGGGCTTGCGGGTACGCCCGGCACGGGGTTCCCGCGGCTTTCGGGAGTCGGCAACAACACCTGGGGCGGCCTGTCGCAATCGCCCTCGGCCACATCCACGAACTTCGGACCATCGAACCGCGGCGCGTACTACGTCACCAAGCCAACGGGGCTCACGCAACTGACCTGGGTGCGGGGCAATCACACTTACAAGACCGGCGCCGAGTGGAAAATTGACGCGTTCACGAACTATTCGGCCGTCGGACTCAGCCCGGCGATCGGGTTCAGCACGTCGCAGACCGCGCAGCCGCTTTACGGCGGCGTCATCCCAGGAGGAACCACCATCGGGAACGCGTGGGCGAGCTTCCTGTTGGGCCTCTACAACAGCGCTTCCCTGGGCAATATTTCGGCGCCGCAGTATCGCAAGTCTTCCTGGGCGCTGTTCCTTCAGGACACCTGGAAGGTCACGCATAAGCTGACGCTCGACTACGGCCTACGGTGGGATCTCGAGAAACCCATGCGAGAGCTGAATAGCCGTACCAGCGGCTTTAGCCGGTCGATCCTCAATCCGGCCGCCAACGGGATCCTGGGCGGGGTCATCTACGAAGGGAACGGACCGGGCCGCTGCAACTGTGACCTCGTGCCCACCTACCCTTATGCCATCGGCCCGCGGCTCGGTGTGGCGTACCAGTTGGACCCCAAGACGGTCATCCGCGGCGGTTGGGGCATTGTCTACAGCTTCACCAACACGTTCAGCTACATTGGCGGCGGCAACAGTCAAGGCATGGGATTCAACACCATCAGCTACCCCTCGCCCGGCAACGGTCTGCCCGCCGGCAAACTCTCGAACGGTTTCACCTACAGTTCGAACGACCTGTACGGGGCATCCTACAACCCCGGACTGTTGGTTTCGACCACGGGCACCAACAGCGCGCCCAGTGTGCTCGATCCCAACGGCGGGCGGCCGCCCCGGGTCATGCAGTGGAACCTTTCGGTGCAGAGGGAACTCACCCAGAACCTGGTGGCAGAGGGTGCTTATGTGGGCAACCGCGGCGCCTGGCTCCTCGCGAACGGGCTGGTGGGGTATAACACCGTCAACCCTGCAACCCTGACAGCCATGGGGCTCGACATCACCAACCCGACTGTCCGCAACCTTCTGACATCGTCAATTACCTCCGCTACCGCAGTGGCGGCGGGCTTCAAGAAGCCCTATGCCAACTTCCCGGATACCGGTACGGTGATTCAGAGCCTGCGCCCATTCCCGCAGTACGGCTCGATCGGCAGCACGTGGGCGCCCTTGGGGAATACCTGGTACGACGCTTTCCAGGCCAAAATCACCAAGCGCTACTCTCGCGGGTTGGACTTCTCCGCGTCCTATGCATACTCCAAGAACCTGGATAGCTGGGAGGGCAACGGGAACGTCTACAACCGCAGCACCTTCAAGGGCCTTGCATCCTATTCGCAGCCTCACATCCTGACCATCAATACCAATTACCGGCTGCCGGCTTACGGCTTCGTGGCGCACAACAAGTACGCCAAAGCAGTACTGGCCGATTGGACCATAGGGGCCGTTCTGCAGTACGCCAGCGGCAACCTGATCGCGGCGCCCAGCTCGAACAATGCGCTGGGCACCTATCTGCCGGGCCAGTCGAGCCGCATGTTCCGCGTACCGGGGCAACCGCTGTTCCTGAAGAACCCGAACTGCGGCTGCTACGACCCGACCAAAGAGACCATCCTCAACCCGGCGGCCTGGACCGACACATCGCCCGGCGTTTGGGGCTCGGCGGCGGTCTACTACAACGATTTCCGCGCACAGCGCCGGCCGTCCGAATCGGTGAGTATCGGCAAGGCATTCCCCATTCGGGAGCGGTTCACGGTGCGCGTGCGCGGAGAGTTCTTCAACATCTTCAACCGCAACGTTTCGCTGCCTCCACCGCAGACTTCGGGGCCAGGGTTCGCGCCGGCCACTTATTCCAACGGCCTGCTCACCGGCGGCTTCGGGTTTGTCAATTACACCACGATCACCACCAACAATCAGAACAACACGTACCCCGCCCCACGAACGGGACAGGTGGTACTGCGCTTCGAGTTCTGACGTTTGCTCGATTGACCTCCGGCCGGTTCCCTTTTTGAGGGGGCCGGCCGTTTCTTGTTTCACCGTGCGATGCTCGTTGTTAATTGCCCGGCTTGGGGTGCGGATGAAAGACCCGTTGCAGGGTGCGGACCACGACGTTGCGGTGCCTGGCCGGTTGGGCATCGCCGCCGTCGGTCTTGACATCCGGCGCGTGAACCGGGGCCTTGGTGAGGCTCGAGGGCGGATCGTCCGCCTTGGGTGCTGCCGTCTCGGCGGCCATCGGCGGGGGCCCGGTCTCCGCGGCGGGCGCGGGCGCGGTTGGGGTTGCCGGCATCGATGTTGCAGGATGCTCCACCGGGCCGGACTTGAATGCAGGGGAGTGTAGCGGTGGATCGTCATCGCCCGGCATCGATCCGGTGATCCGCAGGCTGGGCAAGGAAGGCGCGGCGCTTCGCCCTCTGACCGGCAGCTTGGCCGCAGGTAATGCCGCCGTCGGATCATCGGACCTTGCGGCTGGCGGCTTGACAGGCGGGGCGGGAACCGGCGCCGGCGCTGCCACCGCCTGGGCCGGCGGTGAAGTGGCCGGCAGAGCGGCTTGGGCAATCTCGCGGGCGGGTTGCGGCGCCGCAGCGCGCATCGGCTGGCGATGCCGGACTACCGCGGTTACAGATACCAGCAGCAAACAGAGGGCGCCGGCCGGGAGGAAGCGGCGGATCGGGCTTCTGGCGATGACGGCCGGCGGCACATCCGGAACCGCTGCCGCAGTCCCGCCGACCCGCTGCAGAGCCTCTTGAAAGGCAGCCGCGTTTTGAAACCGTTTGGCGGGATCCTTTTCGAGCGACTTCAGGATCACGCGGTTCAACTCGGGGTCGATGGTGGGGTCCAGCGAAACCGGAGGAGGCGGCGGCGACGCCTGGTGCTGGGATAGCAGCGCATAGGCGGTGTCGCCGGTAAAGGGCAGCCGCCCGGTTACGATTTCGTAAAGAACCACGCCCGCGGAGTACGTGTCGCTGCGTGCATCGATCTCTTCCGCGCCCAACCCCTGCTCCGGCGACATGTAGCAGGGCGAGCCTGCAAAACCGCCGATCTGCGTCAGGCGAGGGCTTGCGGCGGAACGGGCCAACCCGAAATCGGTCAACTTCACCGACCCATCGTTGGTCACGATGATGTTCTCGGGCTTGATGTCGCGGTGGACGACCCCGCGGCCGTGCGCGTACGCCAGCCCCTCGAGCATTCCGGAAATCACCCCGATTCCCAGCTTCCGGGGAATACGCCCGCGCGCGAGGATGGCATTCAGCGGCTCTCCGCGAACCAGTTCCATGACCAGCGCGAGACCATGGGGAGTGGGGAAGGCCGTGTAGACGGTGGCGATGTTGGGATGTTGCAGGCTGGCCTGCACCTGGATTTCCCGAAGGAAGCGCTGTTCCTCCTGCGGCATGCCGCTGCGCCCTTCCATCAGGACTTTGATCGCGTCGCGGCGGCGCGTGATCTGGTGTTCGGCTTCGAAAACTTCCCCGCAGGCGCCCACACCGATTCTGGAAAGAACCCAGTATTCCCCGATCAGGTCGCCAACTTCCAGACTCATGCGCACCTTCGAACACTGCAGAGGCGCCGCTGCCCTGGTTCCGTCATTTCGCAAACAACCAGATCGCTACCATCAGGACCCCCAGGCAGGTTCCGGCAGCCAATCCAATCGTCACCTGGCGATTGGAAAGATAAGGGCTGGCGCCTCCCGACAGCACCGGCGCGGGTACGGAAGCAAGCGAATCCGGCAAAGCCTTCCAGAGTCCTCGACCGGGCTCCGGCGCAGACCGCGCCACGACCATCTGGCCGGCCCCTTCCGCACTGCGAGATGGGGAGGCATGCCCGGCAAAGACCACAGGGACGGCAGACAATTCCGGCTCGCTCTCGCATGCCTGGACGATTGCCTGGTCGAATTCTTGCGCACTCTGGTACCGGGCGGCGGGATCCTTGGCGAGGGCCTTCAAAATGACCGCGGAAAGGGCCGGGGGAATCGCGGGGTTCACTTCGATGGGCGGTGGCGGCGCTTGTACCACTTGTGCCGCCATGAGTTCGAACTGGCTCTTGCAGACAAAGGCCGGCCGCCCGCAGAGCATCTCGTAAAGCACCATCCCGGCCGCGTAAATATCACTGCGCGCATCCACCTCGCCAACACCCTTGATTTGCTCGGGTGAGATGTACGTCATGTTCCCGACCATGAAGCCGGCCTGCGTGAGCTTTGGGCTGGTGGGGGCCTTGGCGAAGGCAAAATTGGCGAGCTTCAACATCCCACCTGGAATCACGACGATGTTCTCCGGGCTGATGTCCCGATGCACGACCTTCTGCTGGTGCGCATAGGTCAACGCGGAGAGCACTTGCCGGATGAACGCCACAGCCTCGGCAGCCGGCATTCGGCCGAGTTGCAGCCGGTCGGCCAAGGTCGGGCCTTCGACCAGTTCCGTGGTCATGACGAGGTGGTGTTCCATCTCGAGCGCGCTGAAGACCGTGACGATGTTCGGGTGAAGCAGGCTGGCGTGCACCCGCACTTCGCGCAGAAAACGTTCCGACCGCTCGCGATCCCCTTCGGCGCTTTCCGGCAGAGATCTCAGGGCTTCCAGCCGGCCAGACCTGGTATTCCGTACGCGATACTCGATGCCCGATCTCGAGCGTTTAATGACGTCGAGAAACTCATACCCGGCATAGGTATGGCCGAGTTGGAATTCCATCAGATCTCCTGTTCGGCAGGGTACTAAAACACCACATGCCGCTCCGATTCTAGGGTGGCGGCCAGCGGGAGATCAACTGATGAAACGTTACTGAGCGGATGTTAACCAACGTTATTGCGTCACCGGCGGACGGGACGCCCGGGGAGTGAACCCTCCTCGGTCCGGCCGTTTTTCACCACCAGAACGCCGTTTACCAGCACATATGGGATGCCTTCGGAGTACTGCGCCGGCTGGTCGAAAGTAGCGCGGTCGATGACCTTCTCCGGGTCGAAGACCGTGATGTCGGCGTCCGCGCCTATGGCGATCCGCCCCTTGGATTTCAAACCGAGGCGGGCGGCGGGCATCACCGTCATCTTGCGCAGGGCGTCCATCAGGGTCATGGTGTGCTGCTCCCGCACATACCTCCCCAGGACTCGCGCGTACGTCCCGGCCGCGCGCGGATGGCCTTTGCCTTCCTGCAGGATTCCGTCGCTCGCGATCATCACCATCGGGTTGCTCATGGCGGTGCGCACCACTTCTTCCGGGATGCTGTGGATGGCCACCATGCCGCCCTGTTTGCGATAGCGCGCGAAACTCTCGGCGGTGAGCCGTTCCCCGGTCAGCGCCCACTGCAGGTCGCCGTAGCTGATCCCGCCCGAGCGGGCCTGCCATCCATCGGCGAAGATGGCCGACGAGATATCGGTCATGCCCGCGGTATACGGATAGGCCTCCGTCGTTACGTCGAGCCCGCGTTTCTGCGCGCCCGCGATCATCTCGAGAGCCAGAGCCGCTTCCCGCAACGCCGTGCTGGTGATGTGGACGATGTGGAGGGAGGCCCCGCTGCCGGCGGCATCGGCCAGGACCTCCTGCAACGAATCGATCGCGCCCGGTTCCACGGGACCGCTGTTCCGCATGTGGACGTACAGCGTCGCCTTACGCCCGGCGGCGAAGCGAAAAACTTCGTAAATCTCGGCGCGGGTGGCCTCGGTCACGTAGGCGATGCCCATGCCGATGCCCAGGGCGCCTTCGTCGAGCCCGCGGCCCAGGAGTTGCAGCACTTCGGCGCGCTGCCCGGCGTTGGCGGGACCGGTGGCTTTGTCGCGCGGCAGGAACGTGCCGGTATCGTGGAGCACCGCCATGCGCGCCGGGATGTGTCCGACGGTGGCGCCGAAATTGATGGCAGCGTGTCCCTCGCGTTCGGCGTACCAGGCGCTCACCGGCGATACGCCTACCTCCATCTCGAGCGCGGTGGTCACTCCATCGCGCGCCTTGAAGCGATAATTCTCGGGGGTCTGCCCGTGCGAATGCAGGTCGATGAAGCCAGGCGCCACGACCAGGCCTTTGACATCCACCACCTGCTTACCCTGGAGGGCACGCGACGAAACGGCCGCGATCTTGCCGTCGCGGATGCCAAGATTACGGGCGGCATCGAGGCCGGACGCCGGATCCATCACGTGCCCGTTGGCGAGCACCAGGTCGTACTGCTGCGCGGCCAGTGTGGAAACCATGATCAGCGGTAGCAGAAGCCGCATCGTGGACCATCTTACCAGCCCGGGCGCGCCAACCGGTATATACTCCTCTAGCCTCTTGGACGCTATCTCGATCGGATGCTGCGTCCGAATGCGGACAGATGGACGCAGAATCGAACAGCTTGTGCGCAGCCGTGCCGGTGAACTGGGCCGGTAGACGGCTGCGACCAGCGGCCATGGAATTGCCGGTTGAGGTTCGATTTTGTCTGGCATCTTGAGTGACATTCGATACTCGGCACGGGGTCTTGTTCGAAGCCCCAGCCTGACCGCGACGATGCTCATTACCATAGCGTTCGGGCTTGGCAGCAACATCACTGTCCTGGAGTTCATTCGGGGAATAACTGTGCGCAACTCTCCCGTCCCGCCAAACAGCAGCGTCATTTCGCTACTCGGCGTGGACCCCTATCGCGGGACCGGGCCGGTTTCGTACGAAGACTACCTTTTGCTCAAAAGCCATCTCGACGAATTTGAGTGGCTTGGAGCGGCTCGAATCTCGCAGTGCGTGATTAAGGTTGCTGACCACACAATGGTCGTGCCCGTAGCCGATGTAACGCCAAGTCTCATGCACGTTTTCAACCTTTCACTGGACGGAGGCGCCGTTATCAGCCGTCGACTCCGGCAAACGGAGTTCGGCGGCAAGGCCGATATTTCCGGTGAGCAGATTCGCATCGGAGATGTCAATGCCCGGGTAGTTGGTGTCGCTCCAGATACACTGGACGGCTTGTACAGCGACCGGCCGATCGACCTATGGAGGGCCTTGGGCGAAGAATCTCTCCAGGGACGCGACCGTGAGGCGCGGAACCTCTGGGTGCTCGCAGGGCTGCGCCGGGGCTTCTCGGCGAATCGCATCGAGAATGCTGTCCGCACTGGCTCCATTGGCTCCGGCGAAATAAAGATTCTTCCATACACTGGCATGACTCCGAAGATGCAGGAAGATCTGTGGCGATTTGGGACGCTGCTTCGGATGGCGGCAGGTCTCGTATTCTTCATCACGTGCGTTAATGTTGCTTCGTTTGTGCTGGGGCGCGCCACTTCTCGCTCGCGAGCGAATGCCATCCGGGTGGCGCTAGGTGTAAGCCGCGGCCGGCTTGTCCAAGCGATTGTTTCAGACAGTGTCGTTATCGCCTTAGCCGGTGGGGCGCTGAGCGTACAGCTGGCCGCGTGGACGTCGAAGGTCATCCCGGCTCTCCTGTTCGAACAAGACGCCAGTTTCCTGGTCCTGGTACCCGACATCTTCAGCATGGTTGCGGCGTCCGCGGTGGGGGTTGGGATCATTATCGCGTGTGGCCTGGCGCCGCTACTGGAAATTCGACTCGATCGCCCGGCAGCCGTGTTGGGTCGCGAAGGCGCAGGCCCGTCGAAGAGGTCCAGGGGAGTGCGTGCGATTCTCGTCATCGCTCAGATGGCGTGCTGCTGTCTCCTCGTGATCTGCACCGGCCTTCTCTACGGGAATTTTCGTGCAGCGGAACGGACCGGGGTCAGCCGAACCCTTGGGCAGCCCGTATTGGCCACGGTGCACGCGCACCCCGATGTGAGTGTGGATCTCGAGTATTTTCGAGAAGTCGAGCAGAAGGCGCGGTCGTTGGGCGGTGTGTCCAGCATCGCCTGGGCCGCGCGTCTGCCGGGCAGCCCGCCGGCTTTGCGGTCATTTCGTATCGACCCACCAGGACTGCCGCGGCGCGAGATCAGGATGGATGTTGCCGGGTTCACCTCCGAATCGGTGTCTCAGTTTTCCTGGCCTCCGAAGGCCGGGCGATCCTTTGGTGTCAGAGATCAAGGATGCCGGACCGCGATGGTGAATGAAGAGGCGGCCGAGGTTCTGTTTGGCGACGATACTCCTGGACGCTCCATTCAAGCGGCAGCAGGCGGCACCCCGGTCGAGATCATCGGCGTGTTGGCGAATCCGAAGAGGAGTGACGCGTCGCGCCATGACCGCCCCACGATCTACTACGACGGCACGAATCAGGCTGGAAAGCCATCGGGCCGAATCGCCGCCGTTGCCTTCTCCGCGCCCCCCGCGGCTCGGCTGGACAGGGCCGAACTGAACACAAACGTGGTGTCGCAAAGCTACTTCGCTGCGATGGGATTGCCGCCAGTGACAGGCGGAATTTTTTCGGAGATCTCGAATGCCCGCGGGTGCCGTGTTGCCGTGATCAACCAGGAAGCCGCAGACCTTTACTTCGGGAAGGGCGCCGTTGGAGCGGCCATCATTGACGATTTGGGCGAACGGACGCAAATCCTAGGCGTAGTGCACTCCGCACAGCTTGGCACTTTTGAGCGACAGGTAGAGCCGACGGTGTATTTTCCGATGTTTCAGGATTGCCTCCCGACAATGACTCTGATTGTCGGCACGCGAACGGCGGACAGCCCAATGCTGTCTATGGTGCAACAGACCCTTGAATCGGTGTCTGGCGGCGGGGCTCCACTCACGGTAAAGACACTCGATGCGTACCTTAGCCAGACCGCATTGGCGCCGCTGCACATCGCGACGGCACTGGTCGGGGCATGTACCACGACGGCGTTGTTCCTCGGCATTCTCGGTTTGTACGGCATTCTGAATGACCTCGCACGGACACGCCGCCAGGATCTGGCGACACGAATTGCCCTTGGTGCGCGGCGCCGGGATGTGGTCCGTCAAATCCTCGAGGAAGGAGGACGACTTGCAGCTATCGGTGCCCTGGGCGGCATGCTTGGGTCGCTCCTCGTGTCACAACTACTGACGCGAATCACAGGGAGTATCGGGGCACCGAAGTGGTGGGTATGGGTTGCTGGACCTGCTGTATTGGCCGGTGTTGTCACAGTCGCGGCTGTTCTTCCCGCGCGTCGTGCGTTACTGCTCGACCCGCTCCGCGTGCTTCGTGCGAATTGACCTCCTTCCCAGCCTGAGGATGGCGGCTCTTTCTTCCGCGGGGGGCTTGCATGGCCTTTTTGTGCGTCTCTCCATCAGCTTAGGGGGGAACGCCATCTCCATTTCCAACTGAAACGGAACACCGGACGGGCATGAATGGCGCTTTGCACGTTTATCCGGCCAGGTGGAGAACTGCAACAGTGTCTTACACACCTCGAGTGCACTGACCACATTGCCGGGGTGCTACGGTACCCTGTACCGTATGGCCCGCCGGCAGCTTGGAAACGACTTGAAGGCTCAGGAACAACGCCGGGACGTCATGGCCGTGCGCCTGGAAAGCATGCTGCAGGACCTTCGATTTGCGGTACGGCAATTGCGCAAGAACCCGGGATTTGCGGCTGCTGCCATCCTGGTGGTGGCTCTGGGAATCGCGGCGAGTGTGGCTGTTTTTGCATTTGTGGAAGCGGCGTTGCTCCAACCGCTGCCGTACCAGAGCCCTTCCCGGCTGGTGGTTGCGTATCAGACCACCAACTCGTGCCACGAGTGCAGTCTTTCCTATCCGGACTATGAGGACTGGAAGAAAACCAACAACGTCTTCAGCTCGTTGGAGGCTTGGGACGCATCCGTGTATCTGTGGCGGAGTCCCGGGGGAGTGCAGGCGGTTCGCAGCGCGCACGTGAGCGGCGGCTTCTTCCGCACCCTGGGGGTGGCCGCGATGCTGGGCCGTGTGTTTACCGATACGGACGACAAGCCCGCGGCGCCGCGCGCTGTTGTGCTGATGTACGACACCTGGCAGGGCCGCTTCGGCGGGCGGCAAGACATTGTCGGGCAGTCACTGATTCTCGACAACGCGTCGTACGTCGTGATTGGCGTGCTGCCTCGTGAGTTTCACTTTGCGATGCGGGCGGCGGAGTTCTTCACGACGATCCATGACCTGAACTCGTGCCAACAATCGCGCGGCTGCCACGATCTGGAAGCCTTCGGGAGGCTGCGGGATGGAGTTTCGTATGACGCTGCCGCGGCGGAAACGAAGGCGATTGCGGCACGACTGGAGCAGCAGTATCCGGAATCCAACAAGGGGCGCGGCACGCGGCTGGTGCCGTTTCGAGATGCCATCGTCGGCGATATCCGCCCGACCCTCCTGGTTTTGGCGGGCGGAGCGGGCTTGCTTTTGCTGATCGCGTATGTGAATGTGGCGAGCCTGCTGCTGGTCAGAGCGGAAAGCCGGAAGCCGGAGACCGTGCTGCGGGGGGTACTGGGCGCCTCTGTTGGACGGCTGATCCGGCAGTTTGTGACGGAAGGGGTGTTGCTGGTGTCGGTTGCCGTAGCCCTCGGTATGCCGGCCGCTTCCGCGGCCATTCCCCGTCTGTTCAGCCTGATTCCCGAACGCCGTCTGCGCGGAATGCCGTATTTTCGCGCTGCCGGGCTGCATCCGCGTGTGCTGCTGTTCGCAGCCGCGGTGTCCCTGCTTGCCGTACTGGTGTTCTCCGTGACGCCGGTTTTGCGCCTCTCGATTTCTAACCTGCGCGGGGACCTTGCCGCGGGTGGGCGCGGCTCGGCAGGAACCTTATGGAAGCGTTTCGGGGCGAACCTCGTGGCCGCCGAACTGGCCATCGCGATGGTGTTGCTGGCCAGCGCGGGACTGTTGGGCAAGAGCCTGTACCGCATGTTCCATGTCGATCTGAACTTCAGTCCTGCGAACCTCGCCACGCTGGAGATCAACGTTCATGGCGCCGGCTACGAAAAGGACGATCAACTGAAAGCACTTTCCCACCGCCTGTTGGAGCATATCTCGGCTATGCCGGATGTAGTTTCCGTCGCCCATACCAGCGACCTGCCAATCACGTGCAACTGCAATTCGACGAATCTCCGGGTGCTGGGACACCCATGGTATGGGGCGGACGATCAGGCTCCGCGCCGGGAAACGAGCGCGGATTACTTCAAGGTATTGCAGGCCAGACTGATCGAAGGGCGCCTTTACACGGACGCAGATGACAGCTCGAAACCTCGGGTGGCGGTGATCAATCGGGCGCTGGCAAAACTGTTCTTTCCAGGCGAAAATCCCGTCGGCAGAACCATCGGCGACGCGGGGCTGTCGCCGAAGTCGCTCGCGCGGGTTATCGGCGTGGTGGATGATGTTCGCGAAGGCGACCTGGTGGAACCGCTGGTGCCCGCTCTGTATTACCCCTACCAGCAGGACACCGATGGCACACTGTTTCTGGTGGTCCGCACGCGGCAGGCCCCGGGACCGATGATGCCGTCACTCGTGCGCGGTATCCATCAGGTTGATCCGAACCTCGGCATCCGGAACGAATTTGTTATGGACGACCGGATCAACGACTCGCCGGCGGCTTTCCTGAACCGCTCATCGGCGTGGCTGGTGGGAGGATTTGCGGCGTCGGCTCTGTTGCTGGGAGCGATTGGCCTCTATGGAGTGATTGCTTACTCGGTGAGCCGGAGGACGCGCGAGATCGGCGTGCGAATGGCATTAGGGGCGGAGCGCGGGTCGGTTTATCGATTGGTCCTGGGCCAATCCGGGCTCATGGCGGCGATTGGAATTGTGGTTGGATTGGGATGTTCGATTCCCGCCGCTCGATTGCTGAGAGGTTTGCTGTTTGGTGTGCAGTCCGGGGATGTGCCTACCTTGATCGGCGTGGCTGTGGTGCTAGGGATTTGCGTGCTGATCGCGAGTTATCTGCCGGCGCGAAGAGCGGCCTCGGTGAATCCCGTTGAGGCGCTCCGCGCGGAGTAGCGTGTTTGGTGTTGCACGAACCGATGGTGGTCCTAGAATAACCGCGTTGGGCATCGGCCTTCCGCGCGCGTACCCATCTACCCGCGAGCATGCGGTTGGTTTGAGTATGTCGCGGACGGCAACGTGGCCAGCATCGCTTCGCAGGCGTGGTCCGGTCGACCGACGTTGTCAGCCACCAAATCACCGGGTTCCGCCACCTATGGCGTCAACTGGGGCTTTCGGAGGGCTGAAGGAGGCAACCTTTTGGGCTATTGGCTCATGATCAAGGCCCCGGGGTCCGATTCGAACGGTTCTACTGACGATAAAGCAGACGCATCTCCGCAAGGAGTGCTAGCCCTGGGCTAGCACACAGTTAGCCCAAGTTCGTCACGAGATGGGGTAGAAGTTAGGCTAAGGCCTTTAGAATCAGCTTAGGCTGTTGCCGGGTCTACACTACATTCACGATTGTTTTGGAGTCGTTCCGGCAGCGTCAAACGAAGTTGCTGAAGCAAGGATTTCTGCTCGGCCGTAGGCTCGGTGATCCGGCGCGGGCGGATCTCAGGGCCGTCGGTGGTGGGCAGAACGATGTCAGCACTTTGTAGGGTGGAGAGCAAGGAAGAGGGCCTTCATCGGAGAAAACGGCTAAGCGTTATCGACGCCGCTCGCCGATGGCTTCGGGTGAATGGGGGCTCGTCGCTGGAGCAGGTGCTTCAGGGTGACCCACATGGCGTAACCCAAGAACGCCACCATAACGTGGCCCTTCACGCGCGACTCCTTTTGATGGAATAGTGGGCGGATGGAAAGCTCACTCTACAAAGCGCGGAAGGAAGCTTCGGCTTCGGTCAATTGGATTTGCGCCACGCCCGGCGATCTTTTTTCATTTCCCAGAACAAACGCGTGCTTTCGGTGGCGTCTCGCAGTTCGACCGTATAGAGGTCGTTCACCTGTGGATGAAGGGCCTGAATCTTTCCCAGCCTCCGCTCCATTTTGTTCCGGTCTTTCAGCCGTCCTTCAATAAGCTGATCTTCCCTCGCAGCCGGTCCTCCACTTCTGTCCTTTATTGAACCAGCGCTTCCTCTGAATTTCGCGCCGCGCCTGACCTCGGGTGGAGCGATTGGGACTGAGACTCGCTTCACTCCCATCTCTTCAGCCTCGGCCACATTCTTCGCAGAGTAAAACCCGCGTCGGCCGCCGCCAGATCTGGGGTTCGTTCCATCACTTTCTGATGAGTTTCGATCGACGGAATCAGCAGGTCGCTGTCGCTGGGTTTCTGATCATAGACCTCGAAATCAATGACAATCTGCTCCTCCGCTTCCTGGATCTTTACCATCTTGCCGAACTCCGTGGGCTTGCTCGCCTTGCCCTTGCGAATCACTTCGGTGGAAGTTTCGAACACACTCAGGATTTTTACAAAGTTTTTACAAGTTCGCGATCACCTTCTCGAAGCCCGCCCGTAGCATGAACTTAGACCTTTGGAGGACTTAACGTGGGAACGCTTCCGATCTGCACTCAAATACCGTCATACTGCGACGAACATCTTTCGATCGATTTTGATCAACAGGTTGCCACCCTGGATTCCGAGCGCATTACGTTGACCCGGAAGGAGTACGACCTGTTGTCCTTGCTGGTTCAGCACGCGGGTGAAATCATACCGCGCGAAGCGCTGCTCATGCGGGTTTGGGGTTATGGATCGGAGATCCGGACGCGAACGCTCGACGTTCACGTTCGCCGCTTGCGCAAGAAGCTGGGCGGTTACGCGGATCAGTACATCGAGACGATCTTCGGCATTGGCTATCGTTTCCAGCCTTATCGCGCGCCCCGTTTCTTCCAGGCCGCGGCAGCCAAGCCGATCGCGATCGGAGCATAGCGCTACACGAGCAATCCGCGAAGCTCCGGGCATCCACCAGGCGATCAGGGCCTCTTGTCCAGGTGGCAGGCGTACGGTCACCGCTGCCCGCCGATTGACACCCTCATTTCGGTGCTGTTAGCCTGAATTTTCATGCAATCGGCGCCTTCGCTTCGCACCACTCCGCTGCACTCTGTCCATTGCGGCCTAAGCGCCAAAATGGTGGATTTCGGCGGCTGGGACATGCCCGTTCAGTACTCCGGCATTCTCGAGGAACATCATGCCGTCCGCCGCGCTGTGGGCGTCTTCGACGTCAGCCATATGGGCGAGATCGAGATCCGCGGCCCGGAAGCCGCGCA
>Ga0335081_10006703_pt1 | contig 18357 bp, 21 predicted proteins | sample Lox_Sample_35_FD_206713 | JGI IMG/M metagenome (GOLD analysis project Ga0335081, IMG submission 206713) | Soil microbial communities from Loxahatchee National Wildlife Refuge, Florida, United States - Lox_Sample_3.5 | ecosystem: Environmental > Terrestrial > Soil > Wetlands | place: USA...
AGCGGCCGCATGATCGTTTCGAAGAAGGCCACCCCCAGCACCCGCCCCGGGTGGCGGGCCGCCCAGTCGAAGGCCAGCGCCCCGCCCCAGTCATGACCGACCAGCACCACCCGGTCCAGGGACAGGGGCGTCGAACCAGGTGTCGAGGTAGCGCGCGTGGTCGTCGAAACGGTAGTCGATGGCAGGCTTTCCCGACGCCCCCATCCCGATAAGGTCCGGCGCCAGCAGCCGCCCGGGCTCACCGATGGCCGGCAGCACGTTCCGCCACAAGTACGAAGACGTCGGATTGCCGTGCAGGAACACCATAGGCGCTCCCGTCCCCGCCTCCCGGTAGGCGATAGTCGAATCGAGCACTTCCACAGTTGGCATCGCTGGGTCTTTCGGGACTCCTGGTGGTGTCAGAATCCGATGGCTTCGCGGAGCAGCAGGACGGTGCCGCGCCCCGGTTGGGGTTCCGCGTTGAGGATGAGCAGGCGGTTGACGGCGCTGGGCTGCCCGTAGACCGCCTGGGCGCGGGCGCTTTCCAGCGGGAGGCAGTGGTCTTCGACGCGGCGCAATGCGGTGGCCAGGTCGGGCACCACCTTCTGCGCCCCGACGATCCAGATCGCGCGGAGGGCGCCGCCGGCGTATCCGGGTAGCTGGCTTCCGCTGGCCGACGCGATCACGAGGGAGCCGGTTTCGGTGACCGCGTGAACGCTGCCCACGATGACGTCGGGGGTGGACATCAACCGCCAGATCTCGGCCAGTTGGGTGGCGCGGTCCATGGCCCGGCTGCGTGGCCTGATGGCGTCGTATCGCCCGCTGGTGTTGATGTCGGCGTCGATGCCGGACAGGCGGAGGGTCTCGCTGGCGCCGGTGAACACGCTGGCGCCGGGGGGTATCAGGTCGTTGATGCGGGTCCGCGCGGCGGCGGCGTCGTCGAGGATCTCGACGGTGAAGCCGTGTGCCGTCAGCGCAGCGGCCGCCCGCTCCAGGCGCTGCGCAGGTGCCGGGTCGGTGAACGGTGCTGCCGGAATCTGGGTAGTCATGGTGCCTCCTGGGCTGGTCATGGTGTGATGGGTCGTAGGGCGCAGGTGGTGCCGGATCGGCGTTGCCCGGTCCGCGGCGCGGTGACGGCGGCTTGGGGTGTCAGCTCGAAGCTCCTTCCGCAGGCGCGTTCCTGGCCGGCGGGTCGGCGGGCGCCCCGGCCGCGCGGGGCGCCGAGCCCGCCAGCGGAGTGGTGTCGAGGTACCTGACCTCGTAGACCCGCTCGGAGAACTTCCAGCCGTCGCCGGTGCGCTGGTAGCGGTCGTGGTAGATGGCGAAGTTCAGCCCCTGGCGGCCGTCACGGGCGCGCGCGAGCTCCTGGATGTAGGCACGGCCGGTCGCGGTGTCGCCGTCCAGGGCGATCGTGCCCGGGTGCGTGGTCTGCACGAAGAACTCCCATAGGGCCTGCAACCGCTCGCCCCCGGCGCGGATCTCCTCCCGGCCGACCTGCTCGACGGGGATGTTGGGCATCCGCAGCACGCCGTCCGGCGTGAACAGCAAGGCGAGGCGGGCGCGGTCGCGCATCATCGCCGCGTCGGTGAACTCGCCGCGCAGCGCCTCGATCTCGACGCGGTCAGCGATGGCCTGAAAGTCACTCATCGGTTCCTCCCTCATCTGTTGTATCTGTGTTGCGGTAATTCCTTCTCCGGCAGTCGCGCCACATCAGACACCGGTCCGATATGACCAAAGCTGTCGGGATTGACCACAGCATGGATGGCCTGGACCGCATCCGCGCCGAATGCGGGCGGTTGATTCCCAGCCGTGTCACCGTGGTCGTCAGGTACGCCTTCGGATCGGCGATCGTGGTCCCGCCCGGCGGGCGCCGGTGGGGCCGAGGAACGCGTGCTGCACGCTGTCCTCGGCGTCGCCTACGGACCCGGGTATCCCGTAGGCGATGGAGAACAGCAGCGGCCGGTACTCCGCCTCCGCCGCGCGGGCCTCATCCGCGGTCCCAGGCACGGAACCCCTCCCGCCAGCTCGGGTACCGCAGCACCCAGCCGAGCTCTTTCCTGGCCTTCTGGTTCGAGGCTCAGGCGGTGCCATCCTGCACCGGATAGTGAATGACGACCGCGCCGCCGGTGGCGTAGTTGGCGACATCGGCGGACACCTGCTGGCCTTGTGGCGAGGCCCTCGCTGCGGTCATGGCCGCGGTGTCAGCGAAGGCGGCTTCGAAGATTGCGAAGTACGGTGTCTGTCCCTGGGTCGCCGCAACGTCGAAGCTGTACCGCCAGGCGAGCAGACCGGGCATGCGGGCAACCAGCGGAAGGTGGTTGGTCACGTAGTAGTCGCGGAAGTGGTCGGGATCGGCGGGCTTGGGATACAGGACCACGAGCTTGTGCATGACGACCTCCGTTCGGTGTGGCGGTTGCCGGGTGATCGCCTTCCCGGCCACGCTGGTGACGCCGTCCAGCATGGGACCGTGTCGGCGTGCGCACATCCGCCAGGTGGCCGATGTGGCCGAGCGCAGCACGCGGCGATCATGGGCGGGTGCAGATCCTTATTTCCCTGGAAGCGGCCGAGCCTCCGGCCGGCTGGGTCCGGGTGGTGCGCGGCCCGGCCTGGGCGGCTGGGCGCAGCGAGGGCTACGAGGTCCGTTTTGCCGGCTGGCTTGGGCTGCTGCGGGCGCTGTATGAGGTAACGGGATCTCCCGCGGCTGGCCCGCCGGGCGGGACGTGAGGTGACGGTGCTGGCCGCCGCGCCGCCTATGCCCGGAGGCGTTACCATCCGGTCCATGGCCGCAACTTCCCCGGCCAGGGGCATGCACGGGCGTGACGCGGAAACCCGCGCCCTGGCCAGCGTGCTCGACTGGGCGGCTGGCGGGCGGCTGGCTGTTGCCCTGATCGAGGGCGAGGCGGGCATCGGCAAGACCCGCCTGCTGACCCGGGCGCTGGAAGATGCCAGGTCACGCCGGATGCAGGTGGTCGCGGGACGGGCCGAGGAACTGGAGCAGACGCGCCCGTTCGGCCCGATCGCCCGTGCCCTGGGCTGTACCGGGTCCCCGGCCGACCCGCGCCGCGCCGGCATCGCCGCGCTGCTGGCCACCGGGGACGGCGGCCAGGGCACGCTCACGGTGAGCAGCGACCCCGGGCTGCAGTTCCAGGTGGTCGACGCGCTCACCGACCTGGCGGAAGACCTCGCGGGGGACCAGCCACTGGTGATCGGCGTTGATGACCTGCAGTGGGCCGACCCGTCCAGCCTGCTGACGCTGGCCACGATGGGCAGACGGCTGGCGTATGCGCCGGTGGCGCTCATCGGGTGCTTCCGGCCCGCCCCGGCCGCCGCGGAGCTGCAGCGCGCGGCCGGTTCCCTGGCACAAGCCGGAGCGCTGCACCTCACCTTGGGGCCGCTGGCCGAAGACGCGGTGGCCAGCCTGGTGGCCGAAACCGTCGGCGCCCCGCCCGGGCCGGGGCTGCTGGCTGAGGTGGCCGGGGCGGCAGGCAACCCGCTGTTCGTGACCGAGCTGCTCGCGGCGATGGCCGAGGAGGGGACCCTGCGGGTGACAGGCGGCCAGGCGGAGGCCGCCGGGATGACCCTGCCGCCGACGCTGCGCCTGACAATCTTGCGCCGGGTCAGCTTCCTTCCCGGCGGTACCCTGCAGGCGCTGCAGGCCGCGTCCCTGCTCGGGGCGGGTTTCTCGGTCACCGACCTGTCGGTGGTCACGGGCCGCCCGGCCGCCGAGCTGGCCGGGGCGCTGATGGAAGCGGTCAGGGCGCGGGTCCTGGAGGACGACGGCGCCCAGCTGCGATTCCGTCACGACCTGATCCGCGAGGCGGTCTACGAGGACCTGCCAGTGAGCATGCGCCGCGCCCTGCACCGCGAGGCCGGCCAGCGTCTTGCCACCGCCGGCGCCCCGGCGCTGCAGGTGGCCGGGCAACTGGCCCGCGGCGCGGTGACGGGTGACACCGAGGCCATCACCTGGCTGGTAACAGCCGCGCGGGAGACGGCACCCAGCTCCCCCGAGGTGGCCGCCGACCTGCTGGGCCAGGCGGCCGAGCTGATGCTCCCGGGCGATCCTGGCCGGGACCGGCTGCTGGCAGAACTGGCCGGAACCCTGATCTGGACTCGCGTCACCGACGCCGAGACGGCCTGCCGTGCCCTGCTGGACCGTCACCACGACCCTGCTGCAGACGGCCCGGCCAGGATCGTGCTCGGGCACGCCCTGGTGGGCCAGGGACGCGCCGCCGAGGGGCTGGCCGAACTGGAGCGGGCTCAGCAGGCGCCGGGCCTGACCGGCACCGAGCGGGCCCGGGCCCAGTCATGGGCTGCCATTGCCCGGCTGTCACTGGGAGACCTCACCGGCGCAGCCGCCGCTGCCGGGCAGGCCAGGTCCGCCGCCGCGGCCGCCGATGATCCTTTAGCTGAGAGCATGGCCATGCTCGCGCTGGCCGACGCTGCCGAGTGGGGAGGTTATCTTTCCGCTGCCCTGGAGACCATCGACGAGGCGGTCCGGCTCGCCGACGAAAGCCCGGCCAGGCTGGGACACCGGTACCCGCTGCAGGCAGCCCGGGGGCACATCCTGCTGGAGCTCGATGAGTTCGCGGAGGCCAGGCGGACCCTGGAGGCTGGCCGGCGGGCCTGCGAGGAACTCGGCGTCCGCTGGCACGCCGGGGAACACCATGACATCCTCGCGCTCGGCTGCTACCTGGCCGGGGACTGGGATGACGCGCTGGCCGAGCTGGAGACAAGCGCCGGCCTGGCCGGCGAGACCGGTGAGGCCTACACCCGCATCCTCGGCCAGGCCGTGCAGGCCCTGATCGAGTTCCACCGCAACGATCTGCACGCCGCCGCCACAACGGCCGGCGGCGCCGCAGCCGACCTGGCCGGCACCGGGCCGCGGTACCGCACCCACTGGACCACGTGGGTCCGCGCCCTGCTCCTGGAAGCCGACGGCCAGATCGGCCAGGCGCTCACCGCGCTGTCGGCTGCCTGGGATCACTGCGCCCGCGGCGGGCTGGCGCTGGAATACCCGGTGATCGGGGCCGACCTGGTCCGGCTGGCCCTCGCCGCCGGCGACCGGGGACGGGTGGCGGAGGTAGTGGCCGCGGTCGATCAGGTCGCGGCGCGAAACGCTGTCGCCTCGCTGGCCGGCGCCGCGCTGCGCTGCCGCGGTCTGGCCCGCAGCGACGCAGAAACCCTGCTCGCCGCCGTGGATGCCTATGCGGCCAGCCCGCGCCCGCTCGAACTCGCCCTCACCTGCGAAGAGGCAGCCGCAGTCCTCGCGCGGCGGGGACACCACGAGCAGGCTCGCGGCCTGCTGGAACAGGCGGCGGCCATCTGCGAACGACTGGGCGCCGCCCGCGATCTCGCCCGCGCGGACGCGGCCCTGCGCAGCCTGGGCGTCCGCCGCCGCCGGCACGGTACCCGCAGGCGACCGGCCAGCGGCTGGCGCAGCCTCACCGTGACCGAGCTCACCGTCGCCGGCCTGGTCGCCGAAGGACTGTCGAATCCGCAAGTCGGGGAGCGGCTGTACGTCTCGCGGCGCACCGTGCAGACCCACCTCGCGCACATCTTCGCCAAGCTGGACATCTCCTCCCGCGCCGAGCTGGCCGCCGAGGTCACCCGGCGGCACCAGACGGGGCAGACCGCCCGGCGGTGATCCGGCCGGCCGGAGAATTGACCCTTCTCCCAGCGCACCTCAGGGCATGCCGGGCACCGGATCGGCCAGCTGGCGGATGTGGGCACCGCCGCCCGATACCACCATGGCAAAGGTCAGTGCGTTCTCAATCGAAGGAGATTCACGTGTCCGCCACACGAGACACCGGGCAGCAGGCCGCCCTGAACGGCGCGCGCCTGCCCGGGAAGTGAATTACGCGGCGGCGTCAAACGCCGCCGGCACGTACGGCGACTTCGGTGGTCGGGTGCTCACCCAGGCCGATCCGTTCGCCCCGCCCGGCCACGGTCGCTTCGAGGAACACCTTGCCGCAATGCGCTCAGGCGAGCAGCAGGTGCTCGACGGGCCGTACGTCGAGGGGATCGCGCTGCGTCATGGCCTGTTCTACGGACCGGGTCCGGCCGGTGACGCGCTGGTCGACGGCCTGCGCCGGAGGCGCCTTCCGGTGGTCAGCGGCGGCGGGGTGCAGCCCCGGGGGTATATCGACGACGACGCGGCGACGGTCGCCGCGCTGGAACGCGGCGCCGCCGGCTCGGCCTATAACGTCGCCGATGACCAGCCGGTGAGCTTTTCCGAACTGGTCCGCGCTGAGGTCGCCTGTGGCCGCGCCCTGATGGCGGAATGGCTGCGGGCCCGGCATCTGCGACGGTCACCGTCGCAGCTGCGCGGTGCGGCGGCGGTGATGATCGCGGCCATCGACGGACCGTTCCTGCATGCGCTGCTCGATCTCGCCTTCCCTGTCGCGGACATCGACCAGATCGCCCGGTCCGCAGGCGGGCGATAAGCGAGAAGAAGGGCTGAACTCATGAACACTCTCGGCTCCGGCACGGCGGCGGCATCGTGGCTGACCGGCGAGGTGCTGGCAGGTACGGCGGTCTGCCAGCCGGACCCGGGCCAGGCCCTTACGCCCGATAACCCCATTGGAGGATGACATGACTGAATCCCGTTCCGTCACGAAGCGGGTCCTGGTGGCCGGCGCGACTGGCTACCTCGGCGGCCACGTGGTGGCCGAGCTGAAACGACGCGGTGTGTGGGTACGGGCGCTGGCCCGGCGGCCCGCGCAGGCAAAGGCGCTGGCCGGGGCCGATGAGGTGTTCATCGGCCAGGTGACCCGGCCGGCCAGCCTGACCGGGGTGGCCGACGGTGTGGACGCGGTATTTTCCTGCCTCGGCATCACCAAGCCCAAGGACCGGGCGGGTTACGACCAGGTTGACTACGCAGGCAACCTCGCCCTTCTCCGGGAGGCCGAACGCTCCGGCGCCAGCCAGTTCGGTTACGTCGCCCTGCATAACGGGAGGCTGCTGCGTAACAAGCTGGCCATCGCCGCCGCCAAGGAACGCTTCGTGGACGCGCTGAGGGCATCCGGCGTGCAGTCCACCATCGTGCGGCCCACCGGGTTCTTCTCCGACATGGCCAGCTTCGCGGACATGGCCGCCCGAGGCCGGATCTTCCTCATCGGAGACGGCAGGACGCGGATGAACCCAATCTCCGGCCGCGACCTGGCGAACGCGAGCCTGGACGCGATGACCGAAGGCGCAGCCGAACTCGACATCGGCGGCCCTCAGGTCTTCACCTACGAAGAGATCGCCCGCCGGGCAGCACAGGCTGCCAGGCCATGCCGTATCACCCACCTGCCTGCCGGGCTGGTGCGCGGAACCGCCGCCGTCACGCGCCGCACCACCCCGCAGCGGATCTGGGGACCGCTGCAGTTCTTCGCCACCATCATGACCATGGACATGGTGGCACCGCCACACGGAACCGACACACTCGCTGACTTCTTCGCTGCCCGCCAGGCGACGCCCATCCCGCATAACGCCGGCCTGCTGGCCGAACCCGGAGCGGACTGACCTTGCGACCTTTCCGGAGGATGAAACGATCAAGCCCCGTCCCGTTCTTCACACCGCCTTCACCTGGTGGCTGCGGCAGCGGTCGCTGGTCCGCGCGCCGATCTGGCTATTCCGGGCGCGCCTGAGGTTCGTGTTCGGCTCCCGGCTGCTGATGATCGAGCGCCGGGCGAAAGACCGGGGCGCGGGCGCTACGTGACCGTGGAGGTCATCGGCCGTCCCCGAGCCGGGACCTACATCGTCCCCGCTATTCCCTGGGCCCAGTAATACCGGAACATCCAGGCCAACCCCCGGGTCCGCGTCTCCGTTGGCACCCGTTACCGGGTCCCGCCACCGCGCAGCCGCTCCCCACTGACGTCCAGATGGTCGGCGACAGCGGCGGCAAGGCCCCGCAATGGGCCGAGCGTTTCATCGGTGCCGAGAAGCTGGCCCGGGTGCTCGCCGCCATGGGCTCGCCGTTCGTCCGGATCGGCGGTGTGGTGGAACCGCATGAGGTGAACGGCCAGCCCGGCGCGATCTTCCGTGACCGGGACGGCAAGGTCGTCAACACCTGGGAAGCCCCGCAATCTATTTTGCGCAGGCGATCCGCTTTCCCCCGCTTCGGTGATGGCCAGTGATGTTCAGCGCGGGATAAGAATGACCGGGAAGGTGCATTTCTGAATGACGTGGACTAATTTGCTCAGCGCGATTGACGAAGCCATCACATGTCGCCCTGCCTGCTGATTCCAGGTTTCCGCTGAGGCCGGAACCGGCCGAAGCAAGATATGCATAAACCCGGGACATCTACGGACCGGGCGGCACGGGATCGGCGAGTTGGTTATTTGGACCGGGTGTTGCCGTCTGGGCTCTTGTGCCCGGTTTGATGGTGGGGCGGTTATGGGGCCAGCTAGCGGCCGGGGAAATGCCTGATTCGCGGTAGCGGCTTCCCGCCGGTGATGATCAAGGTGCCTACACATGATGAACTCGTAGAGCCCGGGTCGTGACGTCCGCTGGTTGCGGGCGTATGACCAGTGCATCAGGACTCCTGACATAGAGAGATTGTTCATGCAATGCCAGGGTGGGGTTTGGCCTTGTAGCGGAGGATGAGGTCGGTGCCGGGGTAGCGGCTTGCGGTCTGGGTGAGCTGGTCGCAGAGCGCGGCGAGTGCCTGGGTGCGGCGGGGTGCGGTGAGCGGGTCGAGCCGGACGAGCAGTTCGCCGTCACCGGGCCGGATGTCGCCGGAGGCGGTGAGCGCCTCGCGGATCAGGGCGTATGCTTCGTCGCCGGCGCGGGCGTAGCGGCTGTCCAGGGCGCGGGCCAGGGCGGTCTGGGTGTTATAGGCGGTCATGCGGATGGCGTGGGTGATCTGCTTGACCTCGGCTTCCAGCCGGGCCATGTCCGGGGTGATCTCGCCGAGGCGGATGCGGGCTGGAGTGGCTGCCGCCGTGTCGCGGGCGGCTTGGAGTTCCTGCCAGGCTGTCTCGACGGGGGCGTCCAGGGCGTTGATCATCTGGTTGGTGATCAGGGCGGGCTGGCCGGGCGCCGGGTTGCGCAGCGCTGCCAGGCTGGCGTCGCGCTGGGCTTCGGCCGCGGCGGCGAGGATCTCGGCGCGGCGGGCTTGAGCGGCGGCGGTCTTTTTCGCTGGGTTGGGGACTTTCCGGTCCGGGTCGTCGGGGGTGGCGGCGTGGGAGTCCAGGGCGTCCAGGGCGAAGTGGGTGCGGGCGTAGCGGAAGTAGTTCTCCTCCCGCCACCGGGAGGTCAGCCGCCAGCAGACCTCCCCGGCGGGCAGGTCGGTGCGCGAGGTCAGCGCGTGGATCTGGCGGGTGGCGCCGCCGCGGCCGGGCACCCGGCGGCTGACCTGCCGCAGGGAGACTGTTTGCCCTTTGCGCGGTCCGTCGCTGATCCTCAGCGTGACCGCCGTATCAGCCAGGTCGTAGCGGTGTTCCCGGTCGCGGTCATCGGCGCAGGTGATGGCGGTGAATGCGTCGGCGGGCAGGTCAGGAGCCGGGCCCTTGCGCCAGGTGAGCAGGCCGGACCCGGCCGCGGTGATGTCGGCGAACAGGGCCGGGGACCAGCCGCCCCGGTCAAAGCAGACCGTCACCCGCCCGCCCTCGCCCACGATCTGCCGTAGCTGCGGGAGCAGCCGGCGCAGCTCCCTGGCCAGTGAGTCCGACGGCTCGGCGGCCACCATGAACACCGGATCGCCGCGGGAATCGGTGACCCAGGTCTCCATCGTGGCCGGGGCCGGGAACTTCAGCCGCGCGATGTGGGTCTTCTGCACGGTCCGCGTCCCGTAGTAGACGCGGGCGTGCCCGTCGGCGTAGAGGAACCCGGGCGTGTCCGGGCGGGTGGCGGCGTGGCGGCGGGCTAGCGCCATGATCAGGTCCGCGGCCTTGCCCGCGGCGGCGAGCTCGCCGAGCTTGCGGCGGATCGTCTTGACTTCCGGGGCCCGGTCCAGCCCGAGCACCCGGCCCAGCGCGGCCGGCGAGACCCGGGTGGCGCCCTCGGCCCGCGGTTCCCCGGCCAGGGCCAGGAACACCAGCGTCAGCAAGGTTGCCGTCAGCCCGTAAAACCCGTCCCGCAGCCGCCCGTAGACTTCGCGGGCCGCATCCAGCAGGCCGGCGGCCTCCATCGCGGGCAGCGCCAGCAGCAGCCCGGCCAGCGGATACCGGGCACCGGGGGTGAATACCGGCGCGGCGCCCTCACCCAGCAGCCCCCACCGGGCCAGCACCCGCTCACCATCGCGGGCCACCGGATCCGGCAGCACCGGAACCTCCGCCGGCGCGCCCGCGTCATCTCCGGCGACGCCGGCTGCGGCAGGCTGCCCCGCCACCCGCCCGAGCGCGTTGCGGACGGTGAACGCCGGCACCCCGGTCGCCGCGGCGATCTCCCGCAGCGTCTTGCCCGCCGCGTCCAGTTCCCCGACCCGCGCTGCCAGCTCCGGCGTCAGCTTCGAGGCCCCCTTCGGGCCCCGCCGGGCCGGGACCAGCCCGGCCACCCCGCCCGCGGCCAGCGCCTGATCCCACCGCCAGATCGTGGCCGGGTCCACCCCGAACGCCTCCGCCACCTGGCCCTGCGAGGCGGCCCGCAGCCGGACCAGCTGCACCGCCGCCAGCCGGCGCCCGGCCTCATCGCCGGCATCCCACGCGAACGTGGCCAGCTCGTGCACCGTGACCAGGCCGCCATCCTCGCCCGCCAGCAGGCCCACGCCCGGGGCGATCTCAGCCGCCCCGGCGGGCAGCAGCGGGAGAGGGAGCTGGCTGAGCATACGAGCCATCATCTACCCTTCCCGCCGGACTGTTACCTTGCAGGAATTCTCTCACGAATCGGGCATGGCAGACGTGACCGACACACCAGAAAAAGCAGGTCAACCCGGCTATCGGCACCTGATGCCCAGTGCTATGTCAGGAGTCCTGGTGCATGCGGTATGGGCAACGGGGCGGGTATACGCCCGCCGAGCAGCAGCGGCGTGAGCGGCTGCGGCTGGAGGCGGCCGGGCGGTTCGCACGCGGCGACACGATCAAGCAGATCGCGCACGACCTGCGGGTCACCGAAGGGTCGGTGCGGCGGTGGCACCGGGCCTGGCGGGACGGCGGGGCCGAAGCATTGCGGTCGAAGGGGCCGGTGTCACGGGAGCGGCTGAGCCCGCAGCAGTGGGCCCGGCTGGAGGCCGAACTGAAGAAGGGCCTGCTGGCGCACGGGTTCGCCGGGGACCAGCGGTGGACGTTAGGCCGGATCAAGACGCTGATCGGCAAGCTGTTCCACGTCGGGTACACCGTCGAGGGCACCTGGAAGCTGATGCGCCGGCACGGCTGGTCGGCCCAGGTGCCCGTCCGGCAGGCGCTCGAACGCGACGAGGAAGCGGTCGCAGTGTGGAAGGCCGAGGTGTGGCCGGAGATAAAAGTGTTGCGCGCGACCTGGGCGCCTTCATCTGCTTCGAGGACGAGGCAGGGCAGGGGCTGAGACCGCCGAAAGGCCGCACCTGGGCACCGTGCGGGGCCCGGCCGCTGGTCCGGGTACGCGGCGCGGGCGGCGGCCGGGTCAGCATCGCCGGGGTGGCGTGCTACCGGCCCGGCGACCGGCCGCACCTGTTCTACCAGCTGCGTGCCTACCGCCGCCGCAAGGGCGAGGCCAAGGGGTTCACCTGGCAGGACTACCGGGACCTGATCATCGCCACGCATCACAACCTGTCAGCCCCGATGGTGTGGTGCTGGGATTATGTTCCGCGGAACATAATCCCAGCTGTGTGCCCGGCCGGGTTATGTGGCCGGCGGCGGGTGGTGTCCGGTGTCGCCGCTGGTGGGCGGCTGGGCGGTGCCGCGGCCGGCCACATAATGCTGCGCCTGAGAGAGGCTGCTTCCTCTACCCCCTGGGAACAGAGAGGAAGTTGTCCCGATGCTGGAGACCTACTTCGTCAAGCCTCAGACCGTCGACCGGATCCGGGCGTGCTGGATTGGCGCGGAGATCGTCCGCTACGCCGGCTGGCTAGCTGAGCAGGGCTATAGCACCCGGACGGTGCGGCGCCATGTCCAGGCGCTGGTGGCGTTCGGGGAGTTCGCCCGCCGGCGCGGCGCCTCGGCCCTGGCGGACCTGCCCGGTCACATCGATGATTTCGCCGCCATGCGGGTGGCCGCGTTCCGCCGTGGCCGGGATGCCGCTACCGAAGTCCGCGGTCCGGTCGAGCAGATGCTGGCCGTCGTCCTGCCCGGCTTCGAGCGCACCGGCCGGCCGCGCCGCGAGCTGCCCTTCGCCCGCGCGGTGCCGGGGTTCTTCGGCTACCTGGCCGGCGAGCGCGGCCTGAGCCCGGAATCGATCGTGTCCTACCGGCATCATCTGGCCTGCTTCGAGGCCTACCTGGACCGGATCGGTGCCGGCGTGGCGGAGCTGTCGCCGGCGATCCTCAGCGCGTTTGTCGCCGAGCGCGCGGGGGCGGGCCTGGCCAGGACGGCGATACGGAGCGGCTGCGGCGTGCTGCGCGTGTTTTTGCGGTATGCGCACCGCCAGGGCGTGCTGGCCGCCGATCTGAGCAAGGCCGTGGAGTGGCCGACGGCCTACCAGCTGTCCGGCATCCCGCGATCCATCACCTGGGCCGAGGTCGCACGGGTGCTCGGCGCGGTCGACCGCCGGACCCCGTGCGGCAAGCGCGATTACGCGATCTTGCTGCTGCTGGTGACCTACGGGCTGCGGGCCCGCGAGGTGGCGGCCCTGACGCTGGACGACATCGACTGGAGACGCGACCGGCTGGCCATCCCCGCCCGCAAGGCCGGGCACTCCACCGCGTTCCCGCTGTCGGCCGTGGCCGGCGAAGCCCTGGTGGATTACCTGCGGCACGGCCGGCCACCCGACAGCGATGACCGGCACGTGTTCTTCCGGGCGGTCGCCCCGCAGCGGCCGATCAGCCGGGTCGCGGTCTCGGCCTGTGCCAAGCACTACCTGGTCAAGGCCGGGATCGCCGTGCCCCGCCCGGGGTCGTACACGCTGCGGCATACCTGCGTCCAGCGGCTGGTGGACGCCGGTTTCGGGTTCAAGGCGATCGGCGACTTCATCGGGCACCGCTCGCCGGCCTCCACCGCGATCTACGCCAAGGTGGCCATCGAGCCGCTGCGCCAGGTCGCGCTCGGCGACGGGGAGCAGGTGCTGGCATGACCGAGACCATCGCCGGCGCGGTCGAGCGGTTCATCGCGCACAAGCGGGCGCACAGCCGCAAGTACCACAGCGAGGCCCGCGAGGCGGCCAGTGTCCTCAGCGCGGGAGAGCATCCGAGGGTAGCCGTGTAGCAGGTACGCCGGGGTGTCGGGAGGCCAGCCGCGGTGCCGGTAGCCTTCTGCCCAAGCGTGCAGACGCCCGGCGAAGCCGGCGAGGGTGTCTGGCCCGAGGCACCCGGCAGCCTGCTCGCACAGGGTCTCGTGGGTGAACATGAACGATTTCGTCGTGGCGTGCGGGTCGGCGCGGCCGGCGACAGTGCGCCCGAACACGCCGTTCATGAGCTGCCTGACATCGGATTCCGGCCTGCCGGTCAGCTGCTGGAGGTCGCGGCTGCCCAGGCCGCCGCCGGCGGCGGCCTGGGCAGGCCGAGGACCTGGTAGCCCAGGCTGTCGTGACGGTTCTTGTCGGCGGCCAGGATCTCGTCGAGTTCCCGCTGGGCCAGCCGCATGACCTCGGTGGCATGGGGTGAGACGTCCAGCTGGCGTATCCGGCAGCGGTGCAGGGGATGGCCGGGGTCGACGTCGTCAGGCAGCGGCGGGTCGGGGCGGCTGGAGACGATGACCCGCAGTCCGTCCGGGGGATGTTTGGGCAGGCAGGCTGCGATGCTGGAAAGCCCGGAGCCGGGCTTTGAACCGCAGTCCTCGTCCAGGCCGTCGACGACCAGCAACAGCCGCCGACCGGCCTTCGCCGCCTGTGCCGCAGCTTTTTCCAGGAGCTTCCGGCGCCAGCCGTCCTGCACCCCCAGCGGGGCGGCGGGATCGACCTGGTCGCCGGTGACCGCGCCGAGCTGGTCGAGCAGGTTGGCGGTGAACGCGGTGCTGTCGGCCTGGCTAGCCCGTGCTGCGGTGACGAAGAACGAAATCACCCACGTCCCGGGCGGGGGATGCAGGACGAGCCAGGACATCAGCGCGGACTTGCCCGCCCGCGGCCCGGCCTGCTACCGCGCGTACGCCTCGTCCCCGCCCACGCACCAGGTGGCCAGCTCGGCCAGCTCGGCCTCCCGGTTCAGCAGCTGGGCTGGGGCGATGTCGCGGACCAGCTCGATGTAGGCGGACAGCTGCCACCAGCCTGACGGGCCTGCAGCCTGCTTTTCCTGATCATGTTCGGCGCGGGCGTCCCTGTACAGGCGGACCCCCCTATCGATCTCGCTGCCCACCGCCCCCAGCGCGTCCAGGAGAGCCCGAGCCTGCTTCTCGTCGACTGGCAGCCCCTCGCCCCGCAGCAGCTCGCCAACCCGGTTGAATGAGAATTGCATCTCCCGTCCCAGCCTGCGGAGGCTGGGACGGCCGTTTTCCCGGTGGACCTTGTCGCAGTAGGCCAGCCAGTCCCGCTGAGCCCCCGGCGGCGGCCACCTCTCCCGGCTGATCGGCTTGCCCCGCCCGCCGCGTCCCGGCACTCTGTCCTCCCGGCGCTGGCGGCGCTGAACCGGCTGGTCGCGCCGTGTTCGAAGGCCGGGTTCGCGGACTGGTGGAAGACCACCGCGGCGGACCGGTTCACCAGGATCGGCGCCTCTGCGCTGGATGGGCGCCGGTTCTGGGACGCGATGCACGCGATCAGCCTGGAGCAGATGGAGCAGGCGTCCCGGGCGATCGCGGCGAGGGTGGTGCAGGCCCCGGGGGCGGATGTGTCATCGGTGGCGCTGGACATGACCAACTTCTCGACCTTCATCGCCACCGCCAACGCCAAGGCGCCGATCGCCCAGCGGGGCAAGGCCAAGCAGAAACGCTCCGGCCTGCGGCTGGTCGGGCTCGGCCTGGTCGTTACCCGGGACGGCGGGCTTCCGCTGACCTGGCACGCCTACCCGGGCGACCGGCCCGACGTCACCCAGTTCCCGGACATGATCGACCAGCTCAAGACCCAGTACGAGCAGGTCGAGAGCGGGAAAAACCGTGGGAGGGCTACGCAGCGGTCGCCAGCTCCGCCGGCTCCGGAGGGGAGTGGGTGAACCCGGGGTGCCAGCGGTGGAAGTCGCCGGCGAGGTCGCCGTTGAGCACTCGGGCGCGGACCTGGAGGAGCAGGTGGGCCCCGCGTGGGGTCCAGCGCATCTGCTGCTTCTTGACCATGCGTTTGGCGATGACCTGGTTGACCACGGATTCGGCGGTGGAGGAGGAGATGGCTTCCCCGGCCCGGTAGCGCTCGCCGTAGTTAGGGATGGACCAGGCGTTGGCGGCGATGTAGCCCCCGAACTCGCGGATAGCCTTGTGAAGCTTGGCGTACTCGGGGCCGGCGCCTTGGAGGATCTCGAGGTCGGATGCGAAGGTCGCCGGTGACCTGCAGGGCGCGGAAGACGTTGCCGTGCCAAAGGAACCACTTCAGCCGCTCGAGCTGGCGGGGAACGCGGCCGAGGTCTTCGCCGAGGTGGCGCAGGTCGTCATCGTCGAGGTCGGTGCACCACGCGCCTCGCCTGGTGCGCAGGTCGGCGCCGGCGGGACCCTTGGCCATCTGGCCGAGCACGGTGAGGCGCATGGTGATGTGGAACCAGTCGATCAGGTGCTCGGAGCCGGGGTTCAGGTATAGCGGCAGGTCCCGGACGTCGTCGGCGCCGTCGGTGAGGAAGGTGACTTGCTGGTTGGCGGCCATGCCCTGGCTGGCCAGCACGTCGAACAGGCGCCGCTTGGGCTTGGTGTCGTAGGTCTGCACGTAGCCGAAGCATTTGGCCTTCCCGTCGTGGGGGATGGACTTGCCGGCGATCACCTCGAACCAGCCGTCCCGGCGGGAACGTTGCCCGGATGAGTGGACGTAGCCACCGTCGATGCCCACGACGATCGGCATGCCGGGCCGGGGCAGTTCTTCCCAGGCGGCTTGGCAGCCTTCGATGAAGCTCGACTGTTCGGTGCCGAGCTCGTCCTCCAGGCGCTGGGCGAGGGCTTGGGTGTGCAGGCGGACGGCGGTGGCGTGCAGCGGCCGGCCCAGGGGCAGGACCTCGGCCAGCAGCCTCGCCGACAGGCCGTAGGAGGCCAGGCCGGCGAACTTGGCCTCCAGGTAGAGAAGCTCCGGGGTTGCCCGGCCGGGCAGGACCTCGGCCAGCGTGCTGAAGGTCCGGTGCTCATGCGGTGAGCAGGAGCAGTGCCACCAGCGGGGGCTCGGCAGGCGCAAGGTGCCAAACAGCGTCCGCATCACGATGTCCCGGTAGTCCTTGTGACGGCGGGTCGTCCCACAGGAGGGGCACGCCGCCTTCTTGGCCAGCGCAGCTCCGGCCTGCTCGGCGACCATCTTCTCCTGCACGGCGGCCAGCATGGCCTTGGCCTCGTCCAGGCGAAGCCCTAACGGGGCTTCGCCCCAGCCCGCCAAGCCGTGGCGTCGTGGCGAGGTGGGCGAAAAGGGCTCCGGCCGGTGCCTGACGGTGGCACTGTGTGCCCCGTAATTGACCGCCGTTGGCGGTAGGTGGCCTTCTGGGGCCGTGGCCCGACCGGAGCCTTGTCATGACGCTACCTCGCAGTGCCGGTGACGTGCTGTGCGATCACGTGGTCTTCGAGCTGGAATCGATCGATCGGCTGTACTGCAACTTGTACGTGCCCCAGCTGCAGCGGGCGGAGGGCATCGTGGGGTTCATCCGCGGGCACCTGGGCCGGCCGATCGCCTCGACCGCGGTGATCGCCCCGATGAGCCGGGACTTCACGGCCCGGTTGCGGGCCTTCGCTGACCAGGGCGGCATCCCCCGGCTCGACTTTGCCCGGGGGCAGCGCAAGGACGAGGTGATGCACGAGCACCTGGCCGCATTCCAGGCGGCTGGGCGCACCGAGGGGGTGCTGTTCATCGGCCGGGCGCAGGAGAAGAACACCGTGTTCCGGACCGAGAAGCGCCGGGCCGCCGACGGCAGCTCCTCCCCGTGGATCGTGCGGACCACCTCGGTGGTGAACCAGTTCTACGTGCACTGCGTGGATGCGGACTTCGGCGCGTTCTTCCTGAAGTTCTCCTCCTATTTCCCTTACGGCGCGAAGCTGCTGCTCAACGGGCACCACTACGCCCAGGCCCAGGCCGCCAGGGCCGGGATCGGGTTCACCGCGCTGGACAACGGGTTCGCCGCAGTGGACGACCCGGCCGCGGTGCAGGCGATCTGCGATTCGCTGACCGAGGACAAGATCGAGGCGCTGGCCCGTAAGGGCTTATCTGAAAATTAGGTTGTCTTGTGTGTGTTGATGATCTAATTCTGTGGTGGGGCTTCGCGCCATGGCCGCCGAGGAGCGGGAGCGGCTGGAGAGCGCGCTGACGCGCCGATGGCTTGACCTGCGTGATCATCTGGATGAGCGGTCGCGCAGGCTGTGGCTGGCGGCCGAGGCCCGGTCGCTGGGCTATGGCGGCACCGCGTTCGTGGCGGCGGTGACCAAGGTGGCCAGGGACACGATCTCCGACGGGGTCAGGGAACTGGCCGGGGAGGCGGCACCGGGCAAAGAGGCCCTGCTGGCCGCAAGAGGGAGGACCGCGAGCGGCGGACACTGCGAGCGGCAGAGTACCGAGGCGGGGCACAGGGGCGGGACGGCTGGTAGTAGTGAGGAAGGTCCTGTAATGGGGCCGGAGCGAAGGAGCCGTGCAGACCGGGGTCAGCCCGGGGCCAACCCGCAAGGGGAGGAGCCAAGGGCCAGGCCCGGGCCGAAGGTGAAGTCGTTTGAGATTGACAAGCGCCTCATCGTGGAGGCGTGGGAGAAGGTCCGGGCCAATAATGGGGCGCCGGGCGTGGACGCGGTCGGTATCGGCTTGTTCCAGGAACAGCTGAGAGACAATCTCTTTAAGCTGTGGAACAGGATGAGTTCGGGGAGCTATTTCCCGGGGCCGGTGCGGGGCGTGGAGATACCGAAAGATCATGGGGAAGGCGTGCGTTTGCTCGGCGTGCCCAATACGGCTGACCGGGTGGCGCAGACTGCGGCGGCGATGCTGCTGGAGGAGAAACTGGAGCCGGTCTTCCACCGGGACAGTTACGGGTATCGTCCTGGGCGTAGCGCCCATGACGCGCTGGCCGTGTGCCGTCGCCGGTGCTGGACGCAGGACTGGGTGCTGGACCTTGATGTCCGGGCCTTTTTCGACTCCGTTCCGCATTCCCTTTTGCTGAAGGCGGTCGCTCACCACACCGGCGAGCGGTGGGTCCTGCTGTACATCTCGCGGTGGCTGAAATCGCCGATGCAGATGCCCGACGGGACCATTGTGCCGAGGGAGAAGGGGACCCCGCAGGGCGGCTTATGCGCAGCTGCGCAT
>Ga0335081_10006704_pt1 | contig 18357 bp, 15 predicted proteins | sample Lox_Sample_35_FD_206713 | JGI IMG/M metagenome (GOLD analysis project Ga0335081, IMG submission 206713) | Soil microbial communities from Loxahatchee National Wildlife Refuge, Florida, United States - Lox_Sample_3.5 | ecosystem: Environmental > Terrestrial > Soil > Wetlands | place: USA...
CCCCGAAGCCCGAGTAGGCCCGGGTGGCCGTCGCGCCGGAGACTCCTTTGTGCATGAGGAAGGTCATGATGGAATCGTGCAGCGCTGTCATGTGGTGCTGCGTATCTTCGTTGATGAAGATTGTGACCTTCTTTGCGGGGCCTTTGGTCAGCATTGCGCCTCCATGTTCATTATCGGCGGGCGGTGAGCGCCGCGCCCAGCCAGACAGCCACGTAGCCGAGCAGCACACTGCCCGCTACATAGAGTAGACCCATCCAGCGCGCGCCGTCCCGGACCGCCTGCAGCGTCTCGTACTCGAAGCTCGAAAACGTGGTGTAGCCGCCGAGGACCCCCACCACCAGGAAGAGCCGCCAATTGGGGTGCGGCTGCCAACGCTCGGTCAGGAGCGTCATCAAGAGGCCGATGAAGAACGCCCCGCTGATATTGATGAGGAAAGTGCCCAGCGGAAACCGCACACCGGACTTCGCCATGATCCACGTACCCAGGGCGTATCGGGCTACGCCTCCCAGTCCGGCTCCCGCCAGCACAACCAAATATCTGTCCAATCGAAAGAATCTCCTTCATCTTCATGTGTCCAGGTCCCCCACTGGTTCTCCGTACACGGAGTCTCGCAGTTCCCGCTCCTTCTCGGGGAGGAGATGCCGCGGCATAAAACGAGCGTTGGCGATGGCAGTCGGGATCACGGCGCTCCCAATCACCGTGGCCACCAGGTGCGAGTACTGAGTTTGGTCGATGATTCCGTGATTCAACCCAAAAAGCGCCGAAATAGTCCCGAACGTCAATCCGGTCGACATCATCAGGGAGTAGTAAATCCCGCCATGACCGCTATAACCGAAGGCGCGCACCGTGGGTAGCAGGCCCAGCATTTTCGAGATCATCTTTGCGAAGAAAAGCGCCACGAAAGCCAACGGCGCGGCAACTAGAGCAGGGACGGAAACGAAACTGCCCGCGCGGATGAAGTAGAACGGAGTCAACAACCCGAACGTCAAGGTCCGCAATCGTCGGATCAGGAAGTGGTCTTTGCCCACGGTCCCCGCGAGCACCATGCCGATTAGATAGGCTGGCAGGACCGCTTCGCTGCCGGACCATACTGCTAGGCCGCCGAGGCCGAATAACAGGAACAAAAGGTATTTGGTTTCCAGTTCCGAAACGCGCCCACCGTACCTCGCAAAAAACCAGGGCGTGACGAAAGGCAGGATCAGGAAGAAGACAAGGCTGGCACCCAGGAAGATGAGGGTTTTGATCGTGAATGGCGAAAAGATCAGCCCAAGTGCGATGACGGTGCCCAGGTCATTGATAAAACACGCAGCGAGAATCGCCTTGCCGTATTTCGTCTGATTGAACCCGAGTTCGAGCATGACGGCGTAGACTACCGCCACCGAAGTCGTTGAAAGCGCCACTCCAGCCAGCCACGAAGGACGCCATCCCCAATTGAGAATATAGTGGGCAACCAGCGTAGCCCCCAGGAAGGGTGCGAAAAATCCGATAAGTCCTACGGTCGATGATTCCTTCCATTTCGCGCGAAACACCTCAGGATCAAGTTCGGCGCCGGCCAGGAAGGTGAGCACGATGGCGCCGGTGCCGGCGAGGAAGGTGATCCACTCCGCCTTGGCTCCCAGTGCGTTGCTGCCGGCCAGGGCGCCGATGACGAGTTGGGCGACCGTGCCGACAACGATCTCAGAGAGCGCCGTCGAGATCCGGAGCCAGTTGGCCACGAGAACGGCGACCAGCGCTAGCAGAAGCCAAAGAGCTGCGACAAACCACACTTGATCCATACCTGGATCTCCGTCGTCAGTTGTCTTGTGGTTTGCTGCGGAGGGAAGGTTTCCAAACACTCCTACAGAAAAACCACTGTAGGAGTTATTGGCCGTTTGGAACGGCGTTAAGCGAACTCCACCGCTACTGCTACCTCGAATATACGCCTCACGACACGAGGAATCAACACCCACCGTTCTGCGCGTTCTGCGCTCACCGTCGCGCATTGGCCTCTCTCAGCGAGTTTGAAGCTCTAGATCGCTTCGAGCAGTTCTATGCGCTCTAAAGTAAAGGGAGTGGCCATGAAGCTTCTCATCGTTTCCGATATTCACGCCAACGTCGAAGCGTTGCAAGCGGTCCTCGCAGAGTCGCATGACGAGCTGTGGGTGCTCGGCGATTTGGTCAACTACGGTCCGGACCCCGGCGAGGTGGTCGATTTCGTTCGGAGAAATGCCGCGCTCGTTGTTTGCGGCAATCACGATCATGCGATCGGCGCCGGTGCAGATCCACAGTGCTCTCCAGCCTTCCGTGAGATGGCGCAGATTATGCAAGCCTATACCGATTCCGTACTCAGTGACGAGCAGAAAGCCTACCTCCGTCATTTGCCTGCGACTGCTCAAAGAGAGGTTGACGGCAAGCGGTTCTTTCTCTGTCACGCGACGCCTTCCGACCCGCTGTTCAGCTACGGTCCGTCGGAGCCGACATTTTGGGTGCGGGAGATGGCCGCGGTAAATGCCAATGTCCTCCTGGTGGGGCACACTCATTTGCCGTTCATCTTGGATCTCGGCACGAAGCGCGTGGCGAATCCGGGCAGTGTTGGACAACCCAAGCACGGCCGTTGCGAAGCCTGCTATGCCGTTTGGGAGGATGGCCACATCGCACTGAAGTCGCAGCCGTACGATGTCGGCGCGACTGTCGGAAGGCTGCTCGGCTTGCCCATCGATGACAGCATCCGAAGGCAATTGGCCGACGTGCTAAGAACTGGTTCGCCTCCAGCGCGACCCTTCACGACATAGCAATCCGCCGTCCCTACAGATGTCTGTCCCCCGTTGATTATTAGCGAGCCAGCGGTTCTGTTATGCTGTCGGGGGGCCAGACAATCCAGGCGGCGCCGCCCGCAAGCTCAGGAGACGTGATGAAGTCAAGCACCCTTCGGATGAACGCCCCTTGGCTGACGCTGCTCACCGTGGGTGCCGCCATCCTTTGCGCGGCGGGTGGGCGCCATCTCATCAAGAAGATCGCCATCCCCGGCGACTACGGGTGGGATTACCTCACCGCAGACAGCGAAGGCCGCCGCCTATATGTCTCGCACGACCAGGAGGTGGTCGTCCTAGATCTCGACTCGGGAGCGATCGTCGGGAAAGTGCCCGGAAGTGATGTCCATGGAATCGCGGTGGTCCGGGAACTGGGGCGCGGCTTTATCAGTGCGACGGACCCCGGTTCGGTGACCATCTTTGATCTGAAGACACTCGCCGTAATCGGCAAAGTGCCGGTCGGCGAAGACCCGAACGCGGTCTTTTACGACGACAAGACGAAGCGAGCCTTCACGATTGATCGCGGCAGCAAGCGCGTCACCGCGATCGACCCGAAGTCCGGCAAAGTCGTCGGCACTGTGGAGGGTCTGGGAGGTAGGACGGAGCATGCAGTCTCCGACGAAGCCGGTCACATTTTCCTGAACATGCAAGACCGTAACACCCTTCTGAAGCTCGACTCGCAGGCATTGAAGGTCATGGAGACATGGCCGCTCGCGCCCTGCGGGCAGCCGAGCAGCATGGATATGGACCGGACCCATCAGCGGGTATTTATCGGATGCAGAAGCGGCGTCATGACGGTCGTAGACGGAACCTCGGGCCGGATCGTCACGACTCAGCCGATCGGCAGAGGAGTAGATGCGACCGAATTTGATCGTGAGAGAGGCTTGGTCTATTTCTCGAGCGGGGATGGCACGATGTCGGTCTTCCACCAGGACACCCCCGACACCTACACTCTGGTCGAGAGCGTAAAGACACAAACGGGGGCCCGGACCATGGCTCTAGATCAGAAGACTGGCAGGGCGTTCCTTTCCGCCGCGGAGTATGGTCCCCGGCCTGCCGCTACGCCCGGTAGCCCGCAGCCCCGGGCGCCTATGATCCCCGGTAGCTTCTCGGTTCTGATAGTCGGGGAATAGTCAGTATGCCTGGATGAAGCCGCCGCTCGTCTACCCGGCGCTTTGCTATAGTGAGGCTTCAGCGCTTGTGGTGATGGGGCCTCACCTCTAACCGTCTCGGACCGCCGGGAATGATAGCTCCTACCGATCGGTAGGAGCTTTTGCTTTTTGTGGCCTCGTATTTCTGAACCGGGTCGGGCTCGAAACCGGTCCACGTCTCGAAGGGGCGTACTCATGAGTGACATTGCGAGAGTAGTTGGGCGGCAGATCTTCGATTCGAGGGGGAACCCCACGGTAGAAGCAGACGTCACCCTCGCGGACGGCAGCACTGGTAGTGCCGCCGTTCCCTCCGGCGCTTCCACCGGGGAAAAAGAGGCGGTGGAATTGAGGGATGGCGACAAGGCCAAGTACGGTGGCAAGGGCGTCAGCAAGGCCGTGAACAACATCAATAGCTCCATCCGGACCGCTGTGACCGGCTTGGACGCTTCCGACCAGCGTGCGCTGGACGCTGCCATGTTGGCGCTGGACGGGACGCCGAACAAAGGCAAACTGGGAGCTAACGCGATCCTCGCGGTGTCGATGGCGGCTGCCAGGGCGGCGGCTTCCGCCCATAGCCTACCGCTGTACAGATACCTCGGCGGCGCGAACGCATGTATTCTGCCGGTTCCGTGTATGAACGTGCTGAACGGGGGTAAGCACGCCGACAACACGGTGGATTTCCAGGAGTTTATGATCGCGCCGCATAAGGCGCCGTCGTTTGCGGAAGCGATCCGCAAAGGAATGGAGACCTTCCACGCTCTGAAGCAGGTGCTTCGCGGTAAGAATTACAGTACGGCCGTTGGCGACGAGGGTGGATTCGCGCCGGATCTGAAGTCGAACGACGAAGCTGTGGAGTTGATTCTTGAAGCGATCGTCAAAGCCGGGTACAAGCCCGGCGAGGACATTTCCATCTGTCTTGATCCGGCTGCCAGCGAGATGTGGGACGACGGGAAGTACGTGCTTTTCAAGTCAACGAAGAAGGCCATCACATCGCAGGAACTGATCAAGATTTGGGAGTCGTGGGCGAAGCAGTATCCGATCGTGCTGCTGGAAGACGGCATGGGAGAGAATGATTGGGAGGGATGGAGAGCTCTCACCTCAACGCTGGGGTCGCGAATGGAACTGGTAGGCGATGACGTCTTCTGCACGAACCCTCGAATCCTGCAGGAGGGAATCGACAAGGGAATCGCCAATGCGGTCCTGATCAAGCTCAACCAGATCGGCTCGGTAACAGAAACCTTGGATACGATCGAGTTGGCCAAGCGAAACAACTATCGCTGTTTCGTCTCGCACCGCTCCGGCGAGACCGAGGACACGTTCATCTCCGATCTGACTGTGGCGACGGGGGCAGGCCACATCAAAACTGGCTCGGGATGCCGGAGTGAACGGGTCGCCAAGTTCAATCAGTTCCTGCGTATCGAGGAACAACTAGGCAAGCAGGCCCACTTTGCGGGACGATCGGCTTTTGGACGCTGACCGCAACACCGAGTGAGTGCGAACACCGATCGTGGCAACCCGTTGGCGCAGCACCGCGCAAACGGCTGAACTCCGCGTGCTTCAGGGCACGTGCCAGTAGTCCCAGAAATAATGTCTCAGGCGTGTTCCCACCGGTCATTGCCAAGCACGCAAAAATTTCTTGTGCGGCGAGCGGCACGCTACGCGCTCGGCGGCAAGGCTACGGGCGCGGAGAGGAGGTTCGATGAACGCCAAGGCGGGGGCTCTCCGAAGGCATACTGCCCGACGATTCAGACAGGAGTACTTAGCGTCCCGACCGTCCCAATGTTGCTGAGCACCCAGGGCCCGCTCCAGGTATCTAGACCGCATGTGGCGTAACTTCGACCCGTTGCGAAGCAGGTCGAACGAGGCAAAACTGACCTACGCCACGGCGAAGATGATCCTCCAAAAGGCATCCAGCGAAATCCGATTGGAGATTCGCTGGCACCTCGCTTAGTCGTGTGCACCTTTTTTCGATCCGCAATAGGGCGAGCTTAAACCCAAGGACGGCGTGGGGCTGGTCGAAGGCGTTCAAGTCCGCTTGTAGTTGTCGAACTACCGGTTGGATGCGAGATCCACCTCAGGACATGCCCCGATCGCTTCCATCGAGATACGAACTGAACGGCGTTGGTGCCGCATTGGCAACCCGGTCGCTCAGGACCTCCAGCTCGCCGTCGATAGCGCGCCTGTTCTGAGTTTCGCCATGGAGATGGCCACGGCCGTCACTAGTGTCGACGTCGCCGCCGCAATGGAGACCACCAACCCGGAGGCCTCCAGCCCTCCCGTGACTGTTTCAAAGGAGGACATCCTTCGGTCGCCCGGGGCAGTTCTATAGCGGCCACGAGCCGCTTGAGTCGGCCAAGCAGCGCCCCATCGTGACAGTAGCCGGGTGAACCTCCCTTCGCTTCTGAATATCGATCATGCAGTCTCGTGTATTACAGGATCGATGGATCAAATGCGAGGATCCCTGCGCCTGCGCTTCCTCAAAGACAACGGAAGAAAACTGGGGTAGAATCGAATCCATGCGTCGGCTCTTGGCAACGTTCTTGCTCGCCATGGTCAGCATCCCGCTGATCGCGCCGGCTCTCGTTGCCGACAGCGAGTCGCGGCTTCCGGCATGCTGCCGCCGCATGGGGAAGCATCATTGCGCCGCGCCGGTTGGCGTCGAGCAGACGTCTGGAGTCGGGCTAAACACGGCCGCAGTCCACTGTGCCTCATTCCCTGGAACGCCGGCGGCACCCGGTCCCCACAACACGATGGGGCCCGGTGCGGATCGGCGAGACTCGATTCCGGTCTTCGCGCAACTTGCCAGTTCCACCCAACCTCGATCTCTATATCACCTCTCGGCAGGCGGATCCTGTCCCAAACGCGGCCCTCCCAGCCTTCTCGAAATATCTTGAATTTTGGGCGCCACTGCGGCGTCTAAACTCAAAACCCAACCGCCGTTGTTGACCGCCGTCATTCGCCAAGGCGGCGGACAGGCGTGCAATTGTAGGGAGACCTTCGATGAGACGCTATTCGCATTTGTCCGTGATTGCAGTGTTCGTATTGTGTCTTGTGGTGGTGTGCTCGGGACAAACAACGTCGGCCAAAAAGTCACACGTGTTCCACGGCAAGGTGGAGGCGGTCGATCCGGGCGGTAAGACTCTCCGCGTGAACGGCGAAAAGGTGGAGGGCTGGATGGCCGCCATGACGATGGACTACAAGGTGGACAATCCCGAAGTTTTGAAAAAGCTGAAAGCCGGCGATCAGATCATGGCCACCGTGTACGACGATGACCCGGTCTTGCACAATTTACAAATTATGCCAGTTGGCGGATCGAAGAAGAGATGAATCCAACATCCTAGAAACCGAGCCTATGAGGCAACGGCTGATTCGTCCGACCGTGACAATCCTGTTGCTATTTGTGTCTCTGTTCTTGCCCGTCGCACCCCTGTTGCAAGCGCTCGAGTCCGGCGGGGAGTACGCGCACCCCTGCTGCCGCCGCAAGGGCATGTCCTGCTGCCCGCGATCGCATCGCGAAAGCGCCGGGCCATCGTTCAGCGCAGGACGGGAATGCGGGGGTAGTTGCCTTTTGGGTGGCCCGGTCTCGCCATTGCTTGCGGCCGTGCTGAAGCCCGCGTCTTCCCTTGCGCATGCTCCGGGCACAGCAAAGATCTCTCTCAGGTGCGCAAGCACCGGCGCCGGGGCACCGCATTTCCCGCTCTTGTTCCAGCGTCCTCCTCCAGCCTGCTAGATCGACCGGTTCCCCACGTCGTCTGGCTGTCTGTTCTAGAGGAGGAAGCTCATGTTCATAACGGGAAGGAAGTGTTCTTATTGTGCGGCCTTATTGGCCGCTGCGTCTTTCATGCCGCTCGGTAGAGCCCAGGAAACTATTAATTTGGGCAGCGTGAGTGGACGAGTGACCGACGCTAGCGGCGCAGTGATTGCCGGTGCGCAAGTCACCGCCCGCCAGGCGGAGACTAACTTAGTTAACAAGGTAATCACTGATCGCGAAGGACGCTTCCGTTTCCCTTATCTGAGAGTGGGAAGTTATGAAATCACGGTGCGCCAGCAGGGATTTGCCGATACCTCGCGCACTGTCGACGTCACGATCGGGGCCGCGTTTGATATTCCGGTTTCTCTTTCCGTGGCGTCGGCTGAAACGAATGTCCTGGTGCAAAGCGAAGCGGACGTGTTGGAGTCAGCTCGCTCGCAAGTCGCCGGCACCGTGCCGAGGGCGGAGATTCAATCCCTGCCACTCAACGGACGCAACTTCCTCGATGCCGCGCTCCTGGTACCAGGCGTGTCTCCCACCAACACCGCGGCCAACCAGCTTTTCGCCGAAACGGCGGCAGTTCCCGGGCAGGGAATCTCAATCGGCAGCCAACGCAATTTCTCGAACAGCTTCATTGTGGATGGCCTCTCGGACAACGACGACGCCGCTGGCCTCACAGGCGCCCTATACGGCCTCGACGTGGTGCAGGAGCTGCAAGTGGTCACTTCGGGCGGGCAGGCCGAATTCGGGCGAGCGCTCGGCGGATACGTGAATGTCGTCACCAAGAGCGGCACCAACACTCTGCATGGCGATCTCTATGGATATCTTCGCAATAGCCGATTCAACGCCGACAATGCACTATTGAATGCCGTTCTTCCGATGACCCAGGCCCAATACGGCGCCAGTTTGGGTGGCCCGGTCATTCATGACCGCACTTTCTACTTCGCCAATTTCGAGCAGCGCATGCTCAATCAGTCCGGCCTGGTGACGATCTCTCCCGTTAACGTGGCTGCCGTCAATGCGCACCTTCTGGCCGTCGGCTATCCGGGCTCCCCGATTTCCACCGGCATCTATCCGAACCCCGTCCACCTCACGAATTTCCTGGCGAAAGTGGATCACCAACTCAACGCGAAGGACCAGTTCAGCGCCCGGTATAGCCTCTACCACGCCGAAAGCATCAATTCGCGCGGCGCCGGCGGCTTGAGCGCACCCACAGCGTCCGCGAATCTCGACGACACCGATCAGATTATCGCCGTCAGCAACATCGCCACCTTCTCCGCGCGCGCCGTGAACGAAACGCGCGCGCAATTCTGGAACAGTAATCTGGAGGCGCCCCCGTCGGACAAAATCGGGCCCGCCGTCAGCATTTCAGGCGTGGCCTCATTTGGCACGTTGTCCGGATCCCCGGCAGCGCGCCTCAACAAGCTCGGGCAGTTCGCCGATAACTTCTCGTACCAGGCCGGTGCGCACGCAGTTCGGATCGGAACCGAGTTCCTTTACAACAGCGACACCATCACCTTTCCGCGCTCCTACCGCGGCAGCTACTCATTCTCTTCACTGGCGAATTTCCTGGCGGGGACGTACAACAATTCCGGTTTCACTCAGACTTTTGCGAACAGCGCGATTTATCAGACCAATCCGAATGCCGGCTTCTACGCGCAGGATGAATGGAAAGTGACCTCGCGCCTGACACTGAACTTGGGCTTGCGGTACGACCTGCAATTCCTCCGCACCATCGAAACCGACACCAACAACCTTTCCCCGCGCGCCGGTTTCGCATGGACGCCGTTCGCTTCACGAAAGACTGTCGTGCGCGGCAGCTACGGGCTGTTTTACGACCGCGTCCCGCTGCGCGCCTTGGCCAACGCACTGCTTTCGGCCAACAACACGATCGAACCGGCGCAGTTGAGCCAGATCAGCGTCAGCCTTTCCCCGGCGCAGGCTGGGGCCCCGGTCTTTCCCAACATTCTCAGCAGCCTCACTCTGCCTCCCGGTGTGCTCTTCAACTTCTCCACCATGGATCGCCGCTTGCAGAATGCCTATTCCGAGCAGGGCAGCTTTGAGATCGAACAACAATTGGGCAGCCGCAGTTCCTTCAGCGCCGGCTATCAGCATGTGCGCGGCCTGCATCTGATCATCTCGGTTAACCAGAACGTTCCCACCTGCGCGGCGTCCGGCACGAACAACGGATGCCGTCCCAATCCGAACTATGGCAACGCCAGCCAATACTCCTCGCTGGCGGACTCTCACTACGATGGCCTCCACATCTCGTTTGTGCAGCGGCCGACGCGTTGGGGATCGTTCCGCGTTTCCTACACCTATTCGAAAGCGCTCGATAACGTCGGCGAGTTCTTCTTCAGCTCGCCAATCAATAACTACAACATCTGGCAGGACTACGGCCGCTCCGATGATGACCAGCGCCATCGGCTGGTGTTTGACGGTTCCATTCACTCGCCCATGGGTAAGAGCTCGACGCCGTGGCAGCGCCTGAGCCACGGTTTCCAATTGAACGCGATGCTTCAGTACTATTCGGCGCTTCCGTTCAACATCACTACCGGCGCCCAGACGATTCAAGGGACCACGGCCCGGCCCACACTCGACAGTATCTTCATCGGCCGCAACGCCGGGCAGGGCTTTGATTTTCTCAGCTTGGGCGGGCGACTGAGCCGCTCGTTTCAGTTGACCGAACGATTGAATCTGCAGGCCCTGGCGGAAGGCTTCAACCTGACCAATCACGTGAATGGCGTGAGTTTGAACGGCAGTTTTGGTAGCGGAACCTATCCCACCAGTCCTTTGGGCTCCTTCCGGCAGGTCACTGCGGTGGGCGACCCGAGAGCATTTCAATTCGCCATGCGACTGGCGTTCTAAAGGAGGACTCGATGGTTTCATTGTTGATCGCAACCTTGTTCGCTACGCATCTCGGACCCATGGGCGCGGATGCGCCAGCGCGGGAGCCGCAGCTCGCGGCGCAGGGTTCCCGCGTTGCGCTGACGTTCGGCGCGGGCTCGGCGCTTTATTGCAGCACTTCCCAGGATGCCGGCAAAACGTTCGCCGCGCCGGTCAAGGTTGCCGACGTGGCGATCCTGCCGCTGAACCGTCACCGTGGCCCGCGCATCGCCTTTGCCGGAGACGCGATCGTGATCACTGCGGTCGTCGGCAAGACGCCGAGTCATGAGCAGCACGCGCATGGCCTGCCGTCCGACGGCGATCTCATCGCCTGGCGCTCCACCAACGGAGGTAAGAATTGGTCTGCGGGTGTTGTCGTAAACGATGCGCCCGGCGCCCCCACCGAGGGGCTGCACGCTCTCGCCGGCGATGGCAAAGGCGCGCTCTTCGCCGCGTGGCTCGACAAACGGGGTGCCAAAGGGACCCGGCTCTACGGAGCGCGCTCGGGCGATGCCGGCGCGACTTGGTCGAAGAACGTCCTCACCTATCAATCTCCCGACGGCACGATTTGCGAATGCTGCGCGCCTTCCGCCGCGATTGCTCGCGACGGCCAGATTGCCGTGATGTGGCGAAATTGGCTGGGCGGCTCGCGCGATCTCTATCTCACGCAATCGCGAGATGGCGTGCAGTTCTCGACGCCGCAAAAGCTCGGTAACGGCACGTGGCCACTGAATGCCTGTCCCATGGATGGCGGCGGCTTGGTTGTCTCTGGGGGAGAAATCACCACAGCCTGGCGGCGTGGCGAAACCGTCTACCTGGCCGAGCCCGGCAGGCCGGAAGTGCCTCTTGGGGAAGGTAAGGATGTTGCCCTCGCAGTGGCCAAGAAATCAGACCTATGCGATGTGGTCAAATGGCACCAAGATCCAGCTTATGGCATGACGGCAAGGTGGAGACACTCGCCGAAGATGGCTGCGTTTCCAGCGCTCGTGGGACAGCCGGAGGGGAGTCTCGTTGCCGCCTGGGAGCACAACGGAGAAATCGTCACGCAGCGCATCCGGTAGGGGATAACGGTTGCTGGGGTCTCCAGATAGGCCAACAGGTCAGCGTTCGACCTGCGCTACCCTCAAACCGTCCGGACGGACTAACGCGGTTTACCTGCCGGAGATCTTATGGCAAGGCGGTGCTGACGGAATCCGCGCGTTCGACAATTTGACCCGCCCACGCTCGTGCGCCTGCCGTTGGTGATATTTCACTCCTGGTTCTGCCCCGAATTGATCGACAATCCAATGGCTTTACCACTGGACTGCGCTATGGCTCAGCGTACCCGCTACGGCATTGGCACCTTGGGAGTCCTCGCCGTCATTGTGCTCGCGTATTTCAGACTCACGCTCCTTAAACTAGATTCGCCACGGGTCCCGGAACAGGCCGAAGGAGTCAACGCTCTATCGAAGAGCAGTGAATCGTTCGCGGGTAGTCGTGAACGACATCTGAATGTTCAGCAGAGCACGTCCCTCCGAATTCAGTTGAAGCAATTTGCGTCTCAGAATTTCTGGATCGTAGCCGAAACGGGGGTTGACGCTCCAGAGTCTGAGCATATGAAGTTCGGTCAGCAGCTGAGGATTGCTTTGCTTTCAGCAGGCTGGATCGAGTCGCAGCATATTCTTCAACGGATGGGGTCGGCCGGTTTCAGGAGAACGAAGATGGCGCCGTACAGTCACGGCGGGGATAGTGGGGTTGTGATACATGCAGACAACGCTTCTATCGGTGCCGGCAGACGGCTGAATGCGGCATTGAATGGGCTGTCGATCAGAAGTTCCGTGGAACCGGACGATACTATGAAGAACGCAATCCTCGTCTTTATCGGCGATCAATAGACGGGTTCGCCCGTATCCCTTCAACTCGCTGAGACTGCAATCGAGGCACTTCGGCTAGTCCAATCTCACCGGATGGAATTTCCAGCTCGGCGATGGATCGCTCCGGGTTGATTGTGAGTTTGAGTGTGGAGGCTGACCCGTAGCAGATTTCCAGCCGCCGTCTCACGTTCTGTAGGCCGGTACCGGTTCCTGTGGTTTCTGGTGGAACGCCGCTCCTGCTGTTTTCAACCGAAATATAAAGCCGCTCAGAGACCCGATGGCTCCTGATCCTTACGTAACCTGGCGCGCTGCTTCGCGCCACGCCGTGTTTGATGGCGTTTTCCACGAGCGGCTGCACGGACAGCACGGGAATCGGGACGTGCTGCGAATCGTCGTCCACATCGATTTCCACTTTGAGACGGTCCCCCAAACGCAGTTGTTCCACCTCCAGGTAAGCCCTGACGATTTCCATCTCTTGTGCCAGCGGCACGTATGTCCGATCCGATTGCAGGAAATAACGAAAGACTTCAGCCAGATTCAGCACCATCCGCCGCGCTCCGCCGGCTTCGCGCGGGATGGTTCCATAGAGCGTATTCAGCGCATTAAACAGGAAATGCGGATTGATTTGCGACTGCAGCGCCCGCAGCTCAGCTTGGCTGACAAGCCGCTTCATTTCCTGCCGCTCGATCGCTTCCACATGGTCGGCGATCACGCCGCTCGTTCTCGCGAGCGCCTCCAAGTCCTCGCTCAGGTATCGCTGCCCACCCTGACGGCGTCCCAGCAGAATGACCTTCACGTTGCCGGCCGCGTGTCTCACCGGCACAAGCACTTCAGCCCAACTCCATCGGTGCAACGCATCAGCCCGAAGGAAGGGCGCGGCCAGCACGGGCAGATGCAAGTTGGAGACGCTCTCGATGTCCTTCCCTTTCACGACGACGTAATCCTTGGTCCGGACAGCCGCCGAGATCGCTGCAGCCGCCCAGTCGAGATATTGCTCGTCACCGGGGAAATCAGGCGAGTTGTTGACACGGCCCGGTAAATCCGCGATGCTGCCGCGCCGAAAGATGGCCCGCGTAAGCCACGCCTGGACCAAGCTCCGCAACCATGCGAACAGGATAAAGAACACGCCGACGCTGATGAGCAGCAGAGCTTCATACAGGGGTTCATGAATGCGATCCGTGAGTACAGGCTGGAAGATCGCCTCCATCCACAGCATGGCTAGAACCGCAGCTAAAAAGGCGTTCGCCAAAAACCGCACAAAGGCGTCCAGGAGAATGAACCGGTCGTCTTGCAAAAGAACGAGCAGGGCCAGCGGAATGCCGGCGTGATGCACAAACACTTCGCTGCCCCAAGCCTGGCTCGCGTGGCCCGTTCCAAAATGGACGAAAGACATGGCAAACAACGCCAGACACATAGAGGCGGCCATGCGGATGCCGCCGGAACGGTCTCCCGCTGGGCTTCCGAGTGCTGAGCGGACCACGGCAGCCACCGTCAGTAGCAGGAATCCAACGGTGATCAGCAGAAGCGCTCTCTGATGAAGAGCGGCCCCGTCGCGTCGGATCTCCAGGAAGTGCATGGATACGGCGGTGAAACTCAAGACGTAACCGGAGGCCAATAGACCGCGCCATCTGCCGGCCAGCGCGACGTGCAGAAGGACCGCGGGCAAGAGGCTCAGTACTGAGAAGCTCACCGCCACGACCACATCCAAAACCCGCGGCGGCAGGCTGGGCCAGGTGAGCACGACAAGAGATCCGAGGTTCCATACCAGCGAGAGACCAGCAGCAAGTCCCGACAGAAAGCGTCCGCTACCGAACCAACCACGGCCGCTGTACATCTGCACAAGGAAGATCGCGAATATCAGCGCCCCAGCCGCATGCCCGAGGACATTAATCAGCAGTGGTTGATTCAGCATTGCCGGCATCTTCGGCTCCCCATTCCACTCTATCTGAGATGGAAGCGGTTACAGGGCACCACGGAGCATCCCTGAGACGATTCAGATGGCGCGGCGCTTCAAGCTTGACGATGGCACTAGTCGCGCAGAATTGAGGATGAAAGCCAACTCCGAAGAAACGTGAAGAATCGCCGCCATAAGTGGCGTTAGTATGCTCACGGCCGCTAAAGCCACCCCGATTCCATCCACGATCAAAGTTCCAAAGAAGTTAAAGAAAATAATCAGACGACAGCGTCGCGCCAGGTGCAGGAGCTCGGCACAATCCACGAGGTCGTTTCCAAGCAGAACAACACCAGCACTGTGGCGCGCAAGATCGGTCCCCGACCCCATAGCGAGTCCTACCGTCGCTGCGGCGAGCGCGGGCGCATCGTTGATCCCATCGCCGACCATAGCCACGCGTTTCCCGGATCGGATCAGCTCCTGCACCCGCTCCAACTTCTGATCCGGCAGCATTTCCGCGGCATACTCTTCAACACCCAATTTGGCCGCGACCCTTTCGGCAATCTGGCGGCGATCGCCGGTTAATAGAATCGCGTCCAAGCCCATCCCTCGAATACGCGCCACTGCTTCCACAGCTTCTGGCCGAAGAACATCCTCTGTACGAAGGGCTCCAACCAGGCGTCCGCGATAGGCGACCATGACGTCGCCGGAGTCGTCGGGTAGCATCCGAAGTTGTGACGCGAAATTCTCCAGCGTGCTCAACAGAGCGGTATTTCCAACCAGAATCTCGCCGTCGTCCCAGCGGCTTCGCACTCCTTTGCCCGGAACGTATTTGAATGTCTCAGGCTCAGCCACAGCCAGTTTCAGTCGGGCAGCCTCCTTTAGGACGGCCCGGGCCAGCGGATGTTCGGAAGGTCTCTCAGCGATAGCCGCAAGCTGCACAACCATGGACGGGTCAACCCCAGGGCATGCCACGACGCCCACCACGTAAGGGTCTCCGAAGGTGAGCGTGCCGGTCTTGTCCAGGACGACTGTATCGATGGTCCCGAGCGCCTCCATGTACCGACCGCCTTTCACAATCGCCCCGCCCTGAGCGGCTCGCCCGATCGCCCCGAGCACTGCGAGCGGCGTTCCCGCCGCAATCCCGCAAGCGCCGGCAACAATGATCACGGCAATTGTCGCCCGAAGATTGTGCGTGATTAACAATGTGATTAATGCCGCTGCCAGAGCAAAATAGACCAACCAGCCGGCAAGTCGGTCCGCCAACTTTTGGATGGGCGCGCGGGAGTGTTCTGCCTTTTCGACCGCGTCGATGATTCTGCCAAATACCGTGTCACGTCCCAGGCTATCAGCTCGAACTTCCAGGATTCCGGAGTGATTGGTCGTTCCAGCGAAGACCGTCGATCCGGGCAACTTCTCGACGGGTCTCGACTCGCCTGTAATACTGGATTGATCGACCGTTGAATGCCCCAACAAGACCACGCCATCGACCGGGATCTCCGCGGCGGGCCGTATCACTACGGTTTCGCCCAATCCCAGCTCACTGATCGGCAACTCCTCCACTTCGCCATTCCGGCGGATCAATGCCTTCTTCGGCAGAAGAGCCAGCAGGTTCTCGATTGCCTTGCGGCCCCGGCTCACGGTCAAGCCCTCCAGGATCTCCGCACCCAAAACGAAGAACAGAATGATTACAGCCGTTGAAAACTCCCGGATTGCCAGCGCCGCAGCCAAGGCAATGGTCATGGACAGCTCCATGGTCATGCGGCGTGCCAAAAGGTTCTCGAGCGCCTCCCGAAAAACGGGATAGCCTCCACCGAGAACAGCGGTTAACGCCAGCCAGTCAATTCCGCCGACGTGCGGAAGAATTCCTGTCCAGCTGATGGCGGCAGATACGCCAACCAAAACAAAGCAGAACACGTCGACCCTTTCCACGTGCTCGTGCTCGGACCTCTGTGCTGTGGCGGAGGCTACTCCGGCCTGCGGGATAGAATGGTTTGTGGCAATACCCATCGGCGGACCTGCTCGGGCGACGACAACGCCTGATTATCGCCCGAGCGCCGTCTCCAATGGAGCAGAAATCGCGCAGGCGGGTAGCAAACTCAAACAGGCGGGCGAGGTTGCGGTGGGGGCGGCGGCATGTCCGCCCATTCGAAAATTGAGGCCGTTCGTGATACGCCATCGGACGTTCATCATTTTGCATGATGTCCGAAAGGCTGACTTGCCGTAAACCTAACAAAGATGGACCCTCGCCCCATCAGAACGTTGATCGTGGATGATGAGCCTGTCGCTCGTAACTTGCTGCGAGAAGAACTGGAAAGGTTGCCTGAGATCGCGATTCTGGGCGAGGCGGCGAACGGTCGGGAAGCGTTGCAGAAGATCGGGAAGCTCAAACCCGATCTCGTCTTTCTCGACCTCCAGATGCCAGTCATGAGCGGATTTGAAGTCGTGCGCGGGCTCACCGGCAGTTCCTTGCCCATTGTCGTGATTGTCACCGCTTTCGACCAGCACGCGATCCAGGCCTTTGAGGCTGGCGCCATTGACTACCTACTGAAGCCTGTGAGTGAGGCGCGATTGCAAAGGGCCGTTGCGAGGGCCAAGGGTCTCATCAATCGTCCCGTTGAAATCGCCGATCAAGTCGCTAAAATCGCATCGGTCAGCACGCCCTCTAATCCCATCAAGAGCCGGAAAGTGGTGGGGAGGAGCGGAGCCGACTACGTCCTCCTCGATGCTGACGAGGTTCTCGCGTTTCAAGCCGAGCGGGAACTGGTCTGGATCATTACAGCCAGGCAGCGTCTGCTCGCCACGCAGTCGTTGCGGGCGATTGAAGAACGGCTTGGAGAGCCACAGTTTCAGCGCGTTCATCGAAATGCCCTCGTCAACGTGAACCACGTCCGGAAACTGAGCTCGCTGAGCAGCCAGCGCTGGTGTATCACGCTGAGCAATGCCCTACAACTCGTTGTTAGCAAAAGACAAGCCCACAAGATTCGCGAAATCCTCCAATCGTAATGGAGGCAGGAATCATACCGTCCGCTCACGGCCATTTCCAGCCCGCTCGTGAGAAAAACACCCCGGTGGAGAGAATAGGCTAGGCCGAGCCGTTCCCGGTTCCGATACTACCCAACATGAAGAGAATTCTCGCTCTGTGTGCCCTCGGTCTGCTTTTCGCCGTCATGACTCGTCCGGTGTTCGGCCAGTCGCAAGGAAACGCCGGCACGGTCAAGGGTAGTATCTTAGACCCCTCGGGCGCGGCTGTTCCGCGCGTGACTGTGACAGTCGCGAATCCCGTTTCGCACTATAGCCAGAGTGTCGCGACCGATGCCCAAGGAAACTTTGAGTTGGACAACCTTCCCTTCAATCCCTACCATCTGACGGCCGCGGCGGCAGGGTTTCAAACCTATGTGCAGGACGTCGACGTTCGATCCCCAGTCCCGATCGCGCTCAAGATTTCGTTGAAGCTGGGTTCGGCGGAAACCACGGTTCAGGTCGAGGCGGCTGCCGATCTGATCGAGTCCGATCCGGTCACGCATACGGACGTCGACCGGGCGCTGTTCGACAAACTCCCTTTGGAGAGTCAATCGTCTTCGCTGAGCTCTCTGGTAACGCTCGCTTCTCCGGGGATCTCGGCTGATTCCAACGGATTGTTTCACGGCCTTGGAGATCACGCTCAAAACTCGTTTTCCGTCGACGGCCAGCCGATCACGGATCAGCAGAGCAAAGTCTTCTCCAACCAGATTCCTCTCGACTCGGTGCAATCGATGGAAGTCATCGAAGGAGCGCCTCCTGCTGAATATGGAGGCAAAACCAGCGTGGTGATCGACGTTACGACGCGCTCCGGTCTCGGCCAGAAGCAGCCGCACGGGGATATCACAGCGTCTTACGGCACCTTCGGAACCTACAACGGGGGGGTCAATCTGGGTTATGGCGGGGACAGATGGGGAAACTTTATTTCGATTAACGGACTGAACACAGGCAGGTTTCTAGACGGGCCGGAATTCCAGGTCTTTCACGATAAGGGAAACGAGCAGAACGTGTTCGA
>Ga0335081_10006705_pt1 | contig 18355 bp, 12 predicted proteins | sample Lox_Sample_35_FD_206713 | JGI IMG/M metagenome (GOLD analysis project Ga0335081, IMG submission 206713) | Soil microbial communities from Loxahatchee National Wildlife Refuge, Florida, United States - Lox_Sample_3.5 | ecosystem: Environmental > Terrestrial > Soil > Wetlands | place: USA...
CAGTTTTTGCGAGCAACCGGGATGCGCGGATGGAAGCTGGGCCCAGGGCAGTTTGATTCAAGACACGAATGGACTCTTGTACGGAACAACGTTCGAGGGAGGAGACCAAACCTGTGCTCCGGGCTTTGGCTGTGGTACCGTATTCACCCTTGATATGGGCCTCGGCCCGTTTGTGAGCTTTGTTCGAAACTACGGCAGAGTCGGCCAAACAGGGGGCATCCTCGGTCAAGGCTTCAATGGCACAACTAGCGTCACTCTCAACGGTGTTCCTGCTTCGTTCAATGTGATCTCTGACACCTACCTCGTCGCCACTGTCCCACCCGGCGCGATCACCGGCTACGTCACCGTCACGACTCCGAGCGGCACGCTGACGAGCAATAAGCCATTCGTTGTGTTGCCATAGTAGAATTTGTCGAACTCACTGAAAGATTTGGCAGTCGGAGCCCCAGAAGCACATAAGTTGCGCCTCATAAGTTGCGCCTCATCGGCGCCTCGGTTCAAAATCTAGTCCTGATCGGCATGACTGAAGTCATGCCCTGCCCGGACCACTTCGCGTGTGGCTTACGACGCTGTCTGAGCTCGTTCGTGAATCGTCGGTTCGACAAGACTACGGGGTAATCTCGAACACCGTGCCGCAACCCACGGCGAAGCAGAGATCGCCGGCAGTAGCGCCAGCCTGGGAAGCTGTGCCGTACAACACTCCGCCTGGACCAACCACCAGCCCGCCCATAGGAGAAGCTCCATCGTCGCCATTCGTGAAGCTGTAAAGCACGGTTTCCTGTCCATGCTTGTCAATTCGATATACGGTTCCGCACCCGGACGGTTGACAATCAGCTGCCGTGCCCCCGGCAAAGGTCGTTCCATAGAGCCCGCCGCCGGGGCCAAAAACCACGCCGTCGTAGGGAACAGCACCGTCCGGTCCGGTGAAAGTGTGCAGCACAGTCTCTTTCCCGGACGGTGTCACCTTGAACACGGTTCCGCAACCTGCCGTCGGACAAGCAACGGCGCTACCGCCAGACCAGGTCGCTCCATATATGTTGCCGGCTTTATCGACCGTCAGACCACCCAGAGGCTCAGCTCCGTCAGGCGCGCCCTGGAAGGCGTAAACCAAGTCCAATTTGCCGGAGCTGCCAACGCTGAAAATTGCGCCGCAACCGAAACCGCCGCAGCCTGTGCCGCCGCTCAAAATGGTTGTGCCGTAAAGCTTGTTGGTAACCGGATTAAAGACGAGGGCAGTCGGCCCCCAAAGATTTTCGTTGAAATGCACGACCACTTCATGGCCGTTCTTGTCGAGGCGAAACACCGTTCCGCAGCCGAATCCCCTGCATCCTGTATCCCCTCCCTGCACGGTGGTGCCGTAGATGTTGCCGGCTGGATCTACAATCACACTGCTCTCCTGGGGAAAATTGCCATCCCCCGCCTTGCCCGGAAAATCGTGAAGTATGGTCTCGTGTCCGCTGGGATCGATTTTGTAGAGAATCCCCAGCCTGCCGGTTCCCCCAAACGAGGTCACTCCGTAGAGATTCCCCGCCTTGTCCCGCGTGGCTCCCGTTATATAGGGGAACGAGCCGTCGGATCCTCCATTAAAAGTATGCAGGTTGGTTTCATTCCCTGCGGGATCCAGCTTGAACACATTTCCGCAGCTGCTGCTGCAGGTGTAATTTCCGCCTTCGATCGTGGTTCCGTACAGGTTGCCTGCAGAATCCAGAACCAGACCTGCTTCCGGAATTCCTCCGTCATCACCTCCGAGGAAGGTGTAGAGCACGCTGAAAGTTTGCGCGTGCGTCCTTTGCGACACGGCAGCGAAGAGGACGAGCAGAATAACCAGCAAAAATGCCCAGTTTTTAGAGTGCGGGTTGTGCATACATTGCCTCCGGGGCAAGGAAAGTAGCATAGCTGTTTGCCAAAATTGTCAAAAGAATGTCAATGCCGAAAGGACTTTTGGCCCACAAGTCGCGCGCAGCACTGCACTTTTGCCCTTGACTTCAACCCGGCTGGCGACCATATACTTCTCCCCAACTTTTGGGCCCTGTAACGCTGTGAGTTGCGCGCGCCCGCTCCCAGCGCTTTCCCACTTGTCGAGTTAATCCCGGTCAGTGCGCGCTACCGTCGCAAAACAGCGCTTACAGGAGGCAGGTATGAGGCTCAGAACTTCGACATTGGTTGCCGTAGCTGTACTGATGGGAGTATTGGCCATCCCACAAACATCTTTCTCGGAGGAAAATCGACCACTCCATCCGCCCTCTACTCGTACCGTTACCGGCACGCAAATCGGTCACTACAAGAACGGACCATTCCCAACCGACCTTTCCGCCGTGCCAGTCGCCGCCTACGTTCCGACGGGCGGGACCTACAACGTGATTAACGGCTCCGGTACAAGCAGCGGAACGTTCACCATCTCCAACGTACCGACCGGCTTCTATCTCCTTCAACTGGGCAGCGATTTCCTGGTGACCAGCAATAGTGTGGTGAACGCTGACTATAACAGTGACGACCGCTACAACACGGTTCAGGCCGATCAGAACACCACTGTCACCTTCGACCTTACCAATGTGAATCTATGGCAGAGCAGTGACGTTCTCGAAATGGTCTGCCCCAACAATGCGGGTTTCAATTTGTTTCAGCAGCCTGCCGGGGAAAATACTTTTACCGGCACCTACGAATATTTCGGAGCTTTGAGTGATGGATCACAAGGCGATCAGAATTACATCCTTCAACTGGTGAGCCAAAATGTGGGTGGGCATGTGTTCACGGCTCTAGGTCGCGGCTTCCTGCCGCCTAAGTTCACTCAACAGCAGAGCAGCGATACCCCGATCAATGGAAAGATGTCCGCGATTCCCGAAAGCCACAAATTTGAGGCCAACATTAATGGTGCCGACCTCACAGTTCAAGCCCTGGCGTCCAATCCAAACGCCACATTTACCGGCACAAACGTTGTGCTGGACGCTTATCCCGGTAGCCTGAAGAAAGGGGAGAACACCGCTACGCCTGACCTTCTGGCATATGACCTTGCAGGCGACCAGCCACTACTCACGACTAATGGCGACCTCGGCCCTGTAGCGTACGGAGATCCCTTCCCTACGTCGTCTTGGCCCTTGTTTGACGCCTATTCGTGGACTACACAGATGAACTACGCCGCCCCGGGGGCATCGAATACCGCGGCCGTAGTTGGGCTGGTTGCAGGGTATAACACGGATCTTCCAACTCCCTCGAACCCTATCAAGCCAATGATAGGAGTGGCTACGAATCCCCGCATCAACAATGGCAACTTCTTCACCGACACCACCGGTGTTGGCCTGATGCCTACGCTGAAGTGGTTAGCCCCAAACGTAGGTAGTGCGACTTTCTACGCGATCGACATCTTTCAATTTACGAACAACAACGGCCATACCGCTCGAACTCGCATCGCACAGGTTCTCACACCGGGTACAACTTTCACGGTTCCGCAAGGACTTCTGACTTCGGGGTCGGGCTATGTGTTCCGTCTTCGAAGCTGGTACACCCCGGGCATCAACTTTGCCAAAACCCCGTACATGAACGGGCCGGTATTTGCCGCCGCCGATCTGCTTTCAGGGCTCATGCAACCCTGAAGCGGTCTGCGACAGATGCATCGGCACCGGTGGCCCAGGTTCGCGAGCGCTATTGCGAGCTAACCTGGGTCACTTCCTAAGTGTCAACGATCGCGAGCAGTCTGCGACAGATACATCTGCGCCACATGGTCGGCAATCTTTTCCGGATCACAGTCGGCCAGGTTGGTGAGGACCACGACCGTAAGCTGGTCATTGACGTAGCGGGAGATGTGCGTCTCAAAGCCCTGCCAGGCGCCGCCGTGGCTGTAAAGAAGATGGTTATTTTTAGTTTCGATTTCCCAGCCAAATCCGTAATGTCCCGGGTTTGGCTGGCCATTCTTGAGCTTTGCCACCGTCCACATTTGTTCAAGGCTGGAGCGCTTCAGCAGCTTCTCGGTGTAAAGTGCCGCGTCCCACTTCGCCAGGTCCAGGATCGAGAAGTACAGGCTGCCGTCGGCGCTGGTGTTGGTGTGGGGCGCAACCCATTCCTGATTCTTCAGTTCACCCTTCACCAGCCGATAACCAGCCGCACGGTTTGGAATGATATCGGCTTCGCTGATGATGCGCGTGCTGCGCATTCCCAGCGGACGGAAGATCCGCTCCTGCAAAAAGTCGCCATAGAACTCGCCGGTGACCTTGTGAATAAGAATGCCTAGTGTCGCGTATCCGAGATTGGCGTAGCTCCACTTCGTCCCCGGCGGGAATGCCAAGGGAATGCTCTCAATGACCTGCAGCAGGTGAGCTTCATCATAATCTTTTTGGAAATCAAAGCTCTTCGGATAATCGGTGAAGCCGGCAGTGTGGCTGAGTAATTCGCGAATGGTGACTTGCTTCCACGAATCCGGCGCGCCTTTGATGTAGTTGGTGATGGGATCGTCGAGCTTGAGCTTTCCTTCTTCCACGAGCATCATCACCGCGGTCGCAGTGAATTGTTTGCCCATTGAGCCGGATTGAAAAACCGTCTCCGGCTTTACCGGCGCCTGCAACTCGACGTTGCTGAGCCCATAACCCTCCGCGCGGACAATCTCGCCCTTACGTGCGATCAATAGCGACAAGCCTGGGATGTGCTGCGCCTGCATCTCCGAGCGCACGTAAGAATCGACGGGATCGGGTTGAGAAGTCTGCGGCCAAGCCCGACACGCGGCCAACGTAACGATGATCAGAAGGCAGATTTTGAAGTGGACGTGTTCCGCCACGCTAGGTTGTTTGACATTCATCGGCCATCATCATAGCTGGCTTGTGTTCCCAATCACTAATCCATCTCCCTTGTCATTCCGAGCCGCTCGCAGCCACGCTTGCGTGGCGAGCGTAGCCTGCCCTGAGCGCAGTCGAAGGGAGGAACCTGCTCTTGGCGGAATCGAGTAGTTTGCGTTCAACGCCGCTCATGTGGGGACAGGTCTCTGACCTGTCCATGCGGCCTGAAAGGCCGCAGCACACATCGATTGCGAGGTCGCCGTGAGCTCGGTCTAATCGTGGAAGGGCACGACCTCCGCGGTGCCGTGAAGGCGCTGTTTTCAACTAACGCGCCGTTGAGGCGCGACCAAATAGGAACCGCCGATGATGCTCGGCACTCTTACTTTGAACAATGATTCAGTAGTATCGTAACCTCGCTCCCTTCATAGTTAGGGACAGCCAGATCGAGCGCGCCATCACCATTTAGATCCGCCATAGCCAGGGAATCGGAATAGAGGCCGATGTTCGATCCGACGGGCTGGCTGAACGTACCGTCTCCCTTGCTTCTCAAGAAGTAAACTAACCCATACCCGTGACTGACAACCTCCAGATCGGGAAGGCCATCGCCGTCGAAATCGGCGGCACTAACCCGATAGGCATTTGGAATCGAGTAGGTCGCGCCTGGCTGAAAATTTCCTTTGCCGTCTCCGAGCAAGATAGAGACGCCCGTTCCATCGATGCCACTTGCCAAGTCCCAGTTGCCGTCTCCGTTGAAGTCACCGGCGGCGACATCGAGGGCGGCTGACGCGAAAAAACTTCCCCCCTGCTTGAAATTGCCTTTGCCATCGCCAAAATACACGTAGACCGCATTGTCGCGGTAGCTGGCGACGGCAAAATCCAGGTTTCCATCGCTGTTGTAATCGGCAATGGCTATCCCTGAGGTGTTTGCCGCAACTACGTAGCTACCCGCTTTGGCGAAGCTTCCATCCCCTTTTCCGAGGAGAATCGCAACTGTCGACCCTTGCCCCGTGATGGCCATGTCAAGAATGCCATCTCCATTGAAGTCTGCCAAACCGATGAACTGCGGCGACGCTGCGGCAGGATATTCGCCCTTCATGGTGAAGGTTCCGTCGCCATTCCCCAGGAGTACCGCAACATTGTTCGTAGTGAACAGCAGCACTGCAAGGTCCAGTTTCTTGTCCCCGTTGAAGTCGGCCACCGCGATGGTTTCCGGATAGCCTCCGATGTTGTTATAGTTCGCTGGCGCAGAGAATCGGCCGCCTCCCTGGCCGAGCATGGTTGCGATTTGGCCGTCTTCGGAGGCAACCGCGAGATCTGGGATACCGTCACCATTGAAGTCGCCGGCACCAACACTCGACAAATCTGGAACAGCCACGTAAGCCGTCGTGTCCGTAAAGACTCCACCTCCTCTTCCGAATAGAAGGGTAAGACTGCCAGATTCGGAGCCACCGCCCCCGACGAGTAGGTCGGTTTTCCCGTCACTATTGAAGTCAGCGGCCACTACCTCAGTCGAGTTCGGTTCGTAGCCCAGCGCTGGCTGAAAAGTCCCATCTCCCTTACTCACCAGAACGAATGTGCCAGCAAGGGTGGCAACGAACAAACTCGGTCTGCTGCCGCGCTGGAGAGGTGCGGCGACAACCTGGTATGGAGCGAAGGGGTGACCGACCGGGTAGGTACCGGAATGAACAAATGTGCCATTGCCTTGATTCAGCAGCACGGTCGCGGTTCCGCTGTTGTAGTCGGCGGTGGCCAGATCGATCGCGCCATCCCCATTCAGGTCTGCTGCGATTACGGTGAATGGCCTGTCACCTACGGTGTAGTCGGTTTTCGGTTCGAAGCTTCCGTCGCCCTCGCCCAACAGCACACTGACCGTATTGCCGTCGTCGTTGTTGACTGCAACATCGAGATGGCCATCGTTGTTAAAGTCTGCTACCGCGATGGAACCCGGCGATTGATCGACAGGGTAAATATTGCCTGCCTGGAAAGTACCATCTCCGTTCCCGAGCATTATCTGTACCTCAGGGTATCCATGCGTCACCAGAGCCAGATCAAGCTTGCCATCACCATTGAAGTCGCCGGCTGCGATGAAATCAGTTACCTGCGTGGGCGAAACCAACGGACCTTGAAAGGTCCCGTCGCCATTTCCAAAGAACACGTCTACGGCCTCGGCGTAGTAGTCAGCAACGGCGACATCGAGTTTCCCGTCCTGGTTGAAGTCCCCCACGACTAGATTGCTGACTGGCCCCATGCCAATGTCCCAACTTTCGCCCTGTTGAAAAGTGCCGTTCTTTCTTCCGAGAAGCATGGTCAGGCTAGCTTCCCAATGGCCAACCCATTGCAAGGTCACGCTGGCGACGTCGAGAACCCCATCGCCATTGAAGTCGCCCAATGTCGGCCACTCGGCGTTCGTGTTAGCGAGATAAATATTACTCGGGACAAATGGAAGACAGACCCCGGTAGTCGAGGCAGGCGACCGTCCCAGCGGGTTCAGTGGCCCTTGCGCAAGAGCCGAAAAAGAAATCCCGATCAGCATGCAACCGAGTGCGAATCTGAGAGAGCGAGGGTTGGGCAGCACGTATCACCTCCGGCGTCCTGGGTTCTGACACATTCGTTTACGGTGACGGATAAGAATGATCACTAGCGGTCGACCGAACAAGGATATAGGACACACCGAGCTGTGACGAAACAAAACCTCTGCCCTAGAGACTTCCTACTCTCATCGCTTCCCTTTGGCAACGATTTCAAAACCGGCCTGTGGTAGCATTGCCGACAATCTGCATCCAATGCCCGTCCTTGGGGTGCTTCTAAGCGTCACTATCGCCAATTTGCTGTCTGGAGGCTGCCATGATCCTGTCGTCCGTTCGCCAACGCCCGACTTGTCCACAAACCGGTACGCCGCGCCGGAGCATCGTGCTCCTGCTGCTGGCCGCAATGTGCTTCTTTACCACCCTGCTCTCTGCCACCGACGTCACCACTTACCACAACGACATCTACCGCACCGGCATGAACAACCAGGAAACCACCCTCACTACCAGCAACGTCAACTCCTCCAGCTTCGGCAAGCTGATGACCATGTCGGTTGACGGCGTGATCGACGCCGAACCGCTGTACCTGGCGAACGTCTCCATCCCCGGGCAAGGCACGCACAACGTCATCTATGCAGTCACAGAAAACGACAGCGTGTACGCCTTTGACGCCGACACCGGCACGCAACTGTGGCACACCTCGGTCCTGGGATCGGGCGAGTCGCCCTCCGACACCCACAACTGCGGCCAGATCACTCCCACGATCGGCATCACGTCGACTCCGGTCATCGAGCGCAAAACGGGGCCCAATGGCACGATTTTTCTCGCTGCCATGAGCACCAAGTCCGGAACCTACTTTCAGCGTATCCATGCTCTTGACCTCACCACCGGCGCCGAACAGAAAGGCTCGCCGGTCACGGTCCAGGCCAAGTACCCCGGCACAGGTGACGGCAGCCAGGGTGGCAACGTGATCTTTGATCCTTATCAGTACGCCGAGCGCGCCGGCCTGTTGCTGATTAACCACGTGTTGTACACCGCCTGGACTTCGCATTGCGATGAGCGCCCCTACACCGGTTGGGTCATCGGCTATGACATCAAGCAACGCAAACAGACCGTGATCGATCTCACACCTAATGGAAACGAAGGCGCGATCTGGCAGGCAGGCTCAGGCCTGGCATCCGACGGCAGCTACATTTACCTTCTCGTCGGCAACGGAACCTTTGACACCACTCTCGACGGCAACGGATTCCCGATCAAAGGGGATTACGGGAACGCCTTTATGAAACTCTCCACCAGCAGCGGGCTCGCCGTGGCCGATTACTTCACGATGCACAACACGGTTCAGGAGTCGAATGCCGATGAAGACCTGGGCTCAGGTGGCGCGCTGCTGTTGCCCACTCAGAAAGACAACTCAGGCAACCCGCACTATCTCGCGGTTGGCGCGGGCAAGGATGGCAATATCTACATCGTGGACCGCAATAACCTGGGCAAGTTCAATCCCAATAACGACAATGCCATTTACCAGGAGCTTGACGGTGCGGTCAGCGGTGGCCTGTGGTCGATGCCGGCCTACTTCAATCAGAGCGTCTATTTCGGACCGCAAGGCAATCACCTTCTGCAGTTCACTTTGTCGAACGCCAAGCTGAGTACGTCACCGGCGTCCAAGAGCTCCATCTCGTTCGGCTATCCCGGCACCACTCCCAGCGTCTCGGCCAACGGAACCAAGAATGGCATTGTCTGGGCGATCGAGCACGCTGGCACTGACGTGTTGCACGCCTACGATGCCACCAACTTAGGCACCGAACTTTACAATTCCAACCAGGCTGCCAACAACCGCGATCACTTCGGAAACGCCAGCCACTTCGGCACGCCCATGATCGTGAACGGCAAAGTCTACGTTGGGACATCCAACAGCGTCGCAGTTTTTGGTTTGTTGCAGTGACTATGTGATCTCTGTGTCCTCTGTGGTAAGAAAGCGAACCACAGGGGACGCAGAGACTATCTGTGTCGGCAGAAATCTTCTACCGCGAACAGATCCCCGTTGCGCTCGACCACGGCCACGCCGAGCGAGTCCATATCCTTGTCGAGAATATTGGCGCGATGCCCGCTGGAACCCATCCACAGATTATGGATGGTAACCGTGCTCTGGGCTTGCGCCACATTTTCAGCCACCGCCATGAAATGAACGCCGGCCTTGTTCACCCGCGCCGCCAGCCCCGGCTCGCCAGGGAACTGATGCGAGATGGCATTGTGCTTTGCCATCTCCTCCGCGTGACGCATGGCCGCCAATGCCAACGCCGGGTCCCAGCGCAGCACCTTAAGGCCGCGCTCTCTACGCTCCCGATTCACCGCGTCCAGCAGGCGCAGCTCACTTGCTGTCGGCTGCTCCTGCGCATATAGGCACACAGGCGCAACACTCGCAAACACAACTGCCATTGTGATTAGAATCCGTCGCGATAGAAAAATCATGCGTAGGATCACTGCAGGTTGGATGCGAGGATTCGCAGAAAAGGTAAAGGCCGTGACATTGGTTATGCTCTAACCACCAGCTCCTGCGAGGGAGTTGGCAGTGTGGAGGCATGCACCATCACGGCCCTTGATGCAATCACCGCTTTCGCAGTACCTGGCCCCGGTTACATCCTCGCAGAGCAACCGGTTTTTTCGGGTCAGGCCGCTCGCCAAGTTGCCTCGGTTTGCGGATCACCCGGCTTACTTCGGACTGGCTAAATTTTATTTGAGCCAACCCTTTCAGCCGTCGACGGGAGTGACGTTAAATCTCCAAGCTAAAAAAGTCAACGCCGCTTTTCGGTGCAGCAAAATAATTTGCCTGTGAATTCTGTGGATCACAATCGCTTGCTGGACGGCCATTTTCGAGGAAAAATCTCCGCTTGTCCGATTTTGCACAGAACTTTTCACAGCCCTGTGCATATCAGAATTCCACAGACCGTATCACTTTAGGCTCTTGACGGCGGAGCGCAGCTGTCGCATGGTGATCAGTACAGTTTCGCTCCGATGTCTGTTCTCGTAGCCTACGTCGATGGCGGTTCTCTGGGAAACCCGGGGCCGTCCGGCATTGGCGTGGTAATGGACGGCACCACCGAGGGCCCGCTGAAGATCGCAAAGTGGATCGGCTGGCAAGACAATAACGTCGCCGAATACCTCGCTCTTCTCGAAGCCCTGCAATGCGCCCTCGGACTCAAGGCCCGCGCGCTGCACGTCTATTCCGACTCTGAAGTCGTGGTCAAGCAGATGATCGGCGAGTACGCCTGCCAAAGCCCACGTCTTTATTCGCTGAACTGGACCTGCCGCAAGCTGGCCCGCTCGTTGAAATTCTCCATCTCCCACGTTCGCCGCGAAGAGAATGTTGAAGCCAACCGCCTGGCCAACGCCGCCGCCCGCCGCAAACTGAAGTCTTAGTGTTATGTCATCCCGACGAGCTTCAGCCGTTTCTCGTCGCCGCGCCCCTCAACGCCATGTCATCCCGACGAGCTTCAGCTCGGAGGGACCTTACGACCGCGTCACCCTGCGGTATTCAGGTCTCTGCCCCGCTAACCAACCGCGGCATCTAAAGTCCACCTTCGTATGACCTCTTTCCGCAACCCTCGCCCGGCAACTCCCAGAGTTGTCACCCTGGTCCTGGTTCTCCTAATCCTCTCGTGCGCCGCATTTCCCCAGGCCGACTCTCGTAAAACCAGCAAACCCTACACCGGCGACCTGTCTGTCTTCGACTCGCCCGGCCGCGACGAGCGTCTGCAGATCAACCGTGTCATGGACATTCTCGCCATCACTCCCGGCAAGAGTGTCGCCGACATCGGCGCTGGCTCCGGATGGTTCAGCGTCCGCGCCGCTCGCCGCGTCACCGACTCCGGCCGTGTCTATGCCGTCGATATCAATCCCGAGTCAATCCGCTACATCGATAACCGCGCTGCCAAAGAAAATCTGCACAACATCCAGACCGTCCTCAGCCATGCCGACGACTCGCTGCTCCCGCCCAACTCGGTGGACGCCGTGCTGTTGCTCAAGACCTATCACGAGGTCGCAAAACCCGTCACGTTACTGCAGAATCTCCGCGCTTCCCTTCGCCCGGGTGCAAAAATCGGCATCATCGACCGCAACGGAAACGGCGAAGATCACGGTATCGGAAAAGAGGTCGTGCTGAAAGAGGCCTCCGAAGCCGGATTCAAGCTGCTGGCAAGCTACGACTTCGTGAAGAGCGATAACATGGACTACTTCCTGGTGCTGGCTGCGAAATAACTGTTGTCATCCCGAGCAAATTGTTGTCATCCCTCGCGGAGCGAGGGATCTGCAGTTCATGGCGATCACCTCTGATCTGTCATCCCGAGCGGAGCGAGAGGGTCGCATGCGACCCTCGCGCAGAGTCGAGAGCCCGCCCTGAGCGCAGTCGAAGGGGACCTGCTGCTGGTTTGTCCATCCCGTCCTTTTTCATTTTGTCTCTGAGCAAAGAACTCCTCAGCGGTCTCTGGTGTCCTCCGTGCCCTCCGCGGTTTCGCTTCTCGAACCTCACACAATATCCCTCATCCGCAAGAACCCCAGCACAGCCGCAAGCAGCGTCACCAGCATCGCGCCCAGCGCGCCCAGCGATTGCTCGAACGTATAGCGCAAGCTCTTCCCTCCTGCGGTCAGCGGCGCCGGATGCTTGTCGCCCTCGCCTCCGGCAACCGCTTCAGGAACCTGCGCAGTAGCCGCATCAACACCTCGACCGCCCGCGGGACACGAGTCCCACGGCTTCACGCCGGGAAGATATCCGCAGACGTGGCCCTTGGCCTCATTCACCATGTTCGCTTCAAACGCCCAGCGCGAAGGCACAGCGTAGCTGAGCCACTGCGCAGCCTCCGGCATTTTGTAGACCGCGCGAATTCCGCCGCCGAGCGCGATCACTGGCAGCAAAACGACCGGCAGCAGCGCGATCGCACTTTCTGTGCTACTGCTCCGGGAAGAAATCGCCAGACCCAGCGCCGCCCCTACCAGCGAAGACGCAATCAGGATGGCGGCGGTCTCAAGGAAATCGCATTTCAAGTGGCAGAGCGCATAAACGATCCCCAGCAAGGTCAGGCACTGAAAGACGCACAGCACGGTCAGGATCGCAAACTTGGAAAACACGTAAGACGGCAGCTTGAGGTTCACCATGCGCTCGCGCTGAAAGATGGTCCACTCGCCGACCACGTCGCGGGCCGCGTTGTTGCAGCCGAACCAGATGGCGGCCACTACTAGAAGGAACTCGATGCCCACGATGCTGCCAGTAAGTTCAGTGAACTGCTGCGGATTGTCCATGGGAATGCCGTTGCGCCCGACCACGATGGCCGACGGCTCTTTAAGAACGCTGAACACCAGGGCGATAAGCAACGCGAACAGCGGCGCCTGCAGGAGCAAAATGATGAACTGCGCCCGATCGCGAATCTTCAAAAGCAGGTTGCGCCGCACCAGCGTGAACCACTGTTTCAACCCGATTCCGCGCGTGGCGGAGCCGGCCTGTTCGCCCGCGGCAGGAGCCTGTCCCGCGCGGTCTTCGACAAACTGCTTGCGATAGCGCGACTTCGAGAACCGCTCGCACCAATCCGGAGTTCGCGCCGACGCCAATCCCGTGAGCAGCATCTCCGGGCTAAGCTCGCCATCGCTGGGTTTGGTTTCCACGCGCGTGCCGGAGTGCGCCGCAGAATGATTATTGAAGAACTGGATCGAGTCCGGATAAGCCGGGCCAAAGAAAACCAGAGCGCCCGTACCGCCCGAGTCACGCGAGATCATGATCAGGTTGTCGAATTTGCGGAAAACGTCGATGCTCGGCTGGTGAATCGTGGTAATGATCGTCTTGCCTTCCTGCGAGAGCCGCTTCAGCAGGTCGACCACGCCCTCCGCATCGTAGGAAGACAGCCCGGAAGTCGGCTCGTCGAGAAACAGCACCGGCGTATCGCTGATAAGTTCAAGCGCGATATTGACTCGTTTGCGTTGCCCGCCACTGAGCACTTTTCGCTCCGGCGAGCCGATAATCGAATTCTTTTTGTCGAGAATGCCGAGCTCGTCGAGAATCTTGTCGATGCGTTCGTCGATTTCTTTGTCGCTGAGGTCGGTACGCAGCTTGGCGGAAAAGTACAAAGCTTCACGCACCGTGAGTTGCGAGTGCACGATGTCGTCCTGCGGAACGTAGCCCATTTGTTGGCGAAAGAGGTCGTACGAACGGTAAAGATCGGAGCCGTTGAACAGCACCTGGCCGCCCGCCGGAGGTGTGTAGCCATTGAGGGCTTTTAGGAACGTGGTCTTCCCTGCTCCCGCTGGCCCCATGAGAGCCACCAGCTCAGACGGGTAAACCGTGAGCGAAATCGGATCGAGCAACCGCTTGCCATCCGGCGCATTGACCATCACTTCGACCGCCTGGATCGACACGTTGCCCTGATATTCGCGGCGCTGCAGGCTGCCGTTCTCCAGCAACTGGAAGCGAAACGTGCCGATGCCAACTTCCTGGCCGGGAGCGATCGTCATCCTGCCACTGACGCGCACGCCATCGACAAAGGTCCCATTGAGTGAGCCCAGATCTTCGACCGAAGTTCCCTCGGACGTGCGCGCCAGCCGGGAGTGATGCCAGGAAACCATCGGATGATCGATCGGCAGGTCGCACTGCGGATCTCGCCCGATGATCATCGAGTCGCGCGCGAAGTTGACGGCCTGGTATGCGGCTTCGCCGACCACCACCCGGCGATCGCTCAGCAAACGCGAAGCCGGAATCTTGAACGACCCGAGATAAACATCGTCTTGCGGCAGCAGCGCCGCTGTCGTGATGCGGTTCTGTAGTTCGTTGATCGCGGTTCCGTTCCTCGAATTCAAATCTTCCAGGATGAATTGCCCATTGCGCTCGACGATGCGCGCATGCTCCCACGAAATCATTGGGTAATCGAGAACGATGTCGGAATCGGGCGAGCGGCCGATGCGAATGACCCCGGGTTGATGTACAGCTTGCGTGGGGGGAGCAGGTTCGGCTGGCCAGGGCAGCGGCGCATTCTGTCCGAGCGTCACATGCTGATTACGATTGATGACCACCGGCATTCGCGGCGTAATGCGCCGGCCATCGACGTAGGTTCCGTTGGTCGAACCCAGGTCTTCAACGGTGAATTGATTTTCATACTGCGTCAGGCGGCAATGGCGCCCCGACACTCCGGGATGGTTCACCACCAGGTCACAACCGGGATCACTGCCGATCAACCAGGAAGCCAGAATCTGAGAAGAAGGCATGGCCACACTCCAAGCCGGGCCATCCTACAAGAGCGGAGCGGCAGGGGCAAGACCTCTATTTAGTCACCACAAAGGGCACTAAGATACACAAAGGAAAGGCCCGAATTGAATGTCTTCGTGTCCCTTTGTGCCCTTTGTGGTTTATGTTTTCTGGCAGAAAGGGCATGGCTTTTAATTGCCTTGACCCTCAAAGGGAAGCGCGGGATAATTTGCCCGGCTTGAGGTGTGCCTTCCCCCGCACAGCCAGCCCGGCACAGGGCAAAACCATAGCCACAAATGGGAGTTCAACGATGAGCGATGCAGTCAATCGGCGTATTGGAGACTACGAAATCCTGGGAGAACTGGGCAGCGGCGGCATGGGACGGGTGTACAAAGTGCGCAACGTCATCTCCGAGCGCGTCGAGGCAATGAAGATCCTGCTGCCCGACCTCGCCGGCCGCCAGGAACTCGCCGCTCGTTTTCTGCGCGAGATCAAAGTGCTCGCCAGCCTGAATCATCCCAACATCGCACAGTTGCGGACCGCCCTCACCATCGAAAATCAGCTCGTCATGATTATGGAGTACGTCGAGGGCACGTCGCTCGCCACCCGCCTGGAGCACGGTCCCATCGTCATGGCCGACGCGCTGAATTACGTCAGCCAGGTGCTCGACGCCCTCAGCTACGCCCACCAGCAGCATGTCATCCATCGTGACATCAAGCCCGCGAACATGATGTTGACGCCGCAGGGAGTGGTAAAGCTGATGGATTTCGGCATTGCGCGCTCGGAGGACACTTCGAGCCTGACGATGTCTGGAACCACGCTCGGATCGCTGAACTACATGTCGCCGGAACAGGTGAAGGGATTGCCCACCGATGCGCGATCGGATTTGTATTCGCTGGGAATTTCGCTGTACGAGATGGTGACGGGGCAGAAGCCATTCAATGCCGACAGCGATTACGCGATCATGTCGGCGCATGTAAAGGAGGCTCCGCGGCCACCAGTAGAATTGCAGCCCAACCTGCCGCCGGCCTTGAATGAAATTATTTTGATGGCAATCGCGAAGGATCCGGCACAGCGGTTCCAGTCAGCGGACGCATTTCGCAATGCGCTGAGCAAGGTGCAGCCCGTGGCTGCACCCGCCTCTACCACGAGGAAAGCCACAATCGTGGACTCAGGCCTGTCGGCGGCTCTCTTCCACGAAGCGCCTACCATGACTTCGCCGCCGATTGCTGCAGCCAGCGGCAGCCGGGTCTCTGACCACGCCCGCACGGTGGTGGACACGCGCTCGCCATCGAACCCAGGCATTCAGCCGCCGCCTGCGAAAGCTCCGTCGAGGCCAGTAGTTCAGCCTCCACCCGCGGCGCCAACCAGTCATCGCGGCTTGTGGATGGCTTTGGGCGCACTGGCAGTCGTGGTGGCGCTTGCCGCTGTCGGAATTTACAGCCGACGGGCGGAGGCAGGAGGAAACGTTTCGAATACGAAGCCGGCTCCTCCGCCGCAGCATGTGCAGCCGCCAGCACAGAAGCAGCAGGTTGCTCAACCAGCATCACCTCCAGCGCCTCCGGTGACGCCGCCGGTGATGAAAGCTGTCGCCGTAGCGAAGATAGGCGGTGGCAAGCGACAGGAGAGCCCGTCGTCAGACACTGCGCCTCCGCCGCCAGCCCAGAAACCAGCCGACCTGGACGAACTGGAGCACGAGATTGATCAGCTAACGGCGCGGGCCGGCGCGATCAACAGCAGCCTTGACCGCTTACAGGCGGAGCAGGCGCGGGCAGGATACGGGTTGCGCGGAGACATGGCGCAACACCAGTCGAGCATGAAGCTGAACTTGCAGAAGGCACAGGATGCGATCCAGCGCGGGGATGGGGACCGCGCCAAGCGCTACAAAGACTTCGCCGAGGCGGACGTGGATGCGCTGGAGAAGTTTTTGGGAAGGTAATCGCCACACGAGACAGTATTCAGGAGTCGGGAGCCAGCCAGATCCCGACCACGCGCAAAGAACGCTCCGTAAGGACGGGCACCCGATTGTCAACGAACACACGCCGGTGAGAATTCCTTTTATCGACGCTGGCGCATGAAAGCTACAAGGGGTCCTTCGACTATGCCAACCAATTCGCAAGCGGATTGGTTGGCCTCGCTCAGGATGACACTCTGGGAAGCAGTCAGGAGTCGCGCAAGTCCGCGACCCCTGATCATCAACGGTCAGCTCTTTCGCGAAGTTACGGCAAAAAAAGCAGCAGCCTCCTGTTCTACATTCTTACCTTTGCATTTCGGGCACGTGACCTTTTCTTTATCGTGCTCCGTGAGGGTCAGTACGACTTCGAAAGGCTCATGGCAGTCCAGGCAAACGTAATCGTAAACGGGCATGGTTCACCTCCGGCCTGTATTTGTCCGGGAAGATTCTAGCGCAAGCCGGCTCCGGCTGGATGTGATCTCGATCTAGTCCTCAATTAGGTCTTACGTCCACGTCGGAGCGAATCGCTCAGACCTAGAACAAGGCATCACAGGCATTGGCCCGATCATCACTGACAACTGCGTGAATTTGTTGTACAAAGTTGCCGAGTATCCCAATCGTCGTCTTTCTCTGATGATCTCCGGTATGGCGATTGGGACAATCACGGTTCGCTGAACGGGTTCGAACAGGTGTGTGTCCATGAGCACTGCCCGCACGGCACCGCTCGCCTTTCCTCTTCCTGAGGACTTGCTCGGCAGAACTGTGGGTCGTTTCGTGATCCGCTCCCGACTAGGCGCCGGCGGCATGGGCGAGGTCTATTACGCCGAAGACCCCCAGCTCAAACGCCCGGTTGCCCTCAAGCGCGTGTCTCGCAATCTGGGCAGCACTCCTGAATCCCGCGAACAGATTCTCCACGAAGCCCAGCGCGCCTCCGCCCTGCAATCCGATCACATCGCCAGCGTGTACGACGTCGTCGAAGACCTCGGCGAAGTGTTCCTGGTGATGGAGTATGTCGAAGGCCGTACCCTGCGCGAACGCCTTCGCGAACCGGTGACGCTGGAACAGTTCTTCGAAATTGCCACGCAATGCGCGGAGGCCCTGGTAGCGGCACACCAGCACGGCATTGTGCATTGCGACATCAAGCCGGAAAACATAATGCTCACCGCGGACGGGCGGGTAAAGATCCTGGATTTCGGTGTGGCTAAACACCTGCCGCGCTCCGACCAGAGCTCGACCCTGGATTCCCGAAAGGTAGGAGGCACTCCGTGTTATATGGCGCCGGAAGTTCTGCTCGAGGACTTGCCGGATCCCCGCAGTGACATTTTCTCTCTCGGCGTGGTGCTGTATGAAATGTTGACGCGGAAAAATCCGTTCCTTACCGAGAGTTTCATTGCAACCAGTGAGCGAGTGCTGCATACAACTCCGTCGGCGATTCGCCTTTTCAATTCGCATGTGCCGGAAGAGCTCGAAGCTGTCGTTATGAAGGCTATGGCAAAGCCATCGGCGCAACGCTTTGCCGACGCCGGCGAGTTGCTGCGGAGCCTGCAAGCGCTACAGCGGGGAGAAAGCGTCACAGTTGCTCGCGGCACCGGAGCTTTCACTTTGGCTCGGCGGAGACCTGTTTTGTGGCGAGGAGCTGTAGTGCTCTTGGTCTTGCTTGCGCTCTCCGTGTTTCCGGGCTTGTGGCCACACAAGATCGCCCTACCGGCGAGAAGGAACCTCGCAGTATTTCCGTTCGTTGCTGCTGACGCCGATCCTAGCACTCGCGCCTTCTCGCAAGGTCTCGCTGAAACGCTTACCGCCAAGCTTAGCCAGCTGACCGATCGCTATCCAATAGAAGTTGTATCCGCAAGCGAAGTGCGGGCGCAGTCGGTAGCTTCGCTGGAATCTG